>Ga0116226_10005435_pt1 | contig 11375 bp, 5 predicted proteins | sample S1TSphfallax_FD_89692 | JGI IMG/M metagenome (GOLD analysis project Ga0116226, IMG submission 89692) | Host-associated microbial communities from peat moss isolated from Minnesota, USA - S1T2_Fa - Sphagnum fallax MG | ecosystem: Host-associated > Plants > Peat moss > Unclassified | place: USA... | reverse complement strand
GTCGATATGCCGGTCCACGCGACGCCCTCGCCTGTCGTGCTGGCCTTCGCCATCGGGCTCTCGCTCGCAACCGGGCTGCTCTTCGGCGTCGCCCCGGCCTGGATCACCTCGCACGCGCAGCCGGCCGAAGCTCTGCGCGGGGTGAACCGGTCCAGCAAGTCCAATCACGGGTCCTTGCTGCAGCGGTCGCTGGTGGTGTTGCAGGCGGCGCTCTCGCTGGTGCTGCTTGTCGGCGCGGGGCTGCTCTCGAAGAGCCTCAACAAGCTGGAGCATCAGGACTTCGGCCTCCAGACGGCCAACCGGTTTGTGATCCACATCTCGCCCGAGAGCGCGGGCTACAAGGCAGAGCAGTTGCAGGGGCTCTACACGCAGATCGAGCAGAGCTTCCACGCGTTGCCCGGCGTGCAGCGCGTCTCGCTCTCGACGTACACGCCGCTTGAGGGCGACAACTGGGGCGAGGGCGTTGCCATCGAGGGCCGTCCGGAGGGTGGGCCGAACGACGATCTCGGCTCATCCTGGACGCGGGTGAGCCCGGAGTTCTTCGACCTGATCGGACAGAGGGTGCTGCGCGGGCGCGGCATCGTCGAGCAGGATACGGCCACCTCGCCGGGCGTCGCAGTCGTCAACCAGGCGTTCGTGAAGAAGTTCTTCAAACATGGCGAGGACCCGATCGGCATTCACTTCGGCACCAGCGGTGTCAAGAGCTCGCACGACTTCCAGATCGTCGGCGTGGTCAACGACGTCAAGTACGTCCAGCCGCGCGAGCCTGCCCGGCCGATGTACTTCCGCCCGCTGCTGCAGTCCTCGGTGACAAACCCGAAGAATGACGCGCGCTCGCTCTTTGCCGGGGCGATCATGCTGGAAACGCAGGGGCCAATCACCGGGCTCGAGGCGAAGGCGCGGCAGACGCTCGCGAGCATCAACCCGAACCTGCCGGTGATCAACTTCAATCCCTTCGGCGACCAGATCGCCGAGCAGTTCACCGAGGACCGGCTGATCGCGCGGCTGACGACGCTCTTCGGGGTGCTGGCGCTGGCGCTTGCCTCGGTCGGGCTGTATGGCGTGACGGCGTACACGGTCGCGCGGCGGACGAGTGAGATCGGCATCCGCATGGCGCTCGGGGCGGGGCGCGGCTCGGTGGTGCGGATGGTGCTGCGCGGGGCGTTGATCCAAGCCGGGCTGGGGCTTGCGATCGGCGTGCCGGTCGCGCTGGCCTCCTCGCGGCTGCTCAAGTCGCAGCTCTACGGTGTCGAGGGCGCGGACCTCGCGGTGCTCGCGGGTGCGGTGGCGGTGCTCGGAGTGGCCGCGTGCCTGGCCGGGCTGATCCCCGCGCAGAAGGCCGCGTCCATCGATCCGATGCAGGCTTTACGGGCGGAGTAAGTGGAATAAGAGGAGAAAGCTATGCACGCACTGATACAGAATCTTCGCTACGCGCTGCGGCAGCTGCGCAAGTCGCCCGGCTTTACCTTCACCGTTGTGCTTACGCTGGCGCTCGGGGTGGGCGCGAATGCGGTGGTCTTCAGCGTGCTGAATGCGCTGGTGCTGAGGCCGCTCGCCCTGCCCAACGCGGACCGGCTCGTCTTCTTCAACCGGACCGGCGACACCGGCGGAGCGGACGCGCAGCCGTCGAACTCCTACCCCGACTACCGCGACCTGCGCGACCACAACCGGACGTTCTCCGGCATTGCGGCGTACCGGTTTCAGATCGCCGGGGTGGGCGTGGCGGGCGCGGTGCGACAGAGCTGGGATATCGAGGCGTCAGAGAACTACTTCGATGTGCTCGGCGTGAAGCCGTACCTGGGGCGGTTCTTTCACCCCTCCGACGCGCATGGGCCGAACTCGATGCCCTACGTGGTGCTCAGCTACGCGTACTGGCAGTCGCACTTTGGCGGCGACCGCTCGATCATCGGCCGGCAGATCGAGCTGAACAAGCACCCGATGACGGTGCTGGGCGTCGCGCCGGAGGACTTTCGCGGGACCGAGCTGTTCTTTGAGCCGGAGCTGTGGGCGCCCATGCTCGACCAGCAGGAGCTGGACGGCTACGACGACATGGAGCAGCGCGGCAACCATAACAGCTGGGTGATCGGACGGCTGAAGCCGGGGGTGAGCTGGGCTGCGGCTGAGGCCGATATGAACACGCTCGCGCACGGCATGGCCGCCATCAATAAAGATGACGAGCATCTCGGCTTCCGGCTGTCGAAGCCCGGGCTGCTAGGCGACTTTCTCGGCCGGCCGGTGCGGGCGTTCCTCTATGGCATTACCGGGCTCTCGGCGCTGGTGCTGCTGGCGGCGTGCGCGAACCTGGGCAGCCTGTTCGCGGCGCGGGCGTCTGACCGGGCGCGGGAGTTTGCCGTGCGCCTCGCGCTGGGGGCCTCGCGCGGCACGCTGGTGCGCCAGCTGCTGACGGAAGCCGTGCTCATCTCGCTGATCGGCGGCGCGGCTGGATTGTTTGCGGCGACTGGCGTGGTGCATGCGCTGAGCGTGTGGCGGCCTTCGCCGGACTTTCCGGTACAGGTGTCGGTCGCGGCGGATGCGCGTGTGGCGGCGGTCGCGCTGGGCCTGGCGCTGGCGAGCGGCGTCTTCTTCGGACTGGTGCCGGCGCGGCAGGTGTGGCGCGGCAACGCGTACATGATCATCAAGAGCGGCTCGGGCTCGGGTGAGAGCTCGGGCCGGCGCTGGACGCTGCGGGACCTGCTGCTGGTCGTCCAGATCGTGCTCTGCTCGGTGCTGTTGACCTCGGCGCTGGTGGCGGTACGCGGGCTGGGGCGCAGCCTGCATACTTCGTTCGGGTTCCAGCCGCAGGGGGTGCTGCTGGCCAAGTTCGACCTGAACATGGTGGGCCGCAACCCGGAGCAGTCGCTGCAGTTTCAGCACCAGGCGGTCGATGCCATTGCCGCGCTGCCGGGGGTGACCGGCGTCGCCTTCGCCAACACCACACCGCTCAGCCTGAACCATTCGGATACCGACGTCTTCCCCGACGGGACGACCGACGTTCGCCCCTCGAATGCGATCGCGGACGCGACGTACTTCGATGTGTCGCCGGGTTACTTCGCAACCGCGCAGACCAGGCTCCTGGCGGGGCGCGACTACACATGGCAGGACGACGCGAAGGCTCCGCGTGTGATCGTCGTGAACCAGACCTTTGCGCGGACGGTCTTCAAGGTCGCGCCGGGCAGGGAGAGCGAGGCGGTTGGCCGCTACTTTATGTCGGGCGGCAAGCATCGCTGGCAGGTGGTGGGCATCGTCGAGGACGGCAAGTACCAGACGCTGACCGAGGACCAGCAGCCCGCGATGTTCTTTCCGTCGGCGAATCGGCCGGACACCGACACCGTTCTGCTGGTGCGGTCGCGCAACAGCACCGCCGCAACCGCGCAGGCGGTGAGCAAGGTCCTGCTGGGCATGGAGCCGAGCCTGCCGCTCTTGATGACCGCTTGGCCGCAGGCGCTGGGCATGGTGCTGTTTCCCGCGGTCGCGGCGACGGGCGCGCTCGGGGTGATGGGTGGCCTCGCGGCGATGCTCGCCATCACCGGCATCTTCGGCATGGCCTCGTACTCGGTCTCAAGGCGGCTGCGTGAGCTCGGCCTGCGGATGGCGCTCGGAGCTGGCAAGCGCCAGGTGCTGGGCGCGGCGCTGGGGCGGCCAGCGCTCCTCTTGGCCATCGGCTCAGCGTGCGGGCTGGTACTGGGCGCGCTCGCCAGCCGCCTGCTCGCGCACATCGTCTACCAGGCGACCTCGCAGGATCCGGTCGTGCTGGTGGGCGTGGTCGTGAGCATGGCGGTGCTGGCGCTGGTGGCGACATGGCTGCCTGCGCGGCGCGCTCTGCATGTGGACCCGGCAAGACTGTTGAGGGAAGAGTAAACCTATGACGAATCTCTATCAGGACTTTCGCTTCGCCCTGCGCCAGCTGCGCAAGTCGCCCGGCTTTACGCTGACGGCGATCCTCACGCTCGCGCTCGGCATCGGCGCGGCGACCGCGGTCTTCTCGCTGGTGGACGCGGTGCTGCTGCAGCCGCTGCCCTTCGATCACCCGGAGCGGATCGTTGCGCTCGACACGCTTACGGCTCCGCGCGACGGCAGCCACGGCCCCGCGACGATCCCCAACGAGACATCCTACCCGGACTTCTTCGACTGGCGCGCCCAGGCGCACAGCTTTGACTCGCTCGCCAGCTGGCAGGGCGGCTCGTTTACGCTCGGCGCTTCAGCGGGCAACGCGACTGCTCGCCGTGTCGATGGGGTGATAGTTTCGGCTGATTTCTTCCGGGTGCTCGGCGTGAGCCCTGCGCTCGGGCGCAGCTTTACGCGGGCGGAGGAGTCGGCCGGCAACCGCTCGGTGATCATCGGCCATAGCCTGTGGCAATCCGCCCTCAACCACAGTCCGGCCGCCATTGGTCAGACGCTCCAGATCAACGAGGTGCCGTACACGGTCGTGGGCGTGATGCCCGCAAGCTTTGCCTTTCCGAACTCGCCCGACGCGCAGCTCTGGTTCACCCCGGCGAAAGCCTTGGAGGGCAAGAACCCCTCCGGCCTGCAGCGGGGCTGGAACCAGATCGAAGTCATCGGCCGGCTCAAGCCCGGCGTCTCGATCGAGCAGGGGCGCGCGGAGATGCAGACGATTCAGCGATCGCTCGCGGTGCAGTATGCAGCGGATATCGGCAACGAGACCGCTGTGAGCGTCATCTCCGAGACCACGGACCTCACCGGGGACGTGGAGCAGCCGCTGCACATTCTGTTCGGCGCGGTCTGTTTTCTGCTGCTGATTGCGTGCGCGAATGTGGCGGGATTGTTGCTCACGCGCTCGGCCGGGCGACGCGCCGAGCTGGCGCTGCGTGCGGCGCTCGGGGCGAGCCGGTTGCAGATCACGCGGCAGCTGCTGATCGAGTCGCTGACTCTATCGGCGCTGGGCGGGTTGCTGGGTTTTGCGCTGGCGGCGGTTGCGCTGCGCGTTGCGCCGCAGTTTTTGCCGTCAGACTTGCCGCGATTGAACGAACTTACGCTGGACCCGCGCGTGTTTTTCTTTGCGCTGGGAGCGTCGCTGGTAACCGGGCTGCTCTTTGGCGTGGCGCCGGCCTGGCGCAGCTCGCGGCTGGACCCGGCGATGGCGCTGCGCGATAATAGCCGCGCGAGCACCGGCGGCCGCTCGCAGAACCGGCTGCACAGCGCGCTGGTGATTGGCGAGACTGCTCTGGGCCTGGTGCTGCTGGTGGGTGCCGGCCTGCTGATTCGCAGCTTCGATCGCGTGCTCTCGGTCGACCCGGGATTTAACGCGCAGCATCTCTTGGTCTTCAAACTCGCGATGCCGGAGAAGCGCTTTGATGCGGCGAAGCGGCTCGAATTTTCGCAGCAGCTGCAGGCACAGTTTGCCGCACTGCCGGGCGTCAAGCAGGCGACGTTCGCGTATCCCATGCCGCTGATCGGCAACGATATGAGCATTACGTTTACGATTCCCGGGCGGCCGGTGACGCCGGGATACGAGCCTACTGCGCGCGTGAGCGTGGTGGCAGCGAATTTTTTCGGGGCGATGCAGATGCCGCTTCGACGCGGGCGATTTTTCTCCTCTGCTGAGGATCATCCCGGCAGCGCGCCGGTGATGATCGTCAACCAGGCGTTTGCGGAGCGATTTTTTCCCGGCGAAGATGCGCTCGGCAAACGTGTTGCGTCAGACTTATCTTCAAGCGATAAACCGGAGGCGCGCGAGATTGTCGGGATCGTCGACAATGTTGTGCGCGATGGGCTGACCGAGGCCGCGCAGCCGGAGTATTACATTCCCTTTGCGCAGATTCCGCTGATTCAGCCGACGTTTGCGCTGCGCGTGGCCGGCGAGCCTGCGGCATATATCGAGACGGTGCGTGCGCTGGTTGCGCGTGACGATGCCTCGCTGCCTGTCTATCACGTGGAGACGAACCTGCTCACGCGTTCGACCGCGCAGCAGAAATTCCAGACGATGCTGCTCTCGGGCTTCGCGGCGCTCGCGCTGCTGCTGGCGGCGATTGGTTTGTACGCGGTGCTGAGTTATATGGTCGCACAGCGCACGGTCGAGTTAGGCCTGCGGCTGGCGCTCGGCGCGCAGCGCGGCGATATATTGACGCTGGTGCTGCGGCGCGGGCTCGTGTTATCTGGGCTAGGGCTTGCGCTCGGGCTGGGCGCTTCGGCGCTGCTTACGCGCTATATGGCGACCCTGCTCTATAAGACGGGCGCGCTCGACGTACTTACTTTTTCTGCCATGACGCTTGTGTTGCTGGCGGTCTCAACGGTCGCGTGCCTGGTGCCTGCGTGGCGTGCCTCTCGGCTTGATCCGAACGAAACTCTGCGCCAACTCTAACTTAGTCCAAAGAAGGATTCACTATGCTAGAACTCAAAAATGTAGAACGCAGTTACAAGGCCGGTCCGTCCGAAACCTTTGTCCTGCGCAACCTAAAACTCACGATTCGCGAAGGCGAGTTTCTTACGATCATGGGGCCGTCGGGCGCGGGTAAATCATCGCTTCTGAATGTGCTGGCCATGCTCGACGACCAATGGCGCGGCGAGTATTTCTTCGCTGGCGAAGCTGTGCACGCGATGAGCCGCAAGCAGCGGGCGGACCTGGCACGCAGGCAGATCGGCATGGTCTTTCAGAGCTACCACTTACTCGACGATCTTACGGTCGCTGAGAATATCGACCTGCCACTGTCGTACAAAGACATACCGCGCGCGCAGCGGCAGGCGATGGTTGCCGATACGCTCGACCGCTTTTATATTGTCGGCAAGAAAGATCTCTTTCCCAGCCAGCTATCCGGTGGGCAGCAGCAGTTAGTCGGCATCGCGCGTGCTGTGGTGCATCAGCCGTCGCTCCTGCTTGCGGACGAGCCGACAGGCAACCTGCACTCAACGCAGGCCGAAGAAATTATGAAATTATTCCGCGAACTAAATCAGCAGGGAACGACGGTCGTGCAAGTCACGCACTCGGACGTAAATGCAGCCTACGGCTCGCGCACGATCGAGCTGCGCGATGGCTGGCTCTTTCGCGACACCGCCGCCGCGCCTGTTCCGGCAAGCGGCGCGCAGACTATCTCAGGAGTGCGCCCATCGTGATCTTCCCGCTCATTCGACGAGCCTCTGCGCTCGCCTTATTGCTCCTGTGGGCGCCACTGACGCTCGCCCAAAACTCAGCTCCGGCGCTGCGGCTCGACCTGCCGCATTCCTGGAATCCTGTCGACACCTACCGCGCAACGCTCGTGCCGCAGGCGAGTCTTGCGAACTCCACGCGCATCGATGATTTAATTCACGACGGCAAGCTTTATCTATCGCTTGACGATGCGATCTTGCTCGCGCTTGAAAATAATCTAGACATCGCGATTGCGCGCTACAACTTACCCATCGCCGAGGCCGACATCGAGCGCACCAAGGCGGGCGGCAGCTTTCGCGGAGTCAACGCCGGCATCGTGCAGAACACTCCCGGCGGCGGTGTGGGCGGGCTCGGCTCCGGCGCGCCGGGCGCGGGTGCGGGCGGCACGACCGGCGGCGCTGGCGGCGCGGGTTCGGGCGCATCGGGCCTGGTCTCATCGACCCTTGGCACCGGTACAGCGGTTAACTCCTACGACCCCTCGATCAGTGGTCAGGCCGGCATCGAACACTACACCGAACCGCTCTCAAACCTGCAGATTTACGGCGTGCCGTCGCTTGAATCAAATACTTTGTCCAGCTCGTTTCAGTACGCGCAGGCCTTCCCCACCGGCACCTCGCTTAACTTCGAACTCGAGAACAGCCGCGCCACCGGGAACAGTCCCTTTAACCTGCTTACTCCTTCGCTGAACACGTATTACCGATTCTCGCTGCAGCAGCCGCTGCTGGCTGGTTTCGGCTTCGGTCCAAACCTGCGCTATCTTCGCATCGCACGCAATAATCGCACCATCTCCGAGCTCGCATTTAAGGATCAGGTGATTGTTACAATTACCCAGATCGCGAATATGTACTGGGATCTCGCGAGCGCGTATCAGGATGAGCAGGTCAAGGAGCGGTCCCTCGCCTTCGCGCAGCAGGAACTCGCGAGTGACAAGCAGCAGCTCGCGCTGCAGGCGTTGCCGGCGATGGACGTAACCCGCGCCGAGGGCGAGATGGACGTGCGCGATGAGGAGCTCTCGATTGCGAAAACGACGCTGCAGTTGCAGGAGTCGCTGATCAAGAATGCACTTACGAAAAATCTCGATGATGCGCGCCTTGAAGAGATGCCCGTTATTCCTACATCGAAGATCTCGATCAACGACGCGGAGGCAGCGCACCCGCTCGCGGAGCTCATCGCGAGCGCGCTCCACGACCGCACAGAACTCTCCGAGTCCGACGTCGATCTGGCCAACCGCAATATCAGCCGCAAGGCGGCCCGCAACGCGCTGCTGCCTTCTGTCGACCTGCAGGCGTTCTATGGCGGCACGGGTCTGGCCGGCGAGGTGAACCGCGACTATTATTCTCCGGGCACAACATCCTCTGTGCCGGCGAGTTTCGGTGGCTCGCTCGAGAACGCGTTCAACAACAGCTCGCCTGATTATTATGTCGGCGTCTCTGTATCGATTCCGATTCGCAACCGCGTGGCTAAGTCGGACCAATATCGCTCGGAGCTCGAATATCGCCAGTCGGAGTTACGCATTCAGCAGTTGAAGAAGCAGATTCGCATCGAGGTGCGCAACGCGCAGTATGCACTCGAGCAGAGCAGCGCGCGCGTGGTGGCGGCTCGGCAGGCGCGTGATCTGGCGCAGAAGACCTTCGACATCAGCAAGCAGGAGCAGAAGCTGGGCGCGGGCTCGAATCTGCAGACGCTTGCCGCGCAGCACGATCTTGCGCTGGCCGAGTCAGCTGTTGGTGCGGCTGAAACCACGTATGAGAAGTCCCGTGTTGAGTTGGCGCGCGCAACGGGTTCCACTCTCGATACCTACCAGGTGTCGATTGCCGACGCAAAGACCGGCATTGTGCAAGCGAGCCGCCAATGATCTAAGTTGGTACTTATGGTCGATTCTTCGAGTGCCGGTGTCGAGCATGCCTGCCGGCTGCTGGTCGCCGATGACCAGCCGCATATTCTCGACGCGCTTGAGTTTCTGCTCAAGCCGGAGGGCTATCTGCTGGAGCGCGCGAGTACGCCCGCGATGGTGCTCGATGCGCTCGCGGGCAGCAGTTTTGACGGCCTGTTGATGGACCTGAATTACACCCGCGACACGACCTCCGGGCAGGAGGGGCTTGATTTGCTGACGCGGGCACTGGCGCTGGAGCCGGATATGCCGGTGATCGTGATGACCGCGTGGTCGAACGTTGAGCTGGCGGTGGAGGCGATGCGGCGCGGCGCGGTTGATTTCGTACAGAAGCCGTGGGAAAATGCGAGACTGTTGACCATCCTGCGCACGCAGCTTGAACTGCATCGAGCACAGAAGCGCGCGCAGTGGCTCGAAGCGGAGAACCGGATACTTCGCGCTGAGGGCGCGCCTGATTTTATTGCGAGCGCGCCCTCGATGCGCACGGTGGTGCAGACGATGGCGCGCATCGGCCCGTCGGACGCGAATGTTCTCATCACCGGCGAACATGGCACGGGGAAGGAAGTCGTTGCGCAGACGATGCACCGGCTTTCCACGCGGGCCGCGCGGAGTTTGGTCACAGTCAATACTGGCGCGCTGCCGGATGGCACGTTTGAGAGCGAGTTATTCGGGCATGTAAAGGGCGCATTTACTGACGCGCGCACCGACCGCATCGGCCGCTTTGAACTCGCGCATCGGGGAACCCTTTTTCTTGATGAGATTGCGAATGTGCCGATGCGCCAGCAGGCGAAACTGCTGCGTGTGCTCGAGACCGGCGAACTGGAGCGCGTAGGCTCGTCGCGGACGCAGAGTGTGGACGTGCGGGTGCTCTCGGCGACGAACGCTGACTTGCATGCGGCCTGCCGCAACGGGCAGTTTCGCGAAGATCTTTTCTTTCGTCTCAACACGGTCGAAATTCGCCTGCCCGCGTTGCGCGAACGGGTGGAAGATATTCCCGCGCTGGCTGCGCATTTTCTTGCCCGGCACGCCGCGCGGTATCGACGCGAGGCTCGCGGATTTGAGCCGGCCGCCCTGCAGGCGATGCTCGAGTACGCATGGCCCGGCAACGTGCGCGAGCTCGATCACACGATCGAGCGGGCGGTACTGATGGCGCGTGGGGAACGGATTGAAACAGCGGATCTCGGCCTGCAGGCGACGCGCGCAGGCAGCCACGGCGCGAGCCAGAGTCTCGATGAGATGAGCCTTGAGACGGTTGAAGCGATCCTGATTCGCAAGGCGCTCGCGCGCGCCGCAGGCAATGTGAGCCATGCCGCCGAGGCTCTCGGATTGAGCCGCGGCGCGCTCTACCGCCGCATCGAAAAATATGGACTCTAAAGCCTCCGAGCCGAGGCAGCGGCAGCGTTTATCGCTCGGGCGATCGCGCCGCCGCCTGAGCTTTGAGCGCCGTCTGCAATTCTCTCTCTGGCTGCTCGGGCTGCCCGCTTTCGGGCTGGCCACGGCTCTTCTGCGTGTCTCCGGCGCTTCGTTCGAGGCCTCGGCAAGCGTTTGCGCCGCGCTCTTGATCGGCTGGGCGATCGCTGTTTCTCTCGTGATGGAACAGATCATCCGCCCGCTGCAGACGCTTGCGAACGTAATCGCCGCGCTGCGCGAGGACGACTATTCTTTTCGCGCGCGAGGCGGCCGACGCAATGATGCGATCGGCGATCTCGCGCTTGAAGTCAATGCTCTCGCTGCACTGCTGCAGGCCCGGCGCGGCAGCTCGATTGAAGCCATGGCGCTGCTTGAACGCGTCATGAGCGCGATGCAGTCGCCTGTGCTCGCGTTTGCGCCCGACGGCAGGCTCACGCTGCTCAACGCCGCCGCCGAGCGGGCCTTCGCACTTACGCGCAACGCACTCGGCAGCCATGTTTCGGAACTGCATCTGGAGTATCTGCTCGGCGCGGCCCACGACGAACTTATCTCGATCGAACGCACTCGCGAGGGTCACGCGGAGACTCGCTGGATCGTGCAGCGGTCGTCGTTCCGGCTGGGAGGCGTGCCGCATGTGCTGTTGCTTCTTTCGGATGTGAGCGCGGCTTTGCGCGAGGAAGAACGTGTCGCCTGGCGGCGGCTGATTCGCGTCATCGGGCACGAGATCAATAACTCACTTACGCCGATCAAGTCGATTGCGGGCAGCCTGCGCGCGTGGTCGCGGGGGGGCGGCAGTGAACGGGATCTCGACCGGGGCCTGGCCGTAATTGAGAGCCGTGCCGAGTCGCTCAACCGGTTTCTCCAGGCGTATAGTCAGCTCGCCGGCCTGCCTGCGCCGCGCCACTCCCTGTTTGCGCTGGAGCCGCTGCTGGAGCGGGTGGGCGGCATGGAGACCCGCATCGCGGTGCGCAT
>Ga0116226_10005434_pt1 | contig 11376 bp, 9 predicted proteins | sample S1TSphfallax_FD_89692 | JGI IMG/M metagenome (GOLD analysis project Ga0116226, IMG submission 89692) | Host-associated microbial communities from peat moss isolated from Minnesota, USA - S1T2_Fa - Sphagnum fallax MG | ecosystem: Host-associated > Plants > Peat moss > Unclassified | place: USA... | reverse complement strand
TCCGCCGAAGGCAGTGACCTCACCGGCGGCCTGCCGATGGTGGTGCTGGTGGACGGCCAAACCGCCAGCGCGGCCGAAATCCTTGCCGCCGCCCTGGCCGATGACCGCCGCGCCGTCGTGGTCGGCAGCTCCACCCTCGGCAAAGGCCTGGTGCAGACGGTAACGCCGCTGCCCGATGGCGGTGAACTGTTCGTGACCTGGAGCCGCGTGCTCGCCCCGCGCGGCTGGCCTCTGCAAACCCTCGGCGTGGTCCCGCAGGTCTGCACCAGCCTCGGCGAAGCGGCGCTGGACAGCCAGATCGCCGCTCTAGCCCATGGCAAGAACCTGCTGTTGCCCGTGCTCACCGCCTCCCGCGCCGTCCGCGCGCCGCTGCCCATCAACGCCGTTCTCAACATCCGCAACCAATGCCCTGCCGCCATCGGCGGAGACTTGGACATCACCGCCGCGGAGATCCTGATGAGCAACCCGAAAGCCTATCAGGCGGCCTTAATGCCCTAACACGAGCAGAGCCTGGTTTTCACGCGGCCCTTGCGTGGGGGCGCCCGGCTTGGGGGCGCCCAGCTTGGGGGCGCCCGGCGTAGGCGCGAGGGTAAAATAGAAACAAGACCCCGCGCCCGGCGCCGAATGAACGCCGATCACCCCGCCATGCCGGTCAACGATCTTTTTGCAAATTGCCAGTCCAATGCCAGTGCCGGAATATTCGTCCACCCCATGCAGCCGCTGGAACATACCAAAAATACGTTCAAAATGCTGCGTTTCGATTCCCAGCCCGTTGTCTTTTATGTCAAACCGCCACCGCCCGGCGGCGAAGGTGGCGGAAACATGAATGTGCGGAATGCCTGCCCCCCGGTATTTGATCGCATTCCCCACCAAATTCTGGAAAAGCTGCGTCAGTTGCGATGCATCCGCCAGAACCGCCGGCAAAACGTCATGGGTGACGACAGCGCCGCTCTCGGCGATCGCGCCTTCCAGGTTCCACAGCGCGCCCGTCAGCGCCGCCGTGCTGGCCGTGCAACGCAGGTCAACGCCATTCGTGCCAACCCTGGAATAAGCCAGCAGGTCCTTGATAAGACCCTGCATCCGCTTCGCGCCATCCACAGCGTAAGCAATGAATTCGTCGGCGTCCTTATCCAAGCGGCCCTTGTAACGCGTGGCGATGAGCTGCGTATAGCTGGCGACCATCCGCAGCGGTTCCTGCAGGTCATGCGAGGCAATCGCCGCGAACTGGCTCAGCTCCTCATTCGACCTTTTCAGCTCCTGGGCGTTTTCAGCCAATGCAACCGCTTTCACGGCCAGTTCCTTTGCAGTCTTCGCCAGCGCCTCTTCAATCTGCTTTCGCGGCGTAATGTCCTGAACCGAGCCGGTGTTGCGAATTGCCTGTCCAGCCGCATCGCGCGATATGACTGCCGAACATTTAAGATGCCGGACGATGCCATCGTTACGGATGATCCGATACTCGAGGGCGAAGGGTGCGACCCGGTCGATCGCATCCTGGAGCGCCTGATCCCGGCGGGCACGGTCTTCGGGATGCACGCGAAGCTTCCATATATCGGCTGGCACCGCAATCCCGGGCGAATACGCAATCCCAAAAATCCGGCAGGCCCATTCATCCGCCACCATCGAATTGTTCCGGAGGTCGAGCTCCAGTATCCCAATTTCGCCGCCATCGGCGGCAAGTTGCAGCCGTTCGGTCGCCACCTTCAAGGCAATGTTTTCCATCATCTCCTTGGTGACATCCCAATTCACACCCAACATCCGCAGCACGGTTCCATCCGCATCGCCTTTCACCTCCGCGACACTGCGAATCTCGTGCACGCTGCCATCCCGCCAGACAGTACGGAAACGCGTATCGAACCGGCTGCTCCCGGCGGCCGCGCTTGCCAGCGCCTGTACGGCTGCGTCATGGTCCTCCGGGTGAAGCCGGCTTTTCCAAAGCTCGTACGTGACTGTCAGGACCGCCGGATCAACATCGAAAAGCTGCCGCGTCCGGCTATCCCAGTCCACCGTGCCGTGCAGGATGTCCCATTCCCAGATGCCGATGCCATTGCTATCGGCGGCCAGCACCATCCGCGTGGTGGCTTCCTGCAATGCCAGGTTCTGGACAAACTGGGCCGTCACGTCCCAATTCACCCCAACCATCCGCAGCGCCTCCCCCGTGCCCTTGCGCGTCACAGTGCCGGTTGCCCGGATGTGGTGCACGCTGCCATCATGCCAGACCACACGGAAACCTACGTCAAATTTCCTGATGCCAGCGAGCGCATCGGCAATCGCTCGTTCGGCGGCGGCGCGGTCTTCCGGGTGCAACAGGCTCGACCAGAATTGGGCTGGCGCGCATTCGGATTCCGGATCGACACCGTAAAGCCGGCACATCCAGTCATCCCAAGTCATCCTGTCGCGCAAGATGTCCCAATCCCAGGTGCCGATGCCCCCGCTCTGCTTGGCGAGGTACAGGGTTTCGTTAGCCTTCAGCACGGCCTTCTGCTCGATCGTCAGGCGCCTGACATCCTGAAAAATGCGCCGGCAAGCCCAAAACATCAGCCCGGCCATGACCAGCTCGGATGCCAGCAGTGCCGCGCTCGTTCGCCTCATTAGGCTTTGCGCCTCTTGGCGCTGCAGAACGACCTTGCCGCCATAGGCGGTACTCAATTGCCCGAGGAGTTCGCGGATTTGGTTCAACGCCTTCTGGCCTGAATTATTATCGACCAAATCCTGCGCCGCGCCGAAGCCCAAGGTCTTGTCGAGCGCGATGGTTCTCGCCATCTCGTCAAGCTTGACGGATGACTGCGTGTTCAGCGCCAGCATGGCCGCGCGGTTGGCCGCATTATCCGGCAGCAGGGATTGCAGCAAGGCGATGTCGCCGCGCACCGCGGCGGTACCGGCCTGGTAGGGCGCCAAATAAGCCGGGTTGGACGTCAGCAGATAGCCGCGCTGCCCGGTCTCCGCATTGATCTCGCTTTGTAGAACCAGGTCGACCGCATGCAGCACTGACTGGTCGTAATCCACATTGCTCTGCGCCTGACCAGAACGCATCTGCAGCCAAAATGAGACGGCGCTGATCGCCACGGCAAAGGCGACGGCGGCCAAAAAACCGCGCAGAATCATCCGCTCGACCGGGGACTGAATCACCCGCCAGGGCACGTCATTTACCTCCGCGCGCTAAAATCATGATGCCGAAATATGTCAATGCCGCGCCACCCTTATGAGACCGATCGCGAACTTGAATGTTTCGCATATAATGTTGCCGAAATTGTCAGCATTCCGCATCATAGGGGCAGGATATTAACCAGTGCTTAAACGAACCGCATTCGGCCACTGCCGTTCACGCCATCTTACCGGCCAGAACATTTCCATGCTCGATGAACAGCGACGGCCCATGCATCAAAACATAACCGGCAATTTTATTCATGATTTGTTCGCGGCCGCCCTGTGTCGCCATATTCGTCCTCCACAGGCAGGCGGCTCAGTACCACGTCACCATCGGTTCGTCCGCGCCATCACCGTCACTTGACCAGCGCGCGGGCACTTGACCAGCCCCGCCCGCCGGGGCATTACGCGTCGCTACTGGAGTAGTTTGCCATGGCCAAGTCGAACGTCGTTCAAATCAAGCTGATTTCCACAGCGGACACGGGATATTTCTACGTGACCAAAAAGAATGCCCGCGCCCAGACCACCAAGCTGGAGCTGAACAAGTACGACCCGGTGGTCCGCAAGCACGTGAAGTTCAAGGAAGCCAAGATCAAATAACCGCCCCAGGCTCGCCGCCGCCGGGCGCGGTGGGGCAAAAACCGTTTCTGCCATGGGTCCAGGCCCTGCGCGCCGTCGCGGCGCTTGCCGTGGCTTTCCACCACATCGCCAATGACGACATCACCAATTGCGGCGACCCCGCCGGCTGGTTTGCGGCGCTGACAAAATTTTTCCCCTGGGATGCCGGGGTGGACATCTTTTTCGTCATTTCCGGCTTTGTCATCGTCCACGCCTCGGCACCGCTGTTCGGCGCCGGCGGCGGGGTAAAAACCTTTCTCCGCCGCCGGCTGCAACGCAACGTCCCGCTCTACTGGCTCATGACCACCTTGTTTCTCGCGGTGTTGATCGCCGGCCGCGCCGCGATTCACGGCGATATTGGCGGCCCGGCCTACATCCTTGCAAGCTACATTTTCATCCCGTGGCCCCGGCCGGATGGCGTTCTCCAACCCGCCTTCGGCCTTGGCTGGACCCTGAACTACGAAATGTTTTTCTACGCCGTTTTTGCACCGTTTCTGCGCCTGCCGCGCAGACCGGCCGTCATCGCCGCGTCCTTGCTGCTCACCGGCTTCGCCGCTTGCGGCGCCATTGCCGGCTTTCCCGGCCCGCAGCTCACCTTCTGGTCAAACCCGATCATCCTCGAATTCTGCGCCGGCATGCTCCTGGCGCTCATATTGCCTGGCCCCGCGCTCAGCGTTCCCGCACGGCTCGCCCTGGCCGCCCTTAGCGTTGCCGGCCTGCATTTCGCCATGGCCGCGCCGCCGCAGTGGCGCGCCGCCGTGTACGGTATTCCGGCGCTGCTTCTGGTTGCCGCCGCGGTATTGGGCGCGCCTGCCCGCATGAGCAGGGTTGAAATGCTGCTGGTCAGGCTGGGTGACGCCTCTTACGCGATGTATCTCGTGCATCCCTTCATCATGCGCGGCTTCACCGTTTTATGGCACAAATTTCATGCGGGGAACGAACTGGCCGGCACAATATACGTCCTCGCTGGCCTCACAGTCGCGCAAGCCTGCGCGCTGGCGGTCAACATGACTTTTGAACGTAAATTTGCATCGCTGCTGCGTGGCGGCCGAGGTTTGAAGAATGAAGCTGTTTAAGTGCCAGGCCTGCGGCCAGGATGTGTATTTCGAAAACCGTTTTTGCGGTTCCTGCGGCCATGCGTTAGGCTTTTTGCCAATCGCCGGGATGATGACGGCCGTGGAACCGGATGGCGATGCCTGGCGCGCCCTTACCCCCAAACGTCCAAAACTCCGCTATTGCGCGAATATCGTGCCCGATGCCTGCAACTGGCTGATCGCCGCCGAGCATGACGAAAAATTCTGCCTCGCCTGCCGGCATAACCGGACGATCCCGGATTTATCGGTGGAAAGCAACCTGCTGCATTGGCGCAAGATGGAATTCGCCAAGCACCGGCTGTTCTACACGCTCATCGCCCTTCGCCTCCCGCTGAAGAACCTCGCGGAAGACCCGGAACACGGCCTCGCCTTCGATTTTCTGGCCGAAGACCCGGAGAAGAAATCCATCATCCTCACCGGCCACGATGCCGGCCTTATCACCATAAACCTGAAAGAAGCCGATGACGCCGTGCGCGAAAAACTGCGCACCCAGATGCACGAGCCCTACCGTACCTTGCTTGGCCATTTCCGCCATGAAGTCGGCCATCATTTCTGGGACATTCTGGTCCGCGACGCCGGCCGGCTGGAGGAATGCCGCGCCATCTTTGGCGACGATTCCGAGGATTACGGCGAGGCGCTGAAACGCCATTATGCCGACGGACCGCCCGCCAACTGGCAGGACCAATATATCTCCGCCTACGCCACCGCCCACCCTTGGGAGGATTTCGCCGAAACCTGGGCGCACTACCTGCATATTATCGACACGCTGGAAACCGCCAGCGCCTTCGGCCTGCGCATCCACCCCGCCACCTCCAAGAACAAGGCACTGCACGCCGACATCGTGTTCGATCCGCATAACGCGCCCTCCATGCAGCGCATCATCGATGCCTGGCTGCCGCTCACCTTCGCCATGAACAGCCTGAACCGCAGCATGGGCCATGCGGATTTGTACCCCTTTATCTTGTCCGAACCAGTGGTAAAGAAATTGACCTTCATTCACGAGATCATCCGCGCCAGCGCCGTGCCGGACAAAAAAACCAGCCGGCGCGGCCTGTTCCGCCGGCTCGCCGCGAGCCAGCCCCCAAGCCAGCCGCCAGCGGCGCCCGGCGGCCCGGCGCCCGGCGGTCCGGCGCCCGGCGGCCCCGTGGCGCCGCCTCCGCCAGGGCCGGACATTCCCGCCCCCATGGACCCGGTGGTCGACCCGCCCATCGACCCGCCCGACCAGCCGCCGCCGGTGGAATCCCCGCCGGATGACATGCCGCCTGAAATTTCCCCGCCCATGCCGGACCAAATCCCGCAGCCAATGCAGGTTGGGTAAGAGGCGGGTTGCCTGTCATTCTTGACGCGGCCGCACATAGATCACTTTCGTAACCGTCGCGACCAGCGAGCCGTGCAGATCGGTGATCGGCACGGCGAAGTTCGCCAAATATTTCCGGTCGCCGGCCGTCGCATTGCGGATCTCGTCGAGCATTTCATCCGATAGATGGAATTTCGCCCGCAGGCTGGTCGTGCCCGGTGCGATGAATTTGATCGCCGCCGCTTCATCCCAGACAGCATAGCCCGGACCGAGATTGGCCATGAGCATGAGCGGATAGAACGGGTCCGTCATGGAATAGATACTGCCGCCAAATTGCGTTCCCGCCGCGTTATGGTTCCAGAAGGTCAGACGCAGTTCGATTTCGGCATTGCGCATTGCGCGGTCGAACGACCTGACGCGAATGCCCGCAAACAGCATCGGCGGCCAGAAACTGATGAACCGCATGATCATGGCAGGCGACATGGAAAATCCTTCAAATGCGTGTCCGCACCGCGGCCATCCATCCACCCCGCCACTGCCAGAAGCCTTGCTGCTCCACTGCAAATAACAATGAATTACGGCATCCGCGTCGCGGCGCCGCAATCGCGGCATTTGCAAGTCAAAACCTATGACGCCTGACAGGATAGCGCCGGAAACTACTCACGGCCCAAATACACTGCACTTTCATAGGTAATTTCCGCCCCTCGCCGCGCGGCAACGGCATCCCCTAATGGGGTGCGTATTTGGTCCCAAAGGATGCACACAAATGCTGGCAGATTCTCTCTCATTCTATCTCTTGCCCATTGTTATCATCGCCATATTTGTCCTGGTCGGCGCCTCGGTGCGGATTCTGCGAGAATACGAGCGCGCCGTGGTGTTCACTCTTGGCCGGTTCGATAAAGTAAAAGGTCCCGGACTCGTGCTGCTCTTCCCCTTCGTCCAGCTCATGGTAAGGGTGGACTTGCGGATACAGGTGATCGAAATCCCCAGCCAGGACGTCATCTCTCACGATAACGTATCGATGAAAGTCGATGCGGTTCTCTATTTCAAGGTCGTCAACCCCGAGCGCGCCATCATCCAGGTGCAGCAATTCCTGCCCGCGACGAAGATGCTGGCACAGACCACGATGCGCGCCGTGCTGGGCCAGCATGAGCTGGATGAGATGCTGGCCGAGCGGCTGAAGCTGAACGCCGATGTGCAAAGCATTCTGGACAGCCAAACCGAGGCTTGGGGCATTAAGGTCACCAACGTGGAAATCCGCACCGTTGAACTGACCGACAACATGGTGCGCGCCATCGCCAAGCAGGCCGAGGCCGAGCGCGACCGGCGCGCCAAAATAATCCATGCCGAGGCGGAGTTTCAAGCGGCGCAGACGCTCACCAACGCCGCGAAAATCCTCTCCAGCATTCCCGCCGCCATGCAGCTGCGCTATCTGCAAACCCTAACCGAAATTGGCGGCGAGAACAGCTCCACCATCGTTTTCCCGATGCCGATTGACATCATCAAGCCGCTATTGGACCTGATCGACAAATCCGCCAAGCCCGCCACCAACGGCGCCATCAAGCTCCCGCTCGCGGTTCAACCGGCGCTGCCGGTATAAAAACTCACGCGACGTCCCCTGAAGCGGACGGCAGACATGCGAAAGCGTGTTATGATGCATCCGAAATGGTTTCCATCGGGGATTTGAGAAATGCCGATCGAGGACGCGGAACTTCAGCGTTTGTTCAAGCACAATAAATTCTACGAATATCCCGATGGCGACCTGGCCGAACCTCTTCACGCTTATGTCTACAAGAATAGGAGCCAGATAGGCGTTCCGGAAAACTTCTGGACAGGGGAGACATAAGGCCGGCTACGCGACCTCCATCTTGAACCGGGCATGGTCCTTCTCCGTCTGGTCGCCATACGCCTCCGCCCAATCGGCCATGGCCTCGTCCAGCGTGGTGGAGGCGCCGCAATACCCGCTGATCACCGCCGCGTCCCCCACCCGCGCATGTGCCCTTGCCAGCAACGCCCCATACCCAAACGCAAAAAAGTTGAACGGCTGCCCGGACAGCCACTCCGTCGGGATTGCGCCCTTAAAATTTTTCATCTGCCGCACGTAATATGGCCGACCCTCCATGCTCGTCCAGCCCAGCAACGGGTCGCCCGCCGCCTGTAGCAGGCGCTGCCCATAAACCACGCGCTGCCCCTCATGCTTGTACGGCTTGGGCAGCACCGGCAGATAAGGTGCAAGCGCCGGCTGCGCCGCTTCCTTCATCTGCAGAAACAGCGCATCCCGCTCATCATTGCCGATCAGCAAGATCAAATACGCCCGCAGCCCCACGCTGCCCACGCCCACCACGCGCCGCACGATATCCACAACATGATAACGCCGGATCATATATTGCCGCTCCGGCGCGATGGTTTCGATATAATCATGCAGCGCTTTGATGATCTGCTTTTTCCACCCCGCATCGACGGCGCTGGTGATCGGCGGGTCCAGCTTGATCCGCCAGCCCTCCGGCCCGCGTTCCGCCGCGCTTTCTAATAACGCGGCGTTATTGCTCGCCCGCGCCTTGGCAACGGATTTGCGGATGATCGCCGCGGATTTTTGATCCAACTTCATCTGCCGGCTGTCCATCCGCTCCGGCACCGTATGCCGGTTCCAAAGCTCCAGAACCGGCACGCTCTGCAAGCGGTCCAGCGCCCAGCGATAGCCATCGGATACCTCCAGCACCGCCCGCCGGCGCTCTTTGCGGTTCAACCCGTTATCCCGCCCCGCCAGGTTCACGCTGGCGCCAAGCCGCTTCAAATCATATTCCCACGGCCCAATCGTTGTTTCATCAAAATCATTCAGATCCAGAATCACCTGCCCCTGCGGCGTGCCGAACAGCCCGAAATTATCAATATGGCAATCCCCGTCGATCACCACATCCAGCCCCATCGTGGGTGTTCGCGATAAATCCCACGCCATCACCACCGCGGCGCCGCGCAGAAACGCAAACGGCGAAGCCGCCATCCGCTTCATCCGCAGCTTGATCAGCTCCGGGATTCGTCCCTTATTGCTCGCAACGATCAGGTCTATCGGGTCCGGCCGGTCAGGCGCCGGCCGCCACGCACCATGCGCCTCGCGCGGATGGGTTTCCCGCAATCTCTTGCCCGTCTCGGCTCGCGCCTCCCAAGGCTCGCCCGGCGTGGTCAGTGTATCGACCTCATTGTCGCGCGGCTCAAAAACCTCGCCGTCTTCCAGGCGCCGCACCAGCAAATCCGGCGCGCCTTGCAACTCGGCGGCCTCCGCGGCGCTCATGCCGCGATGCCCGGCGGCTTTCCGTTTCTTCATCGCAACAGCAAAGCCGGCTTCAAGAAAAAGTCAAGTCCGCAATTCACGCCTCAGAATCTTGCCCGTCACCGTTTTCGGCAAATCCTCCACAATCTCCACCGTCCGCGGGTATTTATACGCCGCCATCCGCTCCTTGCAAAAGCCGATAATCTCCTCCGGCGTGGTCTCCGTCCCCGGCTTCAGGCTGATCACCGCCTTGACACTCTCGCCCCGGTACTCATCCGGCACGCCGATCACCCCGGCCTCCCTTACCGCCGGGTGCGTATACAATACATCCTCCACCTCGCGCGGCCACACCTTATAGCCGGCGGCGTTGATCATGTCCTTCTTGCGGTCCACCAGGTAGAACCAGCCATCCGCATCCATGAATCCCACATCCCCGGTATGAAACCGCCCAGCCCGAAAGGATTCCGCCGTCTTATCCGGCTTGTTCCAATAGCCCGGCACAATCTGCGGCCCTTCCGAGACAATTTCTCCCACCTCGCCCACCGGCACTTCTTCTCCGTCATCATTGCAAATCCGCGCAATCGTATTGAACCACGGAACCCCAATGGACAGCGCCCCGGAATTCGCATCAACCGGCGCGACACTATGCAGCGGCACCGCATGGGTGGGTGAATTCGTCTCGGTCAGCCCGTAGCCGTTATGAATATAATGCCCGAATTTTTCCTGGAACTGCGTAACCACCGAAGGCGGAATCGGCGCCCCGCCGGAGTAAATCTTCGTCATGCTCGCCAGCTTCTTCTTCTCCGCCCCCGGATAATTCATCATCGCAATAAATACGGTGATCGAGCCGATGGTGAATTCCGCCTTGTGCTCCTCGATCGCATCCATCACCACACCGGCCTCAAACCGGTAGCAAAGTATCAACGGCGCGCAGGCCGAAAACGCCGCCCCGATATGCCCGATCAGCCCGGTAATATGAAACAGCGGCGCCACCCCCAGCACCGGCCCGCCATCGCGCAGCTCAATCCATTCCCGGTAGCCCTGCGAATTGAACGTCACATTCCCATGCGTATTCATCGCCCCCTTCGGCACGCCCGTGGTGCCCGAGGTATAAACCAGAAACGCCACATCCTGTTCCTTGAACGCCGGCGTATGCGCCGGCTTCTGCCCCAGGTATTTCTCAACCGTCTTTTTGAAATCCAGCGTCTCTTCAAAATACCTGGCTTTTGTCCCGGCCAGCAATCGCGGCTCATTGCGGGTCTGATAATCCGCCGCCGTGGTGGTCAAAATAATCGGCGGCCGGTGCGTGTTTGCCCCCAGCTTCGTCACGAAACTCTCATACAGCGAACCATGGCAGACCAGCGCCTTCGGCTGGCAGTCATCAAACAGAATGCCGATCTCCCGGTCCCGGTTCATTGGGTTAATCGCCACCGCAATCCCGCCGGCCTTCCAAGCCGCCAGAATCGCAATCACGAATTGCGGCACGTTCTGCAGATAAACACCAAACCGGTCGCCGGCCTCAAAGCCATTCTCAACCAGCGCCACCGCCAGCGCATCGCTCTGCTCATCAACCTGGTTGTAAGTCAGCTTCGCATCAAAATACAAAATCGCCGGCTTATCGCCCGCATGTTCCACGGCGTGCCGGAACATCGCCAGCGCGTCGTGGAAAGCCGGCGTAATCATGCTGAGCTTGTTGGAATCAAACAGGCTCAGCCAAGGCTTGCTGTCATAAGGCATTATTTTACGACGACCGGATTCACCGGCGCGCCCGTGCCCCCCACCACTTTCAGCGGCGCCGCGGTATAAAGGAACGTCCACTGCCCATCCGCCGCGCAATCATCCGCCAGCGCATCCAGCGCCGCAATCTCTGTGAAGGTTACGCCAAGGTTGCGCATCAGCGCGTTATGCAGCGGCAGCACCACGCCGGAAACCGGGTCCGCCGTCACCTCATTGGC
>Ga0116226_10005433_pt1 | contig 11376 bp, 14 predicted proteins | sample S1TSphfallax_FD_89692 | JGI IMG/M metagenome (GOLD analysis project Ga0116226, IMG submission 89692) | Host-associated microbial communities from peat moss isolated from Minnesota, USA - S1T2_Fa - Sphagnum fallax MG | ecosystem: Host-associated > Plants > Peat moss > Unclassified | place: USA... | reverse complement strand
CTCCAGAAACTCGCGTCTGGTTTATGGAAAATAAAGACAGACTTTGGCAATTTGAAGAAGCTTTTCCAGCACTGGACGAAGATTAAAAATTGACTAAGATCTGATTATTAACAGGGTTTTCCAAGAAATAGCTAGAAGAATAATACCATTAATTAGAGATCTCTTTCCTAAGAAGGATGCTTATGGTAATTCCGTCTGCTAAATCTATGTTAACTCCTGTATGGTGGATGTTAGGTGTGATAACTTTGATTGTCAGTAGTACTAGTGTTGCAATAGCAACCAGTCCTCCATTACCTGATCCCGCTAGTCCCCAAACAACTAGTCCCCAAACAACTAGTCCCCAAATAACTAGTCCCCAAATAACTAGTCCCCAAACGACTAGTCCCCAAACGACTAGTCCCCAAACAACAATGATCAATAAGGCGGAATTTGGTGTGAGCATAGTCAACCTTGCAGGAAAAAATGATATTTTTCCTGCAACTAATATTCCGTTTAAGGTAGGTAATAGTTATGGTTGGCGGATTAAGCTAAACAAAAACTATCATGGTCTGGTAACATGGCGTGAAGTTTTCCATCTACCCAAGCCTCCAGAAGCCTGGGCTACAGACCACAGTGAAAATTTCGTCATCTCAAAAGATGGAACTACAGCAACATCACAACATACTGAAAAAGCACCTGAAGATGGCATAATTGAGAATTTTTGGCAAATTACTCCAGGCGATCCCACTGGAGAACACAAAATTGAAGTTTATGTTAACCAAAACTTAGTTGCGACTTTTAATTTTCAGATCAAATCTATCAAATAAGTCACTATGAGACGCAAGGCTTTAAGGCCTTGCGCCTCTACTTCCTTGCTTATTCTTCCAATTCCATTTCTTCTTCTTCTTCCTCTTCGTCTTCACTAGTCTTGGTGACTGAATTAGCAGAAACTACAGCCCCTTTATCTAGTTTTTCTCGGACTAATTCTGTAATCTTACTGGCGAAATCAGGTTTCTCTTCCATATATTTGATCGCGTTGTCTCGTCCTTGAGAAATATTCTCGCCGTTGAAACTGTACCAAGCGCCTTTACGGACAAGTACACCCGTTTCTTCTGCAAGGTCAACTAGACAGCCTAAAGTGGAAATTCCTTTTCCAAAAATAATGTCAAATTCCGCAATTCTAAAAGGTGGAGCTACTTTATTTTTGGCTACTTTAACTTTCACCCGGTTACCAAATTCGTCCGTACCTTTTTTCAAGGTTTGAATCCGCCGAATATCTAATCGGACAGAGGCGTAGAATTTCAGGGCGTTACCGCCAGTTGTTACTTCTGGAGTACCGTAAGTAACACCGATTTTTTGACGCAATTGGTTAATGAAAATTACTGTACAGCCAGATTTCCCAATGTTACCAGTAATTTTCCGCAAAGCTTGGCTCATTAACCGCGCTTGTAAACCAACGTGGGTATCACCCATATCGCCTTCAATTTCTGCGCGAGGGACTAATGCTGCAACTGAGTCAATCACTACAATATCAACAGCGGCGGAACGTACTAGTTGATCGACAATTTCTAAACCGGCTTCCCCAGTGTCTGGTTGGGAAACTAGCAAGTTTTCAATATCTACTCCTAGAGCAGCTGAGTAAGTGGGGTCAAGCGCATGTTCAGCATCCACAAATGCTGCTATTCCCCCAGATTTTTGTACTTCGGCGATCGCATGTAAAGCGACCGTCGTTTTTCCAGAACTTTCCGGTCCATATATCTCAATCACTCGCCCTTTAGGTAAACCACCCCCCAAAGCTAAGTCTAGTGTCAGCGCTCCCGTGGAAATTGTTTCTACGCGCATTCGGGTAGCATCGCCTAAACGCATAATCGCTCCTTTCCCAAAGCTCTTTTCAATTTGGGTAAGGACGCTATTTAGCGCTTTTTGCTTGCCAACATTATCAGTGTTTGTCGCCATCAGAGCCTCTAACTTACAATATATGGATTTGCTAGATTTTTGGAGTTGTTATAGAACAGATATACTATTCTAACTGGAAAAGATCATAACTGTAAAAGGATTCAGTATGAAAATTTGCCAATTCGCTTTAGAGCCAGAGGGATTCCGACTCTGATACAATATTCTTTTCTCTATAATTCTATATAGCTTTTACCTAGCTTGTTGGAATCGATTGTTGAATCTAACTCAACTAACTGGTGAGGAGTAGTTATCATGACATTTGACCTATCTGATTCACGGATTCCTCACACTGCTCTTTCCGTAGCTGGTTTAACTGATTATCTCCGATTACTGCTAGAACAAGATGACCTACTTCGACAAGTATGGGTGACAGGTGAAGTTTCTAGTACTAGTCAGCATCGTAGTGGAATATTTTTTACTCTGCAAGATACTGATGGAACAGCCGCGATTAAATGTGTAGTCTGGAGTAGCCAAGCGGTAAAGTTGGCTCAGTTACCTGTGACAGGTGAACAAATTATTATCTTGGGTAGTTTGCGTGTATATCCTCAACGGGGAGAATATCAACTGTCAGTTTGGCAAATCTTACCTGCTGGTATTGGTTTACAGGCTTTGCGTTATCAACAACTGAAAAATCGCTTACAAGCTGAAGGACTATTTGACAGAGAAAGAAAGCGATCGCTCCCCATACATCCTCAAACCATTGCGGTTGTCACTTCACCTACAGCAGCAGCTTGGGGTGATATTCAAAAAACCCTCAAACATCGATATCCTGGTTTACATGTGCTATTTTCCCCCGCTACAGTTCAAGGAGATTTAGCACCTGGATCTATTGTACAGGCGATCGCACGAGTTGAGGAAGATGGACGCGCTGAAGTTTTGATCCTCTCACGGGGAGGTGGAGCGGTGGAGGAATTAGCTTGTTTCAATGATGAAAGAGTCGTGAGAGCGGTAGCTAGTTGTGCAATTCCCGTGATTACAGGAATCGGTCATCAACGAGATGAAGCTTTAGTAGATTTAGTCGCTGATGTTTGTGTTCACACACCCACAGCAGCAGCAGAGAAAGTTGTCCCATCACTCGCCGATTTATCCGATGAACATAGAAATAGAATCCTGGCTTTGTCCGCAGCAGTTAATTCATCTTACGCAAAGGCTGATCGTCAATTAGAAGCGTTGAAATTAAGATGTAGAAGATTAGGACTAGACCGAAAATTACAGCAGGAAGTAGATAAACTCAGTTGGAAACGTCAACGATTGATTCAAACAACTACAGGAAGATTACAGCAAGCAAGTCAACATTTAGAAATGTTGCGTCAAAAATTGGCTGGTCTTGATCCAAAAGCTGTTTTACAACGAGGTTATGCTGTGGTAAGACAGGAAAATGGGGCGATCGCACGTTCATCTGAAGAATTAGCTGTAGGGGAAAAATTAATCGTCCAACTAGGACAAGGTGAAATCAAAGTCGAAATTATGGAAATTTAGCTACTAACTTAAATTGGTAAGCCCTGCTCCCCCTCCTACTATCTACGCCCGTCACTAGATTAATAATGCCCAAAATCACCTTAAATTCAACAAGTAAACTCATGAGTGCGCCTTGTAGCAATGTTTATTCTGCTAGATCAGATATCACTTTCGTTAAACCAAATACAATACGTGCTAATTTATCAAAGTCAACTTTTTCCACAGTATCTTGCTCTGTATGATAATATGGGTAACGAAAAGGGGCTGTATCTGTGATCATGATAGCCTTGTAGCCATTTTGCCAAAAAGACCACTGATCTGACCATCCCACCCCAGGAATCCAGCCAGGTAAAGTGGTTCTTCATTGGTAAATTCTACAAAACGAATTGTGCGGTTTGTTGTTCTATTAGCAAATATTCTGGCTAATTCCAACGTAGCGATCGCCCCTGTACCATTATCATTTGCACCAGGACTAGTAAATACTGAATCATAGTGACCGCCGATTAAGACAACTTCTTCAGGTTTTGTTGTGCCTTTACGTTCAACCTCTATATTATAATATGACTTACCTTCTACCTGATACTCTTGTTGCTTAATTGTGTAACCTGCTTGGCTGAAAGCTGTAACCAAAAAGTTTCTTGCTGTATTTAAATTTTCATATTGAGCATAGTTTCTCACACCAATTTCTGTTGTTAGCTTGCTAATATCTCTTTGTAGAGATTCTTGTAAAGTTACTTCCTCTGATTGAAGAATTGGTAGCTGTCCATTATAACTATGTCCAGGCATCCAAAACATCATCCACCAAAGCCAAAAGCTTAAAATCAGCAAAATACTAAAGAGGACAATTAATCGCTTTAAAGCTGATTTATTAATAATTTGCAATTTGAACTTACCTTTAGCCATGAGTCTTATCTATAATATGTCTCAATAGTAACAACAAATTAAATTTATGCCTCTGGCTGAATGATTTATGTTATAGTGGGCGCAACGTCTAGCCCAATACCCAATACTATTCAGTTAAGGCTAAACTCAGATTAGATTACCTCTATTAGGGAAATTTCCAGATGAGCGCCGACCCGGTTTTTGTCAAGATGACCGCTCAAGAATATTTAGCGTGGGAAGAGGAACAACCATTACGCTATGAATATTTGTATGGCGAAGTTCTAGCAATGACTGGGGGAACAATTCCTCATAATCAGGTAGCAGTTAATCTAGCAACATTGCTGAAAAATCACTTGCGCCAAAAAGGCTGTAAAGTGCTGACGAGTGATGCCAAAATTGCTGTAACCGATCAGGGTTCTTTTCACTATGCTGATGTAGCCGTAACTTGTAATTTGGGCGATCGCTCTGCTCGAAAATATATTCGCTATCCCTGCTTAATTGCAGAAGTATTATCACCTAGCACAGAAGCATATGACCGAGGAGTTAAGTTTCGCCAGTATAGACGGATTGAAACATTGCGCGAATACTTATTGATTGATCCTGATCGCCCTTATGTAGAATGCTATAGACTGAATGAACGTGGTAATTGGGAATTATTTCAGTTTTCTTTTGATGCTGCACCAATGGAGTTAGCAGATTATCGGGTAGAGTTAACAAGTGTAGGATTAGAATTTCCACTATCGCTACTCTATGAGGATGTTGAACTAAATTGACGATTGGAAGTATTGAGACAATAGGTATGAACCTGGAGTTTTTGAAGTAGAATTTAGCGACTCAACAGAAGGAGCTTACGCATTAGAGACTTTGACTGCTAATCAGCTAATGGCTTTGCACCATCAGTCTATGGGTAAGAGAATGTTAGTGGTATAAATCCTGTTTATCCTGATTGCTTTAGCGGAACTTTGCTGTCAAGCATCATCCAGTTTCAGCCTTAAGATAGAGGAAAAGCAGTATTTACAGAGCTACTATAAAGGGAACATTCGACCAAAGCTACCCCCTAACTTGATTTCCAAGAGAGGAGGTAAGCCAGTCAATGCTATACTCTGTCCCATTAGGCCCGTGCGGGTCTGGTGGGACAGAGTTTGGCAAAAATTACCTCTCGCTACTCGACAGCAACCTACCAGTAATCTAAGGGAATAGTGGAAATTGAGCCACTAACTGAAAGCGGAAAGAAATTTGATAAATACAGTTAGCGGCTTTGTTTTCTTTTTTCAAGGGAGTTTATTTGCCTTTTTTGAGGAGATAATTTGCGCAGCTTCTCCTATCAATTTTTAGTATTTGTCAAATGTCAATACAAGTTAATTGTCATCCAATACAGCAGATTTCATATTTATGAGGTACAATAACCGCAATTAATAAACCAGTTTTTAAGATGCTTAATGTCAATTAAATCAATTGCAGTAGCAATGAGAGTATCAATCATTCCAGTAGTAGTTGGAGAAAAAGTACGTATAAAAGATTTTAGTTGCGACCACCAAGATTCAATCGGATTAAAATCTGGAGAATAGGGTGATTGATAAAGAACTCTCGCACCTACAGACTCAATTAAAGGTACAATTTCCTTGATTTTATGTGAAGACTAGGTTTTTGACTTCTATGTTTTTGACTTCTTCCCAGTACTCAACTCTGAGATTTCGGACTCTTTCTGTACCGGCTTGACTACTACGTACAGTCTTTTTTTTAGTGTAAGTTGTTGCTTTTGCAATGCTCGACACATCGTACTTATACTTGTCCAAGTATCATAAGTTTCACCCCATTACTCACAATATTCCGATAATGTAGCATCTGGATGTTTTTCTACCATTGCTGCTAATTCAGCTTCATATCCATCCAAACTAGCTTTCCTGCCTCCTCCTTGTTTTTTCGGTTTTAAATCCCCTTGAGTCTTTTTCTGCGAGAGCAGTTTTTGTATAAAGCTTTTAGTTACACCAAACAGTTTAGCAAGGTTTCTAATTGAAATTCCACCTCGTTCATAAGCATTGACTATTTTTTCTCTTAAGTCAATTGAGTAAGCTTTCATTGTACCGGTTTATTAATGTTATTATCATTGTACCTCACTTGTATGAAATCTGCTGTAATTAAGCGTTCATCCTTTTAATAGCTGAAGAAGAAGGATATTTTTTATTATGAATAAGTAATTGACGTTCTAATAAACGAGATTGATCGTTAAATCCTAAAATCCTAGCCGTTACTTTTCTTATATTTGTTATTTGTGTAACTAAACGACGAAGTTCTGGATTTAAATAAGATCGTTCCATTAAGAATTTTAACCCTCCTTGCTAATAAACTCATAAGCTCTAGCTTTTGCTAATCTTAATAAATGTTCCAGAATTAAATAATGGTCCAATTCTGATTTTTCATTGGTCGAAATACCTTCATTTTTTTCACGAAAAATCAAATCATATACTCTCTCTTTCACTGTTTCTGATACTTGAAATTCAATTAAACTTTCAGATGTTACGCCAGCAGCTAGAAAGTTGATTACTTCTTCATACACTGGATTTATACTGATTGATGTTTTCATTATGATTAATTATCTCCTTGATTAATCTTATGAAATTTGTATATCTAACCACTTGCTGAAGCAAGGGCTGAAGTAGGGATCGCAAGGCGTTGCGACCCCTACCCGCATGAATTTTTGTCTCCTCTATAGTTTAGTCCAATGTTACTGAAGTTGGTAGTAGAGAGAGAAACATAAAATGTCCATAAGTCTATTTCGTCTCACCTCGACATACACTACAAAGTCCATTTTGAAGATTATTAGTATCTTTCAAACAGCAGTAGCATAATTCAAAGCGATCTGTAAGATTCTCTAAAATTTCTCCACTATTACAGTCATGATCTCTACAAGCGATTTTAATTATTTTTCTGACAAGAGTTTGTGTTTTTTCCTTACCTAACCATCCAAAAATTTGTTCCTGTTCCATTAACTCCAAAATTTCACCTAGCATGTAGCTACCAGAATGATCAGACATGTTTTCTCCTATGAATTCTTTTTGTGGTGTTTTTTTACTTGCTTAGTTATTTCAAGTATCATTTCTACCAGGCTAATACTTAGCTGATTTCAACTTGAAAATCATTATATAGTACTTGCGTACTAAGAAAATATTTAATAGCTGTTTTATTTGTCAGCATTGGAGAGGTATTTACAGAATTGAGCAGAGCAATCCTTTGCTCCACCTCCAGTAGAATTTTCGCTACGGGATATCAAAGGTCAACGTTATCGACCATAGGTGAAACATCCGTCTTTAAGCACGGCTCCTTTATAATTAAAGAGGAGATCCAGATCTTATCAGGTGCAATATCTGAGATAAAGTAGTAGAGTAGAATATGTATATAGAGAGCGATGGCTTCGCCGATCTTTATGCATCCCTTTGTCTAAAAATTTAGGTACTGTATTTAAATTTTAACTCATGCAAATTGATTAAAATTAATACTTATTTGTTTAAACAGGTATACCATCATGTGGCTTAAGAGCGTTGAAATCAAAAATATCAAAGGATTTACAGAACAAAAAATATCCTTCAACAATAACAATAAGTCCTATAAATGGATCACTTTATTAGGTGAAAATGGTGTAGGAAAAAGTACATTACTTCAAGCAATAGCTTTACTTTTAGCCGGTCCCGATGCAGCTAGAAAACTGATAACATCTCCACAAAATTGGGTAAGGAATAATTTAGAATATGGTGAATTAACAGCAACTATACACAAAGATAATGATGATAAAGGCATGATGCTAAATAAAGGTAGAAATAAATTTTCCTATGATTATTCCTACTTTTTTATAGGCGATAAAAATACCAGAATTGGTGTAGATAATTATCCAGCAAATACACTAAATGCCAAAAAAGCTGATACTCTTGAATGGTTAAGAACAAATGCGTTTAATTTAGATTCTCATGGCTGGTTTGCTGCTGGTTATGGACCATTTCGCCGCATTTCTTGTATTGAAACAAATCCAGTGAGATTAGGAGAAATTAAAAGAAAAAGTCGTGAAGATAATTTTACAGCACAGTTTAATGAAAATGAAGCTTTAAACACTTTTCAAGAGTGGATGGTTTTTTTAGATTATCGCATTGCTAAAAACCCTGATGATGCTAAATCAAAGGAAATTAGGAGACTAGGAGAAGAAGCTATTATACAACTTTTACCTGGAAATATTAAAATAGATCAAGTTACTAGTGATGGAATGATTATTTTTTCATTGGACAATCAATTAATTCCCATTACTCAATTATCAGATGGTTTTCGTAGTGCTATTGCGTTAGGTGGAGACTTAATTTGGCGGTTGTTTCAAACTTTTTCCCATGTTAAGGATAAAAATCCACGGGAAGCATCAGGTATTGTACTAATAGATGAATTAGATATTCACTTACATCCTATTTGGCAAAGATTGATTGCTCAAAAGCTAAGAAATTTTTTCCCTAATATACAATTTTTTGTCGCTACTCATAGTCCTTTTATTGCTGCTGGTGCTGGAGAAGAAGCACTGACTTTAAAACTAAAAATGAGCAATGGAGAAGTCCAAATTGAGCAAGTTGATAATATTGCGGCTTATGGTTTTGATTATATTTTAAGAAGTCCTGCTTTTGACTTAGTTTCAACTCATTCTCCAGATATACAAGATAAAATTGATCGATATGATGAATTGACAAGTAAGAGAAACGATTTACAAGAAGCAGAACTGGAAGAATATGAAAAGTTAAGACAATTTATCAAGGAATTACAGTCCATTGGAGGTAAACCAGAAGCAGGTAGTTTAGAGGAGAAAACTAATAGATTTTTAGAGGAGAATTTGCAGAGATTCCAGTGACAAGAATCAGTGAACCAGATTATCTTAAACAAAAAGCTGACGTTTGAAACAAAAAAGCTATATCTTAGGAATGAGGAAATTTGTATTTCGTTCCTTCACCCTAAATAATAGAAGTGTGACTGTCTATAATTATTTTTGGTCACACTCCCATTATTTAAAGCTATGCTATCAAAAGTCAACAGGGTTTTCCATCTCTCTGGAGGAGAATTAAGTTTTTTTCAATCAAAAGAAATAAAGCTATATCTACCATTAGTATCTTTGTATTCTTTTTTCAATCCAATTGTTACTTACAGACATGGCGGTAAACTCAATTTTCGCTCATAGCTAGAAGTCGTCCCATAGTTTGAGATTCTTTTACCTCTGGTTTGAGAATGCTAATAGTTTCCCCTAACTCCCGGATAAAACCTAATCAGCCAATATGGGAAATACATTTTCCCATTTCTCAGTGAAGACAATTTCTTTTAATGTCTTACGGACGCGGGGTGCTAATTCCCTTTCTCTCAGACCATCAGGAAGACTTTGTGGATCACCTACATAACCCACAGTAATCACAGTAGCAGGTTCATATTCCGAGGGAATTCCATATTCTTGTCTGGCTAGATCCGCTTGAAAGCCCGCTATTTGATGTGTGGATAAACCAAGAGCTGTTGCTTGAATGATTAAATTTTCTAACGCTAGCCCAATATCATGAAAAGCATGTCGGTTCAATTTGCCATCATCAAAGTGCAATTTAGCGACAGCAAGAATTAGTACAGGAGCATTCTTAGCCCACCCTTGATTGAATTCAACCAGAGTACTTAGCAATCTGTTATATTCTGTTATTTTATCTTTAGTCGCGACAATAAACCTCCAGGGTTGATGGTTGAAAGAAGAAGGTGCCCAACGAGCAGCTTCTAATAAGGACAGTAGCTTATCGGTTTCTACAGGGCGATCGGAGTAAGCTCTGGGGCTCCAACGATTCTGGATTAGTTCGTGAACTGGGTATTGGGTTGGTGCAGGTTTTTCAGTCATGGTGTGCTTTGTGGTGTGCTTGATCAAAAATGCTTATAAACTACGATAAGTCGATAGGCAAAAAGTAGATTGGTCTAGTTTACTGTATAAAGTAGAAAGTAGTCAATCAGGTCAAAAATCCGGTAGATCAAACCCTGGTAGACATATTTTATACAATTACTACCTAAACTCCCGCCTTAATTTCCTGGGCTTGGTGTCTAATTTCAAGATAAACTATCTAAAAATTGACTAGGTGTAACGATCAAAACATCTCGAAAAGGATGCAGTTCTAATAAGTCTTTATCTCCTGTGATAATATGAGTAGCATTTCCACAAATAGCTAACTCTAAGAATTTGTTATCTTTAGGATCTCGACAAATATCTATTATTTGATTAATGATGATTAATTCTGTTTCTCTGGCTAAACTCGCTAAAAAGTCCTCACGAATTTCTCTAGATAGATAGCGATCAAATTTTTGACGACTGAGTACATCAATTAACTCTGATAAAATTTCGGCAGAAATTAAGATTAATCCGTTTTATTTGGCTTCTCTAAAAGCTTGCATTGTGGTAGATTTAGAGAAGATTAATGCACTGATAATTACATTTGTGTCAATTACGATACGATTAGGCTTCATCATTGAGAATTGATCCTAAAATCTCTGGAGTTATTCCGTTAGTAATTGCTTGTTGACTCGCTTCTTCCATGATATTTAAGAGTGACTTTCGATTGACTGCTTTTTGAAGCATTATGTTAAGAAACATTTGGATTTTTTGCTGTTTTTCTGGTTCTGCTTCTCGGTACGCTTTGGCAATCTCAGGATCAACTTGAATGGTAATATTTTCCATAATCAATTTTAGGTTAGTTAGTCTATTTTCATTATAGCAATTGCAAGTTATTTCTGTTCTAGAGGCTGTCTGTAAACGAGTATGTTTTTAGTGATATAACAAACAATCCAGTTGTATTATTACATCGCTAAGTAAGTGATGAAAAATAAACCTCGTTCTTGTTCTTAGTTACACTGGAAATATAGGGTGTGCTTGATCAAAAATGCTTATAAACTACGATAAGTCGATAGACAAAAAGTATATTTGTCTAGTTTACTACATAAAGTAGAAAGTAGTCAATTAGGTCAAAAATCTGGTAGATCAAACCCTCAGAAGTTAAAATAAACAAGCTGGCCCATCAGTCCATCTTGATTTGCTTATCTAAAAACAGAGCGGAGACTTTATAT
>Ga0116226_10005432_pt1 | contig 11379 bp, 15 predicted proteins | sample S1TSphfallax_FD_89692 | JGI IMG/M metagenome (GOLD analysis project Ga0116226, IMG submission 89692) | Host-associated microbial communities from peat moss isolated from Minnesota, USA - S1T2_Fa - Sphagnum fallax MG | ecosystem: Host-associated > Plants > Peat moss > Unclassified | place: USA... | reverse complement strand
TTTAGCAACCGAAAAGGCGCTGAACGGCATGGAGAACAAAGCTTAGACTATTCTGGAATATTAGAAAGCCTTTATTGAAACTTAAATGACTGGAATACATTTTTGAATGTTCTAAATAGCTCAGTTTCTGATATTTGCATAGATAAACAATTATGTGATAGATATCGTGGATGACGGGTAGTGATATATCGATATGCGACATTCGTCATATGATCAACACAAAAAGCATAAACTGATTAAGTTCTTTTTTATTACCATAATCAATATTAATGTTTATGAGTTTATCGAGATTCATAGTAGTGCATTGAGATCTGTTGTAGAATTAAATGGTTGTGTATAACAACCTTATTTATCAGGTAAATCAATGGTTAGAAAAATAAAAATAATAGCAAATTAAAAAAAGACAATAAGTAAAGAGCGAATAGCAACGAGCTAAATAAACAATAGAGCGCCAGTAAAAAAATTTAAAAAAAAATTCTGCTCGAAATGCAGAAATACAACAAATTGTTTGTCTGATTATCGATAATGATCGGAAAGCAACTATCATTTGTTAGAGACTATTCCCTTACACGTATTTTGTATTAGTATAATGAAGCTAAAGATTTCATGATGAATAAGATTATTTGAAATAGAAAAATCTACAAATTTGAGATAAAAGAATAAATATTGAATATTCTTAGGTAAATCAACATTTATTAATTATTTAACAAATTTATTTCATAATGGTTCATTAACAAATCTTAAAGTCGCTATACCAACACGTTATTTAAAAGCGAATATGTCTGCTATGATGCCTCAACATCATGAAAATTGTGTAGATGATGGTACACGTAGTAAAACAAGTAAATGTACAAGATATACATATACTGTTGAACAAGTTCATTTTAATTTTTTTGATACACCTGGAATAAATGATACAGGTGGTTATTTATCTGATAATGAAAATGTTGATCGGATATTTGAATGTATTCAAGGATTACAACATCTCACAGCTCTTGTACTTGTTTTAAATGGTACACAAGGACGTTTAACAATCAATATACGAAATGTTCTTGAACGGTTTCGTGATCGTATACCTGATGTACTCTATAGCAATATAATTGTTATATTAACAAATTGTGCACCACATACAGTTAATTTTGGTTCAGTTAAATTATTAAATCATGCACCTGTATTTCATATGCAAAATTCCGCATTTTCATCCGATGTTCAAGCATGGTCATCACAAACACGTGAAATATTACAACGTGATTGGAGTATATCAATGCAAACAATGAATGAATTTGTTAAAACTTTATTAACATTAACACCTGTTTCAACAGAAGCTTTATCAGAAATGAATGATGATCGAAATGCTATACGAAGTGTTTTACATGAAAGTCGTCTTATGATTATGGAATTACAACATATTGAAGATGAATTAGCTGCACTTGAACAAGCATCAAATATTTATTCAGCTAATATTGAAAAATATTCATCAGTTAGTGGTCAACCAACAAAATCGATTCAGGTTAGCAAATGAATACAATAATAATAATAATATTTTAATTTGAATATGAAATCTTATTTTAGGTGAATGAAATAACTGTAACATCATATCACAATACAATATGTTTAAAATGCAATACAGTTTGTCATGAACGGTGTTCATTAACAGAAACAACGCGAATTGGTGAACGTGTTTTTCGACGTTGTACAGTTATTGCTAATGGTCGATGTACTGTATGTCCTGGTAAATGTTCCTATGATATACATTATCATGATCGACGTCTTATTAAAAGTGTTCCAAGAACATTAAAAGTAGCTATATCATCCATGGCAAATAAATATACAGAAGCACGAAAAGATAAAGCAGCATGTGAAACCAAATGTGAAACAGTTCAAGAAACCAAACGTTTTATTGAACAATCATTACAAGAACAATTTACAAAAGTACGTGATGCATGTTTACGTGTCAGAAAGAATTGTGAAGGTTTTAATGTAGCTGAAGAATTATGCATGTTTGTTAATTTTCTTAAAAATGATATTAATTCATTAAGATCACCAGTAGTTATGAGAAAAGCAACAAAATTTGTTGAAAAACTTGAAATGCTGGCAGATGAATTGCAAAATGATGATTCTTTGATTTCACTTATTGAACCACCACCACCATCATCAGTATTATCTGCAAACACGTCATCTCCACTTGCTCCTAAACGCAAAACAGTTAACAATAATAATAATACTAGTAACAATAATTATAAACAACCTTTAAAAGCATCTCAACTACAAACAACATCAACGGTGGTAAGTAGAAAAGAGATTATCTAACAGCGACTGATATATTTGTATTTAAAACCAAATAATAGAATGATGATGATTTGATTTTAATTAATCCATCACCTACTTCATCTTTGATGGCACAAGTTGATCATATTATAAATGGTTCATTTAATTCATTAAATCCAATTGTTGATGTCCCATCAACTGAAGACGATGAACAGCGAAAGAAAAAAATATCAGGAGTTGGTACACGTGATTCATTTCGTCATGTTCAACAACAACAACAACAACAACCACCACCACTACCACAACAACAACAACAACAGGCATCGGATTCAACAAGTAGTCGCAAATATGCTGAGTATACTACTGAGCGTCTTGTTGCCTTGAGTCGAGAATCAACGGAAGAATATAAATTAATTGCAAAAGAATTAAATCGTCGTTGTGGTGGTACATCAATTGGTTATCTGTCACCAGCACAATTATTAATATTATGTGAATATTATGCATCATCTCGTATTTTACAACTCGATGAATTAGTTCGTGTACATTCTCAACTTCAATTAGATATACAACAATTAACTGATCATGATCCATTTGAAATACTTTCTGTACCAATAGATAAATTGTTACATTTAGCTGCTGCTACACTTTGTTTACAAAATGCTACTAGACATTAATACGGATTTATATCTTTTTTTGTTTCTTTCTCTTCTATATTTTAGATTGTCTCTTTTTCATCGCTACACTTTATGTCAAGTAATCCTATAATGGCAGCTGCACATCATATTAAAGAATCTATTTCGGATGCAATGAGTCGTATGGGTGTTGGTGGTAATCAAAACTCAAAGGCGAATAATGAAAATAATGAAACACGTAATCTTTCGCTTGATACATCGAATATAGCGAAAGTGTTAGTGATTGGTGAAACCGGCAGTGGTAAATCAACATTTATTAATTATTTGACCAATTATTTTCGTGGTGGTTCATTACAAAATATTAAAGTTGCTATACCATCAAAATATCGTCCAGCTATTACGGAACAATTTGCACATTGTGAAAATAATCTCAGAGATACGACACAATCCAAAACGGATATGTGTAATCAATACATTTTTGTTGATGCTGCAAGTCCTTCTCAAAAGCAATATCTCTTTCTTGATACACCTGGTCTATCGGATACACGTGGAGCTGAACAAGACAATATAAATATGAACAAAATTATTGATGGAGTAAGTTTTATATCAAAACAAAACCGAACACTATTTTCCATTATGAAATTTTAGGTTGAATCCTTAGGTGGTCTATCGGCAGTGATTATTGTTGTTAATGGCACAACAGGACGTCTTACATTGAATCTTCGCAATGTTATTGCACGTCTTCGTGGTAATTTACCTGATGTTGTTATGGATAATGTTATTGTTGTTTTGACGAATGCTAAACGACATGAAGCTAATTTTAATATATCATCTCTTCAATTACACGGTACTGTTTATCCATATTACATGCAAAATTCGGCTTTTTCACAAGATCCCAATACATGGGATCAAGCAGCACTTGATGCATTACAATTTGATTGGGATGCATCAATAGATGAATTAAGACGAATGATTGAAACAATTGATACATTTAAAATAAAATCTGTTACAGCTTTTAAAGATATGAAAGATATACGTAATGCAATAAAAGCATTAATGCATGAAGCACGATTAGAAGTTTCACAAATACAAAAGATGCAAGATGAATTAGCTGCATTTGAACATGCACTGAAACAATACAAAACAGATGAAGTAACATATAAAGATTATACACGTGAACGAGTTGTTGAAACAAAAGAATTAGTTGATACAAAATATCATTCAAGTAAGTTTGAATAAATCATCTAGCTAACATTCTTTAGATGTTAATTTTAATAAGATAAAATGATTTCATATACATCTAACTTGTATTTTATTTTTAAAATAGCTGTATGTCGTAAATGTGACCATGTTTGTCATGATAAATGTGGTCTTCATGAAACAACAACACATGGAAATCGTATATTTCAACGATGTTGGGCTATGTCACCTGAAGGTCAATGTTATATATGTCCATCTCATTGTCTCTATACAGATCATTATCATGCTCGTAAAACAATGAAAATAAAACAACAAAAATTACAAGATGTACTTCATGATATTAAAGCAAAATATGATTTAGCAACACGTAATAAAAGTGATTTTCAATCACGTATAACAACTACACAAGAAGCCAAAAAAATGTTAGAACGTGCATTAAAACAAAAATTAGAAGAAATTAAACATAAATGTACTGAATTAAGACGAATATGCAGTGGTTTTAATTTAGCTCAAGAATTACATGCACTTATTGATCAACTTAAAGCAGAAGCAACTATGTTAAGAAATATTGAAGCTAAACAACAAGCCGAAGAATTTATTCGTAGTTTAAGTGAATTTTGTCGACAATTAGAAGCTGATCAACTTGCTAAACAAGTCTTACCACCAATGCGTCTTGTTGATACTTATACATCGAAACCATTTCGTTCATCAACAACATCGGCGTCAACTACACCAGTACCTCCACCATCAGCATCATCTTCAGAAAATACCCCAAATTTAAATACAAGTGTACTTGATCTAATAACTAAATTAAATAAACCAAAAAAACCACTACCACCAATATCTGGTGATGATGATGAAGAGGAAAATAGTGAAAGTGATGAAGATAATGACAGTCCACGTGAAAGACCACCAACATCATTACGTTCGACTCGTAGTCTTCATCAAACAAATAACGATAATTATCATGATGATGAAGTTGGTTCAATAAATGATCGACGAAAACGACGTCAATCAATACCAACTAATACTACTACTACTACTGCTAATAATAATAATAATACTTCACAACACCAATATGCTTCATTAACAACAGCAGAACTTGTTCAACGATATACAGATTGCAAAGATGCACGAAAATCAAATTCTATTTTAACTGAACTTAATCGTCGTTCACAAGGAAAATCAACAGGTCCACTCGTTTCACCAACTGATATTAGTACATTTGCACGTTATACACAATTATATGGTTCACAAGATGCACCAACATTAAGTCATTTATATTTACAACTTCAACAAAGAATTTCAAATATGACTGAACCTGATATACTTAATATCTCTCGTGTACCTAGTGATCTGTTGCTTGAAATTGCTGCTCTCTATACTCTTATTGCACAAAAAAATCAACAGCAACAACAACAACAGGGACAAAATCGTGATGGAAATTTTGCTAATGAATCTGCCTTTGAACGACCACCTGATCATATTGCATCTTCAATGATGATGAAAATGTCAACACCAGTTTCTCAAACACCTATGGGATATTATCCACCACCTATTAATCAGCATCCAGGTGGAGCAACAACAGGAACGAATACTCTTTTTAAACCTATTCAAACAACAAATACAAGTAATGCCAATAATCAAGCAAGTTCTTTACAACCATCACTCTTTTCTTTATCAACTTTACCCGCTCCACCACCACCACCACCACCGCCATCATCTTCTACACAGCACTATCAACAACAACAACAACAACAACAACAACAACAACAGCAAAATCCTCTTTCATTCACAGGTTTTGCAGGCATGAATATTATATTTTCCACTAAATAATCAATTGTATATCTATTATAGGATTTAATACTGGTAGTGGAGGTAGTAACAGCACTTCTTCACAATTTCAATTTCCACCACCTCCGCCTCCACCACCATCATCAACTACAACAATGGCGATGTCAACAGCAGTACCATCTGATCGATCAGTAACTGCTTCACCATTCACATTTATTTCTCCACCATCAGGTGTTAATGAATCAGCTTTTGCACTTGTCACACCAACAGCAACAACAGCAACAACAAATAAAGATGATTATACTATGATAAATATAGCACCAATGTCAAATATAATGACTGATGATGATCCAGCAAATACTAATACATTAGCCAATGCAAATATAACACGTTTATTAACATTATATAATGATGCAAAATTATCAAATAAAAATGCTGAATTATTTGCTATTTATCAAGAATTAGAACGTCGTTGTACAGGTGCTAATTGTACTCAATTAACAAAAGATTATCCAGCGATATATGAAACAAAATTAAATGAATATGCACATAAAACAGTATCTGAATTAAAACAAATTTATACAAATATACAACAACAAATACGTATACGAATAAATAATGATGCAACACATATTAATGATATACCTAAAGAATTAATTATTGAATCGGCTGCTCTTTTAGCAAATATTAAACAAAAAGACATTTAATTTATATTTAGCTGACTATATACATCAAATTAGTTGTTTTTCTTTTCTGTTTCATACTATCAGTTTATCTCGTGTGAATTGTCTTTTTTTTCTTTTTATTGATCTTTCAATAAAATTATCAATATTTAAGCAAAAATAATTAGATCCTTCCTGTGCTTTAAATAATGGTTCCGAATTTAGTATTATTGAATATCAATCAACAGATCACCAAAAATGATTTCATGGGGTTTTCTCATACCAAAAATGAACAAATAAGTCTGCGCTGAGCTCAGTACAAAAAAAAACATTCAAGCAGTTTTCGAATGACAAAATTCAATAAGATCATATTGATACTCAACATCTAATAATATAATGAATTATAGTATTGAAAAGGTATATTTTTTTTTGTATTTTTTCATAATATCACCAGAAATAATATTTATAAGGGAACAAAAAAAAGCGAACAGAAAAAGAGACATAATCTATAAACATATTGTCAATGATACAGGTTTCTTGTTAATCTTGTTCTTTGCAATTCCTGAGTACGTCGTTCTCGTTTTGCTACAGGTGTTTCGCCAAATTTCAATAATTGTTGTTGTGATCCAGCATTTGTTTGACTCAATGAGCTATATAATAAGCCAGTAGCACCAGTGGGATCTATTTATATTTTATAAAAATCTTTACTTAAATCTAATAAAATATTTTATTTTACCTTGCAATGATAATGGACTACCACCTTGCATAATTGGTGGTAAAATCAAACGTTGCTCTGGTAGACGAGTTTGACCGGTTGATCTAAAATATGAATTTCATTTTATTGAAAATACATGATAAATCGAATGATCAAATCAAGCAAGTGTATATGTGTATAGCAACGAAATAAAAAACAATATCAATGATAATTTATTTGATACCTCGGTGCGATGAATCGAGGCGGCGAAAGATTAAGACGTCGAAGAGGTAATTCACTGTTTATTTATATTAATTCTGGTTATTTTATCATTATAAATGAAAGAAAATATAAACGAAAGATACATACTGTCGAAGTGATAAAGCTTTTCCACCTGTTGATGATGAAGCAATAGATCTTTGCTGCTGTTGTTGTTGTTGTTGTTGATTTCCAGTATTATATAATGCATCAGTAGGTGTTGTTGTTGTTGCTGTTGTTGTATTGACATTTTCATTCATATTTGTTGATGCTAAACAATCACGAATGAGTATTTTCGATGTTGAACTTAATCGTTCAGCATTAAGTATTTCACGTAATACAGCTCGTAATCGTGCTATCTAAACAATAATTGAAAATAATCGATTTACTGTTTATATGTGTTAATATTAAAAAAAAAATTCATTTTTTTTTGGAAAATTTATATGAAGAAAATAATGATTAATAAATTACTTCTTGTAGTTGTTGTCGTTGTTTTTCATAAGAAAGTTTCAGTAAATGTTGATGATCACTATCATTCATTTGTGTTTGTTCGAATTTTATTGTTTTACTATCATTATTATTAATAGGAGTTGTTATACTGGTATCCAGTGATATACTTAAATACAAAATTATTTTCTATTTTTTTTCTTAATTATTTGAATTACTTCGGATCTGGTAAAAGAACTGGTACAAATGATGAAGATGTTTGTGGTGTTTGAACTGATGATGCTTTATTTAATTCATCAATTACACGCATTAAATAATCATTTTTTTGTTCGGTTTCAATTAATCGTGTTCGAAGTTCATCAATTTGTTGTTCGAAATGAAGACGTTGTACTTCTTGTAGACGTTTTTCTAATTAAAATAAATAGATTATATTAAATCCATTAAAGATAAAAAATTTTCAAAAAATTCTCGTGCAAAAAAAGTGAAAAAAAAGAATAATGATGATCCAAATGCAATTGCAAAACAATTTTATCTCATCATACCATCAGACTCTGTTATGATTGGTTCTATAATTGAAAATAATTGATTTTTGAAATTTTCTATCGAAATAAATTTGAAAAAAAAGTGTTTTTTTTTCATTCATACCGAGAATTGGTTCATTTTGTGTAAGATCAGCTAATTGATGAATATTTGGTATGATTTCAGTTTTTTTTTCGTTGTTTTTAGATGAAGATTGTGGACGAATATCAATCATACGGAAATGAAGATCTAAATCAATCAATTTTATTATTAATATTATTTAATATTTTTTGGAAAAAATTCACCTCGATTTTCTTGTTGAAGTCGACTAATTTCATTATGTAAATCAGCAAGAGTTATTTCATGTTGTTGTTGAACATAACGAAGATTTCGTTCAAGTAATTCAACACGTGAACGTGGATCAACTGTTGGTGTTGGTGACGGTGTTGTTGATGCCGAATGTATTGTTGTTTCATCACCTATTGGTAATAAGGATGAATTTTTTTTGATAACAATACGAGATGCAACAGCTGCTGGTAAACGACGTGATGTAGCTTTAGACATATCACCATCACTGTCGCCAGGTGACTGATGTGTATGATGATGAAGAGCTGATACACGCTCATCGACAAGGGATTGTCGAATCATCTAATGATATTTTATTAAAATATCAATACAATGAGCTTAAGTCTAAAGTAAACAAACGAAAAGAAGTGCAAATTAACTGACATGACAGAACAACCATAAACTGTTTAGCATGTCATGGAAATCGTAGAGAAATATTTGAATATAAAGATGTCGCTAAATTTTTTAGAATATTAAATTTTTTTAAAAATATTTCTTTAAAAAAATTAGTTTATATAGAAATATTTCCTTACATGTTAAAAACTAAAACTGAAAGATATTTATTGAACTGACAATTAAATGACTGATCAACAAAGGTAATACGATAAAAATTTTTGACAATTTTTGTCACATCCTTCTTACGCGTGTGCAGTCATTTTTTTATAAATAAAAAATGCGACAGACACAATTCACTACTCAAGAAATATAAATATATAAGTGCATTTATTGAAAAGTTTCACCACCATTTTCATGTTTCTATGGAGAGAGATTCTTTATGACAATTGATAACTATATAATAAGTGTTTAATATTTATGGTTGTCAAAATAACAGACGATAAATGGCCTTCAAACGGATATATCTGAGATAAAAGCTATCTGATAGCAAAGGTTATTGCGTCTATTTGCTCTGGTGTACAGAATTTTATATTACGAATGAGCAAAATAATACGATTTTATCATAGAAATAAATTCAACATTTATTTCACATAAATCTCTGTTGCCGATTATCTCCACTTCAATGTTCAAAACAATTTATATGCTTTTATTTCTCAAAATTTCAATCTATGATCTAAGAAATTATACAAAGATTTCGCAATGCAATAGACACGAGTATTTCGATTATTTTCTTTTATTCTATTGCATCATTGACAACTACCGACAACTATTGATAAGCTAATGCACATTTTCTTCTGATTGGTTTCACATATAATAAAAGACAAAGAATAAAAATGAAATTACGTCCGTATAATATAAAACATTTCAGTCGAATATTCAGTTTTATTTATCAAATATGTTGAAATCAGAAGTCACACGTGTTTCCGGTCCATCAAGTTCATCTCGTCGTCGTTCGTCATCCGGTTCACCACAATATGAAAAATCATCTAAACGAACTCGTCGAACTCCAACTCCATCGTCATCAGAATCAGAATCTGACAATGATGATGAACATGAACGAAGAAAAGACAAAGATGATGAAGAAGAAGGTGAAGTACGATCAAAAAAAACTACAAATCCTCCTTCAACTACAACAACATCTACTGCACCACCACGTATTGGAGGTCTCTATATGCCACCAGCCAAACTTCGTCTTTTACAAGTATGATCCTTTTAAATCGTTCAAAATATATTTCTATTTTTATTTTCTTTCCTTTAAGGCATCGTTAACTGATAAATCAACACCTGAATATCAACGTTTGGCATGGGAAGCTTTGAAAAAAACTATCAATGGTCGTGTTAATAAAGTCAATACATCCAATTTACCATTAATTATTCGGGAATTATTCAAAGATAATATTGTTCGTGGTCGAGGTTTACTTTCTCGTGGAATTATTCAAGCACAAATAGCATCACCATTTTATACTTCTGTGTATGCTGCATTAGTTTCGGTTTTAAATACTAAATTTCCTCAAATTGGTGAATTAATTGTTAAACGTCTTATATCATCATTCCGTCGATCATATCAACGAAATGACAAAACAAATTGTTTAGCAACAACAAGATTTATTGCTCATCTTGTTAATCAAAATGTTGTATGTATTGTTTTTAATAAATTAAAAAATTCTATTCCTTTTTTTTTCTATTTAGTTACATGAAATTGTTGCATTACAAATGCTTGTGCTTTTACTTGAAAATCCATCGGATGATAGTGTAGAATTAGCCATTGGATTTTTAAAAGAATGTGGACAAAAATTATCACAAGTCAGTCCTCGTGGATTAGATTCAGTTTTTGCAACATTAAGAAATTTACTTCATGAATCATCATTGGATAAACGTACACAATATATGATTGAAGTTTTATTTGCTGTACGAAAAGATCAATTTAAAGCACATCCAGCTATTCAATCTGGTCTTGATTTAGTTGATGAAAATGATCAATATACACATATGATTCCATTAGATGATGAATATGAAACAGAATCGATGCTTGGTATGAGTCGTTTTTAGATTAAGTTGATTGACGTTTATTCCTTTTTAGATGTATTTAGCTTTGATGAACAATATGAAAAAAATCAACGAAAATATAAACGAATTCGTAAAACAATTCTTGATGAAAGTAGTG
>Ga0116226_10005431_pt1 | contig 11379 bp, 10 predicted proteins | sample S1TSphfallax_FD_89692 | JGI IMG/M metagenome (GOLD analysis project Ga0116226, IMG submission 89692) | Host-associated microbial communities from peat moss isolated from Minnesota, USA - S1T2_Fa - Sphagnum fallax MG | ecosystem: Host-associated > Plants > Peat moss > Unclassified | place: USA... | reverse complement strand
TGCCACGCCCAACTGGCGACCGCCAGCGCCAGCGGCAGGGCATAGACCGGAACAAGCGCGGCGGTGGGGATCATCGTGTGGTCATGGTCGCATGCACCCTTGTTTTTCAACCCAAGACAATTGCCCTGACGAATTCCAGCACTTTCTGGCATCACAGCAGTGGGTTCGAACAAGGGCGGATTCGCGCAAAGGGGCCAATGGACGCAGCGGTGCGAACGATCGGGGCGGCGAACGCCCGGCGCGTCGATGCCGGTGTTGCGCTGGTCGCGGTCGCTGCGCTCGGTTGGGGCTGGCACCACCGCGCCGATCCCGCGCTCGATCCGCATGCCTGGCCGGGCTATCTGTTTGGTCTGGTCGGATCGTTGATGATGCTGGCGGTGCTGGGCTTTTCGTGGCGCAAGCGGCTGCCCGCCGCGCGTATTCCGGTCGCGGCCTGGTACAATGCGCATGTCCTGCTCGGGCTGTTCGGCGCGGTGGCGGTGGTGATCCACGCGCGCTTTGCCTGGGGGTCGATCAACAGCAGCTTTGCGCTCGCCGCGACGCTGCTGGTCCTCGCAAGCGGGCTGGTCGCGCGCTATGCGATCGGCCCGGCGCGGCGCAACGGAGGGCACCGATTGGGTACGCTGGTCGATCTGTGGCATTATCTGCATGTGCCGCTCTATGCGGTGCTGGTCGTCGCGGTTGTGCTCCACGTCTATATGGCGCATGCCTACTGATGCGGTGGCTTTCGCGCCTGATGCTGATCGTCGCGCTGGTGCTGCTGGCCGGGGTGGGTGCGCTCCACGCCGAAACGGTGATCGAACGGCTGGTCAGCCCGGGACCATTGTCAAACGCCCATGCCGCGCTCGAAACCCGCTGCACCGCCTGCCATCGCTCGTTCAAGCGCACCACGCAGCCGGCGCAATGCCTCGCCTGCCACAGCGGCATTGCCCGCGATCGCGCCACGCACACGCGGTTTCACGGAATGGTGACCGACGCGCGCACGCAGGCCTGCCGGCAATGCCATGTCGAACACCAGGGCAGGCTTCATGCGCTGGCGCCGCTCAAAGCCGCGGCGTTCAACCACGATAGCGAATCGATCTATGTCCTGACCGGCGCGCATGTCCGCACCAGATGCGCCGCCTGCCATATCGGCATGGCGCATTTTCGCGAAACCCCGCAGGCCTGCGCCGCGTGCCATACGCGGGCCGATATTCATCGCGGTCGGCTCGGTCCACAATGCCAGGCATGCCACACCACCGCGCGCTGGAAAGACGTGCTGCCGTTCGATCACGACCGCACGCGCTATCCGTTGACCGGCGCGCATCGCGCCACCGCGTGTCTCGGCTGCCACGTCGGCGAACAATGGCATGGGGTGTCGAGCCAATGCGTGTCGTGCCACGTGCGCGCCGATGTCCATCGCGGCGCCGATGGCCCGCATTGCGCGCAATGCCACCTGACCACCACCTGGCGCGCGATCCGGTTTGATCACGATACCGTCACCGCGTTCCCGTTGCGAGAGGCGCATCGCAAAGTCGCGTGTATCGGCTGCCATGCCACCACCGTGCGCCCCGCCAAGGCGCCGGTGGCCTGCGTCGGCTGCCATCTGCGCGACGATGTGCATCGGGGCGCCGACGGGCCCAGATGCGAAAGCTGCCACAGCCAGACGACATGGAAAGTGGCCACGTTCGACCATGCCAAAACCAGCTTTCCGCTGGTCGGATACCACCTGCGCGTGACGTGCGTGGCCTGCCACCCGCAATCGGTTGACAAAGTCAAAGTCGGCGCGCGCTGCATCGATTGCCACAAAAAGGATGATGTCCACCACGACGCGCTCGGGCCGATGTGCGAACGCTGTCACAAGGCGACCGGCTTTCGCATTCCCGGCGTGCCGCGCATCCAGACCCCCTGGCACGGCACGATGGAGCACGACTTTCCAAGGTCGGGATTGCGCGACTGATCCGATGTGTCTTGCGCCTGCAACCGCACCGGCATAGCGCAAAGTCGATGGGGCTGGTCAGGAGCAAATGATGTCGACCGATTATGCCGGGGCGCATGCCCTGCTCAACGATCCGCTGACCAACCGCGGCACCGCGTTTACCCCCGAAGAGCGCGACCGGTTCGGCCTGCACGGGCTGTTGCCGCCGCATGTGCTGAGCCTTGACGAACAGATCGACCGGCGCCGGCAGATGCTCGAAGGGATGGACACCGATTTCCATCGCTATGCGTTCCTGCGCGAATTGCAGGATACCAACGAAGTGCTGTTTCATGCGCTGGTGCAAAGCGATCTGCCGCGCATGCTGCCGCTGGTCTATACCCCGACCGTGGGCGAGGGCTGCGAACGCTTCAGCCAGATCTTTCGCCGCCCGCGCGGGCTGTTCCTGTCGTGGCCCAACCGCCATCGCATCCGCGAAATCCTGGCCGATCCCTCGCTCGACCGGGTCAAGGTGATCGTGGTGTCGGATGGCGAACGTATTCTCGGGCTGGGCGACCAGGGCGCCGGCGGCATGGGCATTCCGATCGGCAAGCTGGCGCTCTATACCGCCTGCGCCGGGTTTCATCCGGCCGAGGTGCTGCCGATCCTGCTCGATTGCGGCACCGACAACGCGGCGCGGCTCAGCGATCCGCTCTATATCGGCTGGCATGCGCAGCGCGTGCGCGGGGCCGAATACGACGAATTCGTCGAGGAATTCGTCAGCGCGGTCGATGACCGGTTTCCCGGCGTGCTGCTGCAATGGGAAGATTTCGCGGGCAAGAATGCCTATGACCTGCTGGCGCGCTATCGCCACCGGCTGCTGACGTTCAACGACGATATCCAGGGCACCGCGGCCACGGCGGTGGGCACGCTGCTCGCGGCGGTGCGCACGACCGGGGTGCCGCTGTCGGCGCAGCGCGTGGTGCTCTATGGCGTTGGCGCAGCGGGCAGCGGGATTGCCGACATGCTGGTGCGCGCGATCGTCGCCGAAGGGGTGAGCGAGGCCGATGCGCACCGCACGATCTGGCCGATCGATCGCAACGGGCTGATCCTGTCCGACATGGCCGATCTCGGGCCGCAGCAGATCGCCCTGGCGCGCGATCCGGCCGATGTCGCGGGCTGGCCGCGGATCGGCAATGGCCGCATCGGGCTCGAACAGACCATCGCGCAAGTGCGCCCGACCGTGCTGATCGGCGCGTCGGGGCAAAAAGATGCCTTCAACGAAGGCGCGATCCGGCTGATGGCAAGCCTGGTCGAACGCCCGGTGATCTTTCCCCTGTCCAACCCCGTCTCGCGCGCCGAAGCGACCCCGGCCGATATTCTGCGCTGGAGCGACAACCGCGCGATTGTCGGATCGGGCAGTCCGTTCGGCACCCCGGGCGTGACCCAGGTCAACAACGTGTATATTTTCCCCGGAGTCGGGCTCGGCGCGCTGGCGGCCAAGGCGGAAATCGTCACCGACGGCATGTTCATGGCCGCGGCGCGGCGGCTGGGCGAACTGAGCGGCGAAATCGGCGACGGCAGCCCGGGATTGCTGCCGCCGATCACCGCCTTGCGCGAAGTGGCGCTGCGCGTGGCGATGGCCGTCGCCGCAGCCGCGCTGGAGGAAGGCGTCGCCGGCGTTCCCGCCGAAGCGATCACCCGCGACGCGATCGCCGCGCAAATGTGGGAACCGGTCTACGATTGACCGGGTCGGCGCGCGTCACGAATGCGGCTCCAGCCCGGCATCATCAAGCCAGCCGCGGCTGCGCAGTGCGACGAACAGGCGGTTGACCAGGGGGTTGGACCAGCCACAATTGGTGGCGAAGTCGCGCTGAAGCGTATCGTGGTGGAGCTGGTGCGCGGCGGGCGTCATCAGCAGGCCGATGCGGCGCAGCGCGGCAATGTGCCAGGGCACGTCGCGGCGGTGCAGGCTGCCGTGGAAATGCTGGGCAAACGCGCTGCCGATGATCAGCGACGTGCCGAGCGCGACCAGCCAGCCCGGCGCATGGCCCCACAGCGCCAGCGCATTGAGCAAAAGCGAGGCGGGCAGTGCGCCGGCGATCAGCGTCACCCCGATCTGTTGCCACAATGCGCGCCGGCCGAGCGCATCGGGGCGGGGATGGTGCGTCTTGAAATCATAGGCGACGCGCTGGAACGCGGTAAGTCGGGCCAGACGCGCGGCGCGCAAGGCGAGGTAATCCCCGCTTTCCCGGCTGCCCTGGTAATGGAACATTTCGGCCAGCCCCATGCCATCGGGGCAGGGATGGTAATCCATCAGCATATGCACAAGGCCGGATGCCAGATCGGCGAGATACCATCCGGCGAGCAGCGCGGGCAGGCTCAGCCAGTCGAACCGCGCGACCATGCATAGGCAATTGATCGCCAGGCTCAGCGCGAAGGCGGCAAGAACAACCGTGCGTATGGGCACACCAGAGGCTCCGTCTGATCCAGGGTCCAACCCTATTTTGGCATAACGCCGATGGCAAACCGCCAGTTCCGCCAAAGCGGACCAATCGGTCAGGACCGCACGGTCTCGATTTCGCGCGCGGCGACTTGCCGCGGCGGTGCATCGGCCAAGGCGGTGCGCCGCTGTTTGCCCCAGCTGCCGCCGCCCGACAGGAACGCAATCCAGCCCCAGGCGGCGCCGGCATGGCGCAACAGCTGAAACGTGAACGGTTCGAAGAATGAGGCGATCAGCGCCGGACCGATCCCCAGACCATCGCCCTGGCCGGTCCAGCGGCGATAGAGCGCGATCGACCACAAGTGGAACGTCAGGTCGATCGCGACTTTGGCCAGCATCACCACGACGATCGCGCCGGCAATCGGCAGCGCCCCGCGCACCAGCAGCGAAATCAGAATGCCGAATGCCAGCAGACCATAGATCGGCTGCGCGGTGTCGAGCGCCTTGACGACCAGCATGCGCGTGCCGAGCTTGCCAAAACGCGGGTTGCCGACCATGTCGCGGTTCCAGTGCTGGGTCTGCAAAAACCCGCCGAACCAGCGCCGGCGCTGGCGCATGAACGCGACCGGGCTGGCCGGGGCATCGGTGCTCGCCACCGCGCGGCCGATCACCCGGACGCGCCAGTCGAGCCCGGTTTCATGGGCATGGCGATGCATGCGGTGGATCAGTTCGTAATCCTCGACCATGCAATCGGCATCGAACCCGCCGACGGTCACCACCGCCTGGCGGCGAAACCCGGCAAAGGCGCCCGAAATCAGCAGCAGCCCGTCCTGTTGCATCCAGGCAAAGCGCGAGAGGAAATTGCGCACATATTCATACCGCTGAAACCACTGGAACAGCCGCTGCACCGGCCGCGTGCCGCAGATCGGCACCAGCACTCCGGTAGCGGCGACCAGCTGCGGTTCGGCGGCAAAGGCATCGCGCATCGCGCGCAATGCGCCGGGCGCGAGCAGCGTGTCGGCATCGACCGTCAGCAGCAGTTCGGTATCGAGCAGCGGGATCGCGGCGTTGAGCGCGCGCGCCTTGCCACCGTGCGGCAGGCGCAGCCAGCGCAACGCCGGCAGCACCGGCGAGGCCGCGCTGATCTGGCCGATCGGCGGCGGTTCGAGGCCATAGACGGTACGCAACACATGCGCGCTGTCGTCGGTCGATCCATCGTCGGCGAGCAGGATCACCTCGGGGGGCTGGTCCTGCCCGGCAAGTGTGTCGATGGTCACCTGCAGCGAGGATTCCTCGTTATGCGCGGCAATGATCGCGCCGAGCCGGCCGCGCGGGGCATCGCCGGGCGGCGGCGGGGTTGATCGCATGACATGGCGCAGCGGCCACAACTGCACCGCGGTAAAGCCGAGCAGAAACGTATCATAGCCGATATAGGCCAGACCCACCGACCACCCGAAAAGGCTGGTGCGAATCACGCTCTGCCAGAACAGAATGACCAGCAGCACCGGCCCGGCCCAACCCAGCGCCACACCCACCCATGGCACCGGACGGGGCGACAGGCGCGGGGACAGCGCTTGAAAGCCGGGATCAAGAATGCTCATTTGCAGAAACCTGTCCGATCTGGGATGAACCTGAGCTTGCAAGCGGCTGCGCCATGGCAGGTTTTGCCGTCTGGTGACACTGCAATTGGCGGAGAAAATTGAAAATGCCCGAAAGACCGTTGCCCGGACGTTATAGCGCAGTTGCCGTCACGCTGCATTGGCTGGTGGCGATCGCCATCATCTACAACCTGGTGCAAGGCCTGCTGTTTGATGACCAGACCGCCCGATCGGCGATCGATCTGCACAAATCGATCGGAATCACCGTGGTCGGCCTGGTGGTGCTGCGCATCCTGTGGAAAATCGGCCATCCCGCGCCCCGACCGCTGCCCAGCCTGAAACCGTGGGAGCGCAAGCTGTCGGCCAGCGTGCACCATCTGCTCTATATCATGATGGCGCTGGTGCCGCTGGCCGGATGGCTGCACGATTCGGCGTGGAAAGGCGCGCCGACGCACCCGCTCAAGCTCTATGGCGTGATCCCGTGGTTCCGCTTCCCGTTTTTCAACGGACTGACCGACGCGTCGAAGGACTGGTGGCACGAAGCGCTGTTTGCGGTTCACAAATATTCGAGCTGGGTGCTGATCGCGCTGCTGACGCTGCACATCGCCGGGGCGCTGAAGCACCAGTTCCTCGACGGCCAGGCGCAGTTCCGCCGGATGTGGTTTTCGTAAATGACCGCTGCGATCCGGCCACCCCGCGTCATGGGGGTGGCCGATCTGGCGCTGTTCTATATCGTTACCGGGATATCGCTGCGCTGGATCGCCTCGGCCGCCACGCTCGGCCCGGCGGCGCTGTGGTACTGGGCCATTGCCTTTGCCGGATTCTATATCCCGCTGGTCGCCGCGGTGATCGAACTCTCGTCGCGCTACCCGCAGGAAGGCGGGCTCTATGTCTGGATTCGCGAGACATTCGGCCCGTTTGCCGGGTTCATGGCGGGGTGGAGCTACTGGACGTCCAATCTGCCCTATTTCCCTTCGGTGTTCTATTTCGATGCCGGCAACGCGCTGTTTCTCGGCGGGGCGCGGTTGCAGGCGCTGTCGAACAGCACCTGGTGGTTCATGTCGTTTGCGCTGGTCGCGCTGGCGGCAATCACGGCGATCAACATCGTCGGGCTGAAATGGGCCAAGTGGCTGCACAATCTCGGCGCGGTAGGGATGTGGCTGCCAACGCTGCTGGTGGTCGCGCTCGCCGGGTGCTGCTGGTGGTGGTTCGGCAGCGTCACGCGCTTTGATGCTGCGTCGGCGCGACCCGATTTCGACCTGTCGCATGTGATCATCCTGTCGAGCCTGGCCTTTGCGCTGTCGGGCCCGGAAGCGGCCAGTTTCATGAGCGGGGAAATCCGCGATCCGCGCCGGACGATCCCGCGCGCGCTGCCGCTGGCCGGGCTGGTGGTGCTGCCGGTCTATCTGCTCGGCACGATCGCGGTGCTGGTGATCATGCCCGCGCACGCAGTCAATCCGTTGCAGGGGCTGGTCCAGGCCGGATCGATCGCGGCGCGCCACCTCGGCATCGGCGCGGTGGCCTGGGTGATCGCCTTGCTGATCACGCTGGGCAATCTGGGTGCGGCGAGCGGCTATCTGTCGGGCTGCGCACGGCTGCCGTTCGCGGTTGGGATCGACCACATGCTTCCCCCTGTGTTCGCCAAAGTCCATCCGCGCTGGGGCACGCCGTGGGTCGCGCTGCTGCTGCAAGGCGGACTGGGCGCGGTGTTCTGCGTGCTCGGGCAGGCGGGAACCGGGGTGCAGGGCGCCTATGAAGTGCTCGTCAGCATGGGGATCATCGCTGCGTTCCTGCCGTTTGCCGGGGTGTTTCTGGCGGTGCTGCGGCTCAACGGCGATCGGCCAGCGGGGGAAGGGCCGGTCACCCGGTTGCCGGGCGGAAGGCCGGTCTCGCTGGCGCTGGCGTTGATCGGGCTGACCACGACCCTGGTCGCGCTGGTGCTGGCGGCGATGCCGGCGGCCGATGAGGCCAACAAGCCGCTGGCGCTGGCCAAGATTATCGGGCTGACTGCGGTGCTGCTCGGTGCGGGCGCGGCGGTCTATCGTGCCGGGCGGCGGCGCGCCTGATCGGCGATCGCGATGCGTTCGCTCGCTTGCGCCTCCATCGTGTTCAATTCAGCAATCGTGGTCTGCAACGCGGCATGCTGGCGTTCGAGCTGGCGCAGCCGCAGGCGGATCTGCGCGACGAGATGCTGCGTCTGTTCGAGCTGGGTCGGGTCGGCATCGTAGAGATCGAGAAAGTCCTTGATCTCGCGCAGCGAGAACCCGAGCCGCTTGCCGCGCAGGATCAATTGCATCCGCGCGATGTCGCGGCGCGAATAGATTCGCATGTTGCCCACGCGCGCCGGCTCGATCAGGCCTTTGTCTTCGTAAAAGCGCAAGGCGCGATGGGTAACGCCAAGCTGCGCCGCCGCTTCGTTGATCCCGGTCGATCCGGCATTGCCGGCGCCGCCATCGCCTTTGGCGATCGTGCGGGGCGGGTCGGCGTGATGCTGTGTGGCCAAAGGTGTGGGTCCCGGAATATCTGTCATATCGGACCAGAATTTCGTGCCGATATCAAGGCGCAATGTCGCCGCGCGGCAGCCAGTCGGCCAGAATCGCGTTGACCGCTTCGGGTGCTTCCTGCTGCACCCAGTGCGACACGCCGGGCAGACGTCGCTGCGTCAGGTCCGCGACATAGCGGTCGGTGCCGTCGAGGGTTTCAATCCCCAGCGCGGTGTCTGCCTCGCCCCAGATCTGTAACGTCGGGACCGTGACCCGGCCATCGCCGATCGCCATGTCGGCGCGGTAGCGGAACGCGGCGCGGTACCAGTTGATCATCGCGGTCAGCGCGCCGGGCTGCGCGGCCGACTTGGCGTAGACATCGAGCACGTGATCGGGAAAGCGGCGCTTGTCGATCGCCATGCCGCGAAACGCGCGGCGCAATCCCGCCGCATTGTCGCGCAGCAGCGCGCGTTCGGGCAGCCAGGGCAGCTGAAAGAACGCCATGTACCAGCTGCGCCGGCGTTGCGGCCAATGCTGCAATGCGGCGTTGAGGCAGGCGGGGTGGGGCAGGTTCATCACCACCAGCCGCTCGATCGGCCGCAGGCGCCGGATCGCGAAATACCACGCCAGCGCGCCGCCCCAGTCGTGCGCGATCAGCGTGACTTTGCTGGCGCCGCTGGCATCGATCAGCGCCGCGACATCGCCGAGCAAATGCCCGACGCGGTAATCGGCGACTTTTGCCGGACGATACGACGCGCCATAGCCGCGCAAATTGGGCGCCCAAACGCGATAGCCCAAGTCGGCCAGCAGCGGGATCTGATGGCGCCACGAATAATGCAGTTCCGGAAAGCCGTGGAGGCACAGCGCGAGGTGATCGCCGCTGCCCGCGCTCGCCACTTCGAACGGCAAACCCCCCGCCTCGATCGTGGCGATCGTGATCCCGCTGCCGGGATCGGGATTCCAGCTGGTGGTCATGATCGCGTCTCCCCCCGGGTTGCACATGACGCGCTGGCGGCCGGCCGGTCAAGCGCTGTCGACATCCCGAGGCGCGCGAGGACTGATCTATCCCGTCTCTGTAATCGTCACGCCGCGCGCGGCCAGCACCGCACGCAGCGCCGGGCTGGTCATGCGGTCGGTCACCAGATGGTCGATCGCGTCGGCGCCGGCGATGCGGATCGGCGCGGCGCGGCCGATCTTGCTGCTGTCGGCGACCAGGATCACGGTGCGCGCCTGGCGGATGATGCGCCGCGCAACCAGCACTTCGTCGGCGTCGAAATCGACCAGATCGCCCGCTTCGCTGAGGCCGGAGGCGCCAATCAGTGCCAGATCGACGCGGAAATTGTCGATGAACTGGTCGGCCAGCGCGCCGATCACCGCGCGATCGCCCGCGCGCACATGGCCGCCAACCGCGATCACCGCGATGCCGTCGCGCCCCGACAGCAAATCGACAACATTGAGATTGTTGCTGACCACCAGCAGTTTGGCATGGTGGGCAAGATGGCGCGCGACCGCTTCGGTGGTGGTGCCGATATTGATAAACAGCGATGCGCCTTCGGGCACGAGCGCGGCCGCAGCGGCACCGATCCGCGCTTTGGCTGCGGCCGCCATGCCGCGGCGTTCGTCATAGCGGGCGTTGGCAATCCCCGAACCCAGCTCCGCCCCGCCATGAACCCGCGCGATCAGCGCGCGGTCGGCCAGGTGGTTGAGATCGCGGCGAATGGTCTGCGGCGTGACGGCGAATTCATCGGCGAGCGCGGCGACATTGGCTTGCCCGGCGGCGCGCACCGCGGCCAGGATTGCCGCGCGCCGGTCCGCGCTACCGGCGCGATCAGCCATCGCGGCGCGCGGCGAAAAACGCGTCGATCTGCGCGGCGGTTTGCGGCAGCACGTGCAGCCCCATCTTGCTGCGCCGCCACAGCACGTCTTGCGCGGTCTGCGCCCATTCGTGATCGGCGAGATAGACCAGCTCCGCCTCGGTCAGCCCGGCGCCGAAATCGCGACCAAGATCGGACGGGTCGCGCGCGCCGGCGAGCACGTGTTCGGCGCGCGTGCCATAGGCGCGCGCCAGGCGCCGGATCAACGCGCGCGGCAGTCCCGGGTGTTCGCCGGCCAGTTCGGCGACATAGGCATCGAAATCACCCCCCGGCAGATCGCCGCCGGGCAGCACCGCGCCCGCGGTCCACGCCGGCCCGGCCATCGGGAAATGCGCGCCAATTTTTTCGAGCGCGTGTTCGGCCAGTTTGCGGAACGTGGTGATCTTGCCCCCGAACACGCTGAGCAACGGCGCGGCGCCCGCCGGCGCATCGAAATCGAGCACATAGTCGCGCGTCACCGCTGAAGCGTTGGCGGCGTGATCGTCATAGAGCGGGCGGATCCCCGCATATGTCCAGCGCACGTCGTCGCTGCCCAGGTTGACCGCGAAATAGCGCCGCACGGTGTCGAGCAGATAGGCGGTTTCGTGCTCCGAAATCGTCGCCGGGCCGGGGGGGGCTGTCCAGGCTTCGTCGGTTGTGCCGACCAGCGTGAATTCGCCTTCATAAGGAATTGCGAAAACCACCCGGCGATCGGGGTTCTGCAACAGGAACGCGTGGTCGCCGGGATAGAGCCGGGGCAGCACGATATGGCTGCCCTTGATCAGCCGCACGCCGCGATCGCGCTGGTTGCCCGCGCTGGCCGGATCGCGCGTGCGTTGCAGCACGTCTTCGACCCATGGCCCGGCCGCGTTGACCAGCGCGCGGGCGCGCACGCGGCACTCGCCGGCGGGTCCGGCAAGCGTTGCAGCCCATTCGCTGCCGCTGCGCCGCGCGCTCACCAGCCGCGTGCGGGTGAGCACTTGCGCGCCGCGGGTTGCGGCGTCCATCGCGTTGAGCACGACCAGCCGGCTGTCCTCGACCCAGCAATCCGAATAGACAAACGCTTTGCGCGCCCCCGGGTTGAGCCCGGCGCCTTGCGGTGCGCGCG
>Ga0116226_10005429_pt1 | contig 11381 bp, 11 predicted proteins | sample S1TSphfallax_FD_89692 | JGI IMG/M metagenome (GOLD analysis project Ga0116226, IMG submission 89692) | Host-associated microbial communities from peat moss isolated from Minnesota, USA - S1T2_Fa - Sphagnum fallax MG | ecosystem: Host-associated > Plants > Peat moss > Unclassified | place: USA... | reverse complement strand
GTCGTCGAGCTGCATCTAATGGACTAAAACCACAATCGTGAACTGTTTGTTTTTTTCTTTGATAGTGTCTTGAATGTCTCTAGTCGACAGAATTTTTTGTTTTAGGGTTTAATATCTTCTTCTTTTAACTTCACCAAACATTTTTATAAAAGTATTTTTATTTGGTTTAATTAATAATATATCATTCCATTCATTTTTATTTTTCATTCAAAGTTGAAAACTTTAATTCGAAAGTTTTTGTTTTATACAATAAAGTATTTATTACCACTTGAAATAGAGTAGGAAGAAAACAAAGTCAATAAAACAAAAAGCACGTGTTTCGTTTTAGTAGAAAGAAAAACTTTTTATTTTCTATATAGATTGTAGAATTTAATGACAACATTTCGTATAGCAACGATTAATGTTCATTCATTTTCTGATTCTTTAACATGTAAAAATAATATCGAAGAATTAGTTTCAATTCTTAAACCATATCATCTCGATTTAATTGCTGTTCAAGAAATAGCAGATGATGATGATTGGTCAATATTCTGTGAACGTCTTTCCTTACCTCATCGTATTTTTGGATCAAGTGCAGCAAAATATTTTGGTAATGGTATTGCATCACATTATCCAATAAAATCTCATTCAAATCGACAATCAAGTTCGATATATGCAGGTGGGAGAAGATCTTTATTACAATGTTGTTTAAATGGTGATCATTCATTTTTTAAAGATCGAATATTTGGTGTAACACATTTAGATTATATAAATGAATATAATCGATTAAAACAAATTGAAGAATTTAATCCATTTATAGATAATATTGATATACTTATGGGAGATATGAATGCACTTACACGAAATGATTATTCAGATCATTATTATCAAAAAAATCTTGTTAAAGTACGTGAAAGTTCTCAGTGGGAAAAACCTTGTTTTGATTTAACAGAATTCATAACAGATCAATGGAATTTTCAAGATGCTTTTAAACAAATAAATCCAGATGCAAAAGATGAACAAGTAGTTACATGTAGATATCATACTCGTATTGATTATATTTATTTACGTCCTCGTATTAATGATTCATGGATTTTAAAAGAATGTTCAATTATTAACATGGAAAATGCGACGGATCATAATGCTGTTTTTGCAGTTTTCGAACAGAAAAATCAAACATAAGTTCTTTCTTTTTAAAAATTTATTTTTATTTTTGTGATATTTAAATGCAATAATTTTATTATTGAAAAATACAAAACCTAATTAATAAAACAGTATCTATATGCTATTTTTTCCCCACATATGATTAGATCAATGTTTGAAAAAAAATCGCACAATAATTTGACATGATATTTTTGAGGATTGTATCATAAAATAGTTCTTATCAGACTAATACAATAAGCGAATATAAAAGAGAGTGACCAGTTTACAGATGATAAGAATATTCTTTTTCTTATTCGATGCAACTCAATTCAACGATTAGAAATAATAAAATGTATGGAATGATGAAGGATTTTAGTCAAGTCAAAGAACTTTATATTTAACATGAAATTAGAATTTATTATTTGATGTTTTCTGTCTTGCTAATTTACACGTACACCTTAAGTCAATGGTACACTATTTGTTTCACAATTTGAATTCGATACCAATTAGTTTATCTCTTTTGATCAATCGTCTTAATCAATTATACAAGAAATTAACCGATTGATCTTAACTCTTCCTAATGTCTACTTCCATAATAATTTACTTGGTTATCTCCCAATTAATGTTTTCCAACTTAGAAAATATCGAAACTGCTGACTTCCGAAACAAGTCTTTCCCCCTTCAACTGATATTAATGCGATCAGATCATAATTTCGCACGACGTTCCTATATTTATATATTCCCATGTTGCTTTAAATGGCATATAATTGACTTGAATCATTATTTTAAAATATCTTTGGATTGATTTCAAATTTATTTGCTATACTCTTTAACATTCATAACTTTTCAGGTTTTATATAAAAATGAATCCCGAATAGAGATGTGCAGGACCATGAAGAAAAAAATTCTCGGAATGGGGACTGGAAACGAAGTTATCGGGACCGAACCGGTATCCGAATTAAAAAAAAGCTTGATTTCGACCATCTCTTATCAAAAATTAACTAAAAAAACAATTGAATACAAAATTATAATAAAACCGATCGAAGAGTACTTGATTGTTTTGTATTAAAATTTTGAATAAAATATTCTCCAAGATCAATTTGATCAATCGATACTCTCTGTTGCCAAATAGCACGAATTTCTATAAAATCTAACCATCTATTCCATATACTAAGATCAGCTATTCTACCAAACCAACAATTAAAACCTTTTGAATCCGTTCCAATATTTAATTCTTTCATTACTATCGATATTTGATTATTTTCGAAAAAATTTCGTTTAATTTCACGTTGAAATTGTCCATTAATAAATAATTGTTGTTTATCTTGTGAAATAAGAATAACTAAATGATACCAAAGATAACGAACAATATATTGTTTATTTGAACGACATTTAATTGATGTTTGATTAGAAACTAATGAAAATTGATTTTCAATTTTTGATTGTGGTGTTATACCAAGATGAATAGAACCACATTTAGATTCAAATAAAACTATATCAAAAATTGTTCGCCATGAATTAACTGAACTTGTATTTTGAATCTAAAAAAAAAAATTTTTTTTTTTGATAATTTTTCTTAATTTCCAAATATATTTTTTACCCAAACAGAAATCGAAAATTGTTTACTTTGACAATTTTTTAATGGAATTGTTATTGATGAATGTGCATTAAATATTAAACAAGGACCAAGAAAACAAATATCTTGTTGAAGATGACCCGTTTGAAAATATTGATTTCTATTTAATAATTTATTTGAATCAAATGCAAAATTTGAAATCTCATCAAATTTCCAATGATGAATTAAATATTCTCGTCGACGATGAATAAATCGTTTTTGAATAAAATCTTTTCCAATTAAAATTTTTCTCCATTGACGACAAACCATCGAAATTCTTAATAATTCATTAAACGAATGAAAATAAAGAAAAATCTCACTTAAAATCTTTTCATCTAATCTATTCATTGACAATTTGATATAAAAGCACGAACAGACATTGAAGTTTCTTATCATATACATAACATAGTTTATACATATTTGTCTATTTCTATCTGAGACTCTCTTGAAAAAAAATGTGAGAAAATAAATTTGATATTTACCATTTTTTATCATTACATGAATCATTCATTACGAAATAAATAATACAAGATTATTAAAAAAAAAATAGAAAAAGAATAACAACACACCGGAAATAAATTGTTTTTCTTATTTATAATGTACTTGACTTTTTATAGATATTCAAATTGATATAATTAATATCATTTGAATATTTTCTATTAAGATTGTCTATAAACAACACTGGATTGATTGCTATGACCATTGAGTGTAGATGAACTACTTTTTCTACTATTGGTAAAAACACATGATGTTTCCAGACCTGCATCACTATTGATTTTTTTAAAATTCACATAAGGATCTGTAGGATCCGTTTCTAATGGATTATTTTCATATGTAGATGTTTTTCGCAAAACTAAGATATCAAATATTTCGATTTCTATTACAAATATTTACACAAATGATAGAAACTTACTATCATCTAATCGATTCATTCGTCTTAAAATTTCTTCTACACAACGATTAACTAACAGATATTGATCCTATAAGAAAAGATGTTTCGTCTATTTGTATATCAAACTAAAACTTACTTTAGTTTGTACCATTTTTGCTCTATCTAGTCTTAATTGATAAACAATTCCCATAACATCAAGTTCCATTGTTAATAAATCTTTTTCTGATTGATTAATTAAACGTCGAATTATATCCACGGCTATATAAGTACCTGTTCGACCAACACCAGCACTAAAATAAATAAATAGACTTTAATTATTTATTTCTATAAATTTGTACCTGCAATGAACAACCATCGGTGTTAAAAAATCAACTTTTGTTTTTGAATTTCTATGATTATCAACGGTTTCAATAAGATTAAGTAATTTTCGTGGATCAACAACACTAAAATCTGGCCAACCGGTAAAATAATAATGATATACACGATGTTCTGTTTGATCCTTAAAAATAATTTTGATTAAAACTTTAAATTAAAAAAACAAAAATTGAAAATACATGTTTAATAAGTATATGACGAATTTCAAGATCAGCATTTAATCGATTTTCGATATCTGTTACTTGAACAGTTATTCTACTAAATGTTAATGATTGTCCTTTATCTTTAGGAAAATACTGAGAACATTTTTCCTAAAATTTTAATATAAAATCTATAGAAATTTATTTTAAGAAAAATGATTATTACTAATGGTTGATTAGGATTATGTGGATTTCGTTCTTGTATTTTTGTTAACATCACAATTTTCAATACTTTATATTGAATAATCATCTCCCAAAAATCTTCAGAAGTGTCCTCTAATGGACCTTGACAAGCTATATATTGTTTATCACTATACAATCCCTAATAAATAACATCAAAATTGTTTCTAAACTTTCAAATATCTTTTCTTACTTTAATTTCATTTGCATTAATATAATCATGTTCACGATAATCACCTTCTAAATGAACAGCTGTTCTATCCCCTACAATAGTCAATAATCAAAGAAAAATAAATCATATTTTAAAAAGAAAATTCATTGTATACAAGGTCCTCGAGCAGGAATATTAGCATATCGATTACACTTTGCATATTCGGGTTCATAATCTGATTGACGATACTGTGGAGCCGTACTATCTAATTCCTATAATAAATTATTAAGTATTACGAATAATAAATGATCTTTTAACTAACTTGATATTCGGTATAAATTGTTTTTTCGTCTTCATTTGTCATATTAACATATTTGGAAAGTGGTTTCGAACTGAATAAGAATAAATGAAATTCGATTTTAAATATAAAGAATTTTGAAAATACCTTTTCTTTGTAATATGGTAGGATGAGGGTGGCAACGATAATTGTGTACTGCAATGATAAACAGATATATTTTTATAAAAGCTTATATCTTCATTTTTTTTTACTGTGATATTGATGAAGATCTAAAAACAGAATTCATTATGAAGTTTAAGAAAAGTTCTATGATATTTCTACCTTGTGCTATTTCTCAATTTGCTATTGATCAATCGTTTAATGGGTTTTCGTTTCCATCGAATTAGGAGGGCAGCAGCAACAACAAGAGCCACCAAAGGAAATACAACAATCCACACTAACGACACGTTGGAGGGAGGCGATGGAAGATCTTGATTTATATAACATTAACTTCAATAGAAGATGATAAAAATAAAATCTGACTTACTCAATGTTGTGAATGCTTTGGAAAGAACATAAGTACAACCACCTTCTGTACAACCACTTACAACCAATCTATTTATATTTATTCTCAAATAGAAATTGAAAAAAAAAAGATAAAATATACGTATAGTTTGTTGAAGGTATTAAAGGACCATTACATGGAACCTCTGTTACAGATTTATTCTGACATCTTGTTTCATTACCTAATATCACAGAAGTGATATTGCTAACATTGTTAGATTCTATACTAGGAGAAAAACAAAAATCCATAGTAATTCTGCTTTTTTTACGTGAATAATACGATGATATTATTACTTACCAATTTTTCTTGAAGAGATTATTGGAATTTGAACAGCTAAATAATCGAACGATGCATTTTCTTGAGCCTGATAATATGTTCCATTGAAATTTATAACTGACCCATTATTTTTTAGATCTATATTTGAATAAATTAAGATCTTTTCAATCTACATAGAAAAAAAGAAGACTTTTTACCTCGACGGACATATATTGAATATTTAGATACAATTCCATAATCATCAGAAAATAATGAAGTATCTATATCAATGACATATTGCGTGGGTGTTGATACTTCCTGGTTACTTCGTGGACTAATTTTGTTCTGCACCTCCGTCTCCGTTGGTTGTTTAGGTGCTGACAAAAATTGAGATTAAATTAAATAAAAACAATCAATGAAATATTCACCTTCTTCTAATGTTTTGTTAAGAATTTCTATAGATGATACATTATGATTTGAATTGAGTTGAACATAAAGTGCATATCTAAAATAAAATGAATATATCTTTTGAGGAATATGAACAATTGAATTTTACTTGCCCACGAGCAGGTTCAATGTTTTTTGTGTAGTTGTAAAAAAATTGTGTATCATTGAATGAAAAAATTGATTTATTTAAATTATCTATAGAAGTACCGTTTTCAAATATATCAAAAGATTGAATGTATGAAATTTCATCTATTGTCCATGTGGTAAATATCCCTCGAGATGTTATGTGTGTTACACTCATGTTTGGTTGTGGAGGATCTAAATAAACATTCATTAGATTTGTTTTTTTAGACAAATAGATACTCACAAACAGTCAAGTTGGTGATCTGTGACATTGAATTAGTATAATTTGTTTTCTCAGTTGTAAAGAAACATTCATAGTCACAACCGAGAGTTCCCGTAACGTTGAATGTTGTTAGACAATTATTATTTTGAGTACTGATATCAGAACAAGGCGGTGATTTATCACCAATTACCATACAAGTTAAATTAATATGCTCAAAATCGCTTTGAGAAGTAACATTGAAAATAAGGTGACTTGTATTGGAAGAGTTCAGTCCATCATACCGCACAGATTCTATGCCTAGTCGAAAGAGAATTAAGATATTGTTAAGTAGTTAGATTTACAGTGATTTTAGTCACTCACTTGTATTGAAATAAAGATCATCCGATGTAATAGTGTTGAAAGATTCTTTTATAGTCGAAGCTTGGCATTTGTATTTCACTCCCCGGACTACTGGGTGTATCGAAATGGAAGTGCAGTTGGTGCAGTTCTGGATACTATTGGTCAGAGTCTGATTTTCCCTCTGACAATGTTGATCTTGTGGAACACAATCAATACGAATTTCGTCATAATATCCACGTGGATATTTGAAATGAATTGATGCTGTTCTATTTTCTGTCAAGTTACCATCGAAACTCAAATCTGTTACTTTATCAAGACCTAAAATGATTAAAAACACACAAATTTATATGATAATCATACAAACACATTCGTTTTTACCTATTTCGTATGATTGATCGAGAGTATCTTCTGGAAAAGTGTTATTATTGCTGTCTGTCTTGTCCGCTATTGGAATAGGCAATCGAACAAGTGATGCATTATATGTAGAACCTGGTTCTAGATTGGAGCATGTGAACGTACAGTTGGGTAAAAGCGTTCTATTGGACTTATCCGAACTGTTACATCGAAAGACGAGATATTCTGGTTCGGCAATGTTCGTGCAATTCAGTACAGAAATTGATACTGATGTTAGATCTTCATGAGGTTCTATGCTAAAATTTGTAGAAGTATTCAGAGGTAATGGTTCAAGTGTAATAGTGAATGTTTCATTCACAATAATTTGGCTCCTTTGGTTTCCACCCACAACGAATGTCCAGTTGCGACCAGCAGAGTTTAGAATATTGTCACATGTCACATTGACAGTGTCGCTTTCGGAATCAGCCGAAGTCACAGAACAATTATTTGATGTAGGATCGTATACTGATAACTCAGACGGGTTTATAGAAGAACAATTGTACTTAATAAGTGCCGTGAACATAGTTGATGTACGATTAATCACATTAATAGCGTTTGATCCTATATTAGCACATGTCTCGGCTACAAAAAAGAGCACATGAATTAAACGAATCTTGAAAAAAGAAATCGTATATTTACCTGTAGTAGTAGTTGTTGTGGTTGTGGTTGTGGTTGTGGTAGTGCTGGTGCTGGTGCTGGTGCTGGTGCTGGTGCTGGTGCTGGTGCTGGTGCTAGTGCTGGTGCTGGTGTTGGTGCTAGTGCTGGTGCTGGTGCTGGTGCTGGTGCTAGTGTTGGTGCTGGTGTTGGTGCTGGTGCTGCTGCTAGTGCTGGTGCTGGTGCTGGTGCTGTTAGTTGAACTTGTGGTGGTGGTAGAAATAGTTGTTGTTCCAGAGCTAATGCTGGTAGAAGTAGTCGATGCTGTTGTTGTTTCAGTGGTGGTGTTAGTAGAAGTAGCCGATGTTGTTGCTGTTGTTTCGGCAGCGGTGGTGGTGGTGGTGGTGGAAGTAATCGGTGTTGTTGTAGTTTCGGTGCTAGAAGTATTTATTGTTGTAGAGCTGTTGTTATTTTCCAAAACACGCATATGAAGTTGGTAATCTAAGACGGAAAGAATGTTGTCGCTTATGGTATAACGTTAGTGCGTCTGCCCAGTAGGCAGAAGATGGGTGGTTCAAATCCCGCGAAAAGCACATCGTTTTTGTTCTATCGCTATAGTATCTACTCCTGTTCGACCGCCATGGAACTCTAGTAGAGCGCAAAACCATAATTCGGTCACAAATTTCTTTTTTTAGAAGAAAAGTCGTAACTTCCCTCCAAAACGTCCGTTTGAAATAATTTTTAGTTTTCAGGATAGAATAAACATTACTCTATCTTTTCATATAATTTTTATTCAAAATTGATTAGTCTTTAATGGACAGTAATCATTACCAAGACACCTACTCATCATTTTTGTCCGTTCTGCATCTTTCTTAATTTGATCACCTTAGCTATTTTTGTTTCCGAATTCTATTCATTCAAGCCATTTTGCATAGAGACTTCAGAAAAAAAAACATTTGTTTCGATGCAATAAATACCTCGAATCATAAAACAAATTACATCATCCGATTTCTGAGATCAAAATCTTTATTCCTATGTACTTTTCATAATTATGTGGTCTAATCTCTATTGTATTTTTTTATCACATGCGAATGATATATGTGATCGAATGAGGGAACTGATCTTAATTCAATCCCTCAAATTATTTCGAGTTCCTTATTTGATCACCTAATGTAAAATACATGGAGTTTTATTGAATGATCGAAAAAAAAGATGTTCGCGCTACCCAAAGCGCGGAATCGCTAGTTGATACAGATCGATAGCTATCTATTCATATACGTAGCAAGGATTTTACATTTTCATATCCTATTCTTTTTCTTTATATAAAAAAGAACAACATTTTTCTATTAATTTAAGACTCTTCAAGCGAAATATGAAGCTTGTTCATACAAATCTGGTTCTCGCTGTTGATCAAACTGTGTTAGTCCTCATTGAATTTAATATGATCTCAGTGAATCGATAGAAAAATCAAATATTTAATTTTTCTATCAATTTACTGAGATAATATTAAATCTAACAATGACTAACACAGTTTGATCACAAGCGAAAACGAGATTTGTATGAACAAGCTTCATATTTCTCACTATTATACTCTTGAAGAGTCTTAAATCCATTCAAACATGTTGTTCTTTTTTGATAGAAAGAAAAAGAATACGATATGAAAATGTCAAATCCTTACTACGTATATGAATAGATAGCTATCGATCTGTATCAACTAGCGATTCCGTACTTTGGGTAGCGCGAACATCTTTTTTTCGATCATTCAATAAAACCCCATTTATTTTACATTAGGTGATCAAATAAGGAACTCGAAATAATTTGAGGGATTGAATTAAGATCAATTCCCTCATTCGATCACATATATCATTCGCATGTGATAAAAAAATACAATAGAGATTAAACCACATAATTATAAAAAGTACATAGGAATATAGATTTTGATCTCAGAAATCGGATGATGGAATTTGTTTTATGATTCGAGACATTTATCGCATCGAAACAAATGTTTTTTTTTCTGAATTCTCTATGTAAATTGGCTTGAATGATAGAATTAAGAAACAAAAATAGTTGACGTAATCAAATTAGGAAAGATGCAGAACGGACAAACATGATGAGTAGGTGTCTTGGTAACGATAACAGTCTATTAAAGACTAATTTAATTAATTTTGGATAAAAATTATATGAAAAGATAGAGTAATGTTTATTCTATCCCGGAAACTAAAAATTATTTCGAACGGATATTGTGGAGAGAAGTTACGAGTTTTTTTCTGAAAAGATAAAAATTGGTGATCGAATTACGGCTTTGGACTCTAGTGGTTGTTACTGAAAGTTTGTTAGAGGTTGTAGTTGCTTCTTCTGTTTTAGATGTGTTAATGGTTCTGGAGCTAGTTGCGACTACTACTCGATCGTTAATTTGTTCTATTAGGATCCCAGTACTGATGAGGCTATTGCTCTCACTAATGATGCTGTCTACGTCTTTGACCAGTATTAGTTTAGCATTCATATCTGTGATATCATTTTATGTCACGTGACAAATATATATGTAAAGATTAGTTGCTAACCTGAGATAGAAAGAGTTGTGAAACTCATTGCAGAAGAATCAATACCTGTTGTGACACTAGACGAATCATCTGGAGCATTGCTCGATTGACCATTAATACTTATTATAGCTACCTGAAATTGTACAAGAAAGTATATATTTCAATCATAAAGATTGTTATATATTTCTTATTGTTTTTTTTACCAATAGAAACAGGTGAATCACCCAACAAAACCTTCGAATTGTTAAACGCATGGTCAGTTTATTCTAAATAAGATGGTTAATCTGGCTGTTGTTGTCGTCAAAACAATTATTGAATTACTTGTATCTCTAATAGAAGAGTCGTAAAGTAAGTCGACGAGCAACAGTTGTTGGTAACTGAAAATGTGAAAAGCGACTTCAGTCGTTGTGTTATCAGACAGAGACAATTTTTTTTACGTTTACCTCTCTATGCATGTCTTTCATCACGTGTGAAAGAGCAAAAGAGAATTACCTTTAGTAATAAAAAGAAAGGTAAGGTTGGTAGTTACTCCAGTGAATATCAGAATGGCATAAGTGTATGAGTAAGCGAGAGAGAGAGAGAGCGCTGACATCGAATCGTTCCTTAAGCAAACACAAACATCTAGACATAGGTTGTAGGCATTTTATGTGAGCTCTTTTTTCAAAGAAAGGAAGTTGATAATCATAAGAACTTGTTTGAATTGTCTTATCATGTATTTTATCAGTAGCAACAACATTGTTCTATTTTAAAAGCGAAAAACTTCAACATAATCAATATTGATCGAATTTTATGCTTCTTTTTTTATCAATAAAATCCATAGAAACGTTTTATACTCATATTAAGGTCAATATCGTCGAGAGAATAAATGCACAAGCCATTAATAAAAATACATTTACAATCACAACGTTATCTAACATCCACCGGTTGTTAACAATTTCAATATCAAAGAATACGTTTAAGCGACATAAATGTCTTACGAAGGACAAAAAAATTTTGAAAATAATACTCTCGTGAAATTTGAATTTGAAGGTATTTTATAGATTATATATCGAACCAATTATATTATACTTCTGATTTTGATCATTAAAAT
>Ga0116226_10005428_pt1 | contig 11383 bp, 6 predicted proteins | sample S1TSphfallax_FD_89692 | JGI IMG/M metagenome (GOLD analysis project Ga0116226, IMG submission 89692) | Host-associated microbial communities from peat moss isolated from Minnesota, USA - S1T2_Fa - Sphagnum fallax MG | ecosystem: Host-associated > Plants > Peat moss > Unclassified | place: USA... | reverse complement strand
GCATCAGCTGATCCCCGCCTGAACCGAGCGCGATGGCCGGCGCCAGCCAGGTTGTGCTGGCAGGCAGGGCGCCGAAATATTTTTGCCAGGCCGCCAGTTCCTGCGGCTTGTTGTCGGAGGGGAAGGAATATTCATAATAGCCGCCGCCATTGCTGTCCCATATCGTGACGAACGCGATTTTCAGGCCGGCAGATTGGGCATTGGTCAGCTCCCCCGCGAGCCAGACGGGAAACGCCGCATCATCCGTTACATCGTTGCCGTATTGCGAATTGCCGGCGCCTGCTTCGGGAATGGCGAACGGCTTGTTGTGCGCGATCGCAAACTGGACGAGGCTATCCAGGCTTTGCGAATGCCCGCCGCTGCTATCCAGCGACCATTCGGTAGCTGCAGGATAACTCCAGTAATGCTCGCGGTTGATCGGATCGGCCATGAAGATCGGGATGGTCGGATCCTCCTGCCCGGTATCCCAATCATGGTAGCTCGGCGTAGGTGCGCTATCGGAATAGGGCCACATATCGGCGTACATGTCGGCGCCGATGATATCCACAAAGGCGTCGCCGGGATAAAGGCTCGTCGTCGCATGGGCGTTGCTGTAATTGGTGGTATCCGGATTCCACATCACCTCGATTGCGATATGATCGGCGCGCGCCTGTTCGTGCAGCACACGGTACACGTGCTGGAAGGCAGCCACCCAGTTCGCCTGGCTTTGTGCATCGTCACCGGCGTAGCCGGGGCCATCGATGTTCATTTCCAGCCCAAGCCGGATGATCAGTTTGGAAAAACCCTGTTGCGCCCAGGCATCTACCACACCCCTGATCGGGCCATCGTGCAGCCCATGCGCGAAGGCCAGGAATTGCTGAGAGAATGCGGGCGAGGGCCGGGATGTGGTGTTCATCATCAGCCCGATCACCGGCGTAAGCCCCTTCGCATCGGGCGATTGCGCGTTGGACCACGCTTGCCACGCCGCATTGCCCGGCCAGGATTCCACGGGCTGCGCATTATCCACGTAGCAATCGATATAGGCGGGTGAAACGCCCATGGCATTCGTGAAGCTGGCATAGCTGGCTTCGAACGCCGCCTCCGCGTTCGGATCGCTCGCATTCGGGTTGCCGAGGTAGATGCCAAGCGCGAACAGGGCGTGGACGAGGGGCTGGGGCATGCGTCGGCTATCCGCAATGAAGTGATCGCGGAATCAACGCGGCGACGGGGGCGATTGCGCCGCCATCGCCGGTCAAACAAGCGTGATCGGGCAGGCAAGGGGAAGCAGGCAGTTCTTTTCCGAAGAAAAGAACCAAAAGACTTTCCATTCCTGCTGCGGTGGCATGATACGTGGACTTCGACTAGAGGATCATCGCCTGCAAGTCCAACCAGTCGTGGCGGCGCTTCATGTCGTTGATCAGGGCAATCTTGTTCTCCCGCACATCCGTCTGAGTGTGGAGCATCGATTGTTCGTGTGCGCGGTAATCCGCCAGCACCTCCTGCACATGCTCGCCCCATAGGCCGAGTTCTACCAGGCGGCACCAGAAATCGTAATCTTCCCAGCCGAAGCGCACATGGTCGTAACCGCCGGCCGCCGCCCAGGCATCGCGCCGCACCAGCGCCATCGCATCGATGAAATTGCCGCTGACGAGGCGGGCCGCCAGGAACGGTTCGTCGCCGATCAGCAAATTGTCTTTGCCGAAACGCTGGATGGTCGGATAGGCGAACGCGGCACCGGTATTGTGCAGGCGCTCGGCCAAATGCGCGGCCGCTTCCGGGCGCAAGGTGTTGTCGGCATCCAGCGGCAGCACGAAAGGGGTTTCGGCGAGATCGAAGCCCGTGTTGCGCCCAAAACCCAACCCCGCATTCGCCGTGTGCTTGGCGACCACAATCCGATTGAACCGCCCCGCATTCTCCTCGGCCCATTCCAAAACGACGGAGAGCGAGGCATCCTTCGAGCAATCGTCGATCACCACGAGGTCGATCACCGCAGCACTCTGGGCGGCGACCGAGCCGAGCGCATCCCGCACGAAATGCGCATAATTGTAGACCGGCACAATCACGGTGACATCCGCCTGGCCGAGCTTGTCACGCTCGAACAGGATTTTGCGGTCCGGCAGATGGGGCAAGCTGTGCTTGGTGCGCGCGGCAAACAGATCGAGCAGCATGGCGCGCGCGGCGGGGCGGCCGCCTTGCGCCTGATCCAGCATGGAACCCACTGCTTCGCGGTGATGCAGCGGCCCGAAGCGCCACAACACATCCAGATAGGCATCGTGCGCCACGCGCCGGCGCAGCGCGGCGTCGGTGACGAGGGCGCCGAGCGCCTCGACCCATTCCTCTTCGCCGGTCGGCAGGAAGCCGGTGCGGCCGTGTTCGATCGCGCGCTGATAGGGGCCGGTGGGCGAGGCGATGGTGGGCACGCCGGCGAGCGCCGCTTCCCAGTATTTGAGTTCGCTCTTGGCCTCGCAGAAGGGATTGCCGATTTCGAGTGGCGCGAGGTTGATGTCGAAGCGCGCGATTTCGCCGGGCAGATCCTGCAGCGCCACCTTGTCGCGCCATTCGATCTGATCCTGAAGATCGGCCAGAACATCGAATTCGTCGGCGATCACGATGCCCTCGCCGCTGGAAGGATCGCGGAACAGAACGAGGCGGGATTGCGGGTGGGCGCGCAGCACGCGGGCGATGGCGGGTGCGACCACTTCGAAATCTTTCTGGTGCGTGCGGGTGCCGCTGGCATAGCCGATGCGCACCAGGCCATCGCCTTCGGTTTGCGCGCGCGCGCGCACCGCGAGGCGGGAACGCGACCAGCAATCCTGGTCCCAGCAATTGGGCACCACGAAACTCGGTTTCTTGAACAGGCGCAGGTGGGATGCGAGTTCGGCGGTGGTGCAGCTTGCCATGTCCGCCGCACGCATCGTCTGGTTCACGCGGACATAGAAGCGCTGCACATCCAGTTCCGAAAGACGCTGCGAGCGGATGCCATCGATCAGCTTGTTGCGGGCCAGTTCCGGGCGGAACATCAGATCGTCCACATCGAAAATGGTCACGATGCCGGCGTTGCGGCAGGTGTTGAAGATGCGATCCAGATCTTCCGACCATGTGGCGCGCCAGATCACCACGATATCGGCGCCGGCGAGCCGCGCATCGGTGGCGGCATCGAGCGTCATCGCCTCCGCATTCCAGCCGAGGATCACGGCGGCGTAGGTGGCGCGCAGCACGCGGTAATCATGGCCGGGCGTTTCCGGCTCGCCCGAGACGAACAGGATGCGATGCGCGCCGCCCGCCTTTTTCGGTGGCACCACGGGGCGCGGTGTGGCGCTGGGTTTCGGTGCCGCGGATTCCTTGGGCGCGATGTTGGGCGATACGCCGCTCGCGACCGGTGCCGGGGCGGGGGCGCCACGCCGCAGGCGGATCAGCCCCTTGCGCACGGGCGCGGGAACAAGCCCGATCGCGCGTTTAAGCAGCATCACCGCCCGCCACAGCGTGGAGGCAAAAATCACCTGCCGCTCGTGCTGCAGCAGCGCCACCTGGGTTTGCTCGAACGCCGCCTGCGCCATCGCGTGGCTCAGATCGTTGCGCAAATTCTCCACATCGTATTGCAGCTGCGCGGTGCGCTTGAACAGCATCTCCTTTTCCTGTTCGAACAGCTCCGCCTGTTTTTCCACCCGGCCGCGCTCATGCGCGATGCGGGCGCGCGCATCCTCGAACGCTGCCTCCGCCTGTTCGCCGAGTTTTTGCAGTTCGCCTTGCAGGATATCGATCTTTGCCTGCAATTCGCTGCGGCCAAAATCCTGCTCCCAGCGTTCGCCCAGCAGCGCGAAACGTTCGCGCACCCGTTCGGAATCGGCATCGCGGCACAGCGCCAGTGCGGCCGCCGGCACCTGCGTGCCATAGATGAGCACGCCCAGGCCGTGACTATGGAAAAATTCGAAATTCTCGTAGCGTGGTTTCAATTCATCCCATAGCCGCCACACGCCGAAATCGCGTTCCCGCACATTGGTGTCGTGGAACAGCACCACGGCGCGGGGGGAGAGTTTGGCTTCCCAGCTGGAAAAATCATGGCGCACATCGTCGTAATGGTGGCGCCCGTCGATATGCAGCAGATCGATGCTGCCATCGGGGATATAGGCCAGTGCTTCATCGAAGGTGCAGCGCAGCAGGCGGGAGAACCCGGCATAGCGGCGTTCGTGAAACGCGTTCAGGTCATCGAACACGGCGTCGGAATAGAACCCGGCATGCTCGTCGCCCTGCCAGGTATCGACCGCGAAACAGCGCGTGTTCGTGCGCTCCCGCAACGCGGCATCGCAGAATGCGGAGTAGGAAACGCCGGCGTGGGAGCCGAGCTCGACGAGGCAGGCGGGGCGGGTGGCGGCAACGATCCAGTGGGCGAAGGGCACGTGGCCATACCAGGCACTGTCTACGCCGAGCCGCGCGGGGCGCCAGAACAGGGGGTCCAGGGCGGGGGAGGTGAGGGGGCCCAGGGCGCCCAGGTCGAAACTGTCCATTGATTTGGCCTCGGGAGGAAGGAAGCACTTCTTTTTTGAAAAAAAGAAGCAAAAAACTTTTGGTTCTGGAGGTGGGTGCTGCAACGACGCGCATCGAAAGGATCAGAAGTTTTTTGCTTCTTTTTTTCAAAAAAGAAGTGCTTCCTGTTCCCCCCAAAGCCAGGCGGCCCCCCGCACGCCGGAGCTATCACCATGCCGGTTCCGCAGAATCGGAGTTTGGGCAGCTTCGGCAATAGTGTAGCGGGCGAGCAGCCCGGGCACCACCTCATAGAGATGCGCCATGGCCGACAGCCCGCCGCCCATCACGATCGCGTCCGGGTCCAGAATATTCACCACCACCGCCAGGCCGCGCGCCACCTGATCGGCATGGCGGGCGATCGCGGCGCCGGCGGCCGGATCGCCGCGCGCGGCCCGGGCCTCGATCCCGCTTGCATCCGCATGGCCCGGCCCGTCGCAGGCGGCGGCGAGCGAGGGGCCGGCGATATAGCGCTCCAGGCAGCCGGCATGGCCGCAAAAACAGGGAATGGGGGGCCGTTCATCTTCGCGCGGCCAGGGCAGCGGCGTGTGCCCCCATTCGCCGCCAACACGATGCAGGCCGGGCACCAGGGCGCCATCCACCACGATGCCGCCGCCGCAGCCGGTGCCCAGGATGACGCCGAACACCACGCGCTGGCCCGCGGCCGCGCCATCCGCCGCTTCCGAGAGGGCAAAGCAGTTTGCATCGTTCTCCACCCGCACGGGGCGGCCCAGGGCCTGCGCGAAATCCCGATCCAGGGGGTGGCCGTTCAGCCAGACGGAGTTGGCGTTCTTCACGAGGCCGGTGCGCGGGCTGATCGCACCGGGAATGCCGATGCCGACCGTGCAGGTGGTGGACAGCGCCGATTCCGCGCCGCGCACCAGATCGGCCACGGTGCGGACGGCGCCATCGTAGTCGCGCGGGTTGGCGACCCGCCGGCGCAGCTTTACTGTGCCGCCGGGACCGAGGACGACGATCTCGATCTTGGTGCCGCCGAAATCGATGCCGATACGATCTGCCATGCGAGGGTGGTTATGCGATGGGCATGCGGGGTGCGGCAAGGCATGTTCTGGACAGAAAACGGGGATTTAAACGGTTCTCGTTCAATGGCGTAGGATGCAATGCCAAAGCGCATTGCACCCGACCGCGGTCGGGCCATTTTCATTGAAAAGGGTCGGCCAGTGACGGCGGAAAGGTGGAAGCGGCTGAGGAAGTAAAAGTTTTTTGCTTCTTTTTTTCAAAAAAGAAGGCTTTCTTCTTTTCCCTCGGATTATGCCCAGATGATTCACAAGGACGTGCCGAGGCCCGACCCGGACCTGCTGCTGCTCGCCGCCGCCCGCGAGGGCAAGGGGCGCCTGAAAGTTTTCCTGGGCGCCGCCCCCGGCGTAGGTAAAACCTGGGAGATGCTGGCCTCCGCCCGGCGCGTGCTCGCCGCCGGGCGCGATGTGCTGATTGGCGTCGTGGAAACCCACGGGCGCGCCGGCACCGAGCAGATGATCGCCGACCTGCCGCTGCTGCCCCGCCGCCCGGTGGCCTATCGCGGCCAGGTGCTGGAGGAATTCGACGCGGATGCGGCGCTGGAACGGCGGCCCTCCCTGCTGCTGGTGGACGAGTTGGCCCACACCAATGCCCCCGGCAGCCGCCACAACAAGCGGTGGGAGGATGTGGCCGAGCTGCTGGAAGCCGGCATCGACATATGGGCCACGCTGAACGTGCAGCACCTGGAAAGCCTGAACGACGACGTGGCGCGCATCACCGGCGTGCGGGTGACCGAGACGCTGCCCGACCGGGTGATGGAAATGGCCGACGAGATCGAGTTCATCGACATCTCGCCCAGCGAACTGCGCGCGCGGCTGATGGATGGCCAGATCTACCGGCCGGATGTGGCGGCGCGCGCGCTGGATAATTTCTTCCGCGAGGGCAATCTGGCGGCGCTGCGCGAGATCGGCCTGCGCCGCGCCGCCCAATATGTGGACCAGGAGGTGCGCGACTATATGCGCGCGCACTCGGTGGCCGGGCCCTGGCCCGCCGGGGAACGCGTGCTGGCGCTGGCGGGATCCGATGCCGGCGCCGAAGTGGTGGTGCGCCAGGCCAAGCGCCTGGCGGATGCGTTGCGCGCGCCCTGGACGGTGCTGCATTTCGAACGGCGGGACGGCACGGAAACCAGCAATCCGGCGCTGGAGATGGCGGCAAGCCTCGGCGCCGATGTGGAGATCCGCGCCGGCGGTGCGCTGGTGGCGACCGTGCTGGACATGGCGCGCAGCCGCAACGTGACGCATCTGGTGATCGGCCGTGGGCGCCCGAACCTGCTGCGCCGCGTGTTCGGGCGCACTTTGGCCGGCACGCTGGTGCGCGAGGGCCCCGAATTTTCGTTGCATGTGGTGCCGATCGGCGTGCGCCCGGCTTCCCCGCGCAAGCGCGCATTGCTGCCGAAACCATGGGCGCCCTGGGCGGCGAGCACCGCGATCGTTGCCGCCGTGGTGGGCGCCGGCGAGGTGTGCAGCGCCTGGCTGCAGCATGAGGCGCTGGGTATGCTGTTCCTGGCTGCGGTGGTGGGGGCGGCAACGCTGGGCGGGCTCGCCGTGGCGTTGTACACGGCGGCGCTCAGCTATTTGAGCTGGGATCTGCTGTTCATGCCGCCGATCGGCGAGATCAACATCCGGGATCCGCGGGATGCGGTCGCGATCGTCGTGTTCGCCGGGGTTGCGACCTCCACCGGCTGGCTGGCAAGCCGGGTGCGACGGGAAGCGCAGGCCGCCCAGGGCCGGATCGAAAGCCTGCGGCGGATTTCCGCCTTCAGCCGCCGGCTTGGCGAGCCGGCGAGCGAGGCCGAATTGCTGCCGGAGATTGCCAAGCTTGCCGCCGAAGTGGTCTCGCCGGCGACCGTGCTGATCGGGGAAGGTGAGGACCTGAACATCCGTGCGGCCGAGCCGAATTCGGTGGATACGATGGACGAGGGCAGTTGGGCCGCCGCGCGCTGGGCATTTTCGCGCCAGGAGCAGGCGGGGCGCGGCACGCCCACGCTGCCGAGCGCCGCCTGGCGCTTCCTGCCGCTGCGCACCGCGCGCCATGGTTTCGGCGTGATCGGCGTGCGCCCGGCGGGCGGCCTCGATCGGCCGCTGGCGCAGAGCCTTGCGAGCCTGGCCGACCAGGCGGCCGCGGCGCTGGAGCGGGTGCGCCTGACGGCGGCGGCGGCCCGCACGGAGGTGCAGGCGGAAACCCAGAAGCTGCGCACCGCCCTGCTCAACAGCCTTTCGCATGATCTGCGCACGCCGCTCACTTCCATTCGCGGGGCTGCCGGCGCGTTGCGGCTGGCCTGGGATACGCTGCCGGTAGCGGACCGCGCGGACCTGCTGGCCAGCATCGAACAGGATATCGTGCGAATGACGCGGTTTCTGGCCAACATCACCGAGATGACGCGGCTGGAGACCGGGGAGATTGCGCCCCGGCTGGAAGCGGTAGACCTTGCCGAGGCGGCCGAGGGCGCCGCGGCCCGCGTGCCGGGTTTGGGCGGGCTTGCGATGGATTTGCCGCCGGATTTGCCGAAATTGCGCGCCGACCCTGCCTTGCTGGAGCAAGTTTTGGTGAACCTGTTTGAAAATGCTGCAAAATATGGGCCCGAGGATGAGCCTGTGACGGTCGCGGCCCGGCGCTCCGGCACCGATGTGGCGATTTCCGTTACCGATCGGGGGCCGGGCATCCCGGCCCCCGATCTGCCCCATGTGTTCGATAGTTTCTATCGTGCCCGACTCGGCGATCGCACCATTCCCGGCACCGGGCTGGGGCTTGCGATCGCCCATGGATTGACGGAGGCGATGGGCGGCACGATCGCGGCGCTCAGCCCCCGCCCGGGGGCGCCCGCCGATGGGCCGCCCGGAACCACGATCGATATCCGCCTGAAGGCCGCGCCATGAGCGATCTGCCGCCGATCGAAGACCGCACGGTGATCCTGCTGGTGGACGACGAGCCCCAAATTCATCGCTCGCTGCGCCCGACGCTGGAGGCGGCGGGCTATACGGTGGCGCGGGCCCAGAGCGGGGCGGAAGCATTGCGGATGGCGGCTGTCAAGCCCCCCTCGCTCGTGCTGCTGGACCTGGGGTTGCCCGACATGGATGGGCAGGAGGTTCTGGTGCAGCTGCGCCGGTTCTATCCCGGGCCGGTGATCATCCTTTCGGCGCGCGACAGAAGTGCCGAAAAGATTGCGGCGCTGGATCGCGGCGCCAATGATTATGTGGAAAAACCCTTCGATATCGGCGAGTTGCAGGCGCGCATCCGGGCTGCCCTGCGGCTCGCGGCCCGGGAGCGGGAGCCGGTGCTGCTGTTCGCCAACAAGCCGCTGGAAGTGGATCTGGTGCGCCGGCTCGTGAGGGTGGATGGGGCCCCGGTGGCGCTGACCCCGCGGGAATACGATCTGCTGGCTCTTCTGGTGCGCAATGCGGACCGGGTGATCACCCATCGGCAGTTGCTCACCGCCGTTTGGGGCCCCGCGCATAGCGCCGATGTGCAGTACCTTCGCGTGTATGTGGGTCATTTGCGCCAGAAACTCGGGGCGGCCGCGGCCGCGCATCTGACGACCGAGCCCGGGGTGGGCTACAGGCTTCTGGGCAGTGCCACCTGAAGATGCAGAAAAGCCTCGCTTTCGCGTAATGCTACCGCAACGAAAGATTCTCTTGACAACGGCGGTCCGAGGCGCATTCGGCTGGCGTTATCATTTCCTGATCGTAAGTACCGGATTTGTGTGAAACGGAACACACTACATCACGAAGAATTTAGGTTAAAGAATACTCACCAACCAAGTGGTGGGCTTAGCAATGTCGTTTTATCAACCAGAAGTTGCAGGCGTCGTTGTCGCTTTTGTCTCCCGGCCCCAGGATTCCGCCTATCTCACACCGATCGACCGCATGGATATCAACCGCTGGCGCGAGCCTGCCCGGCTGGCCGGTTACGATCGTATGGTGATTCACCATCGCGAACCGGGCGATTGCACCGAGATCGGCGATTTCGTCAGCCTTTACCGGAGCGGCGAGCCTTGGTCGCGCTGGGGTTTTGCCCGGTCCGGCAGCAGCGTGAACGCCTGGTGCTGCCTGAGCGGGAACGACATCGGCAGTTTCCCCAGCCTTGCGGCCGCGTTCCAGGGCGTGTTGCGCTGCGTGCCCGGCAGCGAAGCGAACGCCCTGTTCGAGGTTGGATCGGGTGTGGTGATGGATTTCATGACACGCCTGCGCCGCCCCGCTAGCGCCCGCCTTGGTAGCGCCGCGTAAGGCGGCTCGGTGCGCCAACGCGCGCGCAGGCTTAAAAGTTTTTTGCTTCTTTTTTTCAAAAAAGAAGCGCTTGCCTTAATCCTTGAATTCTGCCGGTCATTTAGGCTCGGTGATCTTCCAATCGATGATGACGGAATCGTCTTTTTTGAGCTTTACCACCCCTTTTACCCCAATTTCGGCTTTCGGCAGAACCGTGTCGTAGGCCTGCTCGATACCCGTGCGGGCGTCGCTCACGCTGCCGTCGGGCATGGGGTCGCCAGGGTGGAGGCCGGTGGCGGCGGCGAGCTGGTCATTGGTCAGCTTCACGTTGCCGGAGAAGGTCTGGCTGGCAAAATGTCGATGGGCGCGGAGCGGCAGGTAAGACATCGCGTCCAGCTTCTGAATATCCCATATGACCCAGACGTAGTGGCCTTTTCCTTCCCGCTCCAGCAGGGCCGTTGTCATTTGGCCGTGCACATGGTGCTCAGCCAGTTCGGCACGGATCCGCACGGCATCGGCCTTGATCTCGTCGTAAGTGATCAGATCGCCGGCATGTTGCGGCAGCCCGGCCACCAGCGCATTCAGATCCACATGCTTCGATCCCGAGAGGCTGAAGCCGAGCAAGTGATAGATAATCGGGGCCGGTTTGTTCGTTCCCACGGCCCCATCCGTGGCGTGGGCCTGGGCTGCGCACGACATGGCGACCAGCAGTGAAGCTGCGCAACGGACGGCAATTCGGTGAATTGGACGGGCCATTTGGGTGGTATACATCCCGGGTAAGCGAAGAGAGGAAGACGTTCTTTTTTGAAAAAAAAGAACCAAAAAACTTCTATTTTTCAGGAAGGCAGCGCTAGGCGATTTCTGCCAGATCACCGAGCGACTCGCGCAGGGGGGATAGCCAGGGCTCGTAATTCTTCCATTGTTCCAAAGCATCCCTGAAGATCGGGCGGCGCACCTGTTCGGCACTTGGCGTGAGTACGGCGCGGTCGGTTTGCCAGAAGCGCAGGCACCCCTCCTCGAACGGAACGCCGCAATAATCGAGCATGCGCCGGATCTGGGTTTCCGTGTCGTCGACGAGTTCGGGGTAGGAAACATGCAGGATGCTGCCGGGCATCACGCTATCCACATAATCCATATACGCGGCGTAGGTGCGGTAATAATGGCCGATATGCCCAAGATCGAAGGAGAAGGCGGCATCGTCGGGCAGAAGCTGCTTGAACATGGCAAAGCCGGCCGCCATCGGCAGACGCCTGATATCGATGAACTTGGCGTGCGGCAGGATCAGCTTGATGAAGCAGACATCGAGCCAGTTCCACGGCCGCTTATCGATCACGTAAGGCAGCGTGGTTTTGCGGAAATCGGCGATGCCCGCGAGGCATTCCTTTCCGAGAGCATCGAGCTGCCGGCGGTTCATGTCCACCACGCACTCCGGATAGACGTCGTTGCACACCAGCACGCGGCTCATGCCGACTTTCTTCACGAGCTGAGTGACCACCGGCAATTCCCGGGTGCCCTCGATCATGCTGTGGCTCGCCAGGATTTGCTCGACCAGCGTTGATCCGGCGCGGGGCATGCCGATGATGAAAATCGGCGTTGTTGCGGGCGTGGGCGCATCGGCAGGCGCCATGCACCTGGCCATGTTC
>Ga0116226_10005427_pt1 | contig 11384 bp, 3 predicted proteins | sample S1TSphfallax_FD_89692 | JGI IMG/M metagenome (GOLD analysis project Ga0116226, IMG submission 89692) | Host-associated microbial communities from peat moss isolated from Minnesota, USA - S1T2_Fa - Sphagnum fallax MG | ecosystem: Host-associated > Plants > Peat moss > Unclassified | place: USA... | reverse complement strand
TTGAATTTTTTTTTAAATTAGTTGTTGAACTATATACTTATATAAACCTCAATTTTAATTTAATATAAAACTTTTATTTATACAATATTTAACATAAGGGAGTGGGTAATGTTCTGCATGGAATGAGACTCAATTTTCAACCGAGTGAAAGGGATCTAGAATTTGAAAAATTACGTCAGAATCAAAACTACTGGTTTTTAAATTGGAAGAACCAAGCACAAAACTGTATTTGAAGAACCTCCTTTTTTTTCTCTTTTTTTAAAGAATCATAATTGGGACCAAAGGTTCTTTTAAAAAACAGGAACCGCACCACACTAGTGCGAAATCCAATTTTTGTTAGAGGGAACCCACGACGAGGAATGGAGCACAAAGGCCAGCCCTTCACAAATTAATCAACTCAAGAAAGTATAAAGGAGGGATGAAGCACCAATTGAAGGTGTTGGTCTACCTTTCTTTTAGCAAAGATGTTTCAATGACACCAAACAAATTTGAAGTTTTCCCCCAAGCTTATTTGCTTATCAGCATTTCTGATCAAGTGGGAGCTTCAATTGCGCCAAAGGCAGTCAATGAAAAGTTTAGGGTTGTTCTCACCAAGTCCCAACCTTTGTTTGAAATTGAGAAGAGCTAGTTGTCCTAGATTTGTACTTATACTAGTGAGGTTGCATCTTTTGCATCTTTTGTCTAAATACACAAAGAAAGGAACATTTGGCTAAAAAGACCACTCTCTCTCAAGTCCCATAAAAGGCTTTTCACACAACCCAATTTGAAAAACCATAATAACACATCATGTTTGATGGTATAGAATCTAGACAAGGTAGTTCAAAAGAACTTCTACAAGCCTCTTGCATGAACACCCTAAGCAATTTGATGTTAGTGGAAAGCAAGTGAATGTCATGAAGGCTAGATCTCTCAAACTTCCTAGAATGTGTAGCCTTTCTATATTCAAGATAGGCCACAAAAAATTTAGAATTACAATATACTTAGGTAGGGGGAAGACAATAACCTTTTTCAAATTGACACACCCAATCCCAAACAACAAAAGCATGAGAAAAGAATCTTGGATCCCAAGGAATGGGAAAAGTGAGCATACTATGGGCAACAAGGTTACAAGGAATATGATGACCATTCAATGGATCAAATCTTTTTCCAACAGCTACACTCAAAATCCCACAAATCTTTGTGTTTTCTATAACATGCCATAGAGATAGCCCTTCCTTTGTTTGCAACCCTTATGCCCCAGGGCAGGTCTTGATCGTTACAAATTCAAAAATTACCCAGAATTACTAGGGTGCCACAAAATATCATCACCTAAACCTTACTCCCCACCCATCTTTTTACCTACTTACATGCTCTTTCACCTTGGTACATACTTCCCTTTTAAGTACGGACCTACTAAACCCCACCTACTTGGTTGCACCTACCTACATGATTACCACTTCAATAGACCTTGCAATTGTTGAAAATAATAAAAAATATATGTGAACTCGTTCATTCAATTTAAAAGCATGATTAAAATACTTGTCATCCTTCATATAAGGATATCGTAGATATGCATTGGTTTGAAAAAAATTATGTTTTAAGATGTTTTGATATATTGCATAAAATTATATAAATTGAAATCGTGTGAAATATTCCATTAGGATATTGCATTAAATTGTCAAAGGATGATTTTCATTATGATGAAAGTATTGTAAACTTAACATATATGTCCAAGGAATATGGAACTTCGTTTCAGCTTTGGTGCATATAATGCATGTTGTACTTAGTTCAATTAAGTTGTATAGATTTAGTAAATTTCATTTGCTTATTTTAATGGTGTACTTTAAACAATGTACATTAACTTTATAAATATTATGTTCATGTGATTATTTATGTTTTATAACTCTATGATTAACATGATGACAAAATTATTTATATATTAAACCCTTGGTATTGAAATGAGAATAATGTTCAACATAATGACAATTAATACACACAATGATGAAGGTTAGGAGGATTAAAATGAAAGTATTTCCTACACACCAATAGCTAGAAACATGGGTGTATGAAAATATTGTTAATTTCAAAATAAAATAAAAATTCCAAACAACTGGGTATTGCACCAAAATAATTGAAAAAAAACCCACTAACCTTTTTGGGAAGGTGATGAAAGTCCAGAAAAGAAATAGTTAAATTGATCACTTTTGAGGGGAGCAAATAATATTGCTCATTTATAGTGTTTGGATTGGAACAATTTTTCCCATGATCTAACAATACTTGATTCAAGTTGATCCTTTGATAAAGATTATCATTGGTTCATTTGTTGCACCACGCACTAGTTCATCAACTATCACCAAAATTATCCTATCCATAGTTGGTGGAAGTTGAATCTTTTTCAACCTTGTGTGAAGTGTTATTTTAATCGATTTAACAACCAACAAATTCAATGATCATAACAAAAACCAAACTAAACAAAATCAATACCCATTGCAATTTTAAACACAATGCATTACAACAAAGTGTAGAGTTTAGTTGTCCAATTTAGGGTTTATAATTGAAAAGGACAATAGAAATAAAGGAAGAGATGAAAAAATAATATAAACACAAAAAACCAACAAAATAGGACCCAAAAAAATCAAATTCATAAATTTGCACATAAACATAGAAACATAAAAATTATTTTTTAAAAGAAATAAATTTAAAAATACACAAAAAGAGGGGGGAAAGGAGAGCATGGAATATATATATAAGAAAAAATGCAAATTAAACACCCAAAAAAACAACAAGAAGAAACCTAGAAACAAACACACTATTGTTACTAATTTTCCTTGATTAATATTAGCCCCATATGTGAAAGAAGGATAATGTGTACTCGATTATGTCTAGTTTTTGTTAATAATAACAAAACCATAATTTGATTTTTGAATAATTAGACCAAAAACTAAATTCCCAATTCTATTTAAGTGTGGAACCAAAACCATTCTAATTTATTTTTTAGAATCAAAATGTCTTTTTATTAATCCATGTTGCTTTCTTTTGGGGTTCCATCGGTTTAGTTGTGATTTTGAGTGTTGTCCCTTGGTAGGAGGTTTGTCCTCTCTTTTTGTACTTCCTTTTCTTTTCAAATGGAAGTTTGCTATTTGTTAAGTTATGTAATGTTTCACCATCATTCATAAAAATAAATAACTACCCAACATTGACAAAAATTATTGTTGGCTAGTTATTGAGTTTTGACCTAGTTATTAACCTAGCCAATTAGTATTAAAATTTCAAAATCTAAAAATTTACCTGATTGACCTAGTTATCATCTAGATAGGTTACCCTTAAACACATAACATTGTTATGATATATAACCAAACAATAGGGAAATATGATATAGTCATTTAAATTTTGATTTCGTTAAAAACTTTATAATTATCTAACTCAGGCTCCACGTTACTACACACTATCAGTGACAATGAAATGACAAAAAAGAAATAAGGGCTTACATTTGAAAACTTTTTTATTTTCAAATATATATAAATTTCAAATTGTAGCAAATATTGCCCAATTATCATCCAAATGGAAATTTAATTAACCACCCTTGTTTTTAATTCATTGAAAATTTGAAAACAATTATGGTGGATAAACATTAAATTAACTAAACAAGTGGGGATTAAATTATTGAATTAGGTATTTAAGGGGAAAAAAATATTGGAAACTAGTTTAATTTCAAAGGGAAAAAAAATATGTTAATCTCTTGAAGTAATTTCAACATATTCAAATGAAATAACACAAATTTACATTTGTATGAAATTACATGTAAACATGTGTATGAAATTGAAATGACACAAAGATTCAAAAAAAAATTACAATGACACAAAGATTCCAAAAGACATTGAAAGAACTAAAAATTTGTTTATTTTTCAATATCTTAAAATCTATAAATACATTTTGAAACATTACAACTAGTAAAATGTTTTTTTTAAATTCCAATTTGAAATCAACCTCTAATAAATTTGCAATTTGAAATTGTCTTTTTGGACAACCTACAACTATAGCCCATCCCACCTAAACCAACTCCAATGAAATCATCATCAGTGAAATAATTAATAAAAGAACCAATGGTTATCAATTGAATATTTAATAACCTGCCTTTATACATAACCAACACTTCATACTTTCAAAATATTGATAATTTAATTATCATCCAACCTTTTTGTGATATTAATAACCTAATTAACATTATTAAAAATTCAAATAAATGACCTATCTAATCATCATGAAAAAAACCGGTAAAAACCAATGTTTGGGCAACTGTAAAAAATATGGCACTTAATAACCAGCAATTGATGATTCTCAATGTTGCCTTCAAAGATATCTAATCATGGTCTTTTTAAAAAAACTAATTGTCATATATTTGGCCATGGTTTTCAAAAATATGAAAATTGATTTTTATATATAACCATAGGTCTAAGAATTGATAGGATAACAAACTATTGGGTTTTTCAAGCTTTTGAAAAGATTAAAACTAGAGGTTTTTTGGTTTTGGAAATTTTCAAATAACTAGCATGGAAGGTTCTTTGATTTCCAATTTTTTTACAAAACAAAACCAAAGGTTATTTTAAAAAATAATTGCCCAACATTGATGTGTTAGGAAAACCAAAAGTGTTAAGTGGGTATTGGAAATGGCACCAAGACCCCCTTGGTTCTAGTTTTTTAATTGCATATTTGTGGTTCTCAAACAATAAAAAAACACTACATTAATTATAATAGAGTAATTTATGAAGTCACCCTGTCATCACCATGTTTTGAAGCTTTCCTTTAGCCCCTCACCCTTCTTTTAGTGGTAGTTGCAAAGTAAGGCAATATTATTAAGTCTTAATATAAAATGTTAAAACTTCTCATTTAATGCACAAGGTTCAAGAATAATTATATTAATTCAATAGGTAGGAACAATGAAAGGAAAGATAGAAAGAAACTCAATTTATGGCCACAATTGATGGTTTTTTGAATTTTCAACTCCCTTGAATGTTAATGTATTTTTTTGCAAAGTTTTTTTTTAAATATCACTTGTGCATGACGAAACTGAGGGTTCTAGTGTTGTGTTTTTTTTACTTTCTTAATAACTCTAATGTATAAATCTTAAATCTTCCAATAATGAATGAACCAAATTTGATACACATATGTATCATAGTTTTCAAAAATCAAAGATATATAGTTGTGGTCCTTCAAACAATCAAATAACCAATTTTACTATTTGATATAGAAATCACAATTCTAAAAAAAACCTGCAAACATTCAATTCTAACATATACTTCCCATTTTCAAGAATCAAAGAACCAATCAAAGGAGTCAATTATCTATTTATAATAAAACTATTCATTCTTTCATGAAAACGTCCTATTCTTTTATGAAAGGGTTTAAGGATAAATGAAAACAAAGGTTCTTCGATTTTAAAAAAGATTAAAAATACTAAAACTTGAATTTATTTATTTTTTGGGAAAGGATTCAATAAAATTGGAATCATTTTTTTTATTTTGCAAATTTTCAAAAGCTTGAATTGGAGGCTATTAAAAAATTCAAATTTCCACCCAAGACTAGGAAAGCCCCATGTTTGGCACATATCATAAAAGTGTGAGAACCAACTAAGGTTTCTTAAGCTAGTTTTCAAATTGAATATATCGTAGTCAATGATATCCACCACGATATTTGTCTCAACAATTTTTGTTGGAAAGAAAATTGTTGAAACAAATATTGATTTAGGAATCAATACCATGATAGTTTTTCAAAAAATGATAGCCAAGTAAGGCAATGGAAGATACTAAATCTAATTTTCATGTATAGGGGTCTTCAAAAAAGAAGTGAAAAGGAGAGCAAACTAGGTCTAGTTTAGGTTGTAAGTAGGACCTAGGGTCTAGGATGGTTGGCAAAGTCTAGGAATGGGTATTTATACTAAAGTTTCTAGGTTTTTTAAACTAAAGTTTTTAGAAATTGCAGATTAGGGTTTAGAGTGGTGATTGTACACCAATTGTTTTGTTATCTTTCATAAATAATTACTTTCACAAACATAAAGAGGCCCAAGCTCTCATTCGGGCCCCACTTTGCCTTTTTTCTTGAAGATGATTTTAGTGTGCACTTGAATTTGTATTGCATGTGTACATAGTGTGTCATTTTTGTATGTCTTTCACTCCTAACATTGCTCTTCTTCCTTTTCAGTTTGCTCTCCTTTTCACTTCTTTTTACCTTTGATCTACATTCCTTTTGGCTATTTTAATTGATTCTTTCTGATTTCGCACTTCACTTTGTTGGTTTTTCTTTTTTTCTTTTTTTCAACTCAACTCTTCATTCCTTTTAACTTTGCTTTTCATGCGTCATTTTTTTTTCTTTGTTCCAACTTCAAGTACTTGGACTCATCTATGCTTTTACATTTTTAGTTTTCATCCTTTTGACTTCGCTCTATCCAATTGTTCTTTCGCATGTAATTCCCCACACCCTTGGCCTTTTCCATTATGCAAGTTCAGATTTTGGCTATTAGCCATCATCAAGTTACAGCTTCAAACTCAAAGTAATTGTTTTTAAAATTTTCATGTTTTATTTGTTTGGATACTTTATGTTGCTATTTTATTTTAGACTTCAAGTTTGTATTTTGCATTTGTTAAAATGTTTGTTTATTATTCTTAGATTTCTTCGCTTGATTTTTTTTAGTTTGTAATGATTTTTTCTCTATTTTTTGTTTTGGTTTACTTTTTTCTCTCTTTATATATCATAAATAAAAGAAAATGTAACATAAGAAGAATCTAAAGAAATTTTTAAATATCAAATATAATCATGTAAGCTTTCACAAAATGAAGAGGCAAAATGAAATTGAATATTGACAAATTATATGTTCAAAGGAAGAATTCGACACCCCATAATGAAAATTCTTTATGTTGGGTTTTGTTTTTGTGTCAATGTTAATAGGGATGTCAATGGTGTTAGTGCTCAAGTCATGTGATGTATATTATGTTATAATAGTTGAGTTATTCATTTTAGTCCTATAATGAAATCAAGGGAAGGTTGAGATCATTTTAAAAAATAATGAAATAATAAAATTGAAAAAACATGTGGATGCTAAGCATTTAATCATTGCAAAAAAGTTTGGAGAGGCAATGCATAGTTCATTGAAAGGAAGTTTGGGAAAATAATTTAAAAAAAAAAAAAAGACCAAATGTGTCTTGAACCTCAATATATTAGAGAAAAGTGCAAAAGATCCTTTCAAAAAAATAATGTGCAACAAAAAAAATTTCAAACCCTTGGCATTTTCAAGAGGAAAATTTGTTTACTTTTGTAGTTCGTGAAAAATGTATGGTCAATGCATTTGTGTCTTTGAATGATGTTCCTTTCACAAAAAACATTTTTCATAAAAAATGTTGTTTAACTTGGTGGAGAATTAAATTAAACAAATATGTTTTACCAATTTTAACATAGTGTAATTCTACAACCCCCAATTTTTATTTTAAGGTGTTTAAGGGAATTCAAGATTTTTTTGTATTTCTTGTTTATTTCTTGGGAGCAATATGAACACATTACTATTTTTCATGTTTAAAAACAAAAAACTACAAGGCATGTAATGGCAAAAAAAATTAATAAACATATTGGATCAATATGGTTTTAGGAAAAAGATGATGGCATGCATGAAAAATGAAAGGTCAAATTTGAATGTTATGATCAATACACTAAAATATTTTGGGAGTTGTGATGATTTGGAGTTGGAAGAAAGTTTTCAAGAGACTTGTTTTGGCCATGTTTTTTCTAAAACTTGTCAATATTCCACTAGAGATGAAAAAGTTTACAAATGGCTCAAATATGTGGACTTGAACAACATTTCTCACATGACTAGTTCCAAAGTTCTATGGATTTGGCGGGGTTAAAATATGATGTGTTGTTGATAGTTCAAGACCTCCAACTTGTCGCACAAATGGATTATGTTGGATTTTGCTTCAAACGGAAATGTTTCATGCTACACAAAACCGACAAGTCCACTGGAATTATGTCATGTTCACTTAAGAAAATTAGCTAACTAATGAGCCAAAATGTAAATAACCAATGCATTTTTATTGCAAAAGGTTTAACCATTGAACTTAATAAAAATGAAAATGTCCATGATTGTTACTAGCATTATTTACCTTCAATATTGGGTATAATTAAAACTTGTTCTAACATTCCCTAAACATCTTCAAATTTTAAAATCATGTTATTTTCGTTATGAGATGATTCAATGAGATGGTAAATCACACGTGCTTTTACTAGATTATGTTTTATTTCAATATCAATCTAGTTTATTTATGATCGCCATGGAGTCCAATAATGATGTTACCATGAAACTGCAACATGACTACAATCCAACCACTTGAGTGTGGAAAAAGGTTTGCTTTTAGTGTAAATTTGAAGTATAGAATTTTTTAATATTTTAAACTTGTTGAACTTGCAATTGTTTATTTGTTGAAGAATCTTAAAGATGAACCTACCTTTCTACCATCACTTTCGTGAAGTTCAAATTGAAAAACCATTCCACAACTAATTTCGATTTGGTTTTTATGATGTATGCTTAAATTTTTTTAGTTTTGTAGATGTTTTTGTTTCATGTTACCATCACAAATGAGAATGAAGCAAAATCATGGTATGGGTTGGAGTTATAGAATTTTGGAACAACTTTATGAGAAGCCAATCTACTTGGTGTTTTCATGAATTTTACCTCTTGCACTTAAACAAGCTCATAAGTCCTAAATCTTATTCTCCTATGCAATAATGAATTTAGATAAGGATGTTAATACTACTGTTTTCTATTTCCATGTCTTCCATTCAAGAGGGCAATGTCCTTTTTTGGATTAAGGTTCAATTCTTTTGGAAGACATTGCATTAAATTTGAAACCACAACAACTTTATGACAAATGCACTTCAACTATGAGTTTTGTTCATAACAAGGTGAACTAAAAGTGTGCATTAAAATTGTTAGTATGGTTGGTTGTTTGTCCATTGCTTGAAGTAGGTGGATCTTGGGTGGTCACTAGATGATACTCTATTGTTAGCTCAAACCTCCATCGGTGGTAAGCTACCACCAACTCCCCTGTCACTGTATTCACGAGCCTTCGCAACCTTGTGAAGGGCATGACTTGGGATCTAATAGGATCCTTTTCCACAACCTGATCGAATGATAAAAGCATAATCATTTGGTGCACCAACAATTGGGGCTAAGTTCAACGAGTTGAAGGACCATATGACAAAATGATGATTGCATTGACCTAGTTTTATCCATAGGCTTGATTGCATATATTTGGATGTGATTTACTCCATGAATGTGATTATGGAAACATAATGTTATAGATCCATATATGCACGGATGCTTTTCAATAATGTCAAGATTTTTTTTAAAAATGATGTCTATATGTAATCATTTGTAGCAAAGTGCAAGCTCCCATTGTTCAACACTTCAAATGGTGGATTTTGTTGCTATAAGTGCGATCTACATTTTTCAAACAATGGGAATGGTCACCATGTGGCAATTTTATTTCAATACCTTTTTGTGATGTGTGCTTTAGGTCTAAGGTGTGTGATTGATTGTCCTTGCAATTGATTGATATTAATATTTATAGACATTGGGTGGTATGCAATATATTATTATGTGAACATCAAGCATTGAGGAACAAAGGACTTAAAAGCTATAATGTTGTTTAATTGTCACCCCAAGTTTAATTTTGGTCATGACTCATGAAGACATTAGAGAACCTAGTTGTTATTTGCAACAATATTATTGTCAAATTGCTATCTAATAAAATCAAACTTCACAAATTGCTAAAACCTTGACCTTTCCCCTTGCCTTTCAACCTTGCTTCTGCCACTAATAAGTCCATGTTGTCACATACCATGAAAACTGGACTAAAACTATCACCATCATTATATACACCCCAAGAAAAAACATACAAGCATATGAGCAATATTTTCAATTGGTATTTTGCCACCTCAATCCACTCAGCTTAGAAGATAAAGGCCAATTTAGCAAAAATGAAAAACCCAACAGAAAAAACACGGCAACCGTTTTACTTTGAGACCCTGTATTTTCTCTTTTAAATAATAATAACAATTATTATTATTATAATGATCTTCATGGCTATGGGTGTGCGAAGTGATGGTTTACAATGCCTCTTGGAACTTCTGGAGCAACCGTGGAATGTCCAAAGATTTTAACCTAAAATCTTTTGGAGACACCAAGTGACCGATCACCGATCAGTGTACACTAAGTCGGCAATGACCTTGCTCCGTGATGGGTCATCTCTTCCGCGGATGTGTTTTCCGGTTTTGAAGTAGGCGTAGAGTCTGCACGAGAGAGACGTCGAGCAAACAGCGCAAGAAAGCACGAAAAGATGACGCAGACGATCTTCTTCCACAAAGCAGGATCAGCAGCAGGAGATCTGAATAAACACGACTGAACATAAACCTGCCAAGACAACACTTTTATTGCATATTATCCAAAGAAAACGCCCTCCCTATTGAGGAGGAAATCAATCTGGTGAGAAAAAATGTCGAGAGCGTTGATAGGCTCCATCACTCCAGGCGATAATAATAATAAGTATTTCAGTAAAGCTCGATTCTTTTAAAACTTGTAAGTCTTTCCGTTGCTTGTAAATTCGACGCTTGTCAAAAGAAAGAAACATTCAGTTTGAAGTGCTGTCAAAGGGGGAGCACATGTATGTATGTATGTTAGGGAGGGCGAGCGACGCAAAAAAGAAGAAGAAGAAGAAGAAGTTCCTTCGTGGGGGAATTCGAATTCTCTAGTAGTGCAGAGAAGGAATATTTGTTGTTTCTTGACGACACTTCGACTTCACAACAGAAGAGAAAAGACGATAGGAGAAAGAAGGAGTCATTCCGTGTTGAATCGGAAAGTAAAGTAATTGAGGAAGAATTGGATATGGCGGAACTTGAGGAAGATCATCGGCGCACGGAGATGCCGACGACCTCCATCGTGACCAACCACGGCAGCTCCATTCCCCTTCGCTCAGTTGGAAGCTTTTCAACTCCTGCGATTATCACAGGTTCTCTCTCTCTCTTCTACTTGTTGGAAATTCTCCCAGGAAATCAACGCAACTTGAAAATCACGCGCTCCTTCTTCCCCCTCTTGGATAATTGTGTTCAGATTTCATTCTACATCGTAAAATGACGAGTTTTCTTCCTTAATGATTCATGGATTGGTGTCTTGCTGCGAGGTCTGAGGAATGTGGCAGGTGGCTGGAGGCCATGGCAAAATCGACCAAAAGAAGACACTCGAGGAGATGAAACGATACGCCTTTGCAGGCCTTGGTGTCTTCGACTTGGCTGACATCTGTGAGTTTTTTACCCTTTGGGACCCAGTTTGTTGGATTGTTTCACTAGTAGATTCATTACAGTTT
>Ga0116226_10005426_pt1 | contig 11385 bp, 9 predicted proteins | sample S1TSphfallax_FD_89692 | JGI IMG/M metagenome (GOLD analysis project Ga0116226, IMG submission 89692) | Host-associated microbial communities from peat moss isolated from Minnesota, USA - S1T2_Fa - Sphagnum fallax MG | ecosystem: Host-associated > Plants > Peat moss > Unclassified | place: USA... | reverse complement strand
CCGACGATAAAGAAGGCGGGCCGCCAGCCGAACCTTTGCGCGATCAGGCCGCCCAGGACGGCGCCGAGCAGGACGCCGATGGGGATGCCTAAGGAGTAGATCGACAGGGCGGTGGCTCGCCACTCCCTCGGGAAATAGTCGGCGATCAGGGAGTGGGAGGGGGGACTGGCGCCGGCCTCGCCCACGCCGACGCCGACACGCAAGGCGAACAGGGCCGGATAGCTGCCGGCCAAGCCGCACAGCGCCGTCATGACCGACCAGATGACAAGGCTGACGGTAATGATGCCCCGCCGGCTGCGCCGCTCCGCCAGACGCGCGATAGGAATGCCGAGCGTGGCGTACAGGGCGGCGAAGGCGAAGCCGCCCAGAAGGCCTAGCTGGGCGTCCGACAGCTTCAGCTCTTCCTTAATGGGCTGTTGCAGCACCGCCAAGATGGTGCGGTCGATGAAGTTTGAAGTGTAGACAACGACTAAGAGGCCCAGAACCCAGGCCAGGTAACCCTTGGAATAGGCGCGCACAGGCGCCTGAGAACGCTGAAGCAATGGACATCCTCCCGGCGGGCGGTCTTATGCCGCCCTGCCGAGGCACAGCCTAATCCAGGATGGCCGAATAGGCGACGTTCTTTAGCTGCGCCCTCAGCGGATAGGTGGATGAGGGGATGAGCTGGGTGAGGAGTATCACCACCAAATCCTCCCAAGGGTCGACCCAGAAGATGGTCGAGGCGACGCCGCCCCAGTAATAATCGTCCTCACCTAAATTAGCCGTAGCCATCTGATCCACCGTCATGGCGAAGCCCAGGCCGAAGCCCACGCCAGCGTTCCCGGACTCCGAAAAGCCGTCCAGGGCCAGATCGCTCAGCGTCTTGCCGCCAGGCAGGTGGTTGGCGTGCATCAGACCAAGCGTGCGCGGCCCGATCAGGCGGACGCCGTCCAAGGTTCCGCCGCCGCGTAACATTTCGCAGAACCGGTGATAGTCCTTCAGCGTGCTGACCAGCCCGCCGCCACCCGATAGAAAGACCGGCGGTTTCAAAAAAGGGCTGTTTGCCGGATCGTCCTGCAGTTTCGGCGGTTGGCCGCGCTGATACTGGTAGCAGGCCGTGAGGCGGTCCGCCTTCGCCGCCGGCACGTGAAAGCCGGTATCCACCATGCCCAGGGGCCCGAAGATGTCCTGCTGGAAGAAGACATCCAGGCGCTTCCCGGACAGGCGCTGGACTACGGCGCCGCAGACATCGGTGGCCAGCGAATACATCCAGGCCTCTCCGGGCTGATAGCGAAGCGGCGTCTTGCCGATCCGAACAATGAAAGAGTCCAGGTCCTTGTCTGGCTGACTGACCTTAGCGGTTTGATAGGCCCGCTCCACCGGATGCAGTTCACCGGGTATGCCCAACTGTTGCAGGCCGCCGCCATAAGTCAGGCCGGCTCTATGGCTCAGGAGGTCTCGGAAGGTGACGGGCCGGGCCAGGGCTTCGGTCTGCATGTCCTCGCCCTCGCCGGCGGTCCAAACGCGCTGGCTGCTGAATTCCGGCAGGACGGAGGTGATCGGGTCGTTGAGCTGGAACAGGCCTCGCTCGAACAGCATCATCATCGCCAGCGAGGTCACGGGCTTGGTCATGGAATAGATGCGAAAAATGGCGTCTTCCGCCATGGGGCGGCCGCGCTCGCGATCCATCTCACCAAGGGAGACCTGATAGGCCACTTGGCCCCGCCGCGCCACCAGAGCCTGGGCGCCCACTAATCGACCGTCGTCGATATACCGGCTCTGGATAAAATCACCGATCCTTGCGAGCTGAGGCGCGCTGAGGCCGGCCTGCTCGGCCGCTTGGGGGCTGTGGGCGTTCATGCTCGATCTCTCCCGCGTTTGCTCTTATTGGCGTAAGCTTCAGACGCACTGTTGACGCCCGCCCCGCGCGGCGCAACTTAAGAAACACGGAGGAGCTGAAAATGGCCGACGGCGCACACCCCATTGTTTCCACGGTTCAGTCCCAGGTGAGCCCGGAGGAGTGGCAGGCCCGCATAGATTTGGCCGCCGTCTATCGCCTGGTGGCCCTACAGGGCTGGGACGACGCCATCTTCACCCACGTCTCTCTGCGCGTGCCGGGGCCGGAGCATCATTTCCTGATCAACCCCTATGGCGTCTTCTTTGAGGAGATGACTGCCTCGGCCCTTTTGAAGGTGGACTTGGAGGGGGAGGTGGTGATGGAGTCGCCCTACTTCTTCAATCGCGCCGGCTTCACCATCCATTCCGCCATCCATGCGGCGCGGGAGGATGCGCACTGTGTCCTGCACCTGCATACCGATGCGGGCGTTGGCGTTTCTGCTCAGGCGGGCGGGCTCCTGCCCATCAGCCAAAATTCTCTGATTGCTATCCCGCATCTGGCCTATCACGACTATGAGGGCATTGCGTTGAACCTGGATGAGCGGGAACGGCTTGTGGCGGACTTAGGCGACAAGACCCTGATGCTCCTGCGTAATCATGGCACTCTGGCGGTAGGCGGATCGGCGGCGGAGGCCTGGAACAACATGTTCTTCCTGGAGCGCGCCTGCGCCCAGCAGGTGGCGGCCCTATCGGGTGGTGCGGACCGAATCCATTTTGCACCGCAGGGGTCGGTAGACGTGGTGGCGAGCCAGGCGACGCGGGCGGGGCAGACCTGGGTCGGCAACCTTGCCTGGGCCGGCTGGCTTCGCAAACTGGATCGCCATTTGCCGGGGTATGCAAGCTAAGGCGCCTCGCCCGTCCATTCCCAATGCCAGGGCTCGAAGGCGTAATTGACGAAGCCATGGCGGTAGGCGTTGGCCACCAGCCATCGGAAGGCCAACCCATTAATCATGGCCAGCCGGTTGGCGTCTGTGGACGAGTCTACGGAAAATCCCGGCGCTGTATCGAGGACGAGATCGAGCGCAAGCCCTGTGCGGTGGGCGGAGCAGGCGGCCCTAACCACGCCCTGGCAGTTCCGCTCCTGTGCGCATCTTTCCGCATCATACTCCGGGCTGCGATAGCCGGAGAACAGGGTGAGCAAGGTCGGATGCGCCGCGATGTCGGGCTCCGCCTTTCGAGCTTCGGCGATCAGGCATCGGTAGGCCCGCAGGGCGCCGGGGCGAAGCTGGACGATTTTGCCGCCATATCCCTCGTCTGCCTTGGCGTCGGCCAGGTGGGTGGGGGGAGCGGGGCAGGCGCCTTTGGCGCGCACGCGTACGAACGGACGCTGTGTCTGCCATCCTGCCTTCATTGCCGCGAAGGTTTCAGCGGACATCACCCCATCAGCAGCCAGATTATGGCGCGCCTGCCAGTGGGCCAGGGCTGACGCGAAGGCGGGCGTATCGGCGACAGCGTGCGTATTAAGCGTCTGCTCAATTGTGGGCGCATAGATGGCCCAGCCGGTTTCAGGTCGGCCGAAGCCGTTCAGCGGCAGGGTGTAAAGCGCGACACGGTTCACGTCGGCGGCCCCGGGGGACGGCGGCGGGAGGGATGTGCAGGCAGTGCAGCCCAGCGATAGGCCGAGCGTAACAGGGAAGATCAGGCGCGCGGGGTTTCGCCGCCTCGCCAAGGCCTATTGCAGCCTCTCGGCCAGCTCGGAAACGGCTCTATCCACCAGAGGGTCGGACTTTAGACCCGATAAGCGTTGGCTGAGGATTGCTTCGGCCAGCATGGCCGCCAGGTCGCCGGCGGCGGCCTTAACCTCGGCGGCGGCTTCCTGCTCGGCGTTAGCGATGCGGCGGTCGGCCAGCTCTGTCCGCCGGGCAATCTGCTCTTCCAGCCGCGCATGGGCGTCGGCGGCCAGTTGGGCGGCTTCGGCTTCGGCGTCTTTCAACATCTCGGCGGCCTGGGCCTCCGCCTCAAGCCGCTGAGCCTGGAGGGAGGCGAGCAGGGCCTTGGCGTCTTCCCGAAGCTGTTCCGCCTCATCCAGAGCCGCCTTGATCTTGGCCGCCCGCTGGTCCAGCGCCGCGCCTGCGGCCGTATGAACCTTTAGGTAGGCCAGGAGGACGAAGAACAAGGCGACGCCGACGCCGACCCAGAACTCCGCATTTTGCAAGATGGCCATAGGCAGAGTCCCTCTAGGCCGAAGCCCGGTCGAGCGCGACCGACTTTGAGGCTTGCGTAATCTCGGACGAACTGGCGGCGACGCCTGTCAGCTTTTCGGCGACGGCGGCTGCCGCCTCTTCAGCTATACCCTGAACCTGGGCCATGGCTTCCGTGCGGGACGCACGTATACGCGCTTCCGCCGCCGCCAGGCGCTCATGAAGTTGAACTTCAAGGGCGTTCTGCCGGGCGATGGCCTCGGCTGAGGCGGCGGACTTGGCGTCCGCCGCCGTGCGCTGGGCGCGGGCCTTGGCCTCATTGATCTGGGCGCGCGCCAGTTCTGCCTGAGTTTCCGCCGCATCGCGAAGACGACGCGCTTCCGCCATGTCGTCGGCGATCTTGTCGCGGCGACCGTTGATGGCCCCCTGAACGCGAGGGATGAAGACCCGCGACAGCACGCCATACAGCACTGCGAAGGTGATCAGAACCCAGGCGATCTGGCCAGGCCAGTTGGCGAACTCAAACTGAGGCATTCACGCGCTCCAGACCAGGACGGGGGTCGCGCCTATTTGAACAGGACGAGCAGGGCGACCACCAGGGCGAAGATGCCCAGAGCTTCAGTCAGTGCCATGCCGAGGAACAGCATGGGGCGCTCGCCCGGAGCGGCTGACGGATTGCGGGTCGCGCCGGTCAGATAGTTGCCGAACATGATGCCAAGACCAAGGCCAGGGCCGATCATGCCCAACATGGCCAGGCCGGCACCGATAAACTTCGCTGCGTTCGCGTCCATTTCAAAGACTTCCTTGTAGAGAGGCTAGTGGAGTTTAGCTGGGTGAGATGAAGGTTTCGCCGTCAGTGACTATGAAGATTGACGACATCGTTAAGGTAGACGCAGGCCAGTACCGCAAACACAAAGGCTTGCAAGAAGGCGACTACGAATTCCAGCGCGATCAGGGCGACCACACTGCCCATGGCCACGGCTGAGCCGAACAGGCCGAGTGTGGCGATCCCGCCCGCCATGGCCACTAAGGCCAAGCTAATCACAAAGCCGCCGAAAATGTTCAACACAACATGTCCGCCGATCATATTGCCGAAAAGTCGGAGCGCCAGGGTGAGAGGGCGGATCAGGAAGGACAGAATTTCAATCGGTACGATCAGCGGCATAACGAAGATGGGCACGCCGGACGGAACGAACAGCTTGAAGAAGCCAAGTCCATTACGTGCAAACCCCACCACCACGACGATGGCGATGGTCAAGACCGCCAGCGCCGCCGTCACCGAAAGCTGAGACGTGGCGGTGGGCAGTACGACGAACATACCCAGAAGGTTCATGGCGAGGATGAAGATGAACAGGGTGAAAACCACCGGAAAATACTTCACACCCTCATGGCCGATGATGGTCTCGCCCAAATCAGCGACCAATTCATAAAGCATTTCGCCCACGCTCTGAAGGCGGCCAGGTACAACGGCGCGCTGAGCCGACAGAGCAAAAAACAGGCATACCAGGGCGGCTGCGACGAAGATCGACAGCGTGACATTGGTGATCGAAAAGTCGATCCCTGCAAGCTTCGGCAATTCGATGATCTTATGGATCTCGAACTGCTCCATTGGTCCGGCCATTCCGGTCAAACCCTCAATGAACGCCCCATATTGCCTGGGGCTGTTTGTGGCCAAAGCCCCGGCCAGTCCGAGGTCTTAGTCTTCTTCGCCTTCGGGCGCCTTCGGCGGCTTATTGACCGCATCCGCCCCCGTCGTCGTCTTTTTTATCGCAGCGCTCATACGTCCGGCGGACCGAACAACCAGAAACACCGACGCTCCGGTCCCGATCAGCAGGCCGCCGATCAAGCCCAGAGGGCTCGTTCCCGCCAGACGATCCAAGGTCCATCCAAGACCCAGACCGGCGATTACGCCGCCGACCAGTTCGCCGATCACCTTATATCCGGCGCCGGAGCCGTCATCGATCCGGCGCGGTGTGCGCTGAGCCGAGGCCGCCAAGGCGTCGATACGGGCATTCAGACGCTGCAAAGCCTCGTCTTTCTGCGGGGGTTCCGTATCCATCTTAGCAATAGACACGTAAAAAGCCGCGGCGGTTCACGTCGCGACCCCAGGAACGGGGCGGAACCTACAGAGCGCGAGGGGAAGCGTCAAGCGCCTTCACAAATGAGTTTAAGCTTATGTAAATAAACAAAAACCTGTCGCGGAAGGCATCGTTTGACAAAAGCGGGCAGGGGCGGGCTCAGGACGATCAGGCCCAAGCCCATAGCTGCGGGCATCAGCCACACCATGCGCGCCTGATATCTGGAGACCGGCGCCGACAGGGAGCCGCAAATGGCGGCGTTCAAGGCCAGGGTCAAAAGGGTCAGCAGAATCAGGTTCAGCACGCGCGCAGTCTCCTCGCCCGACTCCAAACCGCCGAGCCGCCAACTGCGTTGCATCTGCGACCAACAACCGGGGCGTCTCATGATCCACAGCAATAACCATGCGGTGACGGCGGCGGCGATTACGGTGACGGCGTCATGCAGGGCGAACAGAGAGACGGGCGCCAGTCGGCTGGCGCAACTCCCCCAATGCTTGCAGGCGGCGGAGTCCGGGATCAGGTGGGGCAGGCTGGTTTGGAGCCAGTATTCGTCGCGCATGAAGATCGCCGGATCGGCCAGAGGCGAGCGCACATGGATCATGGTCAACTGCAAAAGCGTGTTCTTAATCGCCGAGGTCACGGCGCCCAGCGGATCGTAGGCGAGCGCGCCTAAGACGAACCGCATTTCTTCATTCTCGATCTGCAACCGGGTGGGATAGTCTGACACGCCGAACATGCCGATGCTGAAATCGGGCGACCAAAGCAGGCTGTCGCTATCGACGTCCGGCTGGTCGGCGAATTGGCACAGAGCGTAGCGCTGGCCGTGGGTGCAGGCGTATTGAAGGTATCGATAGCCCGGGCCGTCCGCCATGATCCTGGCCATCAGGAAGGGAGGATTGCGGACATGCTCCCCCGCCCTTTGGTCGATGGGAATAAATGCCAGGCTCCCGAGCGTTAGGGCGACTGCGCCGGCAGCGAGAATGGCGCCCCCCCTGGCCCAGAGCGTCCGTACGCGCGATCCCATCACCGCAAGGAGACCGCCGACCAGGACGGTGACGCCCAGCGTTGTCAACAGGTTGGCCTTATGCGCCGCCAGGGCGAAGGCCAGGATCACCCCAAGGATTGAACGCGTGCGAATAGACAGCCGATCCCAATAGACCAGAAGCGTCAAACTCGCGGCGCCCGCCACGCCGCCGAAAATATCGGGCATGACATAAGTCGTGAAATACGGCAGTTGCGTGAGGGCCGAGAGCGCCGCCATCCAGACCAGGAAGGTCACATCCTTCGCCTTGGGCGCAGCCGCTTTGAACAGGGTATAAAGCGTGTAGGCGACCGCAAGCGCCTGACCGGCGGCGGCGAGCCAGAGCCCGCCCATGCGCACCAGGCCGAAAATAAACAGACCATAGATCGGCGATCGCGCGCCGTCCAAGGTGGCTGACACGTTCGGTTCGCCCGGTTCATCGGGTAGGGAGGTCAGATCGTCGGCCAAGGCCGGGTCTTCCGGTACAAGATGAATGGCTTCGGCAAGATACTGAGCCTGAGAGTAATAGAAGGCCGTGTCATAAAACAGCGAAGGGCGTCCGTTCATTGCGGCCGTCCACATCAACATGGCCGCGCCTAGCAAGATCAGGAGCGCATGTCTAAGCGCCGCCGGCAGGTGCGCCCATCCCCGTCGGCGAAGGGGTATAATGGTCGATGGGACGGAAAAATGGGAGGTCGCCAGCCCGGCAGGCGCGGGGGCAAGTTCAATCGCGCCTCTCTCCTCCAACCCTAAGCTGCTCATAAGCCCTCAATCTCAGCCAGGCTGCGATCTCGGCCGAGGGGGACTCAACCGTTCGCAAAAGCTTTATAGCAGATCACGAAGATGTGTTGCAGCCCTGGCATGACGCCGCAACCCCGGCTGGGACGGTTATTGGAGTCGCCTTAGCCAAATGCCCAGCAGAGCAGCGTTTAGTGGGCCGGCGCCAGGCTCGGCTCTGCAATCAGGGCTTCCGCCTGGCGTAAGTCAACGGAGACGAGTTGGGATACGCCTCGCTCCGCCATGGTCACGCCATAGAGCCGGTCCATGCGCGACATGGTGACGGGATTGTGGGTGATGGCGATGAAGCGGGTGTCCGTTCGCCGCCGCATCTCATCCAACAGACGGCAGAACCGATCAACATTGGCGTCGTCCAGGGGCGCGTCTACCTCGTCTAACACGCAGACAGGCGCTGGGTTGGAGAGGAAGACCGCCAGGATCAGGGCTGTCGCCGTCAGGGCCTGTTCCCCCCCGCTCATCAGGCTAAGCGTCGCCAGCCGTTTGCCGGGCGGGCAGGCGTAGATTTCCAGCCCAGCCTCTAAAGGGTCTTCGGATTCCGCCAGCCGCAAGTCCGCCTCGCCGCCCTCGAACAGGGTCTGGAACAGGCTTTTGAAGCTCTCATTGATCACGGTGAAGGCGGCGAGCAGGCGCTCTCGCCCTTCTGCGTTCAGGCTCGCCACCGCCTCGCGCAGCTTGGCGATAGCGGTGGAGAGGTCGGCGCGCTCTTTCAGCAGCGCCTGGTGACGGCCGGCGCGCTCCTGCAGTTCTTCCTCGGCGCGCAGATTCACCGCGCCGAGGGCTTCGCGGTCCCGCTCCAGGGCGCGCAGATGCGTTTCTACGCCGGCCGGATCGGTCGGAATGGCTACCGCCGCCTCGCTTAGACGGGCGCCCAAGGCCTCCGGCTCAACTTGCGCAACGTCGCGAAGCTGTTGCGCGGTCACGGCCAGGCGGTCATGCGCGCCGTCCAATCGGGCGGCGGTGGCGGCCCGCTGCTCGCGCAGGTCTGCGGCAGCCTTTTCCGCCGCTCGCAAAGCGCGATCCGCCCCGCCGGCGGCGGCTTCAGCATCGATCAGGGCCGCGCTGGCCTGGGCCTGGCGACGCTCGGCGGCGGCGAAGGCGCTTTGAACATCAATCCGGCGCTGGTGCAAATCCTGCGGGCGGGCCTTGGCCGCGGCCAGGGCTTCGACGATGGCGGCGCGTTCCGCCTCCAGCCGCGTCAGACGCGCCTCGGCGGCGGCGGCGCGTTTTGTCCAGTCAGCCTCCTCCTTCAACAGGCCTTCGCGGCGACGTAAGCGACCGTCCACCGCACGCGTTTCGCTATCCAGGGCGGCGCGGGCCCGGGTTTCCGCCTCCCGCGCAGCGGCGAGGGTTTGCCGGCCCAGGGCTAGGGCGTTCGCTGCGGCTTGCGCCGGGTCGTGGGCCGACGGCGCGGCGTCGGCGAGGGCTTGGTTGAAGCTGTTCGCCGCTGCCAAGACATCTCGGGCGGCGGCCTGGGCCGCCTGGCGCGCTTCATACAATTCCGCCGCCAAGCGGACAATTGCGTCGTCCAACGCCTGGGCGCGGGTCTCCAGCCTGGCCGCTTCTCGCCCTGCGATGTCCGCTGCATCGCGGGCCTGCGCCACGGCGCGCTCCGCCGTCTCGGGCCCTTTGCGGGATTGGCGTACGGCGTCCTCACACTGGCGTAAGCGATCCGTCGCGGCCTTATGGGCCGCATGGGCCGCCTGGACCTGAGGCGAAAGGTCTGTGACGGCCTCTTCGATTTGGTTGAGCCGCGCCTTCTGGGCGAACCGTTTGGCGGCCGGGCGGGGGGCGCCGGCCATCTGTGTATAGCCATCCCAACGCCACAGATCGCCGGCTTTCGACACCAGGCGCGCGCCGGTCGGTAAATCCCGTTGAAGGCGCGGCCCCTCTGCGGCGTCTACGAGGGCCGTCATGGCCAGACGACCAGCCAGGGGCTCAGGTGCAGCGACGAAGGCCGACAGCGGGGTCGCGCCGGCGGGCCAGTCCGGCAGACCCGCGCTGCCATCGGACCAGAAGTCCGGCCCCCAATAGGCCAGGGCGCCTTGTGCAGCCGCATCGCGGGCGAGCGCCGCCTCCAGATCATCGCCGAAGGCGGCGGCGACGGCGGACTCATAGCCCGGTTCCGGCGTCACCTGTTCCAGCGCTGTACGAGACCCGCTCTTGCCGAGGTCGGGCGCGGCGAGAAGCTGGCGCAGCCCCTCGCCCTCGGTCTTCAACCGACGTAGATCGTCGTCGAGCTTGCGGGCCTGATCGCGCGCCAGGCTTTCCGCCTTGTTCGCCTCGGCCCTAGCTGCCTCTGCGCGCTCTACCTCAGCTCGGCTTGCGTGCAGGGCCGCGACGGCCTGCGCCAACTGCTGCCGGGCGTCCTCCAGCGCCGGGCCGGCGGCGGGGAGGGCGGCGCGCTCGATTTCGGCCTGGGCCATCGCCTGTTCCAGCCGCTGAAGGCGCGCCTCGGCCTGGGTCGCGCGTTCGCCGGCCTGACGGTGCGCTGTTCGAGCCTGCTCCAGGGTCGCCTCCGCCGACCGGCGCCGGGCGGCCAGACTCGCTGCCTCGCCCGCCAACAACTCGACCGCCGCCTCCGCCCGCTCCCGAGCAGCGGAGGCGTCTTTGACGGCCGCATCCAGGGCCGGCAGGCGTTCGGGCGCTTGGGCGATGGCGCGCGCTAGGTCTGCCAGATCATGGGCCAGACGCGACAGGGCGCCTTTCGCGTCGCCCGCCATTTGGCCCTCGCGCTCCTGATCGGCGCCGTTTCGGGCGAGGTCTGCAGCGAGGCGGGCGGTCTCGGCCTGGGCCTGCTCAGCTTCCCGCTCCAAACGGTCGCGCTCCACCGCCAGCTTCTGCAGGACGGCGGCGGCGATCATGGCCTCTTCGCGCTGAGGCTTGATCGCTTCGGCCGCCGCCAGCGCCGCCGCGGCCGCCTGAGCCGCCGTCCGCGCGCTTTCCTCCACGGCCTCGGCCGCCGCCGCCAGCGCCTCTTCGGCTTCGACGAGACCGGCCTGCGCCTCGACCCAGCGGGCATGGAGGGCGGCGCTCTGGAGGGTGCGAATGTCTGCCGAGAGGCGCTTATATTTTTCCGCCTGGCGCGCCTCCCGCTTCAGTCGGTTGAGACCGCTCTCGATCTCCTGGGCCACATCCTCCAGCCGAGCCAGGTTGGCCTCCGCCGCATTGAGCCGCAAGGACGCCTCATGGCGCCGCGCGTGAAGACCGGACACGCCGGCCGCCTCTTCAAGAATGCGCCGGCGATTGGAGGGTTTGGCGCCCACTAGCTCCGAGATCTGGCCCTGTCGAACCAGGGATGGAGAATTTGCGCCGGTGGAGGCGTCGGCGAACAGGAGTTGGACGTCCTTGGCCCGCGCCTCCACGCCGTTGATCCTGTAGACCGAGCCGGAGCCGCGCACGATCCGCCGCGTCACCTCCAGTACGGCCTGATCATTAAACCGGGGCGGCGCCTTGCGCTCGGCGTTATCGATCT
>Ga0116226_10005425_pt1 | contig 11386 bp, 10 predicted proteins | sample S1TSphfallax_FD_89692 | JGI IMG/M metagenome (GOLD analysis project Ga0116226, IMG submission 89692) | Host-associated microbial communities from peat moss isolated from Minnesota, USA - S1T2_Fa - Sphagnum fallax MG | ecosystem: Host-associated > Plants > Peat moss > Unclassified | place: USA... | reverse complement strand
TTGTTTGTGATGAGCATTTGGCCAGCATGAGTCGTCTTGAATTCCGCAACCTGGTTTTCCTCGTTCGCATTAAGTTGAGGCGTACGATCAGGTGGAGTTTGCCCGAAGGTCTTGTAGGTACCGACTAGTTCGTGCTTGGCAAATTTGCGACCGGTTGGGCTATCGAAAAACGCATTCGCTGCCTTCAGGTCAGGCACGTTCATGTTTTCCGACAGGATTTTTTGAAAGGTGTTGTACAGACGGGAATTGTCTTGCCCCATCAGGCAGGATACGGTGAGCTTGGACATCCCACCTTCAAATTTATGAACCACTGCGCGCAGGCCGACCATGCCAGCCTCGCTCAAGGTCAACGCCAGCACGGAGCCGGTGACTGCCACCTGCTGCTGCGTCGCACCGGTTTGCGTACAAGGTGTATCCTGATATGTGGTCGTCCCATCAGACAGCTTGCACTTGAAGGTTTCGGCGTAAGCTGAGAGAGAAAGACAAGTCAGCAATGCCGCCAGCGACATGCGCCATACTAGCCTCATCTCCCCTCCAGGTGCCGATTTCTTGAAATTAGTTATGCCGTACCAGACGATTGTATTATCGAAGCTCCGGTACGTAAAACGTTCAGGAGCAGCGCCAACTGACTAGAAGTAGTAATCGCTGAAGATGCCGATATTGCTACCGTCAGTGTTGGTTTGGTTAGCACCAGTGTATGGATTGTAGGTGTTGACTGGCTTATAGGTTTCCTTCACAGCGCGAATCTTCACACCAAAGTTAGGCATTGGGAAATATTCTGTTTCGAGAATGAAGCCAGTGGTGTTCTTGAAGTCTTCGTTATACTGCGCACCTTCGCCGCTACCAGACAGGGATGGGTGATTGATGTATTCAACACCAGCACCGATACGCCATTTTGGATCAACGTTGTAGTAGGCCAGCAGGTCGATAGGGAAACGGTTGAAAGATACGTCACCGTTTGAGCCCACTGCGAAGCGTGCACGATAACCTACTGTAGCTTCAAAGGATACGCTTTGATTCAGGCGATAATCCAGACCGGTCATGAGCTGAGCGCCCGTACCAGCCGAAATGTTATTGGTCGAACCATCGGTGTACTGAACTGTCGCAACATTTCCACCACCAATGGTCAAGCCAACACCGACCATGAAATGCAGTGGATTAGGCGCAGATTGTGCAAACGCAGAACCGGACAATGCCATCGAAATGGCACAAGCCATCAAAATTTTCTTCATTTTATAACCCTGGAAATAACACGAATTGCGCAGATTGTTGGAACAGCAAACGCATTCCAACCTTAGGATTGGCGTATTAAATTAACAACAATGCAGTTGCGAAGCGTTAACGTATCAAGGGAGTTACTATAAGTCAAACTAACTGTTGCAAACGCACAATAGAATGTGCTTATTCCCGTTTAAATTACTTTCAATTAACGATTGACATCGTTATCTTCTCAATTCTTGCAAAAAAATCAACAATGATGTGGCAAACATCAAAAATGCAAATAGATTACGCAAAGTTCGTTCTGGCAATCGATGCGCGAGCGCAACTCCCCAAGACACTGTCGTGACTGCGCCAAGTGCAAGAGGCAAGCCTAGCTGCCAGTTGACCTGTCCCGCTTGCGCATAGCCGGTCAATGCAGCAATAGTACCCGGAACAATCAAGGCAAGCGCCAAGCCTTGCGCGACGGTTTGACGTTTGCCAAAGCCAGTGGCGAAGATAGTTGCTGCGATTACACCTGCCCCCGATGCGAACAGACCGGCGATAACACCACCGAGTACGCCAACCAGGGGCAAATAGCGATCATCCCAATGGGCGACAACGTGGCTGGCGACGGCATTACTACGATTGATGTAGAGGGAATGCAGCGTAAGCAGCAACAAAAAGCCTGCAAATGCCAATTTGAGTAGCCTGGGATCAAGCAGGATGGCGACACGTGCAGTCGGATACGTTGCCACGATGGTCGTCAACCCGATCCAGACCGCCGACTGTAAAGAAAACCTGTTACGCTGCCAATAACGCCAAAAAGCGATGAGTACATTCGGCAACATCATCAGCAAAGCCGTACCCTGCGCCAACTGTTGATACATGCCAAATAAAATCGCCAATGTAGGTATCGCAATCACCCCTGCACCGACACCAAAAATGCCACCCAATCCGCCGATTGCGCCGCCAACCATGAACGCAAAAATGGCTATGAGCAATTGGGCTGCATTGAAGTCCATTACTACCTCTTACGGAATGTTAAACTAACAGTTACACTGTAGCGGTAATTATTCACAAATTTGCCAAGTGATAACTCACATAATAAAATGTTCATGATGAGTAAGATACACCGTGGTATTGCTATGCAACAAAACTGTGCGGTGTAGGGGAAGCGAGTAGATCGTCGTTCCGGTATTACGCCATATATAACAATTATTATTTGTAGGGTATCTCTGGAGATCGCAGGCGGCCTAAGGTCGTGTCGAGAACAATCGCTGTATGGGAAGTACAGCGAATATCGTTGGCACGAGATCAGGACGTAGAGTAGATTGACAGGGATGGCCTGAATCCTGCGAGTGCTTAGAGGTGCCCATGAGCCGCGGCTTAACGGAAAACACGACTGAACTCATGCCAAAGTCACTTGGCGATATTATTCGTTTGAATCGCGATCTCGCTGAATTGCGTCTTGCAAAAACAGCGGAAATCGATAGCCTCGTTGGGCCTGTAGACATCCCTGCTGGGGTCAAAGACGAAATCGGCAACTGGCGACTGGTGTCCCTGATCGACAAAACCAATCATACGGCACAGGTGCTGCTGGTTGGCGATAGTCAGGCGCGCAAACATCCTGCCATCACCTCCCCTGTCTTGCGTATCGATTTTGCCAAGGGCATCGTGCTGACGCGCAGCCAATCTATCTACAAGCTGGGTACCCGTGGTCTGGGCGAGCCGCCTGAAGACGATTTGCTGTGTTTGTGCGCAGCATTACACCGCTGGGGTAGTGGCATTGCGCTAGGCGTGCCGCATATTTCCAATTTCTGATTCCCCGTCAGCGTCGGCTAGTTGTCGGCGCATCTCCCACATCCACAACTGTAGTCTCCATTTACATCGTTTTTGCTTTTCGAACCTCAATCAACTCAAAAATTAGGTTGATAATATAAAAAATACTCGTTTTACTGCTTGATAAGCATTACGTATAGTGCCTCCATATCCAAGGAGAACGCTATGCGTACCGAACACCTTACCGCTCATCAAGCGACCACGGCACACACAAGCAGCACCATCCCCGCCGGTAACAACAAGGCGTATCTGAATTTTCATCTGCTGCCGGGCGTCGTCCTGTGCGCCATCCTCGCCGCAGCAGCGATTGCACTGGGACAGATCAGTTGGTTAGGTGCACATGGCTTCAGTGCATTGACTGTGGCGATTTTACTTGGAATCGTCCTCGGTAATAGTGTCTATCCCCGCGTTGGACAAGTCTGCGGTAGCGGTGTCACTTTCTCGAAGCAGATGCTGCTGCGTGCTGGTGTCGTTTTGTATGGTTTGCGATTGACCTTGCAGGATATCGGCCATGTCGGTGCAACTGGCGTATTGATCGATGCACTGGTGTTATCGAGCACATTCGGCATTGCACTGTTCCTGGGCACCCGCGTATTCAAACTTGATCGCACGACGACGATTCTGATCGGCGCAGGCAGTTCGATTTGCGGCGCCGCTGCCGTGATGGCAACCGAACCAGTCGTACGCGCACATGCCGAGAAGGTGACAGTAGCGGTCTCTACAGTCGTCGTATTCGGCACCATCGCGATCTTCCTGTATCCACCGCTGTTTGAATTGAATCAGCACCTGCATCTGGTGCCACAAGGTGCGCGCGCCTTCGGTATCTATGCTGGATCGACCATACACGAAGTCGCACAAGTCGTCGCCGCCGCACGCTCGGTTGATGCCGATGCTGCCACCACCGCTGTGATTGCAAAGATGGTGCGCGTGATGATGTTGGCACCGTTCCTGATCACCTTGTCCGCTTGGCTCGCTCGCAACGATGCACAACACGCCGCTGCCAATGGAGATGCTGGCAAACCCAAGCTCGCTATCCCATGGTTCGCCTTTGTGTTCATTGGCGTCGTGATCTTCAATTCATTCGCGCTGCTGCCCAAGTCAGTCATCGATTTCGCCATCACTATCGACACATTATTGTTGGCTATGGCGATGGCAGCATTGGGTTTGACCACACATGCTTCTGCAATCCGCAAAGCTGGTGTCAAACCACTGATGCTGGCAGCATTGTTATTCGCCTGGCTGATATTGGGCGGTGCAGCAATCAACACCATGGTAAGCACACTGCTGGCTTGAGAGACACGCATCAGAGATCACTAAAATTGATTGCTGAGTCAGTGTTCACATATGATTCACAATATGAGTATCGCGCCGTAAAAACGGCGCGTTCTTCCATTCTGCATCAGTAGTTCATACTGTAGAAACACGACGAGGCTATTCTCGTCATCCATTGTCGACTAAGTTCGGCGCCCTCTTCGCCAGCAGCCACTGCGAGTCTTCAGCAATCACTACTTCCTGTAGCGTCACATCATTCATTTACAAATCATCGCACTCACTCAATGAGTGCAGCAGTGTCGAACATTTTTACAATCATTCAAAAAATGAGCCATAGATGTTCTCGTACTAGGTACTAAGAAATATCTAACGAATTGATTTAGCACATTAAAAAAATCGTGGCATTCCTGTTGGCATAAAACCTGCACCATCATCACGGTCGTGCGACCGGTCGTTTTAAGAGCCGATTTGAGGAATTTAAATAGGAGGTCACGTGAACAAAATGATAAGATCAGCCTGGGCAGTCATGGTTTCTGGTGTCGTCTGTTGTACCGCTTTAGCGGCAGGGCCAAGCGGTTATCCCTTGTCGGCGATAAAAGGCTCCGTCGATGCTAACAGTAAATCGACTCTCATCGGCAATACGCGCCCGGAGGCAAATGCCTCCAATGACAAGGGCAAGGTCGATGACAATATGCCGCTTGCGCATATGATATTGCAATTGACACGCTCGCCGGAACGGGAAACGGCACTGCGTCAATACATCTCCGAGTTGCATAATCCAAAGTCAGAAAATTACCACCAATGGCTCACAGCAGAGCAATTTGCCGAACACTATGGCGTCGCTTCAGAAGATGTCGATGCCGTGAAAAGCTGGTTGCTGACGCAAGGCTTCAAGATCGATGGCGTGTCAGCCAGTGGGCTCAACATCGAATTCAGCGGCAATGCCGGACAAGTGAGCAGAGCATTCGCCACCGAGATTCATCACCTCAACGTCAATGGTGTCGAGCATTTCGCCAATATGAGCGATCCGCAGATTCCAACAGCATTGAAGTCCGTGGTGTCTGGCGTAGTTGCGCTGCACAATTTCCATCCAAAGCCACACTTGCTGCATAAGGGTCCGTCGCCTAAATACACTTACTCGAACAGTAACGGCACATTCCATGAACTGGCAGCCGGTGATCTGGCTACGATTTATAACCTGACGCCTGCATTTGCTGCCGGTTACACCGGGCTCGGCCAGTCAATCATGGTGGTCGAGGATACCTACTTATATTCGACCGGCGACTGGAACGTGTTCCGCAAGACCTTTGGCTTGTCACGAGCTTATCCGCACGGCACGCTGACACAGGTCAGCCCAACAGGTGCCATGACCTGTATCAATCCTGGATTCCAGGGCAGCTCATCAGATCCTGGCTATGGGGATGACGGCGAGGCAGCAATCGACGTTGAATGGGCAACAGCAGCTGCACCAAATGCAGCCATCATCCTTGCAGCATGTACCGACACAAGCGCCTTTGGCGGCTTGATCGCGCTTGTCAACACGCTCAATGGTCCTGCTGCGAACCTGCCATCCGTCGTCAGTATCAGCTACGGTGAAGCTGAAGCTGTGAACGGTGCCGCAGCCAACGCTGCCTACAATAACGCTTACCAACAAGCCGTCGCTGAAGGCGTTTCGATCTTCGTTTCCGCCGGTGACGAAGACAGCGCCAGTGCCGACAACGGCAACCCTGCACGTCATGGCATCAGCATCAGCGGCTTTGCCTCAACGCCTTATAACGTCGCAGTGGGTGGGACCGACTTTGGCTATACAGCCAATCAAATTCCGGCATCGACCTATTGGAACGCAACCAACACCACCACCTTTTCATCAGCGCTGTCTTACATCCAGGAAATTCCCTGGAATAACTCCTGCGCAGGTGGGCTGGTCGCCAGCTATCTTGGGATGACTCCACTGCAGCTATGCAATAGCAGCGAAGTCACATCAAGCAATGGGTCTTTGAGCTCCCTGCTCAATGCTGTCGGCGGTAGTGGCGGCCCAAGCGGTTGTGCGACCGGCACCCCTTCGACTCGTAGCGTTGTCGGTGGCACTTGCGCAGGCTATCCAAAACCAAGCTGGCAATCCGTATATGGCAACCCGAATGACGGTGTGCGCGATATACCTGACGTATCCCTGTTTGCATCGAATGGATTCTGGGATGCCTATTACTCCGTCTGCTGGTCCAATCCTGATACCTCTCCAACAGTCGGCGGCGGCTATACCTGCACAGGCGCACCAAGCACCTGGGCTGGATTTGGCGGCACATCGGTCTCCTCGCCGATCATGGCAGGTATCCAGGCCCTGGTGAACCAAAAAACCGGCAGCCGCTGGGGTAATCCAAATGTCGAGTACTACTATATGGCAAGCCAGGAATACGGCGCAGGTGGTTCAGCAGCCTGCAACTCCAGCACCGTCAATGGTTCGTCGAATAGCTGCGTATTCTACGACATTACACAAGGCGACAACAATCCGGTCTGCCGCAGCAATGGTAGTTCTCTCATCAATTGCTACCGACCAAGCGGCAGTACCTATGGCGTGCTTTCGACGTCGAATACCGCAGACCAACCGGCTTATCCGACAACGACAGGCTGGGACTTCGCAACCGGTATCGGCTCAGTCAATGCCTATAACCTGATCATGAACTGGGCCACGCCCAGTGCACAATAACTCCAATTCGAGGGCTAATCATGAACTTTAAATCTGCATTACTACCTTCGATTGTCGCCATTGCGATGGCGTTACCAGTGGCAGCACACGCGACGTCCAGCGCTTGCGCCACATCAGGCAATCTTGTTCAAAACTGCGGCTTCGGCACAGGGGACTTTACCAACTGGACATTGTCCGGTAACGACGTTCCAAGCGGAGCAGGCAACCTGTATGGCGTTGATCAAGGGACTGACCCTGACGGCACCGGGCCGCACAGTGGTTCAACCCAGGCTTATTTCGGCGACTCCCGGACGAATCCGATCAGCCTGACTCAAACCATTGCCACGGTAGCAGGAAAGAGCTATACGATCTCGTTTTACGTTGCCCAAGACACCGCCATTGTCTCCCCCTATAGCGATCTCCTCGATGCCTCATTTGGCAATGGAGTATTGAATATGACAGGCGTCGGTGTGGAAGGCTATACGCAATATAGCTTCACCGGTACAGCGAGTTCCTCCAGCTCAACGCTAGACCTCACGTTCGGCAACGATCAAGGTTACTTCCTGCTTGATGATGTCAGTGTCAAAGCCAATGCAACTGTTCCTGAACCACCAACACCGGTTCTCTTTGGCACAGCTGCCTTGCTATTGCTGGGTTTGAGATTACGCGCACGACGCGTATAAGAAAAACAGGCAGGTGTCATCATTGATGGCACCTGTCTTTGCTTGATTTTTCATGCGGCACACGGCTGATCGTTGCGCCGCATTGCGTTTACACATCGGCGCTCTAGTGCGTGTCAGACGGGCGTTGAACAAGCGCACCCGGCTTGATATTCTTTTTCTTGAACCAGCCTGCATTCATCTCCAGTGCATAGCGAACTTGTGCCCCCTTGGCTGAACAATGCTGGTCTTCCGTCATCGGCTTCATCTCTTCGATATTGATGATCTTGCCTGTCTGGTCGATGAAGGCAACAGATAACGGCAACAAGGTGTCCTTCATCCACATGCATTCGAGCAAAGCAGGTCGTTCCAGATCGAACAGCATGCCTGCATTTTCCGCCATCGCCTTGCGCCCCATCAAGCCTTGCTCGCGCTGCGCCAATGTCGATGCGACTTCAGCCTGAATCACATACATCCCGATATTCAACTGCACCACTGGCATTGTCGCAGGCTGTTGTTGCGCAACGGCTGCGGAGCAACCCAGTGCAAACAGCATCGCCATCCATGGTTTATATGCATTACGTAATTTCATGGGCCACCTCGAAAAACGTCAATATACACAAAATGCCTTCCCTACGCAGCTTTACAGACATAAAGGCAGTACCAATCGTTTGCGCTAAGATGAGACCAACCAACATCATCATGAATCGATAACATGACGCCAATCGCTCAATCCATCAAAGTCATCGCCTTCGACATATTCGGTACTGTCGTCGATTGGCATGGCAGCATTGCAAGGGAAATCGATGCGATGAACTGGTCAGTCAGCGGTAACGACTTCGCACTCGCCTGGCGCGAAGGCTACCGGCCCGCGATGGAAAAGGTCATGCGTGGTGAACTGGATTGGACCAAAATTGACGATCTGCATCGCATGATATTGGATGATCTATTGCAACGTTTCCATATTACCCATCTGACCGAAGACGATAAGCATCATCTAAACAAAATCTGGCACCGCTTGCGCCCATGGCCCGATTCGGTTTCAGGACTGACGCGACTGAAATCGCGCTACACCATCTGCACACTCTCCAACGGCAATATCGGCTTGCTCGCCAACATGGCCAAATTTGGCGGTTTGCCTTGGGATTGCATCCTCTCTGCCGAAGTATTCCGCAAATACAAACCTGATCCGGCGACCTATCTGGGTGTTGCTGAAACCTTCGATGTCGCACCGTCGGAAGTCATGCTGACCGCAGCACATCAAAGCGATCTGGCAGGCGCACGCGCTTGCGGCTTGCATACGGCCTATATCGAACGAGCGTTGGAATACGGTACAAGTGTACACAAGGATGTATCAGCAGACCCTGCCAACACCTTCCATGCGAAAGATATCAATCACCTTGCTGACCAATTAGCTTGCTGACGCATCCTCGCTGAAACCCTCGAAGCGAAGTCTCTGCTTGCGTACCTGCTGACCGGCTTTTGTGTCCTCGACATCGTATCCTTGTGCGACGATCTCTGCGCGCAAGCGATCAGAATCTGCCCAGCGCTTTTCTGTCCGTGCGGTAGCACGCTCAGCAACCAACAGTACAATCGCTTCAGGCAACGCATCTTCCCCAGGCTGCCAGTTCACCAAATCAAGTCCCAACGCCTGATCAAAATGCAGGGCCGTCGCCTTCTTCACCGGATCAGGCAAATCACTCTTCAACAACTCCCACATCAGCGCCAGCGCACGTGGGAAATTCATATCGTCATTGATCTCTGCAAGGAATCGCGCCAGATACGCCCGATCCGCCACACCGGCTTCACCAAACTTATATACCTGCAAACGCAGGCGCTCCAAAGCGCTGATCGCACCTTGCAGCGCCTCGGTCGTAAAATTCAACTGGCTGCGATAATGTGCAGTCAAGCACAAATAACGATAAGCAAGCGGATCAACACCTTGATCAATGAGACTCTGCAGTCGCAGAAAATCCCCCTTCGACTTAGACATCTTTACGTCATCGGTTTTCAGGAATGCGCCATGCAGCCAGAAATTCGCCAATCTGGTTCCATGTCTTGCCTCTGTCTGCGCAATCTCATTACTATGATGTACAGCCACATGATCCTCGCCACCGCAATGGATGTCAAAATATTGACCGAGATGGCAAGCCGACATCGCCGAGCATTCGATATGCCACCCCGGAAAGCCCAAGCCCCACGGGCTCTCCCATTCCATCTGTCGCTGACCCGGCACGCCACTGAATTTCCATAGTGCGAAATCAGTTGCATTTCTCTTGTCGCCAAGATCAACACGCTTACCAGCTTGCAATCCTTCTCTATCGATACGTGCCAGATAACCATAGTCCGGCTGCTTCGCCGTATCGAAGTAAACCCCGTCTGCAGTACGATAAGTAAAGCCCTTGGCATCAAGATCGCGGATGAAATCAATCTGCTCGCCAATATGATCGGTTGCCCGGCACCAGATTTCTGGACTAAGAATATTTAGTTGCGCAATATCACTGCGAAATGCCTGGGTAAAGCGCTCGGCAATCTGCCATGCTGTCAAACCGGTACGCGCGCTGCCTTTTTCCATCTTGTCGTCACCAGTATCGCCATCGGACGTTAAATGCCCGACATCGGTGATATTCATGACGTGTTTGACCTCGTAGCCGTTGTACTGCAGCACTCGCCGCAACAGATCGACAAAGATGTAGGTACGCAGGTTGCCAATATGGGCATAGTCATAGACCGTCGGGCCACAAGCATAGAGCCCCGCCTTTCCTGCTTTGATTGGCTGGAATTCACGCAGGCTACGGCTATAGGTATCGTAAAGATGCAGAGTCATAAAAGGTCCAGATAAACAAAATGGCCACAGGTTTTTCAACACTGTGGCCATCGGAATATTGTGCAAATAGAATATTTAAGCGCAAGCCTCCCGAGGCCGGGCGCGACAACATTGCGCAATCGCTGTGGCGATAGCAACGGTACCAGTCTGCGGGTAAGGTTTCGACATATTCATATGCGCAATATTACACAGATGATTCCAGGCGTCAAGCCGCTCCATCTACGCTATGAGCTTATCATTAATATTCAATATTTCTTTACAGGAACTACGAAAAGTAAGCAGATACGCTAAACCTTAAAAAAGCGCCGCTCTCTCCCCGAACCAGAATCCTGAATTTTGCCGGACTTGACCAGAGCATGCAAAGCAAACGTCAGCCTGTTGGTCAGCTTCAACACTTGCTGCTTGGTAGGCGTAAATCCGAGCTTGGCAATAGCCGTATGCAAGATATCAGCCCCTGATTGCGGTTGCGTGGTGACCAGATTCGACCAATAGTCGCCACCGGTAAAGGGTAAGTCATTGGCACCGGCAGCCTTCCCAGGCTTACGGCCACGTGTCTTTTTCTCTGTTGTTTTGGGAGCAGCTTTAGCTGCAGCAAGCTTACCTGGCTTGCGGCCGCGCTTGCCCTTAACTCCAGCGCCCTTGACTGTGCCCCCGCCTTGCAGCACATCCAGCTCGTCTAATGCTTTACCTAAAGCATCGATTCTGGATTGATAAAACGCATAGCCCTGCTTTGCTAAAGATAATTCCGCTTCCAATGCTTTTCTTGCAGATTCCAGATTTGACATGACGAGCTTCCTCCGTATCAAGAAATTAGAAACAAACAGGAGCCTGTACTGACAAATTAAGTGTAATCCTGCAACAAGGATGCAGCAAGATTAAAGAGAACTGAGAAAAGCCGTTTCACAA
>Ga0116226_10005423_pt1 | contig 11388 bp, 8 predicted proteins | sample S1TSphfallax_FD_89692 | JGI IMG/M metagenome (GOLD analysis project Ga0116226, IMG submission 89692) | Host-associated microbial communities from peat moss isolated from Minnesota, USA - S1T2_Fa - Sphagnum fallax MG | ecosystem: Host-associated > Plants > Peat moss > Unclassified | place: USA... | reverse complement strand
TAGAGGAAGCCACCCAGCGCGTCACCCTGGGCCCGCGCCGGTTCGCGGGCCTCGCCCGCCGCCTCTATACGCTGGTCGCCGAAGTGACCGAGCTTACCGAAAAGGTCGATAATGCCTTGCAGGTGACCGAAGACGTATATCTCGCGCGGGTCTATGCAGCCGCCCTCGATCTGTTCCGCGTAAAAGCCGTCAGCGCCGCCGTCGATCGCAAGCTCGCCATCATCCGCGATACCTACGCTGCCCTCTACGACGAAGCCCACAGCAGCCGCGCCGGCCTGATGGAAGGCGCGGTGGTGGTGTTGATCCTGGTCGAAATCGTTCTAGCCCTGTTCGGCCGTCACTGAGGACGTCATCCAATGCTGCAGGAGGTATGCGCTCGGGCGTTGCACCACGCAGATTACGGTTAAGGGTACCCATACGGCGAATAGGCCGGTCCATGCAGCCGCAGCCCTGTCACTCCAATATACGCATCGAAATCGTCTGAAGGATGCAGGTGCACGCCGGCATGGTAGTCGTCATAGGGCAGCGATGCCGTTTTCCCGTTTGGCAGCTTGCCGAGACCGATTTGGCCAACACCAACGCCCACATCCAGATCCACCTTGCCCGGCACGATCGGCATGATCGCCCCCGCATCCACATTATAGCCGCCGCGCGTGGCAACCCCGGTTGAAATATATCCGTGGGTGTTATCCAGCATATCCTTGAAACTATAGGCCGGCGCCGGTGCCGGGCCGCTCATCGCCACAACGCCCGGCGCCCCCGCCTGGGTGCCACCGGCATTTACATCGAATGGGCCGCTACTCTGCCCCAGCGTCGGATACAGGTTCGTGTCGAAATGCGCGCTGCTCGCCACCAGCGGCAACATGCCGGCCTGGCCGGCGCTCTGTGCCATAGCAGCGCCCGCCCAAGGGATCACCACCGCCACACCGAGCCAACCCCAACACCGTGCCATCCAAGATGTCCTCGTCCCGTCTGCCGGGCATATTAGCACGTCGGCACACGGGTTGAAGCCCTGGCAGAAAATAAGGAAGCAAGACTTCTTTTTGAAAAAAAGAAGCAAACGACCCTTGCTTTCTTTAGGATTTATCGCTCCAGGTTGATCTGCACTGCGCTGAACATGCACACCAAAACAAAGACCTAGAGCGTTATCGACACCAACTATGTCAAACGATCAGGTTCCATGGCCTGTGGCTCAAAAGGATCAAGCACGGTGCCGAGCCAGGCGGCAATCTCCTGCAGCGTGATGGTCTGCAATCCGTTGCGCGTTGCCAACGATATTCCTCGAAGACCCTCCCGCGACGATCTGATTTCTTTGGTTCCGGAAGAGATTGGAATAGGGTAAATTAGCCGGTTGGGCGGTTCCAAGTTGCCTCAGCAAGCGTAACATTTACTACAATGCGCTCTGGCATTGCACGATTTTTGCGAACATCCCACCCGATGCGAGAATGTAACGCCACCTGTTTTACGGGCCCGTCTGTCGCAGGAGGGCGCAACGCCAAAGCGCATTTCACCCTAAAAAAAGAATGTTCGTTTCTGAAGAGAAGAACGGAAAAACTCTTATTCCTTTAGCCGATGGCACGATAAGAGATCTAACCTGCAACGTGAAGCTCGATTAGCGAATCAAAAGTTTTTTGCTTCTTTTTTTCAAAAAAGAAGTGCTTGCTTTCTTACCTACCCCGGCATCGACAAATCCGTCAGACGCCGAAACTCCTCCTGCGCAAACCGGTCTGTCATGCCGGCCACATAATCGCACACAACCTGGGCCGCCTGCGCCGGCTGGCCTTCGCCCGCCTGGGTGCGCCAGCCATCCGGGAGCAGCGAGGGATCGGCGTGCAGAATCGCGAATAAATCCTCGGTCAGGTGGCGCGCTTTCGATGTCATCCGGTTCACGCGCCAGTTGCGGTACATGCGGGCGCGCAAGAACTCCTTGATCGCGTAATTGGCTTCAGCCATTGGCGGGCTGAAACCCACCACCGGTTTTTTCGCGCGGCGGATGTGATCGGCCGTTGGGGGATCGAGTTTGGCCAGGCGCTTGCGGGTTTCCGAAACGAGATCGCTGACCAGGGTGTTGATCACGCGGCGCAGCATTTCATGGCGCAGGCGTTTCTGGGGCATGTCGAAACTCAGGCGGCTGGCTTCGGCCAGCGCTTCGCGCGTGATCGGCAGATGCGCCAGTTCCTCCGGGCCGAACAACCCAAAGCGCATGCCATCGTCCAGATCGTGGCTGTGGTAGGCGATATCGTCCGATAGGGCTGCCACCTGGGCCTCGGCGGAGGCGTGGCAGGTGAGCATCAGATCGTGTTTTGCGGTGTAGGCCTGGATGTAGGGGGCGGGTTTCGGCAGGGGGCCGTTATGCTTTACGAGGCCCTCCAGCGTTTCCCAGGTGAGGTTCAGCCCGTCGAAGGCCGCATATTTGGCTTCGAGCCTCGTTACCACGCGCAGCGTCTGGGCGTTGTGATCGAAACCTCCATAGGGCTTCATGCGCAGGTTCAGCGCTTCCTCGCCGGCATGGCCGAAGGGCGGGTGGCCCAGATCGTGGGCGAGCGCCAGCGCCTCGGCCAAGTCCTCGTCCAGTTGAAGTTCGCGGGCGATCGATCGGGCGATCTGCGCCACTTCCAGGCTGTGGGTGAGGCGGGTGCGATAGAAATCGCCAACGTGATTGACGAAGACCTGCGTCTTGTATTGCAGCTTGCGGAAGGCGGAGCTGTGGATGATGCGGTCGCGATCGCGCTGCCAGGGGCTGCGCGACGGGCTATCCGGCTCCTCGTGAAGCCGGCCGCGGCTGGTGGCTGCGGAAACGGCATAGGGTGCAAGGTCCATAATTGGGTAGGTAGCGTCCCGCAGGCAGGCACGGCAACAAAAGTCGCTCGGCGGCCGTGTGGGGGATGGCACATCGGGCGTCGCCCCCCTATCTTCCCCCCCATGTCCTTTTCCGTATCCCCCCAGGCGTTCGACCGTGTTGCCGCCATTCTGGCTGCGGAAGACCGCCCGGCGGCCCTGCGCGTGGCCGTTCTGGCCGGCGGCTGCAGCGGCTTCCAGTATAAATTCGATCTGGACGAGGCGGTTCAGCCGGACGACCTGGTGGTGCAGCAGGGCCCGGCGCGCGTGGTGGTGGACCCGGCCAGCCTCGATCTGCTGGCCGGGGCCGAGCTGCACTATGCGGACGAGTTAATGGGCAGCTATTTCACGGTGCGCAACCCGAACGCCACCAGCGCCTGTGGGTGCGGCACCAGCTTTTCGATCGACTAGCTTTCGCGTGAAAATCGCTACCTGGAACGTGAACGGAAGCCGGGCGCGCGAGCAGGCGATGTGCCGCTGGTTGGAGACCAACACGCCCGATCTGCTGCTGCTGCAGGAGATCAAGTGCGAGGTCGCTGCGTTCCCACCGATTTTCGGGCAAATGGGCTGGCACGCCGCCATTGTGGGGCAGAAAGGTTTTAACGGCGTTGCTATCCTGGCGCGCGCGCCGTTGGATGTGCGGGCCACCCGCCTGCCGGGATTGCCGGATGACGATGCGCAGGCCCGGTATGTGGAAGTGGATTTTGGCGGCCTGCGCGTGGGCAATCTGTATCTGCCCAACGGGAATTCCGGCGGCGAAGCCGGCTACGCCTACAAATTGCGGTGGATGGAATGCCTGGGCGCCCATGCGGCGGCGCTGCTGGCGGAAGATGTGCCGCTGGTATTGGCCGGCGACTACAATGTGTGCCCCGAGGATGTGGATTTTGCCGCCGGCGTGCTGGGGCCGGAGGATGCCCTGGTGCGCGCGGAAACCCGCGCGCGCTATTACCAGATGATCTGGGGCGGGCTTACGGATGCCGTCCGGGCGGTGCGGCCCACAGGCGCGGTCTACACGTTCTGGGATTACCAGGCGGGGTGCTGGGCGAAGAATCGAGGGCTGCGCATCGATCTTGCGCTTCTTTCGCCGACCGTCGCGGAGCGGCTGGTTTCGGCGGTGCCGGACCGGGGCGTGCGAGGGGAGGACCAGCCTTCGGATCATGTGCCCGTAATTATAGAGATCAACTAAGGAAGACTTCTTTTTTGGAAAAAAGAAGCAAAAAACTTCTGCTTCTTGCGGTGCGCATCGTTACAACACAGCGCACCGAAGGAATAAAAAGTTTTTTGGTTCTTTTTTTCAAAAAAGAACTTCTTCCTTCCTTACGCCATCATCACCTTGGCATTCTCCCCCGGATGCGGCGGCTCCCCCGTGGTTACAGCTTTCACATACCCATACAGATAAACCATGGTAGACGAAGGCGCATCCCAGTATTCCGCCTGCTCCACCACCACCTTCATGATCGCAATATCCGGGTCTTCGCTGCCTTTCGGAAACCAGGTGCGCATCGCCTCGCTCCAATGCGCCTTGATCAGCGCCCGATCGTGCAGGATCGCCGCAGTTCCTGAAAGCGACACGTAGTTTTGGTGATGCGCATCGGCGTAGCTGACATTCACCCGGCCATGGGCCGCTACCTCGCCCACTTTCGGCGCAGATGCACGGGTGAAGAAAAACAACTCGCCCGTAAAACCCTGTTGTGCGGCCACCATCGGGCGGCTACGCAGGTGCACGCCGTCGTCGCTGGTGAGCATCGCCACCTTGATGTCTTTGATGAGCGAAGCGATTTTATCGAGGTCCGTAGCGTCGGCGGTCTTTGTCATGGCGGCTGGCCTTTTCTGTTCCCAGCAGATGAACGCGCGCCTGCCGCCGAGTTTCCGTGCCGCCTTAGAGCCTATTTGGTCGGGCAGTTTTTTCGGAGCGCCGACGCACTTATGCCCGATGCTGCCCTTATGTGGTGCGCACGCGCAACACCCCGTCTTCGCCGCGCAACTGGGCCAGGTCTCCGCGGAAGAGCATATAATTGATGTGGGCGATGGTTTCACCGAAGGCAAAGCCGGTCTGGTGCGGGTCCATCTGCCGCTTGAACAGTACGGGCAGCACTTCGGCTGCCGTGAGGGGTTGCGGCCGCGCCGCTTCGGCGATCAGGCCGCAGCGCTGCTGGTGATGCGCCATCAGCTGCGCCGCACGCGTGTGCAGGCCGGTAAACGGAACGTGATGGCCGGGCAGAACCAGCGCATCCGCCGCCACGCGATCGCGCAGTTCAGCCAGCGAGATCAGGTATTCGCCCAGCGGGTTGGCGCGCGGTTCCATTGCCTGCACGCTGATATTGGGCGAGATTTTCGTCAGCACCTGATCGGCCGAGAAGAAGATTTTGTCCGATTCGCAGAACAGCGTCGCCTGTTCCGGCGAATGGCCGCCGCCGGTGAAAATCCGGAAATCCCGGCCGCCGATGTTCAGGCTCTGTCCTGCCACCAGCCGCTCATATTGCGGCGGCAGGCCGGTGACCTGTCGCAGATAGCCATGGCCGTCGGCCGCCACGATGTTGCCGAGATCGAGCGGCAGTCCGCGTTCGGCATAGAACTGCTCGTTGGCGGCAAAAATGCTGTTTTCCAGCACTTTGGTCATCAGGAACTCGGTGCGGGTGATGTGCAGGGGGCAGGCAAACCGCTCCGTCAGCCAGCCCACCAGCCCCATGTGATCGGGGTGGAAATGCGTGCAGACGATGCGGCTGAGGCGCTGGCCGTGCAGGGGGCCGGCGAGTGCGGCCTCCCACGCCGCCTTGCAGATATCGTTCCCGAGCCCGGTATCGATGGCGGCCCAGCCGCCGATATCCTCGATCAGGTATACGTTCACGTGGTCCAGCAGGAAGGGCAGTTGGCAGCGCAGCCACAGGATGCCGGGTGCGACCTGGCGCACGGTGCCTGGTTCGGGCGGATCGGGATACGGGAAGGCGATGGGCTGGGTCATCGCGCCAGTGTAAGAGTCGGGTTTGCGTGGCACAATGAGAAAGCAAGCACTTCTTTTTTGAAAAAAAGGCGGAGCGCTCCCTGCTGAAAGCAAAAAGCTTTTGCTCTTTTAGGTGCGCGTTGTTGCAACACTGCGTGGCCAAAAGAGTAAAGGTTTTTTGGTTCTTATTTTCAAAAAAGAACTTCTTCCTTCCTTTTCAACATGCTTGAGTGCCTGCGCTTAACCGGAGACATCAATGAAGCACGTTCTGGCCTGCTCGGCCGCGTTTTTCTTCGCGTGCATTCTGCCCGCCCAGGCCGGCGCGCCCAGCCGCTTTGCGGGGCTCGAAAAGGAGTATTTCGATGGCGAATGGCAGGCCTCCCCCGTCAACGCTACCGAAACCGGCCTGCACGATTGGGATCAGCAACTGGACGATGTTTCCGCGGCCGCGCAAGCCCATGAAACCGCCCGCCTCACCAGCATCCTCACCAGGTTGCGCGGCCTGGATGTGGTGAAATTATCGCCTGCGGATCGCGACGACCGCGATGTATTGGCGGCCGGAATCGCCCGGTCTCTGCTGGAATTGCAAACCATCCAGCACTGGCGACACGATCCTTCCAGCTACGTCAATCTTCTGACCACGGCCATCTATTCTCTGATCGAGCGTGACTTCGCGCCATTGCCGGCCCGCATGCGCAGCGTGATCGCGCGCGAAAACCTGGTGCCCGGAATGCTGGCGGAGGCCAGGAAGAACCTCACGACCATGCCGCCGGAGTTCGTGGATATCGCCATAGAGAATCTGGAAGGCGCAGTAGGCTTTCTGAGCCATGATGTGCCTGGCTTCTTCGCAACGATCAAGGACCCCGCCTTGAAGGCCGATTTTGCCGCTTCCACCAAAACCGTGCTGGCAGCGGTCGCGGATTACAAGGCATTCCTGATCGCTGCAAAACCCCAGGCACATGGCAGTTTCGTGCTGGGGACGGACGTGTTGCAGCGCCTGTTGGCAACCGACATGGTCAACGTGCCGGTCGGCCACGTGATGCAGGTGGGGCGCGCCCAGCTCGCGAAGGATCGCGCCGATTTTCTGGCGACCGAAAAACTGGTCGATCCAAAAAACCCTGATGGCGCCTTGGCACTCGTCGAAAAAGATCATCCTGATGCGGCCCATCTGGTGAGCACGGCGCGTGACCAGTTGGCGGCGCTGCAAGCATTCATCGAGGCCCACAAGATCGTCGATCTGCCCTCGCAAATGCTGCCGACCGTCGCTGAAACGCCGCCCTTCGCGCGCGCCACGATTTTTGGAGAGCTCGATCCCCCTGGCCCGCTGGAGACACATGCGACCAAGGCCTATTACTTCATCACCCCGCCCGATCCCAAGGACCCGAAATCCCAGCAGGATATTTATCTGCAATATTTCAATCGGGCGCTCCTGCAAAACCTTTCGGTGCACGAAGCCCTGCCCGGCCATTTCACACAATATCTTTTCGCCCACGCCAATCCGAGCTGGTCGATGGTGCGAAAAACAGCGGGCTCCTACACGGCCACCGAAGGATGGGCGCACTACGCCGAGCAGATGATGCTCGATGAAGGCCTCGGCGGCGGCGACCCAAAACTTCGCCTGGCGCAATTGCAGGATGCGCTGCTGCGCGATTGCCGCCTCGTCGCCTCGATGGGCATGCACACGGAGAAGATGACTCTGGAGCAGGCGACCACGATGATGGGCAGCGAATGTTTCCAGCCCAAGAGCGTTGCGTTCAAGGAAGCTCGCCGGGGCACCGTCGATCCTGGGTATTATTCATATACGTTGGGAAAGCTGGAGATTCTTAAATTGCGCGAGGATGTAGAGAAGCAGCAAGGCAAGGATTTCTCGCTCGCCAAATTCCACGATCAGTTTTTGGGGGCCGCGCTGGTGCCCATTGCAGTCATTCGGCGGGAGATTTTGGGTAAGGATGGGCCTGTGCTTTGAGCAAGAGCGCCGTAGGGTGCAATGCGCTTCGGCATTGCACCACCTCCGCCACCAGCGCCGCTCGATGATGATTGAGCTTCCCAAAGAGGAAGAAGGTCTTCTTTTTTGAAAAAAAGAAGTTCTTCCTTGCTTTCTGCAACTGCGAGCTATCTGACCGCAAGGTTGATAAGCACCACGACAAGGGTCGTCGGCAGCCCAGGGCCTGCCCGGCGCATGGATGGCCCCCCTTCGCAAGCCGGGCTGTCCCGCCAGCCGCATCTGCTGCTATACCCCACCCACCCATGGATAACCTCGCCCCGCCACACCCCGCCCTGCTCCCCGCCGGCCTGCGCGATCTGCTGCCGCCGGATGCGCAAACCGAAGCAGGCGCCGTCGAAGCGCTGATGGCGGTGTTCGCAAGCCACGGCTACGCGCGCGTGAAACCGCCCATGATGGAGTTCGAGGAAAACCTGCTCGCCGGCGCAGGTGCCGCCATCGCCGACCAAAGTTTCAGGCTGATGGACCCGGATAGCCACCGCATGATGGCGCTGCGCGCAGACATGACCCCCCAAGTGGCCCGCATCGCCGCTACCCGCCTCGGCGGCAGCCCGCGCCCGCTCCGCCTCTCCTACGCCGGCGAGTGCATCCGCACCCGCGGGCAACGCGAAACCGATCGCCAGGTGCCGCAAGCGGGGCTCGAATTGTTCGGCGCCGATAACGCGCACGCCGATGCCGAAGCCATGCTGGTGGCCACCGAAGCGCTGGCGGCGCTCGGCCTCACCCGCCTCAGCCTCGATCTCACCCTGCCCACCCTTGCGCCCGCCCTGCTGGACGAAGCGGGGCTGCCCCCCGCCCAGCGCAAAACCCTGGCCCACGCGCTGGACCGCAAGGATGCTGCCAGCGTGCAGGATCACGCGGGCGCCATGGCCCCCATGCTCATCGATCTGCTGCTCGCCGCCGGGCCCGCCCCCGCGGCCCTCGCCGCCCTGGAACGCGCCACATTGCCCGCCGCCGCCCGCGCCCTCGCCGAACGCCTGGCGGATGTTGTGAACCTGCTGCACGCAAGCGCACCAGAACTGAACATCACCATCGATCCGCTGGAATTCCGTGGCTTCCGCTACCACACCGGCATCACCGTCACCGTGTTCGCGCCAGGCCACCACGAAGAACTCGGCCGCGGCGGGCGCTATCTATGTTCCAACGGCGAACCCGCCACCGGCATCACGCTGTTTGCCGACGCCGTGCTGCGCGCCGCGCCGGCGCCGGCGGAAAAGCCAAAGATCTTTGTGCCGCTCGGCACAGATCCAAACGCAACGAAGCAAGTGCGTGCGGAAAATTATGCTACTGTTGCGGGGCTGGAATACACGGATCATCCAAATGCGGAGGCGCGGCGGCTGGGGTGCACGCATTACCTCTTGAACGGACAAATCAGGCAAGTGAAGTAAGAAGTTCTTTTTTGAAAAAAGGCTGAGCCCCCCTGCGAGAACCAAAAAACGTTCACTTCTTCGGCCACGCTTCGTTGCAACGACACGCACCCCAGGAAGCAAAAGTTTTTTGCTTCTTTTTTTCAAAAAAGAAGTCTTCCTTTCTTTCTTAGGTTCAACACCAAATGGCCAACGTAGCAGTAATCGGCGCGCAATGGGGCGACGAAGGCAAAGGCAAGGTTGTCGACTGGCTTGCCAGCCGCGCCGACATCGTGGTGCGCTTCCAGGGCGGCCATAATGCCGGCCACACCCTCGTCGTCGGCAACCAAACCTATAAGCTTTCGTTGCTCCCGAGCGGCGTCGTGCGCCAGAAACTCGGCATCATCGGCAACGGCGTGGTGGTGGACCCCGAGGCGCTACTGGCCGAAATCGCCCGCGTGGAGGCGCAAGGGCTGAAGATCACGCCCGAAACCCTGCGCATCGCCGAAAACGCCATCCTGATCCTGCCCGTTCACTGCGCCACCGATCGCGCCCGGGAAGCCGCGCGCGGCGCCGCCAAGATCGGCACCACCGGCCGCGGCATCGGCCCCGCCTATGAAGACAAGGTGGGCCGCCGCGCGATCCGCGCCTGCGATCTGGCCGAGCCGGAAACCCTGTCCGCCAAGCTCGATGAATTGCTGCTGCACCACAACACGCTGCTCATCGGGCTCGGCGCCGAACCGTTTGAAAAGCAGGCGCTGCTGGATAAGCTGCTGGAATATGCGCCAAAACTGCTGCCGTTCATCGAACCGGTGTGGGAGAGGCTGGCCGCCGCGCGGCGCGAGGGCAAGCGCATCCTGTTCGAAGGCGCGCAGGCGGTGATGCTGGACGTGGATCACGGCACCTATCCGTTCGTCACCAGCAGCAACACGGTGGCCGCCACCGCCGCCAGCGGCGCGGGCGTGGGGCCGAATGCGGTGGGTTTCGTGCTCGGCATCGCCAAGGCCTACACCACGCGCGTCGGGTCCGGCCCTTTCCCAACGGAGCTGTTCGATGAAACCGGCCGCAAGCTGGGCGAGCGGGGCCATGAATTCGGCACCGTCACCGGCCGCCCGCGCCGCTGCGGCTGGTTCGATGCGGCGCTCGTGCGCCAGGCCATCATGGTCGGCGGCATCCAGGGCCTGGCGCTGACGAAGCTGGATGTGCTGGACGGGTTCGAGGAACTGCATATCTGTACGGGATACGACATCGACGGCACACGTTTCACCCACCTGCCGGCCGCGCAAGGCGCGCAGGCCGCCGCCAGGCCGATCTACGAAACCATCGAAGGCTGGCGCGATTCCACGCGCGGCGCACGGTCCTGGGCGGACCTTCCCGCGCAGGCCATCAAATATGTGCGCCGGATCGAGGAACTGGTCGAAGCCCCCGTCACCCTCCTCTCCACCAGCCCCGAGCGCGACGACACCATCCTCGTCCGCGATCCATTCCAGGATTAGGCGCGCATCGTGCCACCGGCGCAGAAAGTAAAAGTCTTTCGGTTCTTTTCTTCAGAAAAAAACATGCTTGCCTTCCTTTCCAATTACCCGACCGCTATTCTTCGCCCATGAGCTTGCGCGCCTGCCTGATCGTGATCGGCAACGAGGTCCTTTCCGGCCGCACCCAGGATGCGAACACGGTTTATATCGCCAAGCGTCTGGGCGAGATCGGCATGCCGCTGCGCGAGGTGCGGGTGATCCCCGATGTGCCCGAGGCCATCGTGACCACGGTGAACGAGATGCGGGCCCGCTTCGACCACGTATTCACCACCGGCGGCATCGGTCCCACGCATGACGACATCACCAGCGAGTGCATCGCGGCGGCCTTCGGCGTGCCATGGGAAAGGCAGCCCGAAGTATGGGCGCGGATGGAGGCGCATTATCCGCCCGGCAGCTTCAACGCGGCGCGTCAGCGCATGGCGACAATGCCCCGCGGCGCGGTGCTGATCGATAACGGCCATTTCGCGCCCGGTTTTTCCGTGGGCAACGTGCATGTGATGGCTGGCGTGCCCGCCATCATGCGCGCGATGTTCGAAGCCCTGGTGCCGCATTTGCCCAGCGGCGCCCCGGTCGTCAGCCGCAGCCTGCATGCGGTGGGCGTGCGGGCGGGCGATATTGCTGCCGGCCTCACAGCCGTGCAGGCGCGCCATGACATGCTCGATATCGGCAGCTATCCCTATCTCCGGGACTCCGTCCCGGGGGTTGCCATCGTCGCCAAGGGCACCG
>Ga0116226_10005422_pt1 | contig 11390 bp, 15 predicted proteins | sample S1TSphfallax_FD_89692 | JGI IMG/M metagenome (GOLD analysis project Ga0116226, IMG submission 89692) | Host-associated microbial communities from peat moss isolated from Minnesota, USA - S1T2_Fa - Sphagnum fallax MG | ecosystem: Host-associated > Plants > Peat moss > Unclassified | place: USA... | reverse complement strand
TCTTCATTTTCAAAGATACACTGATCGACGGCGGCGCTGTCGGCTTCATCAATCAAGGTGGGCAAGATGGCGCTGGCGTCGAGATAGGCCGTCACACGTCGCGCATTTAATGAAGCTGGTCGAGCAGATCAACTGAAGTCACGCCGAGGCTTATGCGGGCTTGGCGGCGGGATTTCCGCCGTGCATAGCTGACGTGACTTGCCGTCTTAGGCGTTTGGGCGACGGGATTCCGCTCCGCCACGGGTTTTCCGTTACGGGCGATGATGACCTCCTCCCCCCGAAGGACGCGATCTATCAAGCTAGGCAAACCGTTCTTGGCGTTCGCGACGCTATAGGTTGTCACAACCTCCTATTATAGACAGAATTACAGTCTTAAATCCAATTCGGGTGCGATCAGCGTCCGCTAACGCCGGATCGGGGCGGTGGAGACGGGCGCCGGCACGGAGGTTGCCGCCGCCGCCTGGTCTCGGCTCTGGGGCAGTCCGGGATAGCGTGGCGGCGTCTTTGAGCCGATGGGCCGGTGGGTGATGTCGGGCAGGTAGATTACATGCCCGCAGGTCCGTGAAATCGGCTCCCACCAGTTGCCAGCGGACTCGCACTTCTGCACCGGCGCGACCCAGAGGGTTTGATAAGCGACGATGCCGATAATCGCCAAGCCGAATATGGCCAGGAAGATCAGCTCGATCCGGTTCACAAAACGGTTCATTACTCTCTAATGCCCAGACCGGCGAATAGAGGCAAGCCCGGGCTGCGGCCACAACGGCGCTTTGGCTGTCGCCGCTTTGCAGTTAAGATTGGGGCCTGATGAAAGCGTGCGGCGCAGAGCGGAATTTGAGACCGGCATGAAATTCGATGCGGCGAAACTTGCGGCCGTGCTCGCAGCCTCGGCCGCCGTCCTGTCCGGCTGCGGGCGACATGACACCACGAACCAGAATTGCGCCGAAAGCGGCCAGCGGCGAGCGGACGGCACCTGTACGGACGGTCATACAGGCGGGGGGCATGGCGGCGTCGGTTATGTGGGGGGCGGGTCCAGTGGCCAGACAGCGGACGCGGGCGTGGCGCGCGGCGGATTCGGCGGCACGGCCGGCGATGGGGGCGGCCACGGCGGCGGGGCCGGTGGCGAATAGGCGGATCGGCCCTTCGCCATGCAGCGCCACCGCTTAACGCCCCGGCCGGACTGGGCGGCGAAAGTCGAACAGCTCGGCCTGGTCTGGCATACCGCCTCCGGCGCGCCCTATTGGAATGAAGGCGCCTGCTACAGCTTCACCTCTGCGGAAATCGACGATATCGAGGCAGCCACCCGCACCCTCTATTCCATGTTTCTGGAGGCGGGCGAGTATGTGGTGAAGCACCAGCTCTATGACCGCTTCGCCATCCCAGACTGGTGCCAGCCCCTGATCGCGGAGGCCTGGAAGTCGGAGCCGCCCGCCCTGAATTACGGCCGGTTCGATCTGGGCTATGACGGCCGTGGTCCGCCCAAGCTATTCGAATTCAACTGCGACACCCCCACCTCGCTCCTCGAAGCCGCCGTGATCCAGTGGGCGTGGAAGGAGGAGGTGTTTCCGCACCAGGACCAGTTCAACAGCCTGCATGACCAGCTCGTGGCCAAGTGGCGCGACATCGGCCCCTATCTCGCGCCTCATACGCCCATCCACTTCGCCCATGCCCGGGAGTCGACGGGGGAGGAGGCGGTGACTACGGCCTATCTGATGGACACGGCCCGCGCGGCGGGGATAGCGACGCAAGATATCTTGATCTCAGATATCGGCTGGGACGGGCGCCGTTTTGTGGACCTGGAGCGGCGGGAGATCCGCACGCTTTACCACCTCTACCCCTGGGAATGGCTGGTGAAGGAGCCATTCGGCCGCCACCTGATCGACACACGCGACCGCACCTTGTGGATCGAGCCGATCTGGAAGATGATCTGGAGCAATAAGGCCATCCTACCCATCCTGTGGGACCTGTTTCCCCGCCACGCCAACCTACTCTGGGCCACGCGGGACAAGCCAGCCTCAGACAGTTTTGCCATGAAACCGATCCTGGCGCGCGAAGGGGCCAATATTCGCCTGGTGCGCGGCGGCCGGGAAATCGCGGCCAAGGATGGCGCTTACGCCTCAGCGCCCGTCATCTACCAGGGCCTCTATGATTTGCCCGATTTCGAGGGCGCACGTCCGGTGATCGGAAGCTGGATCGTCGATGGCGAACCGGCCGGGATCGGCGTGCGGGAAGACGGCCTGATCACCGGCAACCTCGCCCGGTTCGCGCCGCATGTGATGGGGTGAGGGCGTAAGCGCGCAGGCTTGTGCTATCTATTCGCCCCCGGCGTCCACAGCACGTCGCCGCCGCGTTTCAGGTTGGCGTAGCGCGCCATGACGAAGAGCAGGTCCGATAGGCGGTTCAGGTATTTGAGTGCAGCCGAACTCACCGCTTCGCCCGGCTGGTCGGCGAGGTGGACGGCCACGCGCTCCGCCCGGCGGCATATGGTGCGGGCCAGGTGCAGGTGGGCGGCCGCTGGCGACCCCGCCGGAAGGACGAAGGAGGTCAGGGGTGTGAGACTGTCATTAAGCTGGTCGATCTCTCGCTCCAGCCGCTCCACCTGAGGTTCGGTGACGCGCAACGCCTCCCAACCCAGGGCCTTGCCCGGCCGTTCAGGAGTGGCCAAGTCTGCGCCCAGGTCGAACAGATCGTTCTGAATCCGCTCAAGCATGGCGTCCAGCGCCGGATCGTCGCTCATGTGCAGGCGTACAAGGCCCAGCGCTGCGTTAGTCTCGTCCACCTCGCCATAGGCCTCCACACGCAGGTCGAACTTCTTTACGCGCTCGCCGGTGGCTAGGCCCGTATCCCCGTCATCGCCGGTGCGGGTGTAGATGCGATTGAGAACGACCATGGCGACGACTGAACCTTGAGGACCCTAATGCTGGGGCCATACCCCGGCGGCGCGCTGGGGTCGAGATAATCGGTCGTAGTTTTCCGCAGCCCTGTCTTCATACCCAGCTAACCCGGCGGTGTTAGGCTGATACCCAGTATTAAGTGTGAGTAAGCCTATGACCGATCCACCCGCCTTTGGGCGCCGCCAAAGCCCGCCCCACCGGTTTGCGTCGGCGCCTGAATCGGCAGGGTCCAACCTCAGCGTCGCAGCCCAGGCCTTCGCCCAGAAAGTCAGGGCAGAGGGCGCCTTGAGCGGTGCGCCCACCGGGAGTGGGGAATTGAAGGCGTGGAAGGCCGCCCAGGTGCGCCAGACCCTGGCCCATACCGTGCTGGGCCTGATCCTGATGGCGCCGGGCGTAATCAGCCTCTTGCTTAACCTGTCGCTGCCCCTCTCCGTCGGGCTGGAGGCTTTGGGCCTTTTGGGCAATCTGTGGTTGCGTCAGGCGCGGGTGAAGCGGCGGCGTCAGATTTTGCAGTGGACGCCGAACATGCCCTATTGATGTGGGCAACAAGACGCCCTTGCCGTCTAGGTCCTGCGCGCGCATGCTTCGGTGCATGAGCGTCCCAAAAACTGACCGCTACACTACCTTCGCCGCCTTCTATCCGTTCTACATCACGGAACATCAGAACTTGGTGTCGCGCCGTTTTCATGTGATCGGTACGGGCTTGGCGATTCTAGCCGTGTTGGCGGGGACTGTCTTCGATCTCCGCTTCCTACTGGCCGCGCCCGTGCTCGGCTATGGCTTCGCCTGGACCGGACATGCGTTTTTCGAGAAGAACCGACCGGCGACCTTCCAATACCCGCTGTTCAGCCTGATGGGCGATTTTCGGCTTTTTTTTGAAACGGTTACAGGGGCGCGGCGGTGGTAGCTGGCGTCCTGCCCGCTAGATTGGGCGTGGCTACGGCGCCGATGGAGGCTGTGATAATCGCGCCTATGCCGATCATCTGCCACATGCCCAGCCGCTCACTCAGGAATAGAAGGCCGAACAGGGCGCCCAGCGCCGGCTCCAGGCTCATTAGCACGCCGAAAGTGCGCTGGGGCAGGCGGGTGAGGCCGACCATTTCCAGCGAATAGGGGATGGCGCTCGTCATCAGGGCGATGATCAGCGCCAGGGGCAGGAGCTTGGGATCAAGCAAGGCCGCACCCGCATGGGCCAGGCCGAAGGGCAGGACCAGAAGCGCCGCCACCGCCGCGCCTAGCGAGACGGTCAGGCCCCCGAACAGGTCGCCCGCCCGCTTGCCGACGATGATGTAAAGCCCCCAGAACACGGCCGCGAGCAGGGCGAAGGCTAGGCCGGTCAGGTCGAGCCGCGCCGCCGCGCCGCCGCGTTGCAATAGCAGCCCGAGGCCCAGCACGGCCAGCGCGATCCAGACGAAATCCATCGCTCGACGCGAGGCCATCACCGCCACGCCGAGAGGGATAGTGCGAAGCGCCATGTAGAAGGTCAAGTTCATGGCCCCCAGCACCGCGCCATAGGCGACGAGCGGCCAGACGGTGGCCCGCGTCACCCGCGCCCGCCAGGGCCGAAACACAACCGCCATGGTCAGGGCGGCCAGCGTCAGGCGAAGGGCGGTCGCTCCCTCCGCCCCCACCAGGGGGAACAGCCGCTTGGCCACGGTCGCGCCCATCTGGATGGAGATCATGGACAGCGCCACCGCCCCCACCGGAACCACGAGCCTCGACGACGCCAACCACCCCCGCATCACACCCTCTGCAAGCCCGCTGTGGCCGGACGATTTAGGCGCAGGCCTTAGCAGAGGACGAGGGCCGCCGTTACCCCGCCGTTCTAATTTGGCGGCGGGCCCCAGATTCTGCTATCTTCCGAGCCATGACACGCGAACAGGCCATCGCCGTTCTGAAGGCGCACGCGCCCGACCTGCGCCGCCAAGGCGTGCTGCACGCCGCGCTGTTCGGCTCAGCCGCCAGAGGCGAGGCCGGCCCTGACAGCGACCTGGACATCATGGTTGAAATCGACCCGGCGGCGGAGATCGACCTGTTTGACTATGTGGGCATCATCCAAGCCATCCAAGACCTGTTTGATGAGCCGGTAGATGTGGCCAACCGTGAGGCCTTAAAGCCCCATGTTCGCCCGTCCGCCGAGCGGGATGCGGTGTATGCTTTCTGAGCGAGGGAGGAGTGCATTGATCGCTATCCTCGACAACGCCAGCCTCGCCCAGACTTTCGTTGGCGACCTTACCGTAGTGGCTTTTACGGCTGATCGGCGAACTTTTTACGCTGTTACGCGCTGCCTTGAAATCATATCGGAAGCAACGCTTCGATTGGATCAAACCCTCCGCGACCGCCATCCCCATCTGCCTTTGAGACAAATCATGTCCGCACGGAATGTCTATCGGCACGATTACGACAATGTGCTCGAAGCGTTCGTCTGACGCACGGTGAAAGAGCGTCTGCCGGACTTGATTGAGGCGAGCAGAGAAGAGTTAGAGGGTTAGTTTAAGGCGCCGATCATATGGGCCGCTAGTCCCCGCTTCCTAATCCATAATGGTCAGCCAGGGCCAACGGCTTTGATAGGCCGTCGCCTTGGCGCGAAAAAGATCGGGCTGGGGGTTGGTCGGGTTTATCCGCAACACGCCCGCCGCCAGGTCTTGCAGATCATGGGGCGCATAAAGGGCGCCGGTCGCCGTCTCGATCCCGACGCAGGTGCAGGCAATCAAATAGCGGTCGACGCCGTCTTTGGCGGAGGTCAGCTTAGGATAGGGGGCCGAGAACCTATGCTCGTACCAGAGGTGCACGCGGGCCTGGTTGCGGGTCTCGACGACGACGCCCAGGTCTGCGGTGAGCGCATTGACGCGCCGGATCACCTCATCCTCGGCGTCCCAGGAGAGGTCCGTGTCATCAAAATAGAACACGTCGTAATCCTTGATCCCCCAGGCCGGGTCCCGGCCCGACCGGCGGTTCCAGACCGGCTGGAACAGACACCCCGCCGTCAGATAACATTGCGGCAGGCCCAGCGAAGGCAAGCGGGCCAGGAGGGCGGTGTTGACGGGGTTGGCCGTTGCGCAGTCGATCAGGTCTTGAGCGTGCATGACTCGATCAAGATTACACCTTATCCAGCCGCATGGCCTCCAGATCGCCCTCCCAGGCCAATTGATTCCGATACTGGCGAATCTCCGCCTGACGACGCAGGCGCAACAGGGTGCGCAAACCCAGCTCCACCGCCTCGCGCTTGGTCTTCACACCCGTAGCCCCCAGCGTCTTTGTCATCAAGGCGTTATCGATTTCGATATTAATGCGCATGTTATCTACGGTGGCGGGTTTTAATACCCATGCCAAGAGGCGGCGCCTCAGCAACGGGCGTGGGAAGGTTGAGGGGGCGGTGTGTCGGCAACCGCCTGCGCGACCCCTCACCCTCCCATCACTTCGCCACAGGCCGCCTACGCTTCAATCACCTTCGCCGATTGATCGGCTGCGCCGAACGCTTCGGACCTCTCCCGCAAGGGGCGAGGGGGGTTTTTCTAATCCGCATCCATCTTCAGCGCCGCGATGAAGGCCTCCTGCGGAATATCCACCTTGCCGAACTGGCGCATCCGCTTCTTGCCTTCCTTCTGTTTTTCCAGAAGTTTTTTCTTCCGCGACGCATCCCCGCCATAGCACTTCGCCGTCACGTCCTTCCGCAGCGCCCGCACTGTCTCCCGCGCGATCACCTTGCCGCCGATGGCCGCCTGGATCGGAATCTGAAACATATGGGGGGGGATCAGGTCCTTCATTTTTTCGACCATGGAGCGGCCGCGCATTTCCGCCCGGCCCCGGTGCACCAGCATGGACAGCGCGTCGACCGGCTCGGCATTGACCAGCACGCTCATCTTCACCAGATCGCCGGTGCGGTATTCCTCGATGCTGTAGTCGAACGAGGCATAGCCCTTGGAGATGGATTTCAGCCGGTCATAGAAGTCGAACACCACCTCATTCAGCGGCAAATCATAGACCACCATGGCCCGCGCGCCTACGTAGGAAAGCTCCCGCTGGGCGCCGCGCCGGTCCTGGCACAGCTTGATCACCGCGCCGAGATAGTCGTCCGGCGTGAAGATGGTGGCCTTGATCCAGGGTTCGGCGATGCTCTCGATCTTCACCGGGTCCGGCATGTCGGCCGGATTGTGCAGCTCCAGCACCTCCTTATTGGTCAGGGTGATGCGATAGACCACGCTGGGGGCCGTAGCGATCAGGTCGAGGTTGAACTCTCGGCTCAGCCGCTCCTGAATGATCTCTAAGTGTAGCAGGCCCAGGAAGCCGCAGCGGAAGCCGAAGCCCAACGCCGCACTGGTCTCCATCTCATAGCTGAAGGACGCGTCGTTTAGGCGAAGCCGGCCGATGGCGCTACGCAGGTCTTCGAACTGGGCGGCGTCGGCGGGGAAGAGGCCGCAGAACACGACGGGCTGCACTTCGCGGAAGCCCGTCAGGGGGGCGTCTGTAGGGCGGCGCTCGTCGGTGATGGTGGCGCCCACGGCGGCGTCGGCCACCTCCTTGATCGAGCCGGTGAAAAAGCCGATCTCGCCCGGCCCCAGCATCTCCACATCCGTGGCCTTGGGCTTGAACACGCCCAGCTTGTCGATCCCATAGACCGCGCCGGTCTGCATCATCTTCAGCTTCTGGCCGCGACGCATCTGGCCGTCGATCACGCGCACCAGCACCACCACGCCCAGATAGGGGTCGTACCAGGCGTCGACGAGCAAGGCTTTGAGCGGCGCCGTCTCATCGCCCTTGGGCGGGGGCAGGCGGGTGACAATGGCCTCCAGCACCTCGTGTATGCCGATTCCGGTCTTGGCGGAGCAGAGCACGGCGTCCGACGCATCCAGCCCGATCACATCCTCGATCTGGGCCCGAATCCGCTCCGGCTCGGCGGCGGGCAGATCAACCTTGTTTAGGACCGGCACGATCTCATGATTATTTTCGATGGCCTGATAAACATTGGCGAGGGTCTGGGCCTCCACGCCCTGGCTGGCGTCGACCACCAGCAAGCTACCTTCGCAGGCGGCCAGCGACCGGCTGACTTCATAGGCGAAGTCCACATGGCCGGGCGTATCCATTAGGTTCAGGACATAGGTCTGGCCGTCGTCGGCCTTATAGTCCAGCCGCACCGTCTGGGCCTTGATGGTGATGCCGCGCTCGCGCTCAATCTCCATGTTATCAAGCACTTGCTCCTTCATCTCCCGTGCGGTCAGGCCGCCGGTCTCCTGGATCAGGCGGTCGGACAGGGTGGACTTGCCGTGGTCGATATGGGCGACGATGGAGAAGTTGCGGATACGGCTTAAAGGCGTTGTCATGGAGGGGTGTTATCGAAACCTGAGGACGAGGAACAGCACTACAGCGACGCCTCTATCACGCCTTAGCCCGAGTCCTGAAACCGAGAGGGCGCGTGCGAAACGAATGGAACCGAATTCACCTGCGCCCGCTTAAGGCTGCAGGGTGGAGTCTGGCCAGATTCCGCCTTTGAATTTCGATGGGATGAGCCCGTCTTCGGAGAGAGAACAGAATGTCATTAGATCGACGTAACCTCATGTTCGCCAGCCTCGGCGGCGTGGTCGCCACGGGCCTCGCCTTCCGCGGCGCCCTGGCCCAGGCGCCCGGCATGGCGCCGGTCAATCCGGATGCGCATCATTACGGCACAGGCCCCAGGGTCGAGCCCTATTCGCGCGATGAGATCATCCATGCCGCGTCGGATTTTTTCGGGGCCGCCGCTGAGACCATCGCAGGCGTGATCGATAAGACCGTGCGTGAAAATGGCGGCCTGCCCACCGGCTATCTGGCTGGCGAAGAAGGCGCCGTCGCCGTCACGGTCGGCCTGCGCTACGGCAAGGGCGAACTGCATATGAAGGGTAGGAAGCCGGAAGAAGTGTACTGGCAGGGACCGTCGGTCGGTTTCGACCTGGGCGGCAACGCCTCGCGCGTCTTCACGCTGTGCTATAATCTCCGCAGCCCAAAGCAGATTTATCGCCACTATGCTGGCGTGGACGGCAGCATCTATGTCGTCGGCGGGTTTGGCCTGAATTACGAGCGGGCGGACGACATCACGCTCGCCCCCATCCGCGCCGGGGTCGGCGCGCGCGCCGGCGCCAGCGTCGGCTATACCGACTATAGCCGCACCCGGCACATCCTGCCGTTCTAGGGCTTAGGTTTTCGTTTTCCACCGCTCACCCCGGCGCAGGCCGGGGCCCAGACCGTAGGGTGCAGAGCTTTCAGCACCTCCCACCTTATGATCTGGGTCCCGGCCTGCGCCGGGATGTTGAGTGACTTTAGGTATAACGCCACGGCCTTTTTGGAGCACGGCCTTGTCGGTGGTGTCTTTAGCGTCGTCGGCGGCCACGGCTTCGGATCAGGCTTTCTAGCGGGTGGGGTGTCTGAACTAGCGACGCCCTACATAGAAAACCCACAGACCGGAGATATCGCGTTGGGCACAACGGAGTCTGCGGTCGTCGGAGGTGTGAGCTCTGTTCTTGGTGGCGGAAAATTTGGCAATGGGGCTGTTACTGGCTCATTCAGTTATTTATTTAACCATGTCGGGCACCTTTTGGCTGGGCAAGATGCGCACAATGTCTTGCTCCGATATCTTGAGGGTCAACCACAAAATGGTTCATATTGGTCTGGAAACAATACTTTCGGGGGGCTCTTTGGAAGTGGCCGCCCGGACCTAATTTTCTCACTTACAGATCCGTTATCGATATACGAGATCAAACCTCTTGGGTCAGATGCAGCGGCTGAAGCCCAATTATCTCAATATCTACTATCTGCTGGTGGCGCTGCAATGGCGGGTGACAATAGATTCATATTTGGCGGGGCCAGTAGCTTAACTCTTAACTCGGATTGGTTTTTCGGAAGAACGACCTATACATATTTTCCAGGCCAAAATGGCGTGATTACCTATGCCGTAGATAATACCAACGTTTTTCAAGAAATTTGGCGGGCTTATACAAGCCGCCCAAATGGCGGAAGTTTGGTGCCATTTCCTCTTTCACCATTTCTAGCAATCCCATAAAAAATAGATGGAACAGAATAAAAGTGGTTAAAACAAAAAGTGAGCGCCTCACTCCAAATCAAGTCTCAAATATATGCAATAAAATGTCTTTATTAGGAGAAAAAATATTTGAATTTAGAAATATATTGTATGAAAATGACTTTAGGGCATTTGTTCCATACGAGTATTGTATGGAAAAATTTTTATTAAACGAGGAGGGAATTGATTGTTATAGGACTATTTGTAAAGAGCGGGCCAAGAGAACGCTTGGAGACCCTTGGCCACCAATTTATTTTAACCCAGAATATAGAGAAACGAAATACAAGTCGCTATTAAGCCCTACATTCGGAACGGGTAAATTAAAAATTGTAGATGACGCAGAATTTTATCAAGATAAAAATGATCTTGATGGAAATTTAACAGGTTTGGATTTGCTTGGAAAGCAAATGCATTACTTCAAATTACAAAATAAAGAATTATATGATGAAAGATGGTCAAAAGCGTCATCGCAAATGACTTACATTCTTCAATTAGAATCCAATAAAATTGAGCTGTCGAATGATAAAGAATTTTTTAAATCTAATCACGGCAGAAATAAAATATACCTTGAGGCTATGAGCCGCTTAGTTGATAAACTGGCATTTTCTAGTAAATCAAAATTATCTTTATCCAATAACGCGGCGTACGTTAGGCCGATCAACGAGTTGTGGTCGCTATATATTTATCGTGGAGAGAATGTGCGGTTTTATGATCGTCATGTCGGCGAACTATTCTTAAAGGTGGAAATTAGGCCAAATGATTGTAAAAATCTTAAACGATATGAAATTGGGCGGGTTCTACAAGTACGTTATAGCGCGATAGTTCCTGGCTTTTTTGAGGCATATAGGAAATTCCGAAGTGGAAAAGAATTGCGTCGTGTTATTGAGGCGCACATCGCACTTATTAGTTTAATCTATGATGACGTCATAATGGCCGCCAAAAGCGTATTGTAAATTCAAATTAGACGCCCGGTGCCAATTAATTCAGAAAAGCTTCGATTACCGAAGAAAATACGCTATTTACGCTCCTAAGCGCTGAGACCACCGTTCGATATAGCCTGCTTAGTTCGCCCTGTGCTCCTGGCCTGCCGCGCCGGTTCACCCCACGCGGGAATGATCGCACTCGCCGACGGTCTTTGGGGCGGCGAACTGGGCGCTCGGTGGCGATGTGCAAGACAATTCATGACTTGCTGAGCCGTTTTGTTTCTTCACTCGGCCGCGTGGTGGCGTGACAATGTGATGAGCGATGACCGCACCTTGCGGAATGCACCGCTATCTAAAGCGCAGCGACGGCGTGGCAGCAATTTTCCTGCTTTTCTGCGCGCTCCAATTTGCTAGCCTCTTAAACGACAATCTGCTCAGAACCTAAAAATAATCCACACAACATCTACACAGCTATTTTGATGCCGAAATGTGCTATAAATATCAAATGGATATTGTACTGGCGTCATC
>Ga0116226_10005421_pt1 | contig 11392 bp, 7 predicted proteins | sample S1TSphfallax_FD_89692 | JGI IMG/M metagenome (GOLD analysis project Ga0116226, IMG submission 89692) | Host-associated microbial communities from peat moss isolated from Minnesota, USA - S1T2_Fa - Sphagnum fallax MG | ecosystem: Host-associated > Plants > Peat moss > Unclassified | place: USA... | reverse complement strand
TGGAACACGTGCCGTTGGAACCCGGCTTGCACCGGGGCCTGCGAAGGATGCGGTGCTGGGGCGCGGCGAAACCTATCAGGGTATGGCCGACATTCTGGGCTTGCCGCATCTGACGATTTACGAACCTGTGCATGATGCCGGCGGCCGGCAGGTAGGGATATTGTTCGTCGGTGTGCCCCTCGCCGAGACGGATATCGACGTCCGCAAGATCGCGAACGAGGCAATCATCGCCGGCTTGGCCATCATCCAGCTTCTATGGACCTTGGCCTGGCATGCGGTGCGGGGTGGTCTGCGTTGGCGGCGCAAGGGCGTTGCTGGCCAGGCCCATGGGCTTGGCGACATCGGCCGGTCGATCAAATTGGTTCGCGAGGGTGCCATCCGAACGCTCGAGACCGAAAAACAGACGGAGGCGGAGCGTGCCGCGAAAGATGCACAGCATAAGGCGATGGCTGTTCTGACCCAGGATTTCGGCACCGCGATGTCCAAACTCCTGGCCGATCTGGAATGCTCGGCAAAACTCACGCGCGGGGTCGCGACCGAAGGGGTAGATGCCGCCGAGCGTACCGCCCAGGCCATGAAGACGACGGCGGCCGACGCCGAATGCTCATCGAGCAGCCTTGCGGCGGTGGCCGCGGCAACCGAGCAACTGACCGCCAGCGTAAGTGAGATATCTCGCCAGGTTGAGAAGGCTAATGGAGCCGCCCGCGACGCGGCGGAGCGCTCGCGACGCACCGACAAGACCGTGCAAAACCTCAAAAAGGCAGCTGCACAGATCGACGACGTTGTGAAGCTGATTTTGAGCATCGCCCGGCAGACCAATCTTCTTGCCCTTAACGCAACTATCGAGGCCGCGCGCGCCGGCGACGCCGGCAAGGGCTTCACGGTGGTGGCAACGGAGGTCAAGCAACTTGCGGCATCGACGGCGAATGCAACCAGCCGAATTGCTGTGGAGATCAAGGCTATCCAGAATTCAACGGATGAGGCGGTGGAAGCCGTTGCCGGCGTTGCCACGGCCATCGACCAGGTGAATGAAGTTGCCAATGCCATTGCGGAGGCGGTGAACCAGCAGGGAGTTGCCACGGGCGAGATAGTGGCGCAATTGCACAGCGTTTCCCGCGCGACCAACACGGCCACCCTGGCGATGCACGAGGTTTGCACGACAGCCGAGCGAACAGGCCAAACCAGCCGCTCCGTGGTCGACAATGCCAACCATGCGGACAGCATGTGCGTTCATATGCGCAACGAGCTGGACCAGTTCCTCGCAAAGTTGGGCAAGAATACTGCCGCGACCGTATAAGAAGGACTTCTTTTTGAAAAAAAAAGAGGCAAAAACCATGTATTCCTTAGGTTTTTGTGTTCGAAAGAGCGAGGCTCAGATAGCAAAAGTTTTTGCTTCTTTTGTTCAAAAAAGAAGGCCTTCCGTCTCCTGCGTCCGCCGTAACTTCGCCGCCGCCTCATCATACACAAACGGCAGGCAAGCATAGCGCCGCCCCCGCACCATCGGCGCCACCGCGTGCAACATGGAGCAGGAAAACACCAGCGCACCGCCGGTGGGTGGCCGAAAAACACGAGGCCCATACTCCGGAAACACGATCCCACCGCCATCAAAATCATCGTTCAGGTTAATCGAAACAGCAAAGCGCCGATGTGCGCTCGCTGCCACCGTATTATCGCGGTGCGGCCCGAAACGGCCTTTCTCGGCCGCATCGTAGCAGGCAACGATCAGGCGCTCCATGCGTGTGGCATTGAATTGGAAGGCATGCCGTATCTCCGGCGATACGCGCCGGAATATCCGTGCGAGCGTTTGTTCCAGAAGCCCCGGATCGGTAATCCGGCAATCCCGCCGCCGCTTGAAACCATGATCGGTCACGGTCGTCCCTTCCGTCAGGATCGGCGAATCGATGCCGCCGCTGGCCTGGTGCAGACGGATCAGGCGTTCGCAGAAATCGGGTTCGAACACATGGGGGATCATCAGCACGGGGATTTGCGCATCGGCGCCATACGCAGAAGGTGTCGGCAGCCCATGCAAGAATCGCAAGGCGGCCGCGTTGCCATCACGATCGACGGGGAACACAGCCACCACCCTCAACCGCGGATCGAGCACATACCAGTGGCGGCGCAAGGCCGAAACATCCACCGCACCGGTTTTCGGCGCCACACCATAGGCCCGGCATACTGCGCCATCCGCATCGGCGAAATGGCGCAGGCCGGGCACTGGCGAAAGCGTGGTATTCGCGGCATCGGCGGCATCGGTGCTTACACCAAAAAAGGCAAGATTGGCGCTATCGAATAGTCTGTGATGCGCCTGCACGGCGGCCAGCGCATCTCGTGCGCCGGCATCGGAAGCAGCGCCATAGAAGCACAGCACATTGAAGCGCCCCGCAACCATATCGAAACTGAATAAATCGGTCTGACCGATGCAGCGGGCGCGAAACCACGGTGCCGGATCGCCGACGTAGAGCGTGCTGTATTCCGGCGCGTTCATCCGCCCGCATAGGCGCGATAATGTTCGATCACTTCCGATACCGGGCGCACATCGGCATATTTCTTGTGCATATCGTATAAATTCGCGAAATGCGGGCTTTCGTGCAAATCCGCCACGCATTCCTCCGGCACGATCACGCGATACCCGCGCGACAAGCCATCCACCACCGTTGCACGCACGCAGCCCGATGTGGAGCCCCCCGTCACGATAATGCTGTCGCAGCGCAGCCACACCATCAGCGATTGCAGGTTGGTTTCATGAAAGGCTGAGGGCATCAGCTTGTTCACAACGTAATCGCTTTCGGCAACAGAAAGGTGCGGATCGAGCGCCGCCCGTGGCGAGTTCCGCTTAATATTTTGCAATGAATCCGGTGTATCGTCCCGCGATCCGAACACGCCGCAATCGGAGCCATCGGCGCGGAACGCCACATAGGTCCAGTAGACCGGCAAACCCTGCTCGCGCGCCAGTGCGGCCAGCGTGTTGATATGCTCGATCTGCTGCGGATCATTGTCATACGCCGTAACATAGGTGCCGACCGAAGTATAAGCACATTGCACGTCCACGTTCACCAGCATGGGTTTGCGCCCAAATCCATAGCGCCGATCGGTGGTCGCTGTGCGCAGCTCGTAAAACATCTCCCGCGCCGTCTTGTTAGAAAGCTCCATAATTTCTTACGTCCCCAAGTTTTCCAGCATGCCGGCCAGATCCCGTATCCCTCAACCCGCTCAAGAATCAAACGTCTTTTGGTTCTTTTCCTCAGAAAAGAACTTCTTCCGCTTGCCTAGGCCTGCATCTCCCGCGGCACCAAAGCCCCGTCCCGCACGATCATCTCGCCATCCAGGCTCAGCGAACAGCCACGCATCGGCATATCCAGATGGCACGGCGTATCGTTGGTACCGCCAAGTTCGGTGTTGGGCCCAAGGGAAAACAGCACATTCCCGTAAAATGCCAAACCGTGCACGCCGATCTCGGCATTCGGCTCGCGCGTCAGCGCCATATGATGCCACTCCGCCCGCTCATTCAGCCCCCAGCCGATATGCGAACATGCGTAGGCGCGTTCATCGTGAAAGCTTTCGATATAATTGCGCAGCAACGTCGCATCCATCCCCTCGCCTTCGATCCGCGTTACCCGCCCTTCTTCCACGGTCAGGCGCACGGGTTGCTGCACATAGCGGCGGAATGCATTCACGATATCGCCAGGCATCAGCATCACGGTGCCATCCACCGCGCCGTCATTGCCCTGCGTCAGCAGAAACCCGGAGGGAAAATGGTCCCAGCGCCCCGGCGTATCCGTAAACCCATACTCCGTCATCACCGGATACTGGCCAAGCCGATACGTGATATCGGTGCCGTGCGGCGACGTGATCCGCATGGCTTTTGCGGCACCCAGCATTTTTTCGCCATGCTCCACCCGCCGGCGCAAATCCTGCGTGGGAAACATCGCCCGCAGCACATCGAACGGTTCCCGCACGAACAGCATGCGGGCGCCGGCCGCCGTAATCTCATTTTGCTCATGCGAAAACAGCAGGCCCATAAGGTCGATAATGATATCGGCCTGCTTCAGCGCCTCGATCGCCGGGCGATTACCGGATAGCGGCGTGCGCCCCACCTGGCTAAGCGGCCCTGTCAGAGGGCGCTCCGGCAGGTTGATCTGAAAGCAACTCGCACCCAGAGTCTGCGCCGCAATCAGAAACGCCTGAGCGTAATCCGCCCTTACGAGGCCCATGGAAAGCACGGCCAGCGTCTGGCCGGGGCCAACCTTGCATAGCTCCAGTTCCTGCTTGAACAGGGATACCATTTCCAGTTCGGATGCCATTTCGTGCGTCCTTCAGATCAGTAAGCAAGAAGATCTTTTTTGAAAAAAGAACCAAAAAACTTTCACTTTTTTGGGGCCAGTGCGTTACAGAAGAAGGGCTTCCTCGGCAATTTTCGCGGCGCCCAGAAGGCGGCTATCGGACAAGGCCGAGCCCACCAATTGCAGGCCAAGCGGCAATCCATGCTGGCCTTTTCCTGCGGGCACCGTCACGCAGGGAAAGCGCAACTGAGTCCAGCCGCGGTTGAAAACCGGATCGCCGGTGCTCGCAAGGCCCATCGGCGCCTCGCCACGGGCCGGAAGGGTCAGCACCGCATCGAAGCCTTCCAGCGCCTGTGCCCAGCGCTGCGCTTCCGCCCGCGCCACCGTGCAGGCTGCATCGTAAACCTCGGCGGTCACGCCTTCAACAGGCGCAATGCCCTCACGCGTGTCGGGCCGCAAACGATCTGGCGCGAAAAGCCGCTCATAAGCCAGTGCCCTGGGCAATTCCCACCGCATGATCGTATCGTGCGCGTCCAACAAGGCAGCAAAATCCCCTGGATCGCCGATTTCCACCTGCAGCGTTCCATACCGCGCCAGTTTCGCGAGCGACTCCTCGAACACCGCCCGCGCATCTTCGTCCGCAAGATGCCAGGATGGCCCACGAAATACCGCAAACCTTGGGGCGGCCACCGTCGCATCCAGCGCTCGCCCGGCCAGCACGCCCGCAACCAGGGCAACATCCGCCACGCTGCGGCCAAACAGCCCGATCGTATCGAGGCTATCGGCCAAAACCTTGATGCCGCTTCGATCGATCAGGCCAAAACTTGGCTTGTAGCCAACCACCCCGCAAAAGGCCGCCGGCCGTATCGTGGAGCCCGATGTCTGTGTGCCGAGCGCGACAGGCACCATTCCGGCGGCCACGGCGGCGGCCGAGCCACTGGAAGAACCCCCCGGGGTACGTGCAGGATCGAACGGATGCCGCGTTCTGCCGGGTGCCTTGAACGCAAACTCCGTCGTCACTGTCTTGCCGACGATCAAGGCGCCGGCCGCGCGCAACAACGCCACGCAACTCGCATCGCCCGGTGGCCGATACCCCTCGTACAAACCGGATCCATAACCGGTCGGCATGTCCACCGTGTCGATCACGTCCTTGATCGCCACCGGCACACCGTGCAGTGGCCCCCGATGGGGGAGCCCGTCCAGCCGCGCCGCCTCGGCTTCCAGCCGCGCAGGATCGTAAAAATGCCAGGCGCCGACAGCTTCCTCGCAGGCAGCAATGCGCGCAGCGACATCCCGCGCCACGTCGGCCACCAGCAATGTGCCGGCACTCGTTCCGGCCGCGATCTCGCATGCGCCCGGCGCACGGCCCTGCAATGTCATGGTTGCGTCCCTCCCAGAACATGCGCGAAGGCACGGCCGAACTCCCAGGGTTGCGCGCGCTCGATTTGCGCCGCCAGCGCAAACAGGATGCCATCCTGCCCCAACGCCGCCCCGAAATGCGCGCCCACCGGCAAACCCTGCACGGAAAACCCCATCGGGACCGTCATGGCAGGGCAACCTGTGGCATTATACACCGCCGTAAAAGGCCCATGCGCCCAGAAACGATCATAAAATTTATCCACATCGTCGTCTATACACGCCAGCGCGCCAAGGGGTGGGGCCGGTGCCGCCGCGCACGGCGTCAGAAAAATATCGAAAATCTCGAAACTGCGGCCGGTGCGGCGCCCCGCCCGGCGTATTTCGTTCACAGCCTCCGCATAAGCCAGCGCGGTGATCCCGGCCGCCTCCGCCATCCAGGCCCGATTCACCGGTTCCAGCCCTGTCTCCTCGGAAAGTTCAGGGTGGGCCTGCAACCGCTCCCTCACCCCCAGCGCCGCATTCACGCCACAGATCTTGCGCCAGGCCGATTTTACTGCCGCCGCATCGTAGTCCAACGCGGCCTCCTCCACACGATGTCCCAGAGCCTCGCACAGACGCGCGGCCCGCTCCGCGGCCGCGGCACAATCCGGGTCGAGCGCCGTGCCCCCCGGCACGGAAATGGAAAACCCGATTCGCAGCGGTCGCGGATCTGTTTGCGTCTCGGCCAGGAATTTTCGCGACGCCGGCGGGATCGCATAGGGATCGCCCACCTCCGGCCCCGCGCTCACATCGAGCAATGCCGCACTATCCCGCACCGACCGGCTGACGCAATGCGGCGACGACATGCCGGACAAGCCTTCGCCCATCACGGGCCCCACCGGATTACGCGCCCGCGACGGCTTGAAGCCGAACAACCCGCAATGCGCCGCCGGCAACCGGATGGAGCCCGCCCCATCGGAGGCATGCGCCATCGGCACAATCCCCGCCGCCACCGCTGCCACCGATCCGCCGCTGGACCCACCCGGGCTACGCCGCAAATCCCACGGATTGTGCGTGGCCCCTTGCGCCAGCGGTTCGGTCGTAAAACTCAAGCCCAGCTCTGGCGTATTCGTTTTTCCCAGAAAAACCAGCCCGGCCGCCCGGTAACGCGCCACGAGCGTGCTATCGGTAGCGGAGCGATTGCCTGCATATAAACGGCTGCCGCTCGTCATCGGTGCGCCAGCCACCGCGGCGCCGGTATCCTTCAACAGAAAGGGCACGCCCGAAAACACGCCCTGGGGCAGGCTCGCCAACTGCCCCCGTGCCGATTCATCCAGCCGGTGGATGATGGCGTGCAGAGCGGGATCGGCGTGATCGGCGCAGGCAATGGCGCATTCCAGCACCTCGTGTGGCTGGATATCGCCGGTGGCTATTAGCGCGGCTAGCGCACAGGCGTCGTGGCTTGTGTATTCTTCAGGTTTCACGGGGGGATCCTAGGAAGGAAGCACTTCTTTTTTGAAAAAAAGAAGCAAAACTTTTACTTCTTGGAGCGTATTCATGCTGCGCAGCGCGACCCGACGACAAAAGTTTTTTGCTGCTTTTTTTCAAAAAAGAAGCGCTTCCTCCACTGCCTTTCCAATATCAACGAAACATCCAAGCTCCCGCAGCACCCTGCCAAACCCCACAAGCCCCGCAATCACCCCCTCATCGCACGCCGCCAGCCCCATATGATCCAGGCGCACCAATTGCCCGCGCACACCGCCCGCTTGGTTCAGCCGCACGTGGCGCTTCTGGCAGGCCCCCACAATGGTATCGGCATCCAGCCCCGCGGGCACCACAATGCTCGTTGCAAGATGGGAAGCGCAATCATCGTCTTCGATCCACAAGGTAACACCCATCGCCCGCAAGCCGGCACGGGTGGCCCTGGCCGCGCGGGTATGCCGCGCAACGATCCGGTCCAATCCCTCCGCCTCCGCCCGCGCAATGGCGGCATCCAGCGCCCAGAATTCCAGCGCCGGCGGCGTGCCGGGCAGCGCCCCGCGCCCTTGGTCGATCCAGTTCCGCTTGATCCCCCGAAGGGAAAGCAGGGAAGGATCGGCAACGCCACAGGTTGCCATATGGGCCCAGGCAGGTTCGCTGCACACCACGAGCGAAACGCCAGCAGGCCCCGCCAACCCCTTTTGCGGACCGAGCACCACTACATCGATCGCATCAAAATCGATTTTATGCGCGGCTACCGAGGCTACCGCGTCTACGATCGTGAGCGCTCCCTTCGATCGCGCAAGCTCCGCGATGCCAACAAGCGGGTTCACAACGCCGGTCGATGTTTCGCCGTGCGTCCACACCACCAGATCGACGCGCGGCAAAGCCGCCAGCGCCTGGGCCACGGCCGCCTCACCAATCGGGCGCCCCGGCTCCGATGCCAGATCGTGCACAGTGGCGCCCGCGCTCCGTAACCACGCACCGACGGCCACGCCATAACCGCTCGTCACCACATTCAGTGCAACAACGCCCGGCCGGCATAGGCTGGAGGCAACCGCTTCCAGCGCCAGCACCGCCTCGGCTTGCACGAACACGATATCGGATCGCGTGCCCAGCAGGCGCGCAGTGCGATCGGCCAGTGCACCATAGCCTTGTGCCGGAAACTCCGGCGGGTCCAGCAGTGCTGTCCAGCCCAGCACCGTTTCGCTCTAGATGTTCATGGAAAGCGTGATCACCGCGGCAAACCCGCCCCCTACATAATAGTACGGCGAGGCACCGCCGATCGAGGTGCCATAGATCCCCTTTGTTGTCTGCGCATTGGTGGTGATGCCGGCCGGCCCGCTGAGATAATGCACGTTGCCGATATTGATCAGGTTCAGCTTGATCTCAGGATGTGCTTTGGCGGCATATTGATGGATTCTGTAGCCGATGGCCATATTCGCCTGCGGATAGCCGGGAATCTTCTCGTCGTTCATGAACGTGGAATATTGCGAGGCCTTGTAGGTGAACAGCACGTTGCCGAACACCTGGCTATCGTCGTAACTCAGCCCGGCCGAAAACATGTAGGGCGGGCTTTCCACCGAAACCTTCCCAGCGGTTGGAAGATAATCGCTGCCGACCAGAATATTGTTATTGATATGGCTGTTCAGGTATTCCGCGGATATATACGGGCTCCAATGCTGGTAGGGCCGCAGACCCAGCTCGGCATCCACACCCCGCGTCGTCTGCCCGCCCGCATTGATGTAACTTGAAACCTGCACGCCGTTCTCGAACACGGTCGATGCCAGCTGCCGATTGGTAAAATTATAGTTGAAGAACGTGGCGGAACCGATCAGCAGATCGCTCGTATAGCGATACCCCGCCTCCTCGGAGATCGTGTACTCGGCTTTGAGGTTCTTGGCGGCCACACCATAGAGCCCGTAGGCGGGCGAATAATCGTTGTACAGCGACAAATTTACCGGCACCCTGAAATGCGTCGCGACACTCGCAAAAATCTGGTTTTCGGGATCGATCTGATACGAGGCACCGAGAGTAGGCAACGGCTCGGCCTCGGTGATGCCCGAATGATATTGCGGGCCGGGGAGATAATCGGTGCCGTAGCGCGAGACCATTGCTTCTTTGAAACCAGCATCGATCACCAGCCGGTTGTCCAAAAATTTTGCGGTGTCCTCGATAAAAACGGCGTTCGTCGTCGTGGTAGTACGAATGGATTGGGCCGCCAGCGCCTGCCCGTTTGCAAAGCTGATCTCGTATTTCTCGCCCGTGTTATTGGTCGGTGCCCCGTCCAGCCCGAGCGCTTCAAAGGTCTCGAAATCTTTGTCGTGCGATATGTCGAACCAGTACCCCGCAACGATGTGCTGGTTGCCGATCTGGTAATTCACCTTGGCGACGACGCCCGGCCGGGTCTGGTCATTGCCATAGGTTGCGAAAGCCGCGAATTGCCCGTTCCCGACCTGCCCGGTCGTCACGTTCAAATTCTGCGTTATGAATTCCGTGCCCAGGTAATTGCCGGCCTCGTTCAGATACGTGCCGCCGCTACCGAGCCCCTGGCCATACCACAAATAGGGCGTCACCTCGAAATTGAGATTGTTATTCACGACAATCTTCGATGGCGCCGACATGAAGAAATGCGTATAGGGCGCCTGGTAGAGCTTCCAGTAATTGATGTCGCCGTTTGTGTAATACGTATCGTAGTTTTCCGATTCGCCAAACTGCTTCCAGTTCGAGAGCGTTGGCAGGATCGCAAAGGTCTGATCCTCATGGTTCCAGGAACCTACCAGCGATATCTTGCTGCCATTGTCGAAATTGTCGACGAAATTGAAATCCACATGCTGCTTGCCGGTAAAGCCCGGGCCGTGCCAGCTCGGCGCATACAGGTTGAAATAGGAAATCCAGCCCTTCAGCCCGGTATCGCCGATCTTGCCAAAATTCAGGCGCACGAATTCGCGCGACGTATGATAGGATCCATAGCTGCCATCGGCATACAGGCCAGGCGAGTCCGTAGGATCGACGAACTCCATATCGATAACGGCACCGTTATTGTTCATCAGCGGATCGGAAATGCCGGCGCTGCCCTGCCGCACCGAGATTTCCGACAAATCTTCCGTCGCGAACCACTCATCGGGGTAGCCGAGATAATTGCCGACGTCGTTCAGCGGCATCCCTTCCCACAAAAAGCCGATTTCCGTGGAATCGAGGCCGCGTATGAACAGGTTTGGCGTTTGCACGCCATAGGGATCGCTGGAAGCGACGGTGACACCGGGCACGGTGGCGATCAGCTGGTATGGATTTGTGAGGGAGGGCGACTTGGCAATGAAGTCGCTGGAAACCGTGCTGATGGAAGCCGCTTCGGTCTGCTTCTTGATCAACCCGCCGCCGGGCTGGCTGCCCACCTTGCTGCCCTTCACCTCGATCGTCTCGGTCTGCACGGGCTTGGCCTTGCTACCGGCAGGGCTTTTAGCGGGCGCCGGATAGGCGGAAGGGTCCTCGCCGAGAACAGGCGATATCAGCGCAACGGAGACGAGAAAACTGGCACCGGAGAGCAGCAATCCTTGTTTCAGCTTCATTGCAGTAACGACTTTCGATCGTGGCAGAAGAAAGCACTTCTTTTTTGAAAAAAAGAAGCAAAAAACTTTTATCTCCTCGGGTTTATCCCCCTGCACCGCTGCGCACCTGCAGGCATGGAAGTTTTTTGGTTCTTTTTTTCAAAAAAGAACTTCCTTGCCTTTCTGGTCGCCGCTCAAAGCCTAAAGGTGTCATGACAGCACTGTCAAACCCATTCGGCCTAATTATTACCCCGCCGGCCAAAATTTGCTGTGGCACAGGGAATGCATATTTGCTCGACTGGCAAACACCGCCTGCGCAGATGAAAGAGCAGTGATGAGAGAGCCAGACGCGCGGATCCAGGAACCCGCCCCAACCGACCGCATCCTGCACATCGAACGGCGCGGGATCGGCACCATTCCCGATAGCGCACGGCACTCGCGGCCTGCGACCGTCGGTATCGTTTTTTTCGGCACGCAACTTACCTACGGCACGCTGATCGTCGGTGCGCTGCCGCTGGCGTTCGGCCTTGGCTGGTGGGCATCCCTCAGCACCATCCTGCTCGGAACCCTGATTGGCACGGCAGGCTTTGCGGCCATGATACCGATCGGATCGCGCACCGGCACCAACGGCACCGTCAGCAGCGGCGCCTTCTTCGGCATACGCGGCCGCTATATCGGTTCCCTGGTCACGCAAATTGTCGATCTCGGCTATTTCGCTATGACATTTTGGATCAGCGCACCACCGCT
>Ga0116226_10005420_pt1 | contig 11393 bp, 5 predicted proteins | sample S1TSphfallax_FD_89692 | JGI IMG/M metagenome (GOLD analysis project Ga0116226, IMG submission 89692) | Host-associated microbial communities from peat moss isolated from Minnesota, USA - S1T2_Fa - Sphagnum fallax MG | ecosystem: Host-associated > Plants > Peat moss > Unclassified | place: USA... | reverse complement strand
TACAAGGGATTCAGGCCCGGATCGTAGAAGTCCGGAGACAGCACACCCTCGCGGAGGTTATCGAGAACCACGATCCGCGGCGAACCGCCCAGCCGGCGAAACGCCTTCTCGTGAAGCTCGGCCCACACCCGTGCACTCGAACGGAAGACCAGCAGCCGAACACACTTGCGACTCCAGCCCAACGTCAGAACAAACAGCCGCGTGCGCCGGTACTTGCCGCTGTCCGGATCGCGCACCATCGGTCCCGTTCCGTAATCAACCTGGGCCTCTTCACCGAGTTGCGGAGAGGATTGACCGCATTAGCCGACTTCCTTTACCAGAGGCAGAGCGGTTGGTGGGCTCGATCAGAGTCAAGGGCGCAAGGCTGGCGGTGCCGGGCTTGGTCGATCTGTCCGAGCTCGCAGCCGCGACGGACGGGGTGGCAAGAATAGAAGCGATCTCATAAACGCGCAGTACCGCCGGATGGCCCAGATGAGCCCCGCTTTGCTTGCGAGTCTCATACGGGCCATCCGGTGCTACTGCGCGTTTATGAGACCGCTTCTAGAGTGGAAAGTTTCAGTTTCCCGCCGAAGAAATCATGCCCGTCACCTTCCTCTCCACCGAGCAACGAAAAACCTATGGCCGCTATAACGGAGCGCCGTCGGCTGAAGATCTAGCCCGCTACTTTCATCTGGACGACGCCGACCGTACGCTGATCGCCAAAAAACGAGGCGATCACAACCCGCTTGGCTATGCCGTGCAACCGAGTACGGTCCGTTACCTTGGCACCTTTCTCGAAAATCCAATCGATGTGCCGCCTGCGGTTTTGTACGCGCTGGCTAAGCAACTTCAGATCGAGTCGATTACCGCGCGTGGACTTGCCGGAACTGATGCTTGAAGTTGCAGCTCGCACTTCTGGAGAATCGATGCCAAGGCAGACTACGGCTTACTGAACTCGGTTTCCGAGCATCGCATCAGCCTTCACAAGATCGCGGCCCATTTGGACGATATGCTCCGCCTGGCAGGTTCGCTCAAACTCGGCCGGGTTCCCGCGACCGGCATCATGCGCACACTTCACTGTCGGGCCAAAAATTTCCAGGCAAAAAAAGTGGGAGGTCTCGCAATGAGACCCCCCTACCGATGCACGTTTCAAACCGCCATATTCTTGCGGAGAGAGCAGTCGGCTACCCTGCTCCCTTTGCCTGCGGCTTACTTGGTGCTGCAGGTCTCACCTCCGCTGTAGGTCCAGGCGAGGATGTTCTGGGTTGCGGAGAGGCCGCCGGTGCCTGCGGTAAAGCCGACATAGGCGGTGTCCCCAAGAACCTTGGTGAGGTCGCCGGTCAGCGTCGTGCTGGCGCTCGCACCGGTGACGAGGTCGGTGATGCTGGCCGTCGTCTTACTGTTGGCGTAGGCCAGGTGCACGTCGAACACATGTCCGCTATGCAGATCGATATGAGCCGGAGCCAGGTTGATCGCGGGCGTGGTCGGAGACGCGCCGTTGAGGTAGATACCGGTCGAGTCCGTACCTTCGCCGGCGTTGTTGTACAGGTCGAACTTCAAGGCGACGCTGTTGGGAATGCCGGCGTAGCCTAGCCCCGCTCCATTGGCGCCTACCTCGTTGGGATTGTTCGATTGCAGGGTAAAGGTCAATCCATCGGCCGATGGATCGAGCAGCTGGAAGGTGAACTCGGTGTCGAAGTTGGTGACGGGCACCGCCTCGGTGAAGAAAGCGCTGCGTGCTTCGTTCAGGCCGCCATCGGTGAGCTGGAGCAGGCTCTTCGCTACCTTCGCCCCGCCATTGAGCGAGATTCCGGTCGTCGTGAAGCCCTTCGAGTAGTCGATGGTCTGGCAGGCGTTCGAGTTGATGGTGAAGGTTGCAGTCGAGACACCGCTGGGCACACCGTTGAGGATGGCGATGGCCTTGATGGTCTCAGTCGAGGCGACGGTCAACGGCTTGGTGTAGAGCTTCGAGCCGGCGCTTGGGGTCGTACCGTTGGTCGTGTAGTAGATGGTTGCGCCCTGGGTGCTGGTCAGTGTTACGGTCTGCGCAGCAGCGTAGGTGCCACCGGCAGGTGAGAAGGACGGATTGGCCGGCGCGGGCGTGGTGACGGTGACGAGCGTGGTCGCGCTGGCGGCGTTGTAGTTGCTGTCGCCGGAGTAGATCGCGGTGAGCGTGTCGACGCCGACAGGCAGATCGCTGAAAGTAGCCGAGGCCCAGCCGCCGGAGAGCTCGGCGATGCCGACCGGGGTGCGGTTGTTGTAGAAGGTCACCGTGCCCGTAGGCGCAGGCGTGGTGATGGTGGTCTTCAGGGTTGAGGTCAGCGTGATGCTGGCCTTGTCGGTGATCTTTGAGGCGCTTGCTACGAGCGCAAGGTTGCTTGCGCCGCGGTTGAGGAAGAGCTCGGAGAGCTCGCCGTCGCCGTTATAGATGGCGCTGGATTCAACAGCGTCCGGCGCGCCATCGTTGTTCACATCGGCGACAAAAAGGCTGCCGTTGCTGGTGAGCGGCGCGGTGAACGACGGGGCACCGGGGATAAATGCGCCGCCCAGGTTGATCAGCGTGACCAGATTGCCGGTGGGCACAAAGGTTGCGTAGTTAAAGGCTGCCTCTGAGAGCACCAGGTCCGGGCGGCCGTCGTTGTTCACGTCGCTATATGCGCCCCCGGTTGAATAATTGCCGTTGGTGTACTGCACCGGCAGCTGGAAGGTGAAGTCGCCATTGCCTTTGAGCGCGTAGTTGCCGGTGGTGCCGTAGACAGGATTGCCGTTGCCGTCGATCTGGGAGACGACGCCGACGATCAGGTCCTGCTTGCCGTCGCCGTCATAGTCGCCGGGGATCACGGATGCGACCATCGTCGACTCGAGCACATACTGGGCATTGGCGAGATTGAAGGTGCCATCGCCGTTGCCGGGCACCGCGTAAAGGAAGTATGCGTCGATGCTCGCATCGAGGTCGCTGACCACGATGTCGAGCTTGTGATCGCCGTTCAGGTCGACCAGCTTGGCGATGTAAGCCTCATAGCCGTAGGGCGTAAAGCTGGGCGTAAAGTGGCCCTTGCCGTCGTTGATGAGGGTGAAGAAGCCGGAGGGCGTGGGCCCGGGCGTTCCGTAGTAGTAGCAGCTGGTGTCGCCGGGGTAGGCGACCACGATGTCCGGGTAGCCGTCGCCGTTGATGTCGCCCACATCGGCATAGTTGAGCGGGCAACTGGGTGTGACGCCGAGCGGAATGCTGACCGGTGCGGCGAAGGTGCCTTTGCCGGTATTGAGCGAGAGCAGCAGGCCGCCGTCGCTGCTGGTCTGGTAGTTGTAGCTGGACATCAGGATGTCGGCCAGGCCGTCATGGTTGAAGTCCACCGTGAAGGGCTCGACCGTGTCGATGTGGCTGGTGGCCATCACGCCGGTGCCTGAGAAGATGGTGCTGTAAGCAAACTGGCCTTTGCCGTTGTTGGCGCCGAGCACCAGGTCGGGCACGTTGTAGTTGTTGTTCAGGCCCTCGTTGCCCAGGTTGAACGCGAGCACGTCAGCGACGCCATCGCCGGTGAAGTCGCCGAGCGCTACAGTCTCAAGATTGATGGCCGCGTGACCGGGGATAGCGAGCGCCTGTACGCCGGTGAACTGGCCGTTTACCTGCGGATAAAAACCCGCGCTTCCGGTGTACTCATCCAGCTGCACCAGGTCGAGCTTGCCGCCCATGGTGAACTCGGCCGGCTTGGGCTGCTCGGACATGGCAACATAGCCGACCGCGATGTCACCGCTGACACCGGCGGTCAACTGAGTGACCGGGTTGGGGTTGAAGGCGCCGCCGGCCTCGCCCAGGTACACCGCGACATAACCGAAGTGGTAGGAGACCATGTCGATAAAGCCGTCGCCGTTGATGTCGACGAAGTTGGACGTCTCCGCACCGCCGGAGTTGAGGTTGCCATCGCCGCTGATGACCGCCGTCGGCGTCCCGAGGGTTCCGTCGCCGTTGCCCAGGGACAGCCAGGTCTTCCCGTCGCCGTCGTTGAGCAGCAGGTCGATCTTGCCGTCGCCATTCACGTCGCCGGCATAGACGCTGCCGTAACTGTAATCGCGTGTTGCCGAGAGCACGAACCCGGTCGTGGGGACCGTGGAAGGATAGGCGCTGAAGGTTCCATTGCCTTTGCCGAGCAGCACGGGCACAAAGCTGATCGCATCGAAGTAGGCATCGTAGCCGCCGACGGGCAGGATAAGATCAACCTTGCCGTCGTTGTTCATGTCGGCCAGCGTCATTTGTCCGAGGGTGGCGAAGCTTTGCAGGCCTGAGATGGTCGCGGTCTGCTCGGCCAGCGGCGCAGCGAAGGTTCCATTGCCCTTGCCGAGCAGCGTGAGCAGGGAGACGGTGGTGACCGGCTGGCCCTGGTTGTTGAAGGTGCTGTAGTAGCCGGAGGCGACCATATCCGGGATGCCGTCGCCGTTCACATCGCCGATGACGATGCCGCCACCGCCGCTCTCGTAAAAGCTTGCGTCTGTGGAGAAGTCGAAGGCGTACTCGACCGGCGCCTCGAAGCTGCCCTTGCGATTGTTGATATAGACCCAAACCGCAGTGTTGTCGGTATCGGTTACGATCACGTCCGGGTAGCCGTCCTTGTTCAGGTCAGCTACATCGGTGTGGCCGATGATGACTGGCCCCGGGGCATTGGTGCCGATATAGCCGGCGACCGGAGCGGGGAGGGTGGAGGTCACATGGAAGTCGGCGAAGTTGCCCGTACCCGGATTGATGAGCACGTTCAGGGTGCCGTCGGTCTGGACGTCGACTAGGTCGGCGAGTCCATCCTTGTTCACGTCAAGCGAAACGGCGGACTGCATGAAGCTGGAGTCGGCTGGATCGACTGCCGGGACAGCGACCGTTTGCGGAAAGCCGGGGAAGTTGATGGGAGACGCGGTGATGTCAGGCTTGGTGAGGCCCGAGGCGGCTGAGCCGGCGGATGCGGCCGCAGCCGAGCTGCCGGGCGCCGGGGACTTGGCCAGCAGCTTCTGGGTGAGAGGCAACAGGAGACGCGCATAGGGCGACTGCTGCGCTACCGGCGGCTTAGCCTGCAGCGGCGGCGGGGTATGGGTCTTGGTGGTTGTGGCGGGCGTCTCGGCCAGCGCCAGAGGGCTGACAGAGGATCCCAGGAGGGCGAGGCCGAGTGCGGCACGCGAGAGTTGTCGAGTCGAACGAGAGAAAGTATGCAAGGAAGTATCCTTTTTCATTGAAACCAGTCGAGATCAGGGGGTCGGGCAGGGTCTTCCAAGTCGAAGACCCTGTCGCAGGGAAAGCCGCCTGCAGCCGGTTACTTGGCTGCGGGCGAGACAGTAGACCAGCTGTTGAACAGGTTGAACGCGTTGACGCTGCCGAGTCCGGTCGCGAAGTCCCAGCCGGCCGTGGTCGGGTAGGCGGAGGTGAACTGGGTGGTGTCCAGGCTGATGGCGCCGAAGTAGGCCACATCGACGAACGGGGGGTTGGGGACGGCCTTCCAGTCAAAGCAGTTCGTATAAATGCAGGGTACGTCGATGTTGCCCTGGGTGACGTCGTTAAAGACGCAGGTGGACCCGATGGCGCTGCCCTTGGTCGAGTCGCATCCGCTTGCATTCTTGGCCGTGGTCTGGGTGCCGTACTCGTTTGCGGCCAGCTTGTAGAAGCCCGGATTGGCATTGCCCTGGCGGCCGTACTTCTGGGTGATGATGGTAAAGATGCCGGCCAGGGCGGGCGAGGCGAACGAGGTGCCGCCGGCCGAGTTGTAGACCGCATCGGTGGGGTTGGAGTAGTTGCAGGCTACGCCGTCTTCCGAGGGGTCGCTGTTGCAGAACAGGAGCGCATGGTTCCAGAAGCCGTTGGAGGCGAACATCGAGACGTCAGGGATATCGCGGGAGGTATCCACCGGCACGCCGGCGACATTCTGCCAGCTCGGCTTGAGGTAGACGGAGCTGGGACCGCCGCTGCCGCTGGCTGTGGTGACGAACTCATACCCCGGATAGACGTTGCAGAAGCCGGTCGGACCGTAAGCGTATTTGGCGCCTTCAAAGGTCAGCACCGTCGAGTCGGCGCAGGAGTCGTTCCAGGTCTTCTCCGGAACGTAGGAGAGCGCGCTGGTCAGGGTTGCGCTGTCGCTCTTGGACCAGTACTTGGAGTTCGTGCCCTGGGCGGTGTCGTAGAAGTCGGTGCCGCCGACCGAGACGTCGTAGGGGGTGCTGGTAAAGCCGCTCACCTGGATGCCGTTTTCGGCAAACGGCTCATCGGCGTCGCAGCTGACCGCGCCTTCGTCGCCTGAGGAGACAAACAACGTGACTCCCTCGGCAACCGCCTGCTGATAGGTAGCGGAGAACTGGGCCAGCTGCGGGGTGCCCATCTCGGCCTCGCACTCGCCGTAGCTGATGCTGACCACCTGCGGCGGGGTCTTCTGGCTGAGCAGGTTGAGCAGCGCGATCAGCCCGCCGAACTGGGTGCGGGAGTCCGCGCAGGCGGCGAGCACGACGTGAGCGTCCGGCGCGGTTGCGCCTGCCCACTCCGAGTCGAGCGCGGCTTCGATCTCAGCGCCGTTGATTCCGGGGGCGGAGCAGGGATGCGCGCCTGCAGGAGCCTCCTGGACAAAGGTGCCCGCGTAGCCGGAGAGGCCGAAGGCCTTGCGGAAGGTGGTGACGTCGGCCGCCTTCATGAACGTGTCTTCAATCACGGCGACCGTCTGGCCTGCGCCGCGGTAGCCGTTCTTCCATAGCGGGTTCAGGTTGTAGATGGTGGCAAAGTCGCCGGGAGCGACGAAGTACTCCTCGTCGCCCTGGTAGGCAAAGGTGTAATCGGGGCTGGGCTTACCCACCGGAACCAGCTTGCCAGAGGCGGGGTTGCGCTGCACCGAGATGGCGCCCTTATAGAGCGTGTGCGGCTTGAAGTCCGACAGCGGCGCGCCGACGACGAGGCCTGAGAGCGCGGCCGGAATCTGCGGCTCGGTCATATTCGAGATATGCGCCTGCCCGCCCACAGTGACGTTGTGAATCTCGGTATGGAAGGCATCTTCGACCTGGGCGACCTTGCCCGAGAACTGAATCATGGTGCGGGCGTCGCTGGTGGACTCGACGGTAAGACCGTGCGAGCGCAGCCAGTCGCTGACCTGGGCGATCTCGGCATCGGTTGCACCGAAGCGCTGGCCGAACTCGGTCGCGCTCATCCAGTGCTGGTAGGTAGGCGACTTCGGATCCTGCAGGGCAGCGAGCGCCTGCTCGACCTGCGCTTCCTTCTCCGGCGAGCGCTTGAGCGCCAGCAGCATGTGGTCGAGCGGCATATCCGGCACGGCGCGGCCAAGGTCCTCGGCGTGGCGGAGCGCCGGGGCCAGGTTGCCGTGTAAGGTAACGAGCTTGCTTTCGTCGATGCTCTGAAGGCTCTGGGGAGCTTGCCCGAAGCTTACGCCCAGGGCAAGAGTCAATGGGATAGCACACGATACAACGTTACGAATCTTCATCACGAATCCAGTTCTCCTGGTGGTGCCTGCTGGGTGGCTCTTTGGTTCTGAAAGAAAGGGGCAGACGCGTGGAATGGCGGGAGAAAACAAGCTGCGGGCCACACATGCCTTGGGGAGAAGAGTGCGTGAATCTTTGGAGACACACGAGTAATTTGTTCGACAAAATTACATCACCTCGTAACCCCTTTGTTATCAATACCACGGTCGCCCGATGATGCTTTGCCCTGTTTCGGGACGCATCGCCAGAGCCGCGCAGAGCTCGCTAACACTTTGAAATCGTGATCTGCGAAGATGAACCATGCCTCCTTTCTCCAGCGTCAAGTTTGCTTTTGCCGGGTTTCTGTTCGACCCGGCGAGCGGAGAACTGACGCAAAACGGTCACCGCATCCGGCTGAGCAAGCAGACCGCCGACATCCTGACGGCGTTGTTGGTCCACGCCGGAGCGCTGGTCACCCGGCAGCAACTGCGCGAGGTTCTGTGGCCGGAGGGTGAACAGGTTGACTATGACAAGATCATCAACAATGGCGTAAGCCGGCTGCGCTACATATTTAAGGATGACCCGCAGAACCCCAGCTTTATCGAGCGGGTGCCGAAGCGGGGCTACCGGCTGGTGGTCGAGGTCACGCGTATCGATTCCGGTGCGGAGAGCGTACCGCTGGTGGAGATGGCCAGCGCCCCGGAGGACGTGACGCCGGAGGGCGATTTCGTCGACGAGCCGGGGTTCGAGGCGGCGCAGCCAATCCCGCAGCAAGTTCTAGACCGGCGCTCGATCGATACACTCCAGCCCATTCCGCCGCCCCGGCAGCAGCCGTGGCGACGCCCCTGGCTATGGGTGGCGCTGGCGGTCGTGACGCTGCTGGTCTCCGGCTTCTCGCTCTGGATCAACTGGCACGCCACTGCCCCGGCGAGCGCCGCACCCCGGCAGGTCTCACTCGCCATCGCGCCGTTTGAGGCCACCGGAGCCGGCAGCCAGGAGCTGGCCGAAAGCTTCCGTCTGGACCTGGCCGATGCGCTGTCCCAGCTGCCCGAGGTGCAGGTGCGCGCGCTGCATTCGGTCGGCCAGCTCCACCTTGCCGATCCGTCGCTGCCGGACGCCGCCGCCCGACTGGGGCTCGATATGATCCTGTTCGGCCACCTGAGCGTCGATGGCAAGCAGTGTCATCTGCAGTTTGAGCTGGTCCGCGGCAGGGACGGCGCGCATGTGGCCACGCTGCAGTACAGCGGCACGGTCGACCAGCTTGCGTCGATCCGCGACCAGATCCAACAGGATCTGTTCGGCAAGCTGCAGCTGGCCGGGGTGCGCAGCCAGCGCCTCTTCGGCAGCACCTCAGACCCTGAGGCGTACAAGGCGTACCTGCTCGCCCGCTACCAGTTTTCGCAGCAGACGGCGGAGTCGCTGCGCCAGGCCACGCGCGACTACAACTCCGCGATCGAGCGCGATCCTGACTTTGCCATGGCCTATACCGGCCTCGCGCGGACCTACCTGATCCTGATGCTGCACGAGTTCATGCCGCCCGGCGAAAGCTTCCGCAAAGCCGGGGCGGCGGTGAACAAGGCGCTCGATCTGGGCGCGTCGCTGGCTGAGGTGCACTCCATCCTGGGCTTCATCCACTACTACCGCGACTGGGATTTCGTGCGCGGCGAGCAGGAGGAGCGGCAAGCCGTCGCGCTTGAGCCGCATCAGCCCATCTACCACCAGTGGCTGGCGATCATCCTCTGCCATGAAGCCCGCTACACCGAGGCTCTGGAGCAGATCGACCTCGCGCTGGCCGACGACCCCAACTGGTCCTCACTCTATGTGACGGAAGCCTATGTCGCCAGCTATGCGCAGAACGGCAAGCGCATGCTCGCGGCGGCTCGCCGGCTCAATGATCTACAGCGCGACTCACCGACTGCGATCAATACGCTGGCCAATGCTCTCTGGTACAGCGGCCGGCCGCTGGACGCAATCGCGGAGTGGCGCCGGATGGCAGTGCTCGACGGCGACCAGGCCAGGGTCGCACTCGAGGATCGCGGCCGACGCGCGTTCCTCTCTGAAGGCGTTCGCGGCTATGCCTTAGTGCGCCTGGAGGCGCTGCAGCCGAGCAAGGCGGCGGCCCTGCACCCCAACGACTTTGATCCGGCCGAGTGGTACATGGCTGCCGGCGACGAAGACCGCGCGATCGAAGTCCTGCGCCGCAAGGCGGCCGAACACGATCCGCAGTTCCCGGAGATGGCCGTCAGTCCCTTGTTCAGGAAGCTCCACGACCGTCCCGATTTTCAAGCGATCGTCGCAAGCTCCGGCATCCATGCGATGCCCGCAGCGAGCGCTGGCGCCGTCACCGGCATTGGAGCACGCCCCTAAATGGGACGATGTTAGATTCGGGCGGAAGATGGCACTTAGCGGCCCCCGGAAGTACAGGGCTGGGAGGGTTTCGCCCTGCAACCGTAAACGAGAGCGATACCCTGTGAAAGTCGCCTCCAGGGAACGATGTCGGAAGGAGAAACTGGAGCCGACGACCGGACTTGAACCGGTGACCTGCTGATTACGAATTGGCAGGCAACAGCGTAAGTTGTTGATAAGCAAGAGAAAGTGACCGTAACTTAGAGAGAGGCTAACCCCTTCAGCCAGCATAACTTAGCGTGGCATAAATATACTTGGCTAACCCATAACATGAGTTTTCATTGAAGGGACATGGCTAGCGCCCTACAATACTCGCATCCCGAAAGTCAATCTTGCGTCCATTGCGAGGCGGAATCTATGGCATGGGTTGAACCGTTGTATTCACGCAGTCAAGTAAAGCGTGCGGGCGAATGGCTGCGCGCGCAGGACACCCCGATCAATACAGAGGTCATCAAGAATTGGCGCACCTCCCATGGATACCCACTTCACCATTTCTATATTTCGCTGAAGACTCGCGCCAGAAAAGTCAATCCGAATAGCTTTGTTTCGCAACGGCTCAAGCGTTTGCCCTCGATTCACGCGAAGTTGCGTCGCGAGCGGGCGATGCAACTCACCACCATGCAGGACATTGCGGGATGCCGATCTGTAATGCCTTCAATCAAAGATGTTCAGGGTCTCATCAGTGCATATAGTGCTGGTGAATCGCTACATGAGTTCGACCACGAGAAGGACTACATCAAAGAGCCGAAGAGTTCCGGGTACCGTAGCCATCACCTAATTTACCGATACAAGAGCGCGACTCAGACAGCTTTTGAGGATATGCGAGTCGAAATTCAGATACGTTCAGCCCTTCAGCACGCATGGGCAACAGGGCTTGAAACTATCGACGTGTTTACTCGCCAGGCATTGAAATCCAGTCACGGGCAAGCCGATTGGGAGCGATTCTTTATCTTGATGAGTGCGGCTTTTGCTGTAAAAGAAAAGTGCCCACCCGTTCCCGGCGCTCCATCGGGCAAGGAACTACTTCAAGAAATATGCCATTTGCGGGAGACATTGCAGGTGACAAAGCGCCTAAAATCATACAAGTCATTTCGGCAGATTCTTGGCTTCAAAGAACTCCAAAAGCCCGATCTCGTCTTGCTTCGCATGGAGGTTCGGGACGAAAAAAGCATCATCAAAGTTCAAGGCTTCGCCACAAACGAAACCGATGAAGCGTACGCTGAATACTACAAGGCCGAAGCGGAAAAGGATTCCGATGCCGTACTCGTGTCTTCCGCTCGCACAAGGAATTTAAAACGAGCTTTCCCGAACTTTTTTGCTGATACAGACGTTTTTATGCGCGAAGTCGATGCAGTTGTGGAGAACGCAAAGGATTGAGTTTCTGGCTGCCAATGCCCTGTCACGGCCTCATCAGAATCTCACTTTGGCATTGACCCGTCAAGTAAGTTATTACCCTAAGTGTCACTGGTAGAGTGAAAGCATGAGCGACGTCAACAGCCAGGAATACCAGAACTTCGCGAATCTCTTGAGGCGCATTGTAGAGGTCCCTCGCTCCGAGGTTCAGAAGCGCATGGATG
>Ga0116226_10005419_pt1 | contig 11393 bp, 10 predicted proteins | sample S1TSphfallax_FD_89692 | JGI IMG/M metagenome (GOLD analysis project Ga0116226, IMG submission 89692) | Host-associated microbial communities from peat moss isolated from Minnesota, USA - S1T2_Fa - Sphagnum fallax MG | ecosystem: Host-associated > Plants > Peat moss > Unclassified | place: USA... | reverse complement strand
GCCTGCGCCTTGTCCTTGGGTGCCGCCGCGGCTCATGCCACGACCTATGATTTCAGCACCGCGTATGACTCCACGTCGTCCAATCCTCAAGGCACGACCTACCAGGCGCCAGCGGCCAGCACGCTGCCGCCGGCCGTGACGACGCCACTGACGCTCAATGGCGCGACGTTCACCACCAACGATCCGAATGGCTACGTGGTCGGTCCGAATGCCGGGCTCTACAGCACGTTGGGATCATCCGTGCTGTCGACCGCGGGTGATGTGGCGAGCCTCAGTATTGCCTTCGCGAGCGCGCAGACCGGCATCAGTTTCGATGCGGCCACCGGTGATTTTCTCGGCTTGAATGGCAGCGATAGCGTGAGTGTCAGCGAGTACAACGGCGCCACGTTGGTGGGTACGCAGTCGATCACCCCCGTGGTTCCGGGGACTGATCTGTATCCGCAGGGTCTCTTCAGTCTGGCTGCCGGCGCGGCAGCGTTCACCTCCGTCACGATCAGTGCCGCTGACGCCGCGGGTGGTGAGTCATTGGCGATCGCCGACTTGGCGACGACCCCGGTGCCGCTGCCCGCCACGCTCTGGATGTTGTTGGGTGGCTTAGGGGGCGGTCTCGCCGTGGCCCGACGGCGGCGCTGACCCACGACAATTCCCATGCCACGGCTCGCTTCCCAGACGTGCGCGCACCCAGCGAAGCTGATCGGGTGTGGTCTTTTCCATCAACGGGTCGTGGTCCAGACCCGGTCGATGGATGAACTCGATCTCGAGTCCGTGCGCGCACGCGGCGCGTACGCCAGCGGTGATGTTGGCGATCGCCACCGACCGGTCGGCATCACCCGCCAGCACCAGCAAGGGACCTCGAATGCGTTTATCGCCGCTACGGCTGTCCGCGTTATAGCGCCGTAGTTCCGGGAGCCGGTCCCAGCCGGCTCGCACCGAGGGGTGCCTGCCGATCTCGTTCATCGCGGCGTAGGCGTAGTACCAACAGCCTTGGGTGGTGACATCCGGGTAGCGCACGCGAGCCGCTGGCGTGAGCAGTCGGGCGAGATCGAGAGTCGGATAGCTCGCCTTGATGCCGAAGGCCGTCAGCGGCCAGTACAGGTTCGTGATCGCATCGTAGGTACGGGCATCATGGTGCTCGAAGGCTTCGAAGCTCATGTCTCCAGCGACCGAGATCGCTCCCGCATAGTCGGGGTCCTGAAGCCGGGCCTCGAGCTCAGCCACACCCCAGGCGGCGATTCCGCCCTGAGAATGACCGATGACCACCCATTTTCGGCCCAGTGTGGCGACCGCGCTGCGCGCCGCCGGCACGGCATAGACCACATCGTTCGCCTGCGGGATTTTGTTGTCGTATGGATGCGGTCCCGGCGTTCCGAGACCCGCATAGTCGGTGGCAATCACCGCGAATCCCGCCGTCACCATCGGCATCAAGCCTTCCGCGCCATATTCGACGTCGCGCATCAGCGAGGGTGCGCATTGGCGGGCGACGCCGCTGGTGCCATGCGCCCAGGCAATCACCGGCCAACCGTCCGCTGGTGCCGGGCCCGCGGGCAGCAAGACCACGCCCGACGCGGCGACGTCGTTGCCGTCGAGTGCGCGTGAATGGTAGAGAATCCGAACGGCATGCGCGCCCTTGGGAAGCGTGTAGCCATCGAACGGCTCCGCGCGGATCAGCGTTCCGGGCCGAGCCTCGGCCAGCGGCTGCGGTGGGTCGTAGAACGCCGTCAACGGCAGTGCGTCGCGGGCCTCGATGGCGAGCGCCTCGGCGCGGTTCTCAGGCATCGCCTCGTCGGCGGCGGCGAGATCAACGTGCACCATGCCGAGCGCGACGGCGCCGGCCAGCCCGAGGGCGCCGACGCGGCGCCTGTGCCGGCGAATGGTCCGACCGGTTTGGAAGGGGGACATCGAGCCCGATTCTACAACGGGCTCGCGAAGTGGCGTAAGCTTTGATCAGCGAGCGAGGCGTACATGATCTATGTGATCGGCGAGAAAAGGATCGAGACGGACGGCGATGAGTTCTACGTCGCTCCCGGGGCTGCCGTGATCGGCAACGTGCGATTTGGCGTGGACGCGAGCGTCTGGTTCAACTGTGTGCTGCGCGGTGACAACGACTGGATCGTGTTGGGGCGCGGCACCAACGTTCAGGACGGTAGCATCATCCACACGGACCCGGGCCTGCCGGTGCATCTCGGGGTCAACGTTTCCGTCGGGCATCGCGCGCTGCTGCATGGCTGCACGGTGGGCGATTCGACGCTGATTGCCAACGGCGCGATGGTCCTCGACCGCGCACAAATCGGCAGTCATTGCCTGATCGCGGCCGGTGCGTTGGTGCCGCCCGGCAAGGTGATTCCCGACGGCTCGGTGGTGATGGGAATGCCCGGACAAATCGTGCGCCAGGCGACCGATCGTGACCGGGAGATGATCGAACGCACCGCCGGCCATTACGTGCAGCGCGGCCGGATGTACCGGGCTGAGCTGGCGCTCGACGCCAGACATTCCGACCCGCCGAGTGGCTGAGCAAGCGCCCATTCTCGCGGCGCTCACAGGAGGATCGTCATGGCCAATCATGGATACGACTCGGGACGGTTGAATCTGCCCTTCGTCGGGCATTGTACCTTTGCGAAGAGTCAGCCGGTGCTCGACTGGGACCGCATCGACGCCGATGTCGCGGTGTTGGGTGCGCCGCTCGACATGGGCACCCAGTACCGCGCGGGCGCGCGTTTCGGGCCGCGCGGCATTCGTGAGGCATCGACGCTGTATTCATTCGGTCACGATGGGGCCTACGACCATGAGGATGACGTCGTCTACATGCCCACCTCCCAGGTGAGGATGGTGGATATCGGCGATGCCGACATCATTCACACCGACACCGAGCAAAGCCTTGCCAACATCGAAGCGGCGGTGCGCAAGATCCTGGCTGCGAAGGCGTTGCCGGTCGTGCTCGGCGGCGACCATTCGGTGAATGACCCTTGCATACGCGCCTTCGATGCCGAGGAGCCCATCTACATCGTGCAGTTCGATGCGCACTTGGATTACGTCGACGTCCGCCACAACGTCAGGCGCGGTCACGGCAATCCGATGCGCCGGGCGGCCGAGAAGTCCTACGTGCAGGGCATCAGTCACCTCGGGATTCGCAACGTGTCGTCGACGGCGCGCGAGGGTTATGAGGCGGCGCGCCGGAACAAGTCATCGATTCTGTCGGTGCGGCAGGTGCGGGCCATGGGCGTCGAGAAAGTGCTTGCGACCATTCCGGCGGGGCTGCGGTATTACATCACGATCGACATCGACGGCTTCGATCCTTCGATCGCGTCGGGTACCGGCACGCCGAGTCATGGCGGCTTTCTGTACTACGAGGTGATGGAGATCTTGCAGGGGCTGGCCCGGCGGGGCGATGTCGTTGGGATGGACCTGTGCGAGGTTGCGCCGGATTACGATCCCAGTGGCAGCACCTCGTTTCTCGCCGCTCAGGTGCTGCTCAATTTACTGGGGTACGTGTTTCACGAGCGCGGCAAGCGCGCGAGTGGCGAGACAGCGCGCTAGCGGTGGGTTGGCTGTTGAAGGCGGGCGGTCTGGCTGGACAGCGGCGGGTCGATCCGGTAAATCTAGCGCCCTATCTTTAGCTTGCGCCGGCACCGGCGCGGTTGCCTCCGGAGATCGGGACGATGCCCACACGCGCCTTGCAAACCTTTCAGAGAAGCGATCCGTTCGAGTCGATCATGGCCGGATTGCAAGCGGACGGCGGCGTCATCGTCAAGGATTTCATCGATCAGGATCTCGTCACCCGCTTGAATGCGCAGTTGCGCGCACACATCGAATCGACCGATCCGGGGGCGGAGAACGTCGGCGAGGAAATGTCGCAGTTTTGGGGCAGCCAGACCAAGCGCTTCACCCGCCTCGCGGCGCGAGCACCGGCGTTTGCCGAATTGTTGGATCACGATTTGATGCATCGTTGGGCCGAGCACACCTTCGTCGGCGATTACTGGCTCAACACCGGTCAGGCGATGATCGTGGGTCCCGGCGAAAAGGGTCAGGTTCTACATCGGGACATTGGTATCTGGCCGTGGTTTCTCGAACAGGGCAAGTCGGCCCCCGAGGCGATGGTCAGCATTCTCTTGGCGCTGTCTGACTTCACCGAGGAGGTGGGTGCGACGCGCGTGATACCCGGGAGCCATCGGTGGGATGAGTTCATGCAAACGCCGAAACGCGAGGATACGGTGGGTGCGGTCATGCCGGCCGGCGGCGCGCTCTTGTATCTGGGTAAGACCGTGCACGGCGCCGGCGAGAACATCACGACCAATCGCTGGCGGCATGGATTGCACATGAGTTTTTGTCTCGGCTGGCTCACGCCGGAGGAGGCGGTGCCGATCGGTGTGCCCTGGGAGATCGCCCAACAGTATTCGCCCCGGGTCCAGCGCATGCTGGGTTACGCGTCGCGACGGCCGGCCAAGGATCAGGCAGCGGTGAATTGGCTCATCGACTTCGTCGATGTACGCAACCACCTGGGGGTCGAGGTGGAAACGCCGACGGCATCGTCGGGTCGTTTCAAAGAATCCTTGCAAAAAGAATCGCTCTGAACCCGGTGTCGTCCGCGTCGGTCGGTGAGCGGCGCGTCTTGCTCGCCGCGTCTCTCGTCGTCGTCGTGGGGGTGATCGCGACGACCTTGGCGCAGAACGTGATTCTCGGCAAGATCCCGTTGCAGAATCTGCTCAAGAACACGCTGCATGCGGACCGTTCGGCGAATGCGGCGTTTTTCTTCTGGGCGATTTTTCCATGGTACTTGAAACCGCTGGTCGGCTTGGTCGAGGATGCGGTCCCGCTCGCCGGCACGCGCCGCCGCAGTTACCTGATGCTGGGTGGCGGGCTGGGTGCGCTCGCCTGGTATTGCTTTCCCTGGGTCCCCTTCTACTATGCCGCGCTGCTCGCGGTGAATGTTCTGATCAGCCTCTCGATGGTCATCGCGAGCACGGCCATCGGCGGCTACATGGTCGAAGTCGCCGCGAGCCGTGGTGGCGCGGGTCGCTTGAGTTCGCTGCGTATGATCGCCGATCAGTTCTCGGTGTTGGTGGCGGGCCCGGCGGGCGGCCTGCTGGCGGCCTTCGCCATCGGCTGGACCGCGGTTTGCTGTGGCAGCATCGCATTGCTGATCGTGCCGGTGGCCTGGTGGCTGTTGCGCGAGCGGCCGGCCGCACCTGCGGCGGCCGGCGTGTTGCGCGAGGCGCGCGCGCAATTCCGTGCCATCGGCAGCGCGGGCACGATGTGGGCGACCGCCGGCCTTGCGGCGCTTTTCTACAGTGCGCCGGGCGTGCAGACCGCGTTGTTCTACATCCAGCAGAACGATTTGCACATGAGCACCGACGCTCAGGGGGTGCTGCTCTTTTTGAGTGGCGGCGGCGGCATGCTGGCGGCGGCATTGTATGGGGCTTTCGGGTCGCGGCGCTTCACGCTGCGTGCGCTGTTGATGGGATGCTTGATACTCGGTGCGTGCGGGAACCTTGCGTACCTCTTCTATGATTCAGCGGCCGCGGCCCGTCTCATCGAGTGCTTCAACGGCTTCGGCTACACGATGGCCGAGGTCGCGCTCATGCACCTATGCGTGCGTGCGACCCCGGCGGGCAGTGAGGCATTGGGCTTTTCGCTGCTGATGTCGGTGCGCAATTTCTGTCTTTATGGCAGCGATTGGCTGGGATCGACGCTGCTCGACCGAGCGCATCTTCAATTTCATACGCTGGTGCTGATGAACGGCGCCACCACGCTTCTCGCCGTGCCGCTGGTGCTGTTGCTGCCGAGCGCGATCGTCAGGGCGCCTTAAGCGGCGCGGGGCCGCATCATAGGGATCGGCCGCGGAGGCGTTGCGGAGGCGCGTAACGTCAGGCAGCGAGCTCATTCACCATGGAGATGATCTCGGCCAGGACGGTGCCGCCGACCCGCAGCCGGCAGGATTCGATCTCCCGTCGATCGAACGAACGCGAGGCCGTTCTGCCGCTGGCGACGATCTGGATGCTGGCACCCGTCACGTCGTCCGGGGGGCCTCGATCGACGTTCGTGACCGTGCCAAAGAGTCCGTGCGGGACCAGGCGACTCTTGATTTCATTGCGGATTTTGCTGATTCCGGTATCGAATTCCTCGCGCGGGTTGGGGTCATTCATCCGGATACCTCGAGAGTGGGTGCGAGCGATGTGAGGGCACGTCGATGATACGCGCAACTAGGTTCGCGGGGTGCCGGTCAGGGGCGCCATCTCGGCACGCAATCGAGGCAGGCTCGCGGGGTGGTTGCGCTGGATGAAGGCGATGAATTGTTCCCGGATGGCGCAGCGCAGATCCCAGGATTTCGAGGAGTCCGCGGAGGTCGCCAAGATGCGTAGCTGCATGGTCCGGTCGGTCGCGTCGCTCACCTGGAGATTCCAGAAACGCCTATCCCACAGCGGATGGTTTTCGATGATGCCCTGGAGAGCGGCGCGTCCCGCTTCGACCGGAAAGGTGTAGTCCACCCAGACGAACACCGATCCCATCAATTGGGACGACGTGCGGGTCCAATTCTGGAAGGGTTTTTCGATAAAGTAGCTGAGCGGGAGCACCATCCGTCGGTCATCCCAGATGTGAACCACCACATAGGTGAGCGTGATCTCCTCGATGCGACCCCATTCGCCCTCGACGATGACCACGTCATCTTGACGCATGGGTTGCGCCAGCGCGATCTGGAATCCGGCGAATAGATTGGCGAGGGTTTTCTGTGCGGCGATTCCCGATACGATGCCGACCAAGCCGGCCGATGCCAACAGACTCGTGCCCACGTGCCTGACTTCCTGGAACAGCATCAAAATGGACGCAACGGCCAGCAGGCCGATCAGTACGTAGATCACCCGGGTGATGACATGCAGCTGGGTATAGACCTTGCGAGCCCTCAGGTTATCGGCGGCCGCCATGTCGAAACGAATCAGCACCACGGTCTGTCCCATGGCGACCGCCCTGATGAGCAGCACCGCCACGGCGATGATGAGAACGATGCTGGTGATCCGGGTGATGACGCTGGCGTAGGGCGTGGGCAGTCCCAGCATCGGTAACCCTAAGATGATCGCGATCACGATCACCAGGATGCGAAAACTCGAGCCGAGCAATGGCACTAGCAGGTCATCGATCGGGCTCGGCGTGGTTGTTGCCCAGGCGGCGACATGGGCTTCGACCATGCGGCTGGTACGCAGCACGAACCACAGCAGCGTGACGAAGGCACCGCCGTCGAAACTGGCGTGCAGGCCGCGCTGAACCGCTTCCAAGCCCTGGTCGGGTTGTAGCTCGAGCGTCAACGGCGTCGCGGCAACATAGGCGCCCAACAACCAGATCAGCAGATACAACGGCGCGCCGATGGCGCTGAACGTCCGGTGCACGAGGTTCAAGGGGCTGGTGCTCGCCCGCTGTTGCCGATGCCGCACGTACCAGCGCGCGACGAATTGCAGCACGATGGCCAACACCAAGTAGAAACCGCTGACCGCAAGTTCCGACACGCGCATCGAGCCAAAGACCAGAACGCGCCCCGGCTCTCCGAGGAGTTTCGCGGCCCACCCCTCGAGGTGACCGGTCAGCAATGCCAAGAAATGATCCATAGGGTCGGGCTGCAACATCGCAGGTTCGCGGTTCCTCGAGCTTGCCGGAAACGGCCTGACGGGTGCGTAGGAAAAACGGCCGGATGCATGTACGCTGAACGGAAGGTGTTGTCGCGGAGGCCAGTCAATCAAAGCGTGGAGTAGCGTGCAGGAAGTGATGCGTTTGGTTGGCGCAGCGGTGCTGACCTGGCCCATGGCGGGATCCGTGGCCTTGGCTGACGCGCCGGCCCGTGCCGATGCGGCGGTTGTGGCGGCTCTTCAACCCTGGCAAAGCTTACCGCCGACACCGTCCCTGCCGGTCCCGAGATTGCGCGGAATCGCGCCGGTCAACGGCGTGCGGCTGTATTTCGCCCGTTTTGGGACCGGCTATCCCGTGCTGCTGCTGCATGGGGGACTGGCCCATTCGAACTATTGGGGCGCGGTAATTCCTCGCCTGGTTGCCCGCCATTTCGAGGTAATCGTGCTGGACAGCCGCGGTCACGGCCGCAGCACCCGTAACGTCCAACCGTATAGCTACGGGTTGATGGCCGAGGATGTGCTGGCTTTTCTCGATTATCTCAAGCTCGAGCAGGTCGACCTCGTCGGCTGGAGCGACGGCGGGATCATCGGCCTCGACCTTGCCATGCATCATCCGGATCGACTGCATCGCCTTGCGGTGTACGGCGCCAACAGCGACCCCTCCGGAGTCCGCGAAGGCATCGACGTGAATCCCGTGTTCGGGGCCTATCTCGAGCGTACCCGACGCGAGTACATGAAACTCTCGCCCACACCAAAAGACTATGGTCGGTTCCTCGCGCAGATCCAGACGATGTGGGCGAAGGAGCCGCGCTACGCCCAGGCCGATCTCGCGTCGATCCGCACGCCGACGCTCGTGTTCGACGGGGCGCACGACGAGGCGATCAAACGCGAACACACGGAGTATCTAGCGCGGATCATTCCGGGCGCGCGGCTCATGATCCTCGATGACGTGAGTCACTTCGGCATGATCCAAGACCCGTCCCGCTTCGCAGCGACGGTTTGCGACTTCTTGACGGGAGATTGAGCCACATGTCCGCATTGCTCACCCGAGTGGATCAGGTTCTCGAAGCAATCCCGAAGAATTATCCCGGTCCCGGTGGGGCGTGCGCCGTGGTGCATCAGGGGGAGGTGTTGGTCAGGCATGCATGGGGTTGGGCGAACGCGGAACAGCGCATCGCCTTTACGCCGCGCACCTTGTTCAGAATGTGCTCGATCAGCAAGCAATTCACCTGTGGGGTGACGTTGGAGAGCTTTCCCGATCCCTCGGTGCTCGATGCCGACGTGTGCGCACGGCTGCCGTTGCTCGAGCAGGTGGCACCGGCGACGTTGCACCTCTGTCATAACCAGTCGGGCTTGCGTGACTACTGGGCCGTGGCCATGTTGCACGGCTCCCCCGTCGAGGCGCCGTTCGGCGACTTCGAGGCAAGCCAGGTGATCGGGGGCACCCGCACGTTGCAATTCGCTCCCGGCACGCGCTATTCCTACGTGAATCAGAATTTCCGTCTGCTGTCCGATATCGTGCAGGAACGTACGGGCAGAAGCTTCAGCGAACTGCTGCGGCACCGTATTTTCGAGCGCGTCGGCATGACGGATGCGCAGTTGACCGCCGACACTCGGGCGATGCCGGACGGTACGCAGGGCTATGAGGGCACCCAGCAGACGGGGTTTCGCGCAGCGATCAACAATATCCTGTGGACCGGTGATGCCGGGCTCGGGGCCAGCCTCGATGACATGATTGCCTGGGAACGGCATATCGATGCCACTCGTGATGACCCCACTTCTCTCTATCAGCGTCTGGCGGCGCCGGTGACTTTCGCGGATGGCACTCCCGCACGGTATGGCTTCGGCCTTGCCCGTGTGCGAGAACTCAATCGCGATGTCACCGGTCACGGCGGAGCCTTGCGCGGTTGGCGCAGTCATCGTTTCTACGTGGCCTCCGAACGTATCTCGGTGGTCGTGATGTTCAATCATCTATCGGATGCGCATGCCGCGGCGGTCGACGTACTGGCTGCGGTGCTCGGTGAGGAGCGTGCGGCGTCACCCCTTGCCAGTGCATTGCCGCCGTGGCTCGGCACCTATGTTGAGCCGGAAACCGGGCTGGCTGCGCGTATCGAGGCGGCAACCAACGGGCAGTTGATCCTTCGATATGGTCATTCGGCCGAGCGGCTGGATCTGCGCGCCGACGGAAGCGCCGCCAATGAGGTCACCGTTCTCAGCGCCAAAGAGGGCGGCGTATGGATGGATAGGCTCGCCGATCATCAACGGTCGCTGCTGCAACCCTGTGTGGGCGAAGCGGCCCAGGATATCGCCGGCCACTATCGCTGTGCCGAGTTGGACAGTGAGATCCGCGTGGTTGATGCGGGCGGCGTCATGTACGGTGCATTTTCGGGCTTCCTCGGCCATGGCCGTATGGAACTGCTCGACGCCGTCGGTCCGGATCTATGGATGTTGCCGTGTCCGCGGGCGCTCGATCACACGCCTCCCGGCGACTGGACGCTCGCCTTCCAGCGTGATTGCACCGGACGAGTGAGCGGCATCGACGTCGGTTGTTGGCTCGCTAGGCGCCTGCCTTACGTGCGCGTGGATTGATGCGCGTGCCGTGTGCCGCGCGCCAGCCCGCGAGCGGCGACCTCGCGGTCGATCGTCCTGCGCGCTGATGCGCCTTTGTCCGACAGCGTGTTCGGTGACTTGGCCCCACAGTGGAGGCATGAACACAATTAGATTCGCGGGTAAGACCGGTATCGTGCTGACGCTGGTGATGTGGGCGACAGGGTGCATTGTCGCGCCCGGCCCGCACGAGGGTTACTACGATCATGACCTTCACCGTTATTATTCGGGCGGTGGTTGGCACGATTGCGGCGATCACGATGATCATTGCCGCTGATGAGCGCCGAGGGCGCCGAGGGCGCCGAGGGTAGGGTGCGCTGAGCGCCGGGCCGCTCGCACGTCGAGGGACTAGCACTTCGAGCCACTAATGGTGGTGCGGAGCGCCGTGCCCTTGAGGATATGGACGATAGTAGCGGGCGCGTGCCAATCGAGGGTTGATGACGACGGGTCCGGTGTAGATCGGATCCGCATAATTCGGCGGATAGTCCGGCGGGTGATCCGGCGGGTAATCCGGCGCGTAGCCATAGTCATACGCCTGCCGCACATCGGCCTGCCTCGCGGAAGCGGGTGTCGCATCCATCCGGTTCATGTCATTCAACTGGATCGGTGCGGCATCCGTGCCGCAGCGTGAGTCGGAAAACACCTTCTGACCGTTGCGTTCGCATTGCCAGATCTGGGGCGGTTCCGGCAGTGGCGCCGGGTCGGCTGTTGCGACCACGGGGGCCGCGGGAGGCGGTTCCTCCGGCGCGGACGCGACCGGTGGCGGCGTGGGCGCTTGCGGTGCAGCCACCACGGGCGGCGCGGCGGTTTGTGCAGTCGACGGCATCGTCGAGACGATGGCCGCGGTCGCTCCGGCCGCGAGCAGCATGCCGCCCAAAATCCACCAGAACAAGTCAGTTTCCCGACGAATCGCCATAGGTCATTCTTCTACGAACACGCCGGGGTGGCAACGAACATAATATGATTTTTCGCCGCCCCTGTCGGGGGGCATGTAAGGGTGCCCATGCCTCTCGAGTCATTACCCGCCGGGTTTCATGCCATGGTATTCGGCGCCAGCGGCGGAATCGGTGCCGCTTTCGTGCGGGCTCTCGCAGCCGACGAGCGTTGCGCGCAGCTGTACGCCGGTTCACGTCGCGAATTCGCGCCGCCCCTTCCCAGGGTGACCACCTTCCGATT
>Ga0116226_10005418_pt1 | contig 11393 bp, 8 predicted proteins | sample S1TSphfallax_FD_89692 | JGI IMG/M metagenome (GOLD analysis project Ga0116226, IMG submission 89692) | Host-associated microbial communities from peat moss isolated from Minnesota, USA - S1T2_Fa - Sphagnum fallax MG | ecosystem: Host-associated > Plants > Peat moss > Unclassified | place: USA... | reverse complement strand
CGAAATTCGTTCCCGCGAAGAAGGCTTAATTGATTAATCCACCCAAAATTAATGCAGAAGCTAGATGAAAAGGAGAATCTGGAATCGTATTTGTAAAGAATTCGGGTTGTGGTCGCTGGCTGCACCTCCTGGCATAATAGTGCTGGTTGTGGTGATTTTGATCCGCATAAGTGGAGGAATGCAATCTTGGGAATGGATGCTTCTTGATACGATGTTACGTCTCCGTCCGTTAGAAAAACGTGATGAACGTGTAGTAATTGTGGGGATCGATGAAAAGGATATTGAATGGGTTAAAAAATATCCAATTCCAGATGAGAAGATTGCAGAGTTACTCACCAAGCTGGAAACTTATAAACCGCGAGCTATCGGGCTAGATATTTTCAAAAATGTTCCTGTAGAACCTGGTGGCAAACAACTCGCGCAGGTATTGCGGTCAAATTCTAATATTATTGGGATTGAAAAAATTTTACCACCTGGAGAAATTTCACCACCGCAAAGTTTGCCCCCAGAACGAGTTGGATTTGTCGATTTACCTAATGATGATGATAGCAAAAATCGGCGCTATTTATTGTATACCACAGCAAATCCTCCGAATTTCAATCAAGATAAATATTCTTTAGGGTTGCGATTAGTTACTAAATATTTAAAGGCGGAAGGAATTGAGCTAGAAAGGGGAAAAAATGATCCTTATACAATAATGATTCGTGGGATTGAATTACCCCGAATCACCGATAATTTTGGTGGATACGTTAAAGTTGACGATGGGGGATTGTCAATTTTAATGAACTTTCGCAACAACGAGCAACCTTTTAATGTTGTGTCGCTGCGCGATGTTCTCAATCATAAAGTTGATGCAAATTTGTTGCGCGATCGCATTGTCTTAGTTGGCAACCGCAGTCTGAGTACAGGCGACACTATTTATACGTCTGCTTTGCCTAAGTTAAAATTAAGCGGTCAAATTTATGGCATAGACTATCACGCTCATGTCATTAGTCAAATCCTTAGTATAACAAATGATCCCCCACGCCCAATGTTGCACAGTTGGGGAGATATTGGAGAATACACATGGATATTAGTTTGGGGTTTTTTGCCGATTATTATTGGACGGCTTACCCAATCTGTTTGGGGAAATTTACTTAGTGTTGGTGTAGCGGGATTTTGTCTATTTAGCTGCGGGTATATGATGCTGTGGGTGTGGGGTGTATGGATTCCTATAGCACCGAGTTTACTTATATTAGCATTGAATGGCTTAGGCTTGAGTGCTTTTGGATTTTACCAGCATGATAAATTTTTGCGATCGCAAATCAACGAACGTCAAAGCACCATTGACTATACCTTTAGTATAATTCATAACGGCCCTTTGCAAACCCTAGCTTATGGATTAAAGCATATCCGTGCTAAAGATATCCCTTACGAGCAATTGCTAAAGCAATTTGAAAAACTCGATTGGGAAATTCGACAAATTGGCGAATTTCTTAAACGCGAAGCATTAACCACAGAAGAGAGTTTGCGTTTAGGTAGTGGATTAATACTGGAATTGAAGCGACCGCTTCACGATTTATTATATGAGGTTTATTCCAGTACTTTAGAACGGAAAGATTTTGAAAACTTTAAAGCAATAAAAGTTAAAATTCGCAATTTTGATCCGATTGATGATAAATACTTAAGTATGGAAGATAAACGCGGAGTTTGTCTATTCTTGGAAGAAGCTTTGTGTAATGTCGGCAAACATGCCCAGGAAGTTAAGCGGGTTGAAGCATCAGGTATTTATGGTTCAAATAGATACAAATTGTCGGTAAAAGATAATGGTTTGGGAATTACATCAAATTTAGAAAATAAAGGTACAAAGCATTCTAAAATCCTCGCTCAACAATTAAGAGGAGAGTTTCGACGCGAATCATTTTCTCCTCGTGGTACTATCTGCGAACTTAGTTGGAAACTTAAGAGAGAATTTGAGTTTTGAGATTTTGATCAAGAAAGAATTCAGGAATCATGAGCCAGAATTCAGCATGATTTATCAAGTTTCAGACAACCCTACAATCAACAGCATTTACCATGAGTCATCAACATTTGGGATTTTTGCAAAATAACCGTAGACTTACAAGCTTAGTTGTGGGTGTGGTTTTCGTCATGACAGCAATTCCAGCATTTGCTGAGTTTAAACCACGCGATCGCAAACCAGCTAGTGGATATTCCCGTGCGGGTGGTTCGCGTGGATGTTCAAATAGCGGCGTTATCCCACTGACGCAGCTTGCACCTCAGACATTTGTCGGGAAAACTGCTTCCACGCGTCCGATATTAGCTTGGTATATGTCAAGTTCCCAAAATGTGCGATTCCGATTGGCTGAATTTGATTCAGCCACAATCCCTAAACAAATTGGCGAAGTTAAAGAAATACCAACAATAATCGGGATTAATAAGCTAAAACTTCCCCCCGATTACCCCAAACTAACAGTGGGTAAAACATATTTATGGCAAATTACAATTGACTGCAAAGAGGACAAGATTATAAGACGGGCAGAATTTACTGTCATTAATCCTGAATCACTCGCTAAAAAACAATTAAATAGTATTTCAGAAAGCGTAAATTATTATGCTGAAAATGATCTGTGGTATGAAGCACTAGAAGAAGCATTGAAAGGAAGTAATAATGGTAAACTAGGACAGACCGGGGCAACTTTAGTTAAAAATCTTGCAGAGTCCGAAGCTGAAAATATTGCAGATCCCAAGTTTACAGGTACCGACATAGATAAGAAAAATGCTCAACAACGTATCGAATACCTCCAGAAAATTGCAGCGATCGCTAAATAGAAAAAGTGGAAGAATAAAAATGATTTAGATCCTCGATTTATTTAAGAAATCGGGGATATGGGCTGCGACTTCTGTTTAAGTAAATGTTATTCTGATGCAGGGTGCGCAGACTTGGAAAAAAGGGGATGCAATAGTTGAACCACAAGGACTTTATCGACTGGCTGATGGACGATTGGTACTCAGTCGAGAATGTCAGTGAGGGAAGATCCCCGAATTCTCAGAGAATTCGGGGATGTGTGACTTTCAAAGCCAATTACCGATCGCAATCATTGGTGCCCAATACGCAGGATTATCATAACTGGGATTTATACCTTCAGATGGTGGTAATTTTTTAGCATGAATCATTTTAATTTGGGCTGTTTGCAATGCTTCTGCAATACTCATGCCAGCGTTGCGGTAGTTGGTGTAAAATATTTTGACTAATTCAGATGTTGATTCATCTGTGACACTCCACAAAGATGCGATCACACTTTTAACCCCAACTTGCAATGCAACTCCAGCTAATCCTAGTGTGGCCCGATCATCGCCAACTGCGGTTTCACATGCAGTCAGTGTGAGTAGTTCGACGCTATCCGATTTGCTGTTGAGGTTTCGCAGTGAGTTTTCTAATTGGCTAATGGTAAGTTTTTCGTTTTGGCCTGTGACAATAAAGGTGTCTTCAGGAATAATGCCAAATTGAGCGTGACTAGCTATGTGAACAATGGGATATGTGGTTTTGTCAAGGGTTTTCTGAAAACTTTTAGAAGAAAAGTCCTGATCCATGAGGGCGGTATGATTAGGAAATATTTTTTCAATTGCACTAACCTCATCAGGAACGGCAAAAAGCGCATCAAAAGTCTTCCCGTCGATTGTGGCTTTTTGAGTTAAACCCAAAATTAACGCCTTTTCTGTCCTGCGATCGCGCGCTTTGGATGTGGTAAGTCGTAAACTAGGGGTTGTAGCAATTGCATAGGTTTCAACTAAATATTTCTGTTGTTGATTATCATAAAGTGCTGCCATTGGGACACTACGCAAAAACCCATCCTGAATAAATACCAAGGTTTTGACTTTCTCCGGTTTGATATCTTCAGCAAAGGGTCGAATTATCCAATCATAAAGCTGTGCCGCAGTTGTTGTATCGTAGTTAAATTCTTCTTTTCCTTGAACTAGTCCCGTGCGAAACTCGGCAATTTTTTTATGTAGCGTATCACTGCTAATTATTTTGCTTTTACTTTGTTGATTGGGGTCTTCAATCCACCTAAATTTAGTTGCTTGATTGGGTAACTGCAATAATATCCCGGTTTTGCCATCTAAAATTATGGAACTCAAAAACCCAGTATTTTTAAAGGCTACACTATTATCCTTAAGGAGTTCTGCCACCTGTTTGGGATTCAAGGCACTTAAAATGCAATCATTGCCAAAATAATTTTGTAATTCTGCTAATTTCAATGCATCGATAGTTTTAACTACTTCTGATAATTCCTTGGCGCGTCCTTCACCTGTAATCGCACCAACTCCTAGCAAATCAAGCCGCGACTGTGCCAATGTCCGATACAATGGTTGCACAACATCGCGGAAGTCAAACTGTACATCCCTTTCGGCTGTTAAAATATCGCTGCGGATATTTTCTAGGGTATCAAATGCTCGTTGATAGGATGCGATCGCTTCTTCTTTTCTATTCTGTTGATCTAGAATCCGTCCTGCTTGCCACTCCCACAAATATAAGCTATCTTTTGCACTCAAATTGTCATCTGCTGCTAAGATTGCGGTTTGAGTATATTTTAATGCTTCTGCTTCTTGCTTTGGTTGGCATTCCCAAAAATGACCCAAAGCACCGTTAGAATAAGAAAGTAAGCGATAATCTTGTAAGTTTTTACTAGCTGATACTGACTTTTGTAACAATCTTAATACATCTACATCTGGTAAAATCAGGTTAGTTGGACAGTATGTAAAGGGTGAAGTTCCTTTAGGATCGGACTGCAAGTATGCTAAATCAATTGCTCCATAGACTTTTGTCGCTGAATCGGGTAAAGTTTCCAGAAGCTTCAAAGCTTCATCAACAGTTTTGTTAAACTCCTCATGATTAATAGCTTTGCTCTTATTTGTCCCGAAATCCAACTGAATTAAATTTAATAATCCTCGCATCTCTCCTAAAGTTTGTTTTTGATTACTAGCAAATTGTGTACTTTCCTGAAAATATTGGTAAGCTTGCTTATAGTATTCTATAGACTTTTTAGTAAATTCATCTTCCTTACTAGGAATACCAACTTTATTTGCAGACTCGGCGTACACCTCTTGCAATTGAGCGCGACTTTTGTAAGTATTACCCAAACTATTTAACACCAAAAAGTTATATGGATCGAGTTTGTTTGCTTCTTGTAAATATTTAATTGCTGTGTCATACTCGCCGATTAAGCGATATGCTTCACCAAGAATTCCCAAAGTTGCAACATGACCGCGTTTGTCGTTGTATTTGGTGGCAATTTGTTCAGCACTTTCTGGCGTGCATTTTACTTGTTGATTTTCATCTACCAGTTTGCCACATAAAAGTGCGATCGCTTTGCGTGGTTGTCCCAAATTGCTGTAAACTTGGGCTAGTTCTGACTTCATCCGTCCCACTTGCTGGATATTTTCTAGCGCGCCATAGTCACGAATTGCTGCCGATAGCGATGCGATCGCTGCTTTATTTTCTCCTATTTCTTGGTAAGCACGCGCCAAATTTTCATTCACAACCGCCGTAGCTGCTGGATTATTTTTATCTTGATTTAATGCCTCTTGCCAACTTTTTATCGCATTCAAAAAATTTCCCGCATCATAATCTTTAATTCCTTGTTCAACTAGTGCGGTGACATTTGGAGTTTGTGCAGATACGACTTGTCCAAACAAAAGATATATTAGTAATGTCGTCAAAAATAATACTTGAATAAATCTCTGATGCCGATTTGGTTTTTGTTGTGGCTGAGTAGAAAAATAAATCAGCCTCTTGTAGAGGTTTCCGATCTTCAGCAACATCTGCATCCACCGACGCGCAGAGAATAATATTTTGAAAGATTTCTTTTTGGTGGTCATATTTATACGTATAGAGAGAATATTTAGCTTTTATTGTTTAAATTACCAGAAATCAGCAGAAAAAACTGAAATTTTTAAAAGTGTGCAATTTTCTGCAATTTACCTAAAACAGCAAGAAGGTTCACACCCTAGCAGTCATGGACAGTTAAGGCTAAAAATAAAATTGGCATTTAGCAACGCCAAAGGCTTGGATAAAAATTTCCCCAACATACTTTTAGATAACAAAATTATCAACAAGTTAAAGCTAATGCTTATGACTCATGAGAGAATAAGATTTTGGGATTCTGAAGATTAAACTGACTGCGATCGCAATGCCTCAAATTGCTGCCAACAAAGGTACAACGCACGCGGTACGTGAAAACATCCTTTCCATTTGCCACCTTTAAGGTTCAACAATACTTCCCCGCGCCGATTGAGATAGCCAAACCACTCACCGTATTCTGAATCAGCAAAGTTTGACCATGCGTAATCATGCATCTTTTGATACCATTCCCAACACACCTCACGCCCGCTTAGGCGATAGCCCATCACTAATGCAACCAAAGACTCTAAATGAACCCACCACAGCTTTTGATCCCATTCCAATTGTTGTGGGGGATGTCCGTCTGCATCCATAAAGTAATATAGTCCGCCGTACTCGCTATCCCAAGCAAAATTTAGGATATTTAGTACCACATCAACGGCTTGGTTAATAGTTTTGGTGTCATTTTTGCGACGGGCGATATCCATAATGAACCACATCGCTTCGATACCATGACCTGGGTTAATGACTCGTCCCTCAAAACAATCTATGTGGGAACCGTCAGGGGCAATGTTTTCGTACATTAGTCCCCGTTCTTGGTCGAGAAAATCGGTCATCACTTCGCGGACTGTCTCAGCTAGGACATTCTCTAGTGTTTCTTTTGGTAGCAACCATTCCATTTCTAGAGTCAGGTTGGCTAAAATCATCGGTACAGCCAATGATTTCATGGGGCGTGTACCGGGATAGGTTTTATTATATTTGCCTTTCGGGTTATCTTTGCGGCGTAATACATTGTTGTAAGCCTCCATTGCCGCATCCTTTGCCCATTCTTCGCCGCCAGCGAGTGCATATTGACTAAATGCCATCGCTGCAAAGCAATCAGAAAAGATATTGTAAGGTTGAACCAATGGCTTTCCTTCACGGGTGAGGGCAAAATACCAGTTACCATCACTATCTCTGCCGTGTTGGGCGAGAAATTTAGCACCATTGCTGGCAATTTTCAACCAGTTCTCGCGTTTTTCTAGCTGGTTGTAAAGCATAGAAAAAGTCCACACCTGGCGATTTTGCAGCCAGATGAATTTGTCTGTGTCATAAACTTGTCCTTGGCGATCGAGGCAGGTGAAATAGCCGCCTTGTTCCCAGTCGAGGGAGTGTTTTTCCCAAAATGGGAGTACGTCGTTGAGGAGGGCGTTTTTGTAAAGTTCAGCGTAGGCGTAGCCCGCTGGAGGCATCGCTTTGAATTCATACCCCATAAATTTCCTCCCCTTTTGTGCTGAAATCTACAACTTAACAGTTATCACATTTTGGCTCGAAGATGGAGCGATCGCTCGACTTTCCACCACCTGTTCATTTTCGATTTTTGCCTACCAAGGAAAATGCTTGTTTTTACCTCTTCCTTTCAACTAAAAGTTTCTTGAACTGTACCCAATTTAACTCCTTAGACTTATTGACAAATAGCACTTCTTATGTTTCTAAGTAAAATAAAAAAAAGTGGTTCTGCAATCAACAGAACCACTAAAGCTTTCGCAAACCTGTTATAACTTAACGAACTGCCCCTTGAGCAGAAACGGTATCAATAGGTTTCATCAGGTACAGCCGCAATAACTGCCAGCCATTGGAGATGTAAAGCGGTAGTTTCTGGAAGAATTGCAGGAATTTGGGAATGCTGGAGTTAGCGATCGCACTCAGCTTCTCATTATTGCTTATACAAGTATCCAAGCGCTGATAAAACTCTGGATTCTCTACATCCAGCATCAGAGGGAACACCCTACCTGCGTTTTCGTTAGTCTTCTGAATTACATGGATATCGTATTCTCGTGCATCCAATCCCAGGGTCGCATAAAAGTCCTTGCGTTGGATGTCATTGAGATACATTGTCGCAAACACCGACAACAGAAAGAACCGACTCCACAGCCGTGCTTTCCAATCATTCAACATTTGTGGCTGAGACTTCATGATTGCATCGAAGAAATCGCCATGACGGTTTTCATCTTGACACCAGTTTTCAAAGAACCGGAAGATTGGATAAATCCGGTCTTCGGGATGCGCCTCTAAATGGCGATAAATGGTGATGTAGCGCCAATAACCAATTTTTTCAGAAAGATAAGTGGCGTAGAAGATGAATTTTGGCTTAAAGAAGGTATAATTGCGGCTCTTAGTCAAAAACCCTAAATCTAGAGACAGATTAAAGTCCGACATAGCTTTGTTCAGAAAGCCAGCGTGACGCGCTTCATCCCGTGACATCAGGTTAAAGCACTCTGCCAAGACGGGGCTTTTGCCTTTCAAGCGACGACCAAGTTCTTTATACAGCAAAAAGCCAGAAAACTCTGCCGTACAGGAACGTTCTAGAAACTCAACGAACAACCTGCGAGTTTCACCGTCAATATGATCCCAGGATTGTTCAAACTCGGCATCCCGAACAAAGTGATGGCGGTTATAGTCAGTGCGGAACTCTTCGAGAATGGCTTGTAACTCGTCTTCATTGACGGAGATATCCATCCGCGCCATTTCATCAAAATCGGTAGTATAAAACCGAGGTGTTAACAGGGTTTCTTTTGCCGGAACTTTAATCCCTGGCCGGATTTCTTCAAAGCCTGGTTTTTTGAGGGAATCTACCATGTGTTGATTGCTCTTTCGTATTTATTATCTTAAGTAGACCAGAAAGCCAATGTTTAAGCTCTGGCAAGGCGCAACAGCCCACAATAATCCAATTGTATAAAGTTTAGTCTACCAAGGTGCGGGTTAGAAATTTGTAAGCAAAACATTAAGAGTTGCAACAATCATTCAATGTTTGCGGAATCAAAAATCGCGGATTGGTAGTCAAATATAGCGATGTTTTACGACAAGCCGCTTTGCGTCTACGCTCGTTTGTATGCAATACACTTTGACTCCTCTCCTTTTAGCACAGAGGCTCTGAATCTTACCCCTCTTCCCTTTGGTCAGGAAGGGGCTGGGGATTATATCTGTATTTGGACTCAGCCGAGAAGTGCTATAAAAAATATAGTTCAGCGATCAGCACTGTTTAAATCAAATTGAGTAGCACGGTTCTCTGTGTATTCTGAAATCACTACTATCTCAGTAATTTTCTATGGTTGTTACTACAATCAATATGGGAGATATATCTTAGACAACAAGAGCAAATCCAAAAGGTTGAAAACAAGATGAATCTTGAAAACAATCAGCATAAAGACCGACTTCTTGTCTCTTACATTTTGTGTGTAGTCGGATTTTTCGGGGTGGGAGGGCTGCACCGCTTATATAACGGCAAAATAGGGACGGGTTTGTTGTGGCTGTTTACTTTTGGTTTGTTTTATATAGGACAGGCTGTGGATTTGCTTCTCATCCCCGGCATGGTTGACGAATACGAAAACAACCTGAGATTAAAGGCGGGTGTATCTCCCTTTGGTGTGCCTTTAAATCAAGCAGTGGTTGCCTCCCAAGTCCACCGCCCAACAGGAAACCAACTGGTGATGAAACTGATTGAAGGGGCAGAAAGCAATGGTGGTATTTTAACTGTCACTCAAGGCGTGAAGTTGACGGGAGCTAGCTTTGCGGAAGTGGAAGCTACCCTCAATGAGATGTACAAATCAGGTTATTTGACATACTCCCCCGAATGCGCTTCTCTACGAGACGCTGCGCTTCGCTAAATTCGGGGGATTCTAGGCTCAAACAGCGATTGCAGTCATAAACTGTCTGACATCACCTAACCCAGCAGTCGATGCCCCGACTGCACAGATATTTTTAGCCGCGTTTTCATCACGGCCATTTACTGATTGACAGGAAGGACAACGCCACTCCCTAACTGACAAATCCAGACTTTCTAGAACATGATTGCAATTAAAACAAGTCTTGCTAGACGGATACCACCTACTTATATAAACTACAAGTTTTGCTTTCTTTTTAGCAACCCATTCTAATATTTGTAGAAATTCACCAAAAGCTAAGTCTGATATTTTGCGACCCCAAAGGCGTTGCATCCCCTTGAGATTTAGTGTCTCAAAGCACAGGACATCAAACTTATCTGTTAACTCGTGAGCTAGTTTCCAAAACCAATCACGTCTTTGATTAGAAATATCTTCGTATTTACGTACTAAGTTCTTCCTTGCCCGTTCTCGGTTAGCTGATCCCTTTACTTTTCTGGAATGGTGACGGCTTGCATTAGCTACTATTTTCAGTGATTCCTTGAGGAATTGGGGTGATTCAATTTTAGTCCCATCTGAGCAAGTGAGAAATGTTTTTAACCCAAAGTCAAATCCCGCTATTTTACCAGTCGTAGACTCGACCAGAAGATCAATCACTTCATCAACCACCACTACCATAAACAATTCACCCAATGGTGTGCGTTTAATAGTTAGTGTCTTGACTGTTCCCTCAATTTCCCTAGACTTCCAAAATTGATAAGTCCGATTCCCGATTTTGACTCGATTACCACCCAAAAACTTATAGCCGGCTTGCTTTAAGGTGAATGATTTGTATTTCTTAACCTTCTTAAACCCCGGTGGTCTAACTCCCTTTTTATTGTGTTTAAAAAATAACTGGTAGGCTTTCTCAATCCGTTGACAAATATCTTGTACTGCCTGAGAACCTACCGTCTGCCAGAACTCTTTGCGTTTCCGTAATTTGGCAATATGAGCCTGAAGTTTTGCACAGTTCAAGTGTTTTTCCCACATTCGATAATAGCGTCTGTGGAGAGCAATACAGTGATTATAAATTACCCCAGCAGCATTGATTGACCGTTTGAGGAATCTATTTCGCTTGTGTTGATATAACTTGAACTTCAGTGTTTTCATGATTTTATAGTACCATGAATGGTGTAGACAATCAATACTCATCTACATGAAATCTGTATATAATCATTACAATCACTGTTTAGGATTAGCAACGGTTCACTTAGTTTGGATACCATGTAGACGTAGAAGGGTATTTGCCAACAAAGAAGATTTAAAGCTTCGATGCATTCAAATATTCCAGTCTGTCGCTAACGATAACAAGTGGGTGATTAAGGCAATGGAAATTGCACCAGATCATGTACATCTATTAGTAGAATATGATCCGCATCATTCAATCGCTCAGGTGGTCAAGGCTTTCAAAGGTCGCTCATCAAGATATTTAAGACAAGAGTTCCCAGAACTAATGAGACTACCTAGCTTGTGGACACATTCATATATGTTTGACACTACAGGAAAAGTTAGCACTCAGAAAGTTTTAGAGTATATCAATGACCCTCATCATGGCTGAATAAATTCAGCCGTTCGCTTATATCCCCCGGCTGAAGCGCGGGGGCTTTACGCAT
>Ga0116226_10005417_pt1 | contig 11394 bp, 11 predicted proteins | sample S1TSphfallax_FD_89692 | JGI IMG/M metagenome (GOLD analysis project Ga0116226, IMG submission 89692) | Host-associated microbial communities from peat moss isolated from Minnesota, USA - S1T2_Fa - Sphagnum fallax MG | ecosystem: Host-associated > Plants > Peat moss > Unclassified | place: USA... | reverse complement strand
TTGAACCCCTTATCTGCACTACATTACACCTTCATTCAGCAACCCCTATTTAGACCCCGACCCAAAACGTGCTGTCTGTAGAGACTCTTTACTTAAACCCCCAAAGTTCGTTAAAAGCTATGAAAATTCGGTGGAATACAAGGCTTAAAAATTGTCTGTGTATTTACGCCGCACGGTACTAGTACCAAGGGGTTTCCCCACTTGAAGCATCTGGCGTGTGGGGTGCAACGACTTACCTAAAAGAGCCGCACCAAATCCCTAGTTATGCTCATCGTGGTGAATAGAACGAGAAATGGCGTTTTCTCGGTGGTTGAGTTGTTGTCGTTCACGATTAGTTAAACGTCCATCTCTCAAGTCACGCCTCCGAGCCGCATTTAAAGATGCTTCTCGACGCTCTAATTGCCGATATTCACGTCTATTAATGCTACCATTCTCAACACCATGAGTAATCCGATGTTGCTGATTAACTTCCCGATGATAGACTTCTTGAGCCGAAACTACTGTCGGCAAAAAAATTGCAGCCGCGCACATCGCAGCATAGGCAAAACGTTTCATATAAATATCCTCAAATGATTTTAGAAAGCAAGCAAGAAATAGAGATTTTTTCAACAATCTATAAATACTGGTGCTTGATATCACAATTCTATTAACCTCTTGGCAAAACCACCTATGACTAAAGTCATGAGTATGACAATGACTTTAGTCACTAAGCTGTGACGCATTTAATACTGTATATTGAATTGTCAGGGTAGTCCTTAGTCTCAAGTCAATTGTGTTTACAAAGGACGACAGTCCTCACGAAAAAATGTCCAATTTAGACGCGCATTAGCTTACTAGGACTTACGCAAAACTATATGCGCTCAGAGGCAATTCATGAATTGCCCCTACCTAAAAATCAGGATTTTGGCTATTGTTTGCGTAAGTCCTAACTATCCCTTTTTCATCACTATCGCTAGAGAAAAATCCTAACCGCTTAATTTTTAATGATTTTTATGAATCCACGTGTAGGTGGGGTTGAGGAACGAAACCCAACACCCAAAAATTTGCTTCTTGTTGGGTTTCACTTTCCTACGGGAATCTTGCTATAACCCAACCTCCGATTATTTTTCTTTGCCCAGAGTCGTACCAATTGCCATTTACCACAGCCGAAACTTATTGAGAATTTGATTTGAACCATTTTTCCATTCATCCGGTCTAATAAATACAAGCAACGAAACGAATAGAGGAGAACGCCTCAGGTGTTAGTTGTGCCAGCCAAGGTCTCAAAAGCAAATCCATTGATAGGTGAATCAGAAAGCGAATCTGACAGTTATCTAGTACAGCAGTGCCTGCGGGGTAATACCCAAAGCTACGGTCAGCTTTACCGTCGCCATCAGCAAAGAGTGAGGTCAATCCTCTATAAACTCTGTACTCCTGCCAGCCTCGACGATGTGGTACAGGATGTGTTTCTGCAAGCCTGGAAAGGATTGCCCAAGTTTCGCCAAACAGCAAAATTTTCCACTTGGCTGTACCGAATCGCTTGGAACGTAGCTTGTGACCAACGACAGGCAGATGTTAGAAGGCGAACTCAATTACAAATTCTCAGTGAAAAAGCTTCTACCCAACAGGAAGCCCCAGAGTTAATGAATCTCCATTATCAAGACCTTGTTCAACGGGGACTGGCAAACCTAAGTTTTGACCATCGCACGATATTGGTTTTGCATGATTTGGAAGAAGTACCTCAAAAAGAGGTAGCGCAAATCCTGGACATTCCCCTGGGAACAGTCAAGTCACGCCTATTCCATGCTCGTGCTGCCATGCGTCAATTTCTCCAAAACCAAGGAGTACAGTTATGACTCAACTCCCCAATGATGATCATGACCTAATTAATTTTCTATGCCAACATCGCCCAGATGTTCCGCCAGCCTCGCCTGATTTAGAACAACAAATTTTACAACAGGTGAAAATTTGGCATCAGCCACCCTTACGCCAATATTCAAGACCGAGGTTAGTTCTACCTGCTCTCGCTGCTGGATTAGTAGCTGCTATAGTTGGTTACCGTGCATTTATCCCGGCTCAACCGAGTCCGGCTGAACTTGCCACATTGCAAAATTTTATTGAAAGCAATTGGCAAAGTACAGTCAGTAACGAACATCTGGAAAGTGATATATGGCATTTTACAGACTTAGATACTGAATAGGAGATCGCTTTGATGTTAATCCGTCGTGTTTCCATTTTGGCGGTGGTGATGGTTGCCTTTGGTAGCACTATTGCTCTGGCCAAGCCAACTTTACTTTCACGCCAAGTTATTGCCCAAACCCCTACAAGTGTACCTCGTCCAAATCCCGTTAAATCAGGGGGATGGCTCAGGGATTTGAATTTGACATCCCAGCAATTGCAAAAGATTAAGGAAATTCGTAATCAATCTAAACAGCAGATAGTCCGAAAATCACAGGAGATACGTCAAAGGCAACAGGAATTACATGACCTGATAGCAGGGACAGCGACTAAAGAGCAAGTGCGGGGTAAATATAACCAAATCGAGCTTATAAAGCAGCAGCTTGCTGATACCCAGTTTGAAAATACTCTTGCAATTCGGGAAATCTTGAACCCAGAGCAACGGCAGAAATTTGCCGAACGTATGTATAAAAAAAATCCTCCAGCACAACACAATTAACTCTATGAATGTAAAGCCTAAATATTGGGTGTTGTTGCTATTAATATTACTGGGGTCAATTTCTCCCAGTAATGCAGCCTCCACACCTGTTGACCCAAAAATATTGCATATAATTAATCGTCTCAGCTTTGGCCCTCGTCCGGGAGATGTGCAAAGAGTAGAATCTATGGGTGTAGAGCGATACATTCAGGAGCAACTCTCACCCGACTCGATTCCCGAACCAGAAAGTCTCACCAGCCAACTAAATCAGCTAGATACTCTCTACTTGAATCCAGTGGGACTCTTAGAATATGGCACAACTAATCTCCCAGGAAAAAAACCCACCCAGTCAGAAATAAAAGCTGCCAACAAGCGGGGTCAACAGGTGTTAGATGAGGCAGTCCAGGCGCGATTATTAGAGGCAACTAGCAGCAAGAGACAACTCCAGGAAGTGATGGTGGAATTTTGGTATAACCATTTTAATGTAGATGCTAATAAAGGACGCGATCGCCTCTGGGTGGGAGCTTATGAACAACAGGCGATTCGACCTTACACTTTGGGTCGCTTTCGTGACCTGTTAGGGGCAACAGCTCATCATCCAGCCATGCAGTATTATCTGGACAACTTCCAAAATCGAGCTGACAGCCGCCCCGATGCCCAAGGTAATATCCGAGGTTTGAATGAGAACTATGCCCGCGAACTGATGGAGCTACATACTCTCGGCGTAGATGGAGGTTATACTCAGCAAGATGTGATTGTTCTGGCAAAGATTTTAAGTGGTTGGGGTTTCAGTCGCCCCGGTCAGCAAACAGATAATATTTTAGGATTTTACTTCAACCCAAAGCTTCATGATTTTAGCGAAAAAGTTTTCCTGGGACACACAATTAAAAGCGGTGGTGAAGCCCAAGGGGAGGAAGCTTTAGATATTTTGGCTCAAAGTCCGGTGACTGCACGTCATATCAGCTATGAGATAGCTCAATATTTTGTCAGCGATGTTCCCCCGACTGAGCTGGTAAACAATCTCACACACCGCTATCTTGCCACTGATGGTAATATTCGTGAGGTTCTCAACACCCTATTCCACAGCGAGGAATTCTGGGATGAAAAAAACTTCAATGCCAAGTTTAAAACACCCTATCAATACGCTATCTCTGCGGTGCGAGCCACAGGTGTTGAAGTGGAGAACACAAAACCAATCTCCAATCTGCTGCAACAATTGGCAATGCCCCTATACGGTTGCCAAACTCCAGATGGTTACAAAAACACAGCAGATGTGTGGTTAAATCCTGATGCAATGAACCGCCGCCTCAGCTTTGCTTCAGCGATCGCCAATGGAAATTTACCCTTATCCACCCTGCCCACAAATATGGAAGGGAGGGAGATGACACCGAGACAAGAGACAATCAGCACAGGGCAAAGACCTTTACAAAAATCTCCCAGTATTGCTGTAGATCCTTTGCAACTAACTAATACATTGGGCAATTCTTTGTCAATGAAAACGCAGAAAGCGATCGCCTCTAGTTCCCCTCAAATTCATAGTGCTTTAATCCTGGGCAGTCCAGAATTTATGCATCGTTAGTAGTACCTTACGCACTATATAAATTAATCATAGCAAAGCCATCTTGTAGGGTAGTCAGCATACGCCGACTAGGGGAACAAAGGGCTTAAGCCCCAAGTCTTGAACCCTGGTAGGTGGATAAAGTTCCGTGTAGAAGAGGTTTCTAACTGTTTTTTTAGTATTAAGTTGACCGTGCCAATTTTAGATTCTAGATTTTAGATTTTAGATTTTCTGGGTTAATACCCCGTCCTTAGTGGGCAGAATAAATCCACTTATTCGCTCAACAGCGTAGCATTAGCGAGTAGTCGAGCCGAGGAACGAGGAACCGGAGAAGCGTTTGACTCGGTTTAGCTACCAAGATTGGAAATCCCAAATTCGACGCTCCTACTGCGCTATCAGAGCCAAGTATCCCCGTGTTCGCCCTGCTACGTTCGCGGAGCGGACGCACCAGAAGATAGGAGGCGGGATCAATCCAAAACTCAAAATCGTTCGACTGACTTCTATTCTACCACATTGAAACAGCCATAACTCAGGAATTTTAATTATGAAAAGACGTGACTTCCTAATCCAAGGTGGAATTTTTTCAGCTTCCGCAATCACAGCCGTAAGCAGCAATGCTTGGATAGCTAGATCCGATACCCCAAACATTGATCAGAAGCGCTTGATTGTAATTTTCCTCCGGGGGGCAGTAGACGGTTTAAACGTCGTGGTTCCTTACTCAGAGACAGCTTACTATCAAGGGCGACCGCAAATTGCTATTCCCCAACCAGGAAAAGAAGGGGGAGTAATAGATTTAGATGGACGCTTTGGCTTGCATCCAGCATTAGCTTCTTTGATGCCCTTATGGCAGCAGAGCAGTTTGGCATTTGTTCACGCCTGTGGTTCTCCCGATCCCAGTCGTTCTCACTTTGATGCTCAAGAATACATGGAAAGTGCTACCCCTGGTGACAAACATACTCAGGATGGTTGGATGAATCGTTTACTAGGGGTAATTTCTCAAAAAACACCCATCCAAGCAGTAAGTGTGGGAGAAACAACACCCTGGATTTTTTCTGGACGGATGCCTGTAGCTAACATAGCATCAGGAAGAAATGCTAACAGACCTCTGCCAATAGATCGTCCTCAATTAGCAGCAGCATTTGACCAACTTTATGGCGGTAATGATGCCTTAAGTCAGACCTATCACCAAGGACGGATGGCGCGTCAGGCCATCATGAATGACTTGGATAGTGAAATGAAAATGGCAAATAATGGTGCGCCTTCACCTGATGGCTTCGCCAGCGATGCCCAACGATTGGCGCAACTAATGCTCAAAGACCCCAGAATTGAATTAGGGTTTATGGCTTTAGGAGGCTGGGATACCCATGTTAACCAAGGTAGCAGTCAAGGACAGTTAGCTCGGAACCTAGAAAAATTGGGTTCAGGTTTGACCGCTTTGGTAACAGGTTTGGGAAGCGTTTACCAGAATACGACAATTGTCGTAATGTCCGAGTTTGGTCGTACAGTCAAGCAAAATGATGACGGTGGTACTGACCACGGTCACGGGAATGTCATGTGGATTTTGGGTGGTAATATTCGTGGTGGTAAAGTTTACGGTGAATGGCCTGGTCTATCTACATCTCAACTTTACCAAGGTAGGGACTTAGCTATTACCACTGATTTTCGGGATGTGATCTCTGCTGTGTTGGAACATCATCTACATATCAACGAAGCAAAATTGAATCACGTGTTGCCAAATTATGCCTCGACTCAGAAAGTAGCATTGATTATCAAGTGACAGTGGAGGGTGCGGAATGTCGGCTACAAGCTACGGTGTATACACAAGTTTTGCCGAAGCCATATCTTTATTAAGAAATATCGCATTGCGTTTCTATCCCGCCTCGGAATGAATTCCGAGGCGGGATTGCCTGTCGGCGTGACAGTTTCAGTCTGACAAAAATGTGGGTAGAGGATTCTTCGACTTGGTGTACACCGTAGCCCCTACAAGGAAAGGGGCTGTTCTTGTGAGGTCTTTTTTTAGAGTATACTAAAAATCGCTAGATTGCGAAATTAACTGCGGTTATCTATCTGAGCGCGTTGCAAACTTCCAGAAAAGTCAACATAAACGCTTTTCCATTCTGTGAAAACATCCAAGGCAGTAGTTCCAGCTTCGCGGTGTCCGTTACCGGTTTGTTTCACACCACCAAAGGGTAAGTGTACTTCTGCACCAATAGTAGGGCCGTTAATATAGGTGATACCTGCTTCGATATCACGTATGGCAGTGAAGGCCCGATTGATATCACGGGTGTAAACTGAAGAAGAAAGACCGTAATTACTATCGTTGAGAATTGCGATCGCTTCCTCAAAGGAAGTAACCTCAATTAATGCCACCACTGGCCCAAATATCTCTTCACGGGCGACTCGCATATCAGGAGTTACATCAGCCAAAATAGTTGGTTGAAAGAAATAACCGTTTTTCAATTCGCCTTCACTGGCAATTTCTCCACCAATTAAAACCTTTGCTCCTTCCTCACGGGCAATATCCAAATACTTGCTCACCTGTTGGAGTTGCTTCTCATTGACAATTGGGCCAATATCTGTATTTGGGTCAGTGCCAGCACCCAAGCGTAACTTACTGGTACGCTCATAAAGCATGGTGGTAAATTTTTCCTTAATATCACGATGCAAAATCAGGCGACTGGTAGCTGTACACCGTTGGCCGGTTGTCCCAAATGCTCCCCACACAGCACCATCTAAGGCAAGTTCCAAATCGGCATCTTCCATCACCACTTGGGCATTTTTACCACCCATTTCCAGACAGACACGTTTGTGAGTGCGTCCGCAAGTAGCGCCGACAAAAGCACCCGTTTCTGAAGAACCAGTAAACGATACCAAATCTACATTGGGATGTTCAACTAAAGCTTTCCCCGCTTCTTCTCCCACACCATGCACCAAATTAATTACTCCTGGTGGTAAACCTGCTTGTTGGAAAATTTCAATCAATTTAGTTGCACAGGCTGAGGTATCTTCGGCAGGTTTAAGAATGACTGTATTGCCACACACCAAAGCTGGCATAGCTTTCCAGCAAGGAATTGCCACAGGGAAATTCCAGGGAGTAATTAAGGCACAAACTCCTATGGGCATTCGCACAGTCATGGCGAATTTATTGGACATTTCCGACGGTGTGGTTTGCCCAAATAGTCGCCGTCCTTCGCCAGCAGTGTAAAAGGCACAGTCAATACCTTCTTGCACATCTCCCCTAGCTTCGGTCAGGGGTTTACCCATTTCTCGACTGATTAACTGGGCAAGTTCTTCTTTATGCTGGAGTAATATTTCCCCAACACGAAAGATGTATTCTGCCCTGACTGGGGCCGGGACTGTACGCCAACTGCGGTAGGCTTTCCGGGCGGAGGCTACTGCTGTATCTACATCATTAACTTGGGAACGGGGAAATGTGGCAACGACTTCGGTTTTGTCCGCAGGGTTGCGACTTTCTAGAGTTCTTTCCTCTCCAGCACTCAACCATTGACCATCGATGTAATTGCGGCAAGATAGCGGAGTTGTCATCTTGAAAATCTCCGGCTGATGATCTAGTGGAATTTGTGTACTAAGTTTGCTTGCTTTCTATGTTATCGTCAAGTCAGAATTCAGGAGTCAGGTTTTTATCTCGCGCAAAGGTAGTACTGAAATGCTGTATTAAGTTACATTTCTCTATTGTTGCTGACGTGAAATTTGTCCTAACTAGACCAATACGCATTGTAACTACTTGAAAATGCCGACTATACTTGCTGACGCACAAAATTTACTTTCTGAACTCATTGCCCGCTACTCAGAGCGTGTAGATTATCTGATGATTCGCCTTGAGGAAGCTGAAGGTACAGATATCTTGTTGCGTGGCGACAAGGTAGAAACCCTCAGTGAAGGCATCTCCATTGGTGGACATATTCGCGCTTGTTATAAGGGTGGATGGGGGTTAAGTTGCTTTAACCAACTAGGGACAATTCAGGATCGGATAGAAGAAGCGATCGCGGCGGCGCGGATGGTTGGTGATGAAGAAACTTTACTTGCACCCATTGACCCGGTGCAAGCAGTATGCATCCTACCTCTAAAAGGAACTGACCCTCGCAAAATTCCACTCTCGAAGAAAAAACAATTGTGCGATCGCTATACTGAATTGCTCAAAAGCGTTGATCGCCGGATTACCACTACTTCGGTGCGTTACGGTGACAGCGCCCAAAAAGTGATCATTGCTACCTCAGAAGGTACTTTGATCGAGCAATCTTGGGTAGATATGGAAATGCGCTTTGCCGCCACTGCCAGAAATGGCGAAACCGTACAAACTGGACGGGAAACTACTGGCTCTCGCAAAGCCTACGAAGATTTAACTAATTTGGATGAACAGGTAAAAGGTGCGGCTCAAAGAGCGATCGCAGCTTTATCTTTGCCATCTGTCAAAGGCAATACTTATACCGTAGTCATTGACCCAATTCTCACGGGTTTATTTGTCCATGAAGCCTTCGGACATCTTTCTGAGGCCGATATGGCTTATGAAAACCCTGATTTGTTAGAAGTCATGACCATCGGACGGCGGTTTGGCCCCGAAGAACTCCAAATTTTTGATGGTGCGGCTCCAGAGGGACATCGCGGCAGCTATTTTTACGACGATGAAGGCACGCCTGCTACCACTACTCAACTAATTGAAGATGGAGTTTTAGTTGGACGTTTACATTCTCGTGAAACTGCTGGCAAATTGGACGAAGCGCCTACGGGTAATGCTCGTTGTCTAAACTATCACTTTACTCCCATTGTGCGGATGACAAATACCTGGATTGAACGGGGTAAAACGCCAGTCAAAGACTTATTCACCGATATCAAAGAAGGAGTTTATGCCCGTAATTGGTTGGGTGGGATGACAAATGGGGAAATGTTTACCTTTAGTGCTGGGGAAGCGTGGATGATTAGGAACGGCAAAATTGCTGAACCTGTGCGGGATGTGACGCTTTCGGGAAATGTATTCCAAACTTTAGCGGATATTGAGGCAATTGGTGATGATTTTTACTGGGATGAATCTGGTGGTTGTGGTAAAGGAGGTCAAAATGGCTTGTCAGTGGGTTGTGGTGGCCCTAGTCTCCGAATTCGAGATGTAGTGGTTGGTGGGGAAACGTGAACTACTCAGACTTGCCGAAGGCTGAAGTTGATCGCTCCCAATTCATCGGGAATAGCCATCAATTACTCCGTAGTTTTTTTTGGTCTCACATTCCCTCCAAGGGCAGAAGTCCTGGTTCCCAAGACCCAAATCTTTCTCTTAATTTAAATCAATTTGCTAGCCAAAAAGCGACATTACGCACATAGGTTTTAATATCTTCTAAGGCACGTGGCTCTTTTTTAAGGCCATCTCCTGGTAGTTCCTCTACAAAAGTGGGACAGCCTTTTTCAATATCCCAGTTGTAATCTACTAAATGATGGAAGCTAGAGTTGGCTACTGCTCGTCCTAGTATATTCCCTTGTTCATCTTGATGATGCTCGATCGCTACAACCAGATTAAAGTTACGATTTGTAACTAAACTTTTACCCAGAGCAATTACCCGCGCATTTGGATTGCCCAAAGGTGCGCCAATACCGCCTTCATGGGGATGTGCTGGGAAGAATTCAAGACTTATCGAAGAGGAATTGGGATTTTTTAAAAGTTCGTGAATGGGTTCAACAATGGTAATTTTTTGATAATCGCCGTTAGCTCCAGAATGATAGTTGGGCCAGGAGATATTAGTTGTGTATGAGTCATCGCGGCTCCAGCGAGATTCATCAGGATCGGGATTTTTGGTGTTGAAATAGTGGACATCACCAATGTCAATTAAACCACACATCGAACAGCCCATATCCTGATGATCGCGTGTTGTCAAAATCCCACCGCCGCGTTGCCGAAAAGCATTAATTCCAGCAATATCTTTTTCGGTTAAACCATTATTCACCTCTAAGCCAAATAGCCAAAGTTCATCAAAATCTGATTTGTCGAGACTACTTAAAACTGGATCACCATCTACTGCATTTGATTTGTAATCGCGTCCCGTAACTGCAAATAAGGAGTTTCCAGCTTCGTCTTGAATCGATGCTAAGTAATCTTGTAACATCGAGAAACGAACAATGCTCCAGTCATCTTCAGTTGTAGGAATCGTAGTCTGCAAAAGAATACGAATTGGTTTTGCCATAACCTCTGCCAGACGAACACCATCATTGAGTATAGCGATCGCTTTGCACTAATGCTTAAATTTTTCAATTCTTCAACATCCCTCCCAAGGATGAAAGTAACTCACAACTCTAGGTAGTAGTGCCAGTAGTTGAGGATGGCTAATCTAGATAGACGTGAGTAATTCAATATTTACTCTAGTTTGACTCACCACACCAGTCCTCTGTGGCGCGTGCTGAGGATTTACATCCTTTCTGGGTAATCTGGATAGCCTCAATTAAACGTTCCTTAGCAAAGTGACAGATATGAAAGCAGATCAACTCCTGAAAAACTATGCCGCAGGTGTCAGAGATTTTACTGGTGTCAACTTGAGCGAGGCAAACTTAAGGGAAGCCAATCTCAGTGGCGTAATTTTAGATAGAGCAATTTTAGATGGAGCTAATCTGAGTCACGCTAACTTAGCCCACGCCAGTTTGATTGAGGCAGACTTAAATGGAGCAGATTTGAGCAATGCTAACCTCAGTGGTAGCAACTTAAACGGAGCTATTTTGGATGGAGCTATCTTGGATGGAGCAGCAATGGAAGGAGCTAATTTGAGTCATGCTGATTTGACGGTTGCTAAGTTGATTGAAACTAACCTGAGTGAAGCGGATTTGCAGGAAGCAAGTTTGATAGCAGCGAATTTAGATGGAGCCGATTTGAGTGGTGCAGATTTAACTGTAGCCGACTTATCCCAGGCAAATCTTACCCAAGCAGATTTGCATCAGACAAATTTGAGCGGAGCAAATTTGGAAGGAGCCAATATAGAAGGAACAATCCTCGATGAGAATGTTTAAATCTACTCTCGTTCCTATGCTCCGCATGGGAATGCATTCACGTGGGTAGGGAAAACGCATCTTAACATTTACTAATAAAAACTTCAAGGATATCTACGAGGTTGTTTGAAAGGTCTAAATTGTTACTCGCTGGGGCGACTAGAAGTCGCGCGCCAGTTGCTCATGGGGGAAACCCCCAACTCTTGGAGACGCTCCGCGTTCA
>Ga0116226_10005416_pt1 | contig 11394 bp, 8 predicted proteins | sample S1TSphfallax_FD_89692 | JGI IMG/M metagenome (GOLD analysis project Ga0116226, IMG submission 89692) | Host-associated microbial communities from peat moss isolated from Minnesota, USA - S1T2_Fa - Sphagnum fallax MG | ecosystem: Host-associated > Plants > Peat moss > Unclassified | place: USA... | reverse complement strand
TCGCCGGGCGGCGCGGTGGTGACGATGATCGCGCCGGCGGTGGCGTCGCGGCCATAGGTGGCGCCCTGCGGGCCCTTGACCACCTCGATCTGCTTCAGGTCCAGGTATTCGCGGTTGAACGACGCCGGATCGGCGAGCTGGATGCCGTCGATCACCAGGGCGAAGCTGGGGTCGGCGTCGCGGGCGCTGTTCATCCCGCGGATATTGACCTGGGTGTCGCCCTGCTCGGCGGCGCCGTTGACCAGGCTGACCCCGGGCGTCAGGGCGACGATGTCGTCGGCCCGCGCGACCCCGGCGGCGCGAAGCGTGCCGGCGGTCAGCACCGAGACGGCGGCGGGGACATCCTTCAGGCTCTCCTCCCGCTCGCGGGCGATGACCTGCACCTCCTCCACCGCGGTGGCGGCGGGCGGCGGCGCGGTCTGGGCTGAGGCGTTACCCCCGCGGATAGCCGCCGCCGCGAACATCGCCGCCAGCGAAATCCCGCGGCGCAGCGCCGCGCGTCGGACCACCCTCGTCATGAAAAACCCCCGTATCCGCCAACCGCCGGGGTCGTTGCCCCGGAAATCGCCCGCAACGTTCATCGCCGATCCGAAACCGCGCCGCCTTGAAAATCCCGCGGAGCCCACGATGCGTCACTAAACTGTATAGAATTTCGGCGCCGGTCAAGGCGCTCGCGCCGGGCGGGGGTGCGAGGCCTTGCCGAGGTTCTATGGCTCGGACGCCGCGACCCGTCGCGCGGCCTTCGGCGCCTCGCCATCGGCGGTGGCGGTGAGGCGGCGGGGGACCAGCGGCGGGGTGGGGGGGATCAGGGCGCGGACGGTGAACTCGCCGAAGCGGTGATGGAACCCGGTTCCGACAACGTCGTCCAATCGCGAATCGATCGCGTGCAAGCGGACCGGCGCGATCCGCGTCGCGGCGCCCCTGGACACCGGTCGCGCTTTATATGACTATCGGGTCATGTCTTGCGGGAGCGTCCGATGGATCCGAAGGCCTATTTCTCCGATGACCTGGCGGCGGCGACCGCGGCCTTCCGGGCGCGGGCCGCGGCGCGTGGGGTGGAGGTGGAGACCCATTTCCACCCGCTGAAGGGACCCGGCGGCGAGGCCCTGGCCACGCTGTCGTGCCAGCTTGGGCCGCCGGACGCCCCCAATGTCATGGTGCTGACCTCGGGCGTGCACGGGACCGAGGCGATGGTCGGCGCCGGTCTGCAGGCCTGGGTGATCGATGAGGGGAAGCGCCTGTTGGCGCTGGCGCCCGACACCCGCCTGGTCATCGTCCATGTGATCAATCCGTGGGGCGCCGCCCATGGCCGCTATGTCAACGAGGACAATGTCGACCTGAACAAGAACATCACCTACGGCGCCCACGCGCCGCCGGCCGACCCGATCTTCCTGGCGATCGACGATGCGATCGACCTGAAGTCGATCACCGACGAGGCCGCCTATGACACGGCGTTCCGCGCGCGGCGGGACATCGTCGGCAAATACGGCCCGGAGCGGGTGATGGCGGCGTTCAAGAAGGGCCAGCGGGAGCGCCCTTTCAGCATCTGCTACAACGGCGTCGCCGACTCCTGGTCGAAAACCACGCTGGAGGCGATCCTGGCGCGAACCCTGCCCGGGGCGCGTCGGGTGCTCTATGTCGATCTGCATTCGGGGATGGGCGACTGGGGGGAGGCCTATGTGGTCGCCGGAGGTGACGCCGCCTCGGAGGCGCGGGTCCGGGACTGGCTGGGGACGGCGGCGCATGACTCCGACCTGCCGATGACGGTCCCGCAGTATTCGACGCTGGCGAGGTTCGCGCCCGGGGCGGATTTCACGGCCCTGACGATCGAGGCCGGCACGGCGGTGTTCGACGCCGAGTTCAGCAAGATCATGTGGCTGGAAATGCACTTCCAGATGTTCGGGGACCCGGACTGTCCGAAGGCGCGGGAAATCCGTCAGCGGTTCAAGGCCTATTACTATCCTGGAACCGACGAATGGAAGCGTGAGTTCTGGAAGAACGGCTCGACGATGGTGGAATTTCTGCTTGCCAGACTGGCGACCGGGACCTGGGCGTCACGCGCCGCGTGAGCCGCGGGATCGATCTTTGCCGACCGCGAGGCTGATTTTATTGCCTGGTTCGGCCTGTTTGAACCGCGTAGTCGCTTGGATTGCGCCCGAGGCGGCCGACGCCCCCTCCGTCTGGCCTTCGGCCAGCCACCTCCCCCGCTTGCGCGAGGGAGGAGAGTCGAGGTTCGCGTCCGGCGGCGTATGGATCAGAAGCTGTACTTGACGCCGCCGCCGAACATTCTGGGTTCGCCATAGAGCACCTCGTAGGAGCCCGCGGCGACGATGCCTTCGGTGCTGGCGTAGCGGCTGATCAGATAGGTCTTGTCCAGGATGTTCTTGCCGAACAGATAGATTTCCGTGCGGCCGTCCGGCAACCGCAGGCTGGCCCGGGCGTTCACCAGTGTGTAGCCGGGGACGGATTCGGCGGCCTCGTTGACGGTGTCGAAATACATCTTGTCGCGATAGGTGGCGTTGGCCGACACATCCAGCTTGCCCAATCCCGGGATCGGCGTGGAATAGTCGATCGCGAGATTGGCGTTGAAGCGGGTCGCGAACTCCAGCTGCTTGCCGGTGCAGTTGGCCGGCGCGCCGCTGGGCGATTCGCAGGCCGGGAAGCTGTTGTAGTAGGGATCGATCCAGCTGAACCCGCTGTCGAGCCGCCAATGATCCGACAGCAGCACCGTCGTGCTGGCCTCGATGCCGGCGATCGTGGCGGCGGCGGCGTTGGAGATGACGAAGCCGCTGATCGGGCCCAGATAGATCTCTTCCTGCTTGTTGGTGTAGTCCATGTAAAAGATGTCGGTGTTGAACCGCACCCGGTCATGCAGGAACTGGGCCTTCTCGCCGATCTCATAGTCGACCACGCGCTCCGGCTTGAATGCCTTCGGCGGATAGGGCTGGCCGAAATCCGTCGCCCAGCCGCCGCCCTTGAAGCCGTTGCTGATCGTCGCATAGAGCAGCACATCCGGCGTCAGCTGATAGTTCAGGGCGCCCGACCCGGTGATCGCGGTCTCCGCGAGATGCGCGCTGTAGGGCGGATGGGTCGGCTCGATGCCGCCGGGCGCGAAGAAGTTCAGGAAGCCGTCGCCATAGACGGCCGCGCCGCCGTAATCCAGATACTTGTCGTCATAGGTCAGGCGCGCGCCGCCGTTCAGGGTCAGCTTGTCGTTCAGGTGCAGCGCGCCGTTGAAATAGACCGCATAGGTCTGGCCGATCACATAGGTCCCGGCGCCATAATCCGGCTGGCCGTTCGGCAGCAGCGCCGTGGTCGAGCCGCCCGGCTGGTTGACCGGGTCGCCGGCGACGGTGCCGATCGAGCCGCCGGAACGCCAGTAGGTGTCCAGAAAGTAGACGCCGGTGACAAAGTCGAACAGCGAACCCTTCGCCGAGGTGAATCGCAATTCCTGCTGCACATCGTGATTGTGGTCGATCAGGTTGGTCACCCAGGCGTCGACCGGATTGCCGTCCTCGTCGGTCAGATACCAGGCCCGGGTCATCTGCCAGGCGCTGATCGAGGTCAGCTTCGCGCCGCTGTCGAACTTGTAGTCCAGGGTCAGGCTGGCGTCATAGAGATAGCGCGAGGTCTTGGGCAGGGTGTTGATGTCCACCTGCCAGGGGCTGGACGTCGAATCGGGCCCGCCCAGCACGTCGTTCTGCAATTCCCGGACGTTCTCCAGGAAGACGCTGGTCGAGAAATTCGCCTCGAAATGGGGATCGGGGTCGAAGCGCAACTGAAGGCGCGCCCCCTGCTGGTTCATGTTGTCCAGCTTCGCCCCGTCATAGAGGTTGGTGACGTAGCCGTCCCGCTCGCCGACGAAGCCGCTCAGGCGCGCGAACAGCACGTCCTTGACCAGCGGGACGTTCACGTCGCCCCGGAATGAATAATAGTTGTAGTTGCCGTATTCGCCGGCGATGTCGCCGCCGAACGTGTCCGTCGGTTTCTTGGTGGTGATGCTGATCGCGCCGGCGATGGTGTTCTTGCCGAACAGCGTATCCTGCGGGCCGTACAGGACCTCCAGCCGGTCGACGTCCAGCACCGGATTGTCCCATTGGTCGGGAAAGGGTTCATAGACGCCATCGACGAAGAAGCCGATGCTGCCCTCATAGCCGGGGACCCGGGTGGCGCTCTGGATGCCGCGCAGCGCGATGTCCGGGCGGCGCACGGTGGACTCGCCGCCAAAGTTGAAATCGGGAATGGCGTACTGCAGATCCTTCAGGCTGATCGCCTCGGACTTCTCCAGGGTTTCGCTGTTCAGCACCGTCATCGAGATCGGCACCTTCTGGACATTGGCCTCGCGGCGGGTGGCGGTGACGATTACCTCGCCCAGCGCCGTCGGCGCGGCGGCCGGCGCGGCCGGCGTCGTCTGCGCCCGCGCGACCTGTGACAAACCGCCGGCGGCGAGCAGCGTCAGCGCCGTCGAACACACGATTCTGGCTTTCATCGTCCGCGGCATGGGACCCCTCTTTCGGCTGTCAAAATTACATGACCACTCAGTCATGATGAGTTTGGGGGATCGTTGCTGTCAAGCCTTTCGCAAGGGGCGAATCGCACCCCGAGCCGCCGATCTGGTGAAAAAAACCGTTATGTGCCAAAGTTTTGAAGGAAGGCGTCGGGGCGTCCGCGCCCAGGCTGTCCGATCAAAATATGACTTGCTAGTCATTTGGGCGCCGATTCGGCCAGTGCGCCCGCCCCGTGGGCGCCCGGTCTTCGCGGCGCGTCAGGCGGGCCCGCGCGACTCCAGCCGCCGGCGGATCACCTCGACCCTGCGCCGATCCAGCGGGAAGGCCCAGAGGATCGCGGCGGCGACCCCGAACAGCAGCAACGGACCGAAGGTGTGGATATCGGCCAGCGCCGACAGGCTGGCGGCCGAGTGATGGGCAGCCTTGGCGTCGAAGCCGGCCACGCTCAGGACCATGAACGCCGCGGCCCCGCCGGCCGCCAGGGTCGCCTTCAGGGCGAAGTTCTGCAGCGCATAGTAGGAGCCGGCCACATCCTTTCCGCCGCGCAGCCGCTGATAGTCGATGCAGTCGGCCAGCACCGCCATCTGCGGCGCCTGGCTGGCCGCGTTGGCGAAATTCCCCAGGATCGCCACGCCGACCAGCAGCGGAAAGGCCATCGGTCCGTGCGGGATGAACAGGCGCATCGGCAGGATCACCGCGAAACCGCCGATGCCAAGCGCCCACATCCGGGCCCGATCGATGCTTTGCGCCCAGCGCGTCCACAGCGGAATCGAGACCAGCTGGGCGACGGCGGAGATCGTGTACAGCAGGGCGAACTGGTCGGCCATGCCCATGTAGATGTCGATGAACAGATAGGTGGTGGCGTAATAGACGCCGTAGCCAAGGCCGGTCATGCCGTAGGCCGCCAGGAAGATCCAGAACGGGCGGTTGCCGCGCACCGAGCGGGCGACGTCGGCGAGGCTGGACGCCCTCGCGCCCCCCGCGACGCCGCGCGGCGCGAAGGCGACAGCGATGATGACGCAGAGGGGTATCGCGCCGACCAGCAGCCAGCCGATCAGGACCAGCATCGCCGGCGTCACCTCGGCGGTCTTGAAGAGGGGAAGGATCGGCGAGGACAGCAGGATCGGCAGGCCCATCACCAGCAGCATGCCGACGACGCCGGCGAAGGTGAGGACGCCCGACAGCAGCGAGCGCTGGGCGTAGCCGCGGGTCAGTTCCGATCCCCAGGCGCTGTGCGGCACCGACAGCATCGAGGTGGCGGTATAGAACAGCAGCATCACCGGCAGGAAATAGCCGCCCCCCGCCGTCGGGGCGGGATTGAACAGCAGCCAGGAGGCGAGCGACGCCAGGGCGCCGCCGGCGAGGATCCAGGGCTTGCGCCCGCCCAGCGGGCTTCGCGTCCGGTCGGACAGGTATCCGACCGCCGGGTCGACCACCGCGTCATAAAGCCGGGCGATCAGCAGCACCTGGCCGATCATCGCCAGGCTGACGGCGGTGTGCTTGGCGTAGAAGGCCGGGATGATGGCGTTCAGCGGGATCGTCATCATCGTCGCGGCCAGGGAGATCAGGCTCCAGGCGGTGATCTGGAGCGTCCCCAGCCGCGCCGGCTGGGCCGCGCGGCGCGGCGACGCTCGGCCAGGCCAGGACGCCGCCGGGGCGGCGGCGGAAGGTTCGGACGGCGCGGCCATGTCCATGCGATGAATTCCTTCCTGAAGGCGAGGGCGAGGCGTCAGGCCGCGGCGGCGGGATGATGGTTCAGGCGCAGGCCGGGACGCGGCCAGTCGATCGCCGCCAGGCGCCCGGTCGATGACAGGGTCACATAGGCGGTGCGCAGATCAGGGCCGCCGAAGGCGATGTTGGTGGCGTAGAAGTCGTCGAACGCGAGGAATTCACGCGACCCGCCATCGGGCGAGATCGTCCAGACGCCGCAGCGGTTGAACGAGGCGACGCAGATATTGCCGGCCGCGTCCACGGCCAGGGAATCGAGATAACTGTTGTCCGGCAGGCCGGCGACCAGTCGCCCGCCATTGGGCGAGGGCCAGGGAAGCGGCGTGATCTCCCCCGGCGCCCGCAGCGAGAACGCCCACAGCCGGCGCGGGATGGTCTCGGCGACAAAGAGCGTCGTCTCGTCGGCGGACAGGCCGACGCCGTTGGGGGTGATGAGCCCCATCACCGTCTCGACGAGGCCCGAGCCGTCGGCCCTGGCGTAGAAGACGCTGGTGAAGCCCAGGGTCCGGGTTCGCCGCTTGCCATGGTCCGTGAAATAGAAGCCGCCGTTCCGGTCGAACACCAGATCGTTGGGCGCCTGCAACTGAAGATCGCCGCAGCGGTCATAGAGGCGCTCGACGGCGCCCGTCGCCAGATGCACCCGCTCGATCCAGCCTGGCGTCTCGCTCTGGCCCCGGGGGCGCAGCCAGCCATTGGCCTCGCGTTCATAGAGCCAGCCGCCGCTGTTGCAGACATAGCACCAGCCCTCCGGCCCCAGCGCCGCGCCGTTCGGCCCGCCTTCCAGTTCGGCCACCACCTCCAGCCGGCCGCCCGGATGGACCCGGGTCAGGGCCTGGCCGGCGATCTCGACCACCACGACCGAGCCGTCCGCCAGCGGGACCGGTCCCTCGGGGAAGCGCAGGGCGTCTGTCAGCACATGCATGGGCGTCGGCCCTTCCTCGTCCCGGTCACGCGGACGGGACAAGTTATGACTGACCGGTCATATTTTTCAACGGCCGATCGCGGGGCGGCGCGACGCTTCGCGAAAAGCCTATTCCTTGAGCAGGTCGCGGAGCGGGCTGTCCGGCGCCAGTTCGTCCCGCGGCGGATTGGTGGCGTACATCGCCCGGTAGTTCATGAACGCATGATGCTCGATCAGCCGCTCCAGAGGCTCGGATTCCTGAAGGCCAGGGCCGGTGAGGACGCGATAACGCTCGAACAGGCTCTGATCGAGCATGCCGCCGGCGGTGCGCATGATCCGCCGCTGCAGGCGCGGGTCGGCGTCCGGATGGGTCTTCATCCAGCCGATCATCGATCGATCGACGACGCGCCGGTTTCGGTCATGCCAGATGTCACGCATTTCCTCGTCGACGGCGCCCATCTGAACGATACAGCGCAGCACGCCGACGTTTCCGGCGAAGGTCTTCTCATACCAGGCGACCCACTTGAGCGTATTGGCGAAGGCGGTGTTCTTTGAGGACAGCCGGGGATAGGTCTGGATCTCGAAATTTACGTAACCTCTGGCCAGTTCCTTCAAGAATATATCCTTGCTCGCGAAATAGATATAGAAGGTGCCCTTGGCGACGCCGGCCTCCTGGCACACCGATTCGACCAAAAGGTCGCGGTAACTGACGTTCTCCAGCACGCGCGTGGCGGCGGCCATCAGCTTCAGCTTCGACTTCTCGCCGCTGCGCGTCTTCTTGATCTCCTGCGCCGCCGCCGCGAGATAGGCGCCAAAGCGGATGACCTCGAAATCCAGTCGGTCGGCGCTCAACAGCATTCCTCGGCGGGCAGGGTGGCGAGCGCTTGATAGCCGGATTTGACGACGGGACAAAACCGCGCGGCGGCATCGAGCGGCGGGCGTCGTTCATGACCCGTTGGTCATCGTACGGCGCCCCCTCCGTCCGGCCTTCGGCCGGCCACCTTCCCCGCGCGGCGGGGGAGCTGTCGCCCGAAGGGCGACCGAGGGGGCGTCGGCCGCGGCCCCGTAGCCCGCCACGCGGATTTCTTGTGGAAAGTCAATCTAGGCGGCGACGCGGGGGACGTAGTCGCCGATGTAGCGGGTCTGGCCGCGGCCGAAGACCACGTCGCAATAGTTGCCGTCGGGCAGGCGATAGGGGTCTTCGATCTTCAATTCGGCGATCAGGTCCTCGTTCAGGGTGATGCCGAGGCCGGGGCGATCGCCCAGGTCGATCAGGCCATCCCTGATCGGCAGCGGCCCGATCAGCTCCTCGATGAAGCGGTTGCCGGTCTGGTCGACCTCGCAGGTGATTCCGTTCGGCGAGGCGGCGACCACATGGGCGTTGGCGACCACCGCCACCGCGTCGCACCAGGTGTGGGGGGCGAGCCGCACGCCATGATCGGCCGCCAGGGCGCCGATGCGCATCACCTCGGTGATTCCGCCGGCCCGGCTGGCGTCGGCCTGGACGATGTCCACCGCGCCGGCGCGGATCAGCTCGCGGAACCCGTGATAGCCGAACTCGTTTTCGCCGGTGGCGAGGGGGACGCCGTGACGGGCCAGGCCCTTGCGCAGCGCCGCGAAGCTGTCGAGATCGTCCGGCCCGAACGGCTCCTCGAACCAGAAGGCGCGCACCTCCTCCAGCACCGGGGCGGTCTCCATCGCGGTCTCCAGGGTGAAGCGCTGGGTGCCGTCGATCATCAGGTCGTTGTCCGGCCCGATCGCCGCCCGGGCCGCCCGCATCGCGGCGACGTCGTAGTCGTAGTTCCAGCCGATCCGCATCTTGACCCGCCGAAACCCCCGGGCGATCGCCCGGGCCGCCCCCTCGGCCACCGCCTCCGGCGACGAATAGAGATTGCCCGAAGCGTAGGCCGGCGCGCGGGCGGAGGCGCCGCCCAGCAGTTTCCAGAGCGGCTGGCCGGCGATCTTGCCCCTCAGGTCCCAGAGGGCGGTGTCGATGCCGCTGATCGCCGCCACCGTCCCGCCCTTGCGTCCGAACCAGCGGCCGATTCCGTGCATCCGCCGGTGGGTTCGGTCGCTGTCCAGGGGATCGAAGCCGATCACGAACGGCGCCAGGTGATCGACGCTGGCCTGAACGACGCCGGGGTGGGCGTAGGCCGAGCCGATTCCCTCGAAACCGTCGTCGGTGCGCAGCCGCACGAAGCTGGCGAACCGCGCGTGCACCGGCCCGGCCGGCGTCTTGAACGTCCGGTCCATGTCGTATTCGAACCGCAGATGAAAACATTCGACTTCCGTGACCCGGCTCAAATCCCGTCCTCCCGTTGCATGCTCGCCCCTTGGATCGCGCCGCCGGCGGCGGATGATCGCCGGCGGACCTCGTCCAGCACCTCGAACGCCCAGAGGCCCGGATCGCCCTGATTGACCGTGCCGGCGACGGTCGCGCCGGTGCGCGGATCGCGCCACAGCCGCGCGCCCCAGGCGCCGGCGTGGCCGATCCCGACGGTTCCGGAGGACGGACTCGCCCACTGTTGCAGGCCAAGGCCAATGCCGACCCGCGGCGGCGCCAGACCGGGCGGCGTGGTCCAGGTCGTCATCGCGTCAAGGGTCGAGGGGCGGCTGAACAGCGCGCCGGCGAGCAGGCCGTCCAGGAACCGGCACAGATCGCCGACGGTCGAGATCTGGCCGCCGCCGCCCCAGTCGAAACTCATGTTCGCCCCGCCGGCCATCGCCGGCAGTCCGTTCAGCCAGACCTCGCATTCGCGGGCGGGGAGGGGATTGGCCTCGTCCAGGTTCATCCAGGTGTGGTCAAGCCCCAGCGGCTCCAGGATCCGGGCGCGCTGGACGGCGGCGTAGGGGCGCCCGCTCAGGCGCTCGACGATCAGCGCCAGCAGGACGAACCCCTGGTCCGAATAGTGGAACCGTTCGCCGGGCGCGGCGGCCGGGGCGGCGCCCAGTTCGGCGAGGTAGTAGTTGATCAGGCCGGCCCAGCGGTCGTCAGGCCGGTCGGCGTCCCAGGCGGTCCAGCGCTTGGTCACCAGGTCCGGGTCCAGCGGCGCGCCGTCCCGCCGCGCCTTCAGGCAGCGCCAGAACCGGGCCGACAGCCCGTCCGGCGCCGGTCGGCCATGCATCCGCGCCGTGCCCTGGGCGTCGTCGCCGAACGCGTCGCCAAGACCGGCCGTGTGGGTCAAGAGCTGGCGGACCGTCAGTCCGGGGCCGCGCGAGACCCCGCCCTGGACATGCAGACGGTCCAGAAGGACCGGCTCCAGCACGCCCAGCTCGCCCAGGGTCGCATCCACCCCGGCGGCGCCCATCGCGCCGTCCTCCGCCAGCTGCAGGATCATCGTCGCGGTGAACAGCTTGCCGATGCTGGCCAGGTGAAACGGCCGGTCCGGCGTCAGGGGATCGCCGGCCGCGGTGGCGACGCCCGCGGCGACCGAGCCGGCGAAGCCCAGGGACGGCGCCTCCAGCCTGATGACCGCGCCCCTGGCGGGCGACTCGCCCGCGCCGACCAGGCGTTCGGCGACGCCCCGCAACCAGGCGCCCATGTCCTGGGACGGCGCGGTCATATCCGCTTCAACGCCTCCAGCCAGTCCAGGAACGCCCGGGTCTCCAGGGCCAGGGCCCGGGACATCGCCGGCTCGGTCGGATAATGGCCGGCGGCGTTGATGATCTGGAGGCGGACCATGTCCGGCTCCAGCGCCCTGGCCATGTCCCAGGCCTGAACCGGCGTGGTGCACATGTCGTAGCGGCCGGTGGTCAGGGACACCGGTATGCCCTTCAGCCGGCCCGCCTCCTCGATCAGCTGGTTCTCGCGCAGCCAGAAGTCGTGGGCGGCGTAGTGGGCGAAGATCCGGGAATAGGCGATCCCGCGCTCCGGGCTGGGGGCGACGAACGGCGGCTCCAGGTGCATGTAGGCTTCCTCGTAGAGGAACTGGGCCGCGCCCGCCTGGGCCGCCAGGGCCGCGTCCGAACCCAGGATGCGCCGGCAGTAGGCGCCGCGCAGGTCGCCCCGCTCGTCCTCCGGGACGCCTTGCGCATAGGCGTCCCAGACCTCCGGAAAGATTTCCCGCACGCCATGGTACCACCAGTCGATGTCGCGCTTGCGCACCAGCCAGATGCCGGCGACCTTGACGCCGATGCACCGCTCCGGATGCGTCTCCGCATAGGCCAGGGCCACGGTCGAGCCCCAGGAGGCGCCGCCGACGATCCAGCGCTCGATCCCCAGATGCTCCCGTATCGCCTCCATGTCGGCGATCGTGT
>Ga0116226_10005415_pt1 | contig 11394 bp, 10 predicted proteins | sample S1TSphfallax_FD_89692 | JGI IMG/M metagenome (GOLD analysis project Ga0116226, IMG submission 89692) | Host-associated microbial communities from peat moss isolated from Minnesota, USA - S1T2_Fa - Sphagnum fallax MG | ecosystem: Host-associated > Plants > Peat moss > Unclassified | place: USA... | reverse complement strand
CCCCGTGATAATTGTCGGCACCGGCGCCGGACTGGCCTACTGCGAGTTGGGGCCCTCGCATCATTCGCTCGAGGATGTCTCGCTGTTGCGGAGCCTACCGGGCATGCAAATCCTGGTACCTGCGGATCGCGATGAGTTACGTGCTGCCTTGCGCCAGGCGGTGGCATCGAACCGGCCGACCTACATACGGATTGGGAAGAAGGGGGAGGCTGATCTGCCTCGTGTGGAACCGGCCTTCGAGATCGGACGAAGTCGCCCGTTGCGACGCGGAGCGGACGTGGCGCTGCTCGCCGCCGGCCCAATCGTGACCGAGGCCCTCGGCGCGGCCGAGCGACTCTCGGCTCTCGGCTGGTCCTGTGAGGTGTGTAGCGTCGGAACGATCAAACCGCTCGACACGCGATACCTGTCTGCGATCGCCGCTCGCGTGCGCCTCATCGTCACGATCGAAGAGCACGGGTTGATTGGCGGTCTCGGCAGCGCCGTCTGCGAATGGCGAAGCGATGCGGCGATCACGACGCCGCTGCTGCGACTCGGGACACCGGATGCGTTCCTGCATGAGGTCGCGTCACAGGACCACGCGCGGCAGGCATTCGGCCTCGATGCCGGCAGCATCGCCACGAGCGTTGTACGGGCGGTCGCTCACAAAGCGGTGGCGTGAGAATGCTCATCGGCCTCGACCTCGACAATACGCTGGCGTGCTATGACGCCACATTCGCCGCCCTCGCAGCGGGGGAGCCGGGCCTGCCTGCCGCAATGCCGAGAACCAAGCGGGCGTTGCGAGACCACCTGCGGGACATCGGCCAGGAGTCTCGCTGGACCGAATTGCAGGGACATGCCTATGGGCCTGGCATGGCGCAGGCGCGGCCGTACACGGGGGTCGTGAATTTCATCCGCAACGCGCGAGCACGCGGCGATCGTCTGATCATCATCAGTCAACGTTCCCGGGTTCCTTTCGCCGGCGAGGCCCATGATCTGCATGCCAGCGCCTGGCAATGGATCCGAGAGCATCTGCAAGATTCCAACGGCGCGCTGTTCGGTTCCGATGATGTGTGCTTCGAGGCGAGCCGAGATTCGAAAGTGACGCGCATAGCCGCGTGCGGGTGCGATCTGTTCATTGACGATCTTCATGAGGTGCTGGAGCACCCGAACTTTCCGCGCGCGACCCGACGCTATCTGTTCGTGCCGCCGGGTACCGACGGTACCGCACGAGCGGCACGAACGTTCTCAGACTGGAGGGAGTTTGATCCATGGATGGACCCATGAGGACTGCGGACAATGACGCGACACTCGACGAGGCGTGCGGCCGAGCCGTGCAGTTGCAAATAGCGGGGCAATTGGAGTCTGCGGCGGCGATCTATCGTGAAATTCTCCTGGAAAAACCATCCCACCCCATTGCCAGTCATTGTCTGGGCATGCTGTATATCCAGTTGCGACGAGTGGCGGAAGGACTCCCGCTGTTACTGAATGCGCTCGTTGCCCAACCACAGAACCCGGACTATTGGCTCGGCTATCTGGAGGCATTGGCTCTGGCGGGTCAAGCCGATACCGCTCACGAGACCCTCGGACTTTGTCGCCAGCGCGGGATGTCAGGCGAGGCGGTGGACGCTTTCACGGCGAGGCTCGCCGAGAGGGAGAGGCAGCCCTTCATCATCGCCGCCCCCAAATACAGCCATCATTCCGCCGGGGTTCGCTTGCTGCACACCCTGTGCGAGGAGCTGAATCTCTGCGGTTATCCCGCCTATCTCATTTTCTATCAGTTCAAACCGGGTAAGGTTGACTTCTTCACGTCAGAGGACGCATCGTTTTATTGTGCCGCGCATCAGCACATCCGCAGGCTCCCGGTCAGTGAGGATATGAGCCGCTATCGTGACCTGATCGACCGGGGCATTGTCGTTTATCCGGAGGTCATCCAAGGGAACCCGCTCAATGCCCGTCGCGTGGCCCGTTATGTGTTGAACTACCCCGAAGCCAATCGCTATCCAATGCTCGAGAGCCCGTCTGACTTCATCGTGAGTTTCAATTCCCATTATTGGAAGAAACCGCACGCGATAGCCTCGATCTTCGTCGAGGAGCCCTTGTTCCACGACGAGGGCACCAGGCCGGCCCTGGAACGCACGATGGATTGCACCTATATCGGAAAGGGCGTGGCTTTCGGTGAATGCTTCCGAATCCCCGGTTCCGTTCTCATCGAACGACATTGGCCGTCAGAAAAGGACGGCCTTGCCGCAATGTTGAGAAACACGCGCTATTTCTTCACGTGGGACGTGAATACGCAGACCAACGCGGACGCCCTGATGTGCGGTGCGCTCATCGTGGTGCCGCGTTGGGCGCCATTCACGCCGGCGTGTTTCAACACCGACTTCGGGCCGATTCCCTACGTCGAATCGCGCCTGGAGAATGGTGTGCTCAACATCGGTTCGGTCGATCCGGACTACGACGTGAGACGTCGTCAGGTCGTCGATACGGTCAAGGCGACGGCCCGTCAGCGAACCGTCACCGTATGCCGGCTGGCAGCGGCGATGAAGAACTATTTCGGCGATCAGATGAACCAAGGCGCCGGCGGAGGTTTGATGCATGCATCCGCTCGTTAGCTTTTATCAGACGTTCGGTTATGTCGTCGTGCGAGGTGCGTTCGACGCCAAGTTGATCGATCAGGTACGTGCTGCTTACGACGCCACGATCACCGCAGAGACCGGTAAGACGATCGCGCAATACCTCGCCGAGCCGCCTAAACCCGTTCTGGGTGGCCTCGAGTCGTCCCAAGATCTCATGGACTTCATTCTGAATTCTCGTGTCCTTCAGGTCGTGGATGATCTCATCGGTGACGATGCTGTTTTTTGCGGCTCGGACCTCTCAATCTTTCAATCCCCCTCCAAGTTTCACCGGGACGCGTTCGGAGACTATGCACTGCTCAAAGTGGGGATCTACCTGCAAGACAGTACCGTCAAAGATGGGGGACAGTTCGTTTGCATCCCGGGAAGCCATCAATTTGGCGACCAATTCGCGGCCAGGTGCTCAAACGGACTGTTGTGGCCGCGCAAAGGGGGATATGCCGCGAACGCGTTTGCGGGAGAGATCGATTTCACCCGAAATCTGATGCTGGGCAACATGCCCGCCGTCGCTTTGAATGTGGTGGTCGGAGATGCGATTGTGTTCAATCCATCGCTGGTCCATGCGGTGCCCGCGACGAATCGTGTGCGTCGAATGATTGCGCTCCTGTTCTTCGAAGGAGAAAAGTCCTTCCACTCGCGCCCACGAGTGCCCGGGGAATTCAATGGACTGTCGCATGGCGAGACCTTGGCCGCCCTCAGAATGGCATTATACGAGTGCGAACGCGGTCACGGGCGGCAGCCCAGGCTGCACTACCATCCGAAACTCGCCGAATTGAAAATCGGCGCTCTGGCGAAGTATCTGAGGAGCTTCACCGACGAATACTATGCGGAGATCAACCAACGAGTCCTCGGGAACTCGTTCGCGGGCGCCTACAAATTTATCACGCAGCAAGATCCGCCGTAGTTGAATTCCGGCACGGAACTTGCTCACTCATAGTCATTGACTCCCGGGAGTCGCTCGACAGGAAGTTTGATGTGACCGTTGATTCCCCACATCGGGCTCGGTTCCACCTGCGGGGTGGTGAATGAGAATTTTAGTGACGGGCGGTTGCGGTTACATCGGCACGGTGCTTACCCGGCGTTTACTCGACGATGGTAATGACGTGTGCGTCGTCGACACGCAATGGTTCGGCAATCATTTGGACGTGCATCCACACTTGACGGTGCTCAAGGAAGACACCCGGAACATCGATGCAATCCCGCTGGTCGGTGTCGATGTGATCGTCCATCTGGCCAATATCGCCAACGACCCCGGCGTCGAATTGAACCCCACCCTGTCCTGGGAGGTAAACGTGCTGGCAACCCAGCAGTTGGCGGATCGAGCGGCAAAAGCGGGTGTGAGGCAATTCCTGTTCGCGAGTTCCGGCAGCGTCTACGGCGTGAAGAACGAACCGCAGGTCACCGAGGACCTGCCCTTGATGCCCCTGACCGCCTACAACAAAACCAAAATGGTGGCCGAGCGCGTGCTCTTGAGCTATGCGGACCGGATGCGTGTTCACTGCATTCGCCCTGCGACGGTCTGTGGCTGTTCGCCGCGCATGCGACTCGACGTCAGCGTCAATATGTTGACGTGGCAGGCGCTGAAAACCGGCCAAATCACGGTCTTTGGCGGCACCCAGACCCGACCCAACATTCATATCAACGATATGGTCGACGTTTATCGACACTTTATATCAAACCCGCAACTGGAGTCGGGATGTTACAACGCCGGTTTCGAAAACATCTCCATATTGAGCATTGCCGAGCGCGTGAGACAGCGCATACCCGCGACCATCGTGCTTTCCGAATCGAACGACCCGCGCTCCTATCGCCAAAATTCGGACAAACTGCTCGGGACCGGATTCAAGCCGCGTCATACGGTCGATGACGCGATCAAAGACCTGTGCGTGAATTACCGCTCAGGCGCTTTGACCGAGAGCGATCGCTGTCACACGGTGCGGTGGATGAAGCACCTGAACCTGCACGGTTGACGGCATGGCTTACATAGACCTGATGTCCGCAATTCACAAGAGCACCCCACGCGACTATCTCGGGCGAGTCAACGATCTGGAATTCCCGAAACCGAGAGCCGCCGAACTCGCCAAACAATGGGGCTATGACTATTGGGATGGGAGTCGAAAAATATGCTACGGCGGATACCATTACATGGAGGGTCGATGGGAAAAGGTCGCCCGCGCAATGGCGGACCACTACGGTTTGAAGGCGGGTGACAGAATTCTCGATGTGGGCTGTGGCAAGGCATTTCTCCTTTATGATTTTACCAAGGTCGTCCCTGGGCTCGAGGTGCATGGAATCGATATCTCCCAATACGCGATCGACGATGCAAAGACGGAAGTCAAGGATAGGCTGCGTATCGGATCCGCGGCTGAGCTACCCTATCCCGATCATTGGTTCGACTTCGTGTTCTCTATCAACACGCTGCACAACTTGCATTGTTACGACTTGGACAGAGCGCTGCGCGAGATCGAAAGGGTTGGAAAACGCAATAAATACATCTGTGTCGAGTCTTACCGCACCGAGCAGGAAAAGGCCAACCTCCTTTATTGGCAGGTGACCTGCGAGGCATTTAACACCCCGGAAGAGTGGGACTGGTGGTTCCGACTGACCGGCTACACGGGTGACCATTCGCTGATCTATTTCGAATGAGCAGTTGCATCGACCCCCCAATGCCAGGCGCTTCGGTGATCGAGGCATGAACACCGCGCTCCGATTTCCGATCGGCAAATCTCGCAATTGTCGAACCGTTTTCGTTTCCGGCCACTTCAATGTTTTGCACCCCGGGCACGTCCGACTGCTGCGATTTGCACGCGAGTGCGGTGACTACCTAATGGTCGCGGTTGAAAGTGACCGGATCGCGGGTAAGGGTGCCCATGTTCCGGAGCAACTGAGGCTGGAAGGTATACAAAGCAATGTCTGGGTGGACGAAGCGTTTTTGATCGACGAGTCTGTTGCCGACGTTATCGAAAATCTGAGACCCGATGTCGTCGTCAAAGGCAAAGAGCACGAATCGCACTTCAATGCCGAGTTGGCGGTGGTGGAGCGATACGGTGGCAAGCTGCTTTTCAGTTCCGGCGCCACGCTTTTTTCATCCGTGGACTTGATACGGAGGGAATTTTCCGCATCCGATCCGCGGTCGATCATTGTGCCGGATGCCTATCTGGCCCGCCACTCAATTGCGGCATCGCGAGCAGAAGCTCTATTCAAGGATTTTGCCAATCGCAAGGTATGTGTGGTGGGCGATCTCATCGTTGATGAGTACATAACCTGCCAACCGCTCGGTATGTCACAGGAAGACCCCACCATCGTGGTTACACCCATTGACACGGCCAAATTCATCGGGGGCGCGGGGATCGTTGCCGCACACGCGGCTGGTCTCGGCGCCTCGGTGCGATTCATCTCCGTCACGGGTGCGGACGCCGCGGGCGAATGGGCTCAGGAGCGACTGGAATCTTACGGAGTAACCGCCGATTTACTGATAGATGAGACGCGGCCGACGACCTGTAAACAGCGCTTTCGAAGCAAGGGAAAGACCTTGCTGAGAGTGAGCCATCTGCATCAAGCGGCAATCTCGATCAAGCTACAGGACAAGTTTCTCGATCATCTTGCGCTCGTCTTGGATCAAACGGAGCTCTTGGTGTTCGCCGACTTCAATTACGGGTGCCTACCTCAGCCGCTCGTCGACAAAATCATCGACGTCGCACGACAGCGGGGGGTGATCCTCGCCGCAGACAGTCAGTCGTCCTCCCAAATCGGCGACATTTGTCGATTTCGGCATATGGATCTGGTGACGCCGACTGAACATGAAGCTCGCGTCTCGACACGCAACCATCAAGATGGGCTCGTGATTCTCGCGGATCAGGTACGGGAACAATCCCTTGCCCGAAATGTGCTTCTGAAGCTGGGGGAAGAGGGCCTGTTGATCCTACCAGCCAAGGAATCCAAGGGAGAGCTCACTGACCGTCTCGATGCGCTAAATACCGCGCCGCGCGATGTGGCGGGCGCTGGTGACAGCATGTTGATTGCGAGTGCGCTCACACTGGCGTCCGGAGGTTCAATTTGGGAGGCGGCGTACATTGGATCATTAGCCGCGGCGCTGCAAGTCGGAAGAGTCGGCAACATGCCGATACGCACAAAGGAGGCGCTGCAGCTTCTCTCAGAGATGAGCCGATGAAAGCCTTGCTTCTAGCGGCGGGATTCGGCACACGGCTGCGACCATTGACCAATCAAATGCCGAAGTGTCTGGTGCCCGTAAACGGGCGTCCCTTATTGGGCATCTGGTTGAGCCGGCTGACGAGGGTTGGATGTGGGCCATTCCTGATAAATACGCATTTCTTGCACGAACAGGTCGAGGACTTCATCGCACGGAGCCCGGAACGCACGCAAGTAACTTTATGCTATGAGCCGGCCTTGCTCGGCACTGCCGCAACGCTCATCGCCAACCGCGGCTTCTTCGAGGATCAGGATGGAATGCTGATCCATGCGGATAATTATTGTCTGGCGGATTTTGAAGAGTTCATGGAAGCGCATCGGCGCAGACCGGACGGTTGCCTGCTTACCATGATGACGTTCCGTTCCGAGGATCCTTCGAGTTGCGGCATCGTGACTACCAACGATCTCGGGGTCATGGTCGGATTCGAGGAGAAGCCATTGAAACCTTCAGGCAATCTCGCCAACGGTGCGGTTTATATTTTGAGTCGCCAATTAATAGGTCAGTTAGGCGGTCAAATCCCCGAATGCCGTGATTTCAGCACCGACGTACTACCCAAGTTGATCGCCAAGACCTACTGTTATGAAACCCATGCACCCCTCATCGACATCGGCAGTCCACAATCGTACGCCAAGGCCAACGGTTTCTGATCGGGTCCGCCCTGTCATCTAGGTTCGGACTTCGTTACGAATCGAAAAGCAGCTTCGTAGGAGTGCTTGAATACCCTGGCATGCGTTTCTTCGAACTGTTCGTCGGAGAAAGTTCTAAGGTATTTTTTTAATCGGGAAATCTCAAAGCCCGCAAGTTTTTCGTGGTAATGAAGGAATGGTCCCATTCCGAGCCGTGTTTCAACGATGAACAGTGCGACTCGCATTGCAATATAGGTTTCATCATGAGTTAGCCCGGTGAATTCGCCTGGAGGCCGCGGTCTTGAGTTGAAGGACTTCGCTCCTTCCAAAAAAGAGAGGGCGATCAGTCTCCGCGGACGACTGGAGGCAGGTACGGCGTGTACCAGTGAGTTATGAAAGAAAAGGATGTCGCCGACCGCCAAGTCGATCTTCAGTGCGGGAATGTTGTTTTGGAGACAAGGCTTGTTGTAATCGAACTCGCCGGTGAATTCGGTTCCCGCATAGCCCGCGCCGTGAGGCCACATCAAGCCGCGGGAGCACAGATGGGAGTACCGGTCGCCAAAGTGATGAGAGCCCGGTATGCAGACGAAATGACCGCCGTCCTGCGGCGTGGAATCTTGGAGGTAGATGGCCACTTTGAGAAGCTTGTAGTCTCCGAGAGTGTCGCGGTGAAATTGCGATGCCGATTTGAATGTCGAGAGATCGGAACCCCAGAAGATGGCGTCATCGCCAATGAGTTCGTCGACTATGGGCAGAATTCGTGAGTACTGAACAAAATTCAGCAATTCCTGGGACATCTCGACACCCGCTGGTATCGGACGAGGATCGTTTAGAAACTGCTCGATCGTCTTCCCCGTTTGCGAAGTGACGACCTCGTCGTAGGCGGCCCGTAGTTCGCCAACGAGGTTCTTGTCATAGACGTTTCGCAAAACGACGTAGCCAAAGGTATCGAGGAAAGTCGCGAATGAACTCATTGGAAACTCACTTTGAGCGCTGTTTAACGATCCCGATTGTTCTCGGATGCTTCGCACCGAGTCATTTGATGCAATTGCTATGCCGATGGGAAGTTATCCATCGTTGAGTGTGAGACTCGACGCATTTTTAAAATGGCCGCGAAGGCATGATTGTCACCCATGATATGGCTCGCTTGCGTCATCGTGCTTCAGTAAGGTGCTGCCTACCATGAAGACCGATCAGTGCTTACTCGCTCTGCACGGCGGGAATCCGGTGCGCAAGCGACCGATGCCAGCTCGAGTCGCGCTGGGACCCGACGAGCAGAAAATGGTATCGGAGGCTCTTGCCTATTACATCGATCGTGAGACCGATCCGTGCTACCAGGGGTATTTTGAAAGCCGATACACCGAAGCGTTTTCCGCGAGCTTGGGAGGGGGGTTCGCCGACGCGGTCGCGACCGGCACCCTCGCGATCTATGTCGCGCTGGCCGCTCTCGGTCTGCCCGAGGGTAGCGAGGTGCTCGTTTCGCCGGTCACCGATCCTGGCACTCTATCGGCAATCGTGCTAAATCGGCTCGTGCCTCGGTTGATCGATAGCGCTCCCCATAGTTATAACATCGACTGCGCAAGCTTTTCCGCCCGGATCGGTCCGGCTGTAAGGGCGGCCGTCATCGTGCATTCGATCGGCCGCGCAGCACCGATCGACGATATCGTCGCTTTGGCGCGAACTCATGGGATCAAGGTCTTAGAAGACTGCTCGCAATCTCACGGCGCGACCCTTGCTGGTCTACCGGTAGGCACGTTCGGTGACATTGCCGCCTTTTCCACAATGTACCGTAAAGCGCACATTACCGGTGCGTGTGGCGGTGTGGTTTATAGTCGTGACCGAGGATTGCACCGAATCGCGTTGGCGCATGCCGACCGCGGCAAACCCCGGTGGATTGACAACTTTGACGACGTGGATCCCTCCACATTCCTGTTTCCAGCGTTGAACCACCACGCCAACGAGATTGCCTGTGCGATCGGCTGCGCCTCGTTGCGCCGGTTGCCTGAAACGATTCGTCTACGACGAATCTGGGTCGCGGCCTTCTATGACGCGCTGACAAGCGAGTCCGGGGTTTGCGCCGCCTACCCTCATTGTGATGCGGATTCGCCCTTCGTCGTCCCGGTGGTTGTCGACCCGGATAGGATCGATTGCAGTGTTGCGCGGTTTGCGGAAGCGGTACGAGCGGAGGGCGTCGACCTCAATCCTTGCTATAAGTATGTCGTTGACGAATGGCCGTGGCTCAATCGTTACCTGGCCGACGGATTCCGGACCAACAACGCAAGGGATATTCGAGACCGCACATTCATGCTCAAAATCAACGAGAAGTATGGCGACCAAGAACTAACTGATGTCATCGAATCCATATCCAAGGTGGAAAAGTACTTTCGTCGCTAGTGTTATGATGCGTAAAGAACTAGACAGTTAGTGGAGCCGATCTGTGGCCACGCCGAACCGTGCAGCCGTGTTTGACTTCCTCCAGCCGCCGGCGGGCGCGCTCGAGTTTCTCAAGAATCTCCTCGGCTCGAGCCCGCCACACAAACGGCTGCGGGTTACGATTCCATTGGCGGATGAACGCCGCGATCGCCTCGATCAAGTCCGGCACACTGGTGAAGCTACCGCGGCGCACCGCTTTGCCGGTCAGTTCGGCAAACCAGCGCTCCACCATGTTCATCCAACTCGAGCTGGTGGGTATGAAGTGGATCTTGAAGCGCGGATGGCGCTTGAGCCAGCGCTTGACCTGCTCAGTCTTATGCGTGCCGTAGTTGTCCATCACCAGATGTAATTCGAATTCCGGCTCGTACTCCTGATCAATCTGGCGCAGGAAGCGCAAGAACTCCTGGTGCCGATGCTGCGGGAAGCAGGCGCCGCTGACTTTCCCGGACGCCATGTTCAGCGCCGCAAAGAGCGTTGTGGTGCCATGACGCAAGTAGTCGTGAGTCCACGTGCCCGAGCGTCCGCGCTTCATGGGCAGTCCAGGCTGGGTGCGATCAAGGGCCTGGATCTGACTCTTCTCGTCCACGCACAGCACGATCGCGTTCTGCGGCGGGTTCAAGTACACCCCCACCACATCGAGCAGCTTCGGCACGAATTCGGGGTCTCGCGAGAGCTTGAAAGTCTCCTGCCGATGCGGCTGCAATCCGTGCTCCTGCCAGATGCGCTGCACCGTGCTCTGGTCAACCCCTTGTTCCTGCGCCATCGTGCGAGTGCTCCAGTGGGTCTGGCCCTGCGGCTTGCTCTCCAACGTGGCTTTGACAATCCGCTCCGCCAGACCGGGCTCGGGCTTGCGCCCTCGGCCTTGCGCCACTTCCCACAGACCCTCTGGCCCCTCGGCCACGAATCGTTCCCGCCAGAGACGACACGTATGCCGATTCACCCCGAGTTCCGCAGCGATCTCCAGATCCGTCAGTCCTTGATCGTTCAGCAGTACAATGCGGCAGCGTTTGGCAACTTGCTGAGGTGTTCCGTGCGCTCGCGTCCACTGATCCAGCACCTCGCGCTGCTCGGGTTTCAGTTCCACGACGACGGGATTCTTCCTCATGCTGATAGTGAGTAATATCGCGGATTCCTTCTCTATTTATTTCCGCATCAGAACACTGGCTACTATTCTTGAACCTCGAAGATCCTGGCTGTGTAAATAGCTCCTTCCGAAGAAACTCCGTGGGAGCGAAATTGTTGCGACCAAATCGGATTCAAGTGGTGCTCAAAAACTTTCCTTTGGACCTCATTTTCCGAAGTACCCAAGGTTTCGAGAATGAATCGTGGTTTATGCATATCCACCATCTCCTCAATCGACTTTCCCTTTAGTTCGGGATTGGCCAAGGCTCCGGCGTCAATCAGTGTGCAGTTGTGAAGATGATTGGAGATTACTCCGATGTCCCAAACGACCAGCAAGCCTTCACCCGGACGGCACAATTCGTCTGCGTGGTTCGCAGCATCCGACATAGTG
>Ga0116226_10005414_pt1 | contig 11396 bp, 9 predicted proteins | sample S1TSphfallax_FD_89692 | JGI IMG/M metagenome (GOLD analysis project Ga0116226, IMG submission 89692) | Host-associated microbial communities from peat moss isolated from Minnesota, USA - S1T2_Fa - Sphagnum fallax MG | ecosystem: Host-associated > Plants > Peat moss > Unclassified | place: USA... | reverse complement strand
CCACACGTCGAGCGGAATCGAGCCCTTCATGACAGGCTGACCGAGCAGCTGGCACAGGCTCGGTGAGACGACGGCGCGATTCGACGCGAAATCGAGTTCGAACACGCCCGTGCCGGTATTGTCCTGAGCGAGCGTGAGTCGTTGTTCCGCGAGCGCCGCGCGGCGGGTCGTTAGATGCAGGTGACCGCCATAGAGGACGAGCGCGCCGCCGACGCATAGGAACGTGGCCAGCGGCGCAAGCCCCTGCACCGGCGCGAGGCCACAGCCCGCCATCAGCACCAGCAGCGCCGGGCCGCGTCCGAGGCTCACGGCGGTCAACACCACCCCGGGCACAAAGAACAGAAACGGCAGCTGCGTCCCGACCCAGGGTTCAATCGCTGACTGCAAAGCCACCGCCAACAGCACGACGCCGCAGGCCGCCACATAAGCGGGCACTGCCTCGGAGTCGAAGCGGGGAATCTGAAAACCCATGGCGGCGAGGCTCGAACCCGGTTCAGGAAGGACGCTGTCGAGGGCTCTTATAGCAAACGCCGCGACTCCGCCACAGCGGACAAACACTGCTTCTAGGGCTGCTTCCAGGTCCCGGCGAGACGCACCCACGGGCGGGGCGATTCGCTATCCGCGCACGGCGCCGAAGCGGCGGACCGCGCGCGGGCCGAGATACGCCCAACCGCCTCGTCGAGGGCGCCTAGAAGGGGATCGATCTCGGCCAGCAAAGCGGCCGCCTCTGCGGTCAACACCACCGCGCGGGTGCGTCGTTCAAAGAGCCGGATGCCGAGATCGGCTTCGAGATCCTTGATGCGATGGCTCACTGCTGAAGGTGTGAGACACAAGGTATCGGCGGCCGCTTTGAAACTGAGGGCATGGGCGGCGAACGTAAACACCCGCAGGTTCTGCAGCAGAGCTGAACGGGTGATCCGCATGTACGAGACCGTGCAAGACGCGTACCGCTATCGGCGCGCGGAGCGAGATCAAGCGCTTACGCTGAATCGCTCGCTAGCTTAGCAGTAAGCAGCGCACTCGCTCGCGCTACCGTGGAGCAGCGGCGCCGCCGCGGCGCCTCGATTCGGGGCAGCGACAACCGTTCACATGATGCGCGGAACGGCTCCTCGATCCTGCATCGCGCGTGCGGCGGCCGCAGCCGGCGGGAGGTCGGGATCCCAATCTTTCGCCACCAGGCGTCGGCCGTTGATCCCGTTCGAGTCATCGGCGCACAGCCATAGCGTGGGCTCGATCATGATTTCAGGCGGCAGGATGCCCCCGACTCGCCCTTCATCGCCGCGGGCGCCCTTTCCCTGACGGAAATCCGGCCGCGACCGCGTTCCCACCGTACCGCCCGGAATGAAGCCCGTATCGGAAGGTCCGCCCGGCAACAGGACATTCGCCGTGACGCCGGTCCCTTCGAGGTCCTTGGCCCAGACCAACGTACTCACCTCGAGCCCCGACTTGGTCGCCCCATACGCCGCCAGACCCTGCATCACCATCGTGGGATAGGAAGTCGAGATGTTCACTATCCGTCCGAATCCCCGAGCCAGCATCGTCGGTACCACCGCGCGGGCCATATAAAACGCGCCGAGCAGATTGGTTTCAACCATGCGTCGGTAGGCATCGGGCGAAGTGTCCCAGAACTTAGGTTTCGCAAGGTAATAGTCAGGATTCGCTTCGAGCGGTCCCCGCGCTGCGTTATTGACCAGGGCATCGACGCCACCGAAATGCTCGCGCGCCCGCTCCGCCGTGCGTTCGCAGTCCGCCGGGTTCGAGACGTCCGCCATCAGCGCCAGAAAACTGCCCGACCCCTGTCCCCCCGCCAGACGGGAGGTCTCGAGGAGTTCCGCCTCGGCACGCACGGCGGTGCCGAGCACACGCGCGCCGGCGCGGACCAGTGCCACGGACATGAGGCGCCCAAAGCCGCGGCCGGCGCCGGTCACGATCACCACCCGATTGCTGAGCGAGGGATACGACATGGCAGCGATTTTATCAGGGTGGTGAAAAAGGTCGTCCTGACCTTTTTCACCCTCGGCGCGCAAAAGGCGCGACTTTTACGCGCCTCGCAAAATCAATGACCTAAGCGGTCATTGATTTTGTCGGTGCATCCCTGCACCGAAATCAGGCTGTTGAAAATCGGATTTTCAACAGCCCGTTAAGGCGTCGGAGGCTCCGTATCGACCTTCACACCTGCCAGGAACTCTGCCAAACGCTGCGCTGGCCGCCCCGCGGCGAGCTGTGGCGCGAGCAGCGCATCGACGTTCGCCTCGAATGCCGGATCGCGTGGCAGGAGCAAGGCCTTCTGCGCCCGCGTGAGTGTGCCGGGGAACGCACGACAGAGATCCGGGTAGCGCCGGGTCGCGAGCTCGACTTCGACGTCGTCGGTGATCATGACGTCTGCGCGATGCATCCGTAGTTCCTCGAAGATCGTGCGATTGTCGGCATGAATGATGACGCGCGCCCGGTGCAGCTGCGCTGCGACGAACTGCTGGTTGGTACCGCCGGGATTGACGATCACGCGTACGCCGTCCCGATCTACGGCGGCGAGGCTGCGGTAGCGAGCGGCGTCCGCACAGCGCGAGATCAGGGTCTTGCCGCCGCTCGCATAGGCGGTGGAGAACGAGGCGCGCGCCGCACGCTCCGGCGTGATGGAAATGCCACCCACCGCGAGATCGAAGCGACCAGCCATGAGGTCATCGAGCAACGTGTTCCAATGCGTCCGCACGAACACGGCGCGCGCGCCGAGGCCGGCCGCAAGCGTCTTCGCGAGATCGATATCCGCGCCCGTGAGTTCGCCGTGCGACTCGACGCTGTAAGGCGCGTAGTCACCCGTCGTGCCTACCACGAGCACACCCGAGGCTGCGATGCGCGCGAGCGGCGCCACGGGGACGCTACGAATCCGGCCGAGTACTTGCAGCAAATCGGCACGGCTCTCGGCCGACCACGCCGCAGCGTGCAGCTGCGACTCGGCGAGGGGCGCGAAACGCGCGGCGAAATCAGGCTCTTCCAGCGTCGGGCGCGCGAGATACAGCGCCTCGAGCAGCTCCCCCGTGAGGGCATCGAGACGGGGCCTCGATTCGCGCACGAGATCGGGCACGGGGATGGACGCGTCGAAGCCTGAGCGCACCCACTGATCCGTGAGCTGCCGCTCCGCCGCGCTCGCGAGTTGCACCTGGAATGCAAACAGCGCCCTGACGCCTGAGGACTCGAGCCCAAGCCGCGCCGCGCTCGTCACCGCGTGCTCGATGACCGCCGCTTCCCGTTCCGGATCGGAAATGGGGGAGTGGCTACGAAACTTCGCCGCCGCGACGCCGGGCATGAGGGACAGCCGTGCGTCGGCAAGGTCGAGTACGCGCGTGACCGCTGCCGCGGGTTCGAGAAACGTTTCGCCGGCGCTCGCGTTCACGGCGACGGAGACGGCGATCAGGAAGAGCGCAGGCGCCCTCCGTATCTTCACAGTTCCTCGCCGCGCGTCTCCGGCATCAGCCACAACGCGAGCAGCAAACAGATACCCGAGACGCCGATCGGGTACCACAGACCCCCGAAGCGGTTACCAGTGAGCGCCACGAGCCAGGTCACCGTGAACGGCATGAAGCCTCCGAACCATGCGCTCGTCAAATGGTACGGAAGCGACAGCGAGGTATAACGGATGCGCGTCGGGAACAGCTCCACGAGGAAGGCGGCACCGGGCGCCGCCGTCAACGCCGCGGCCGCGATCATCACCACGATCGGCGCTACCAGGAGCAGCGGCGATTGCGCGCCGATCGAGTACATGAGCCGATAGGCAGGCATCACCACGATCGCGAACGCTGCCATGCCGGAGAGCATCACGGCGCGACGGCCGAAGCGGTCGGAAAGCGCGCCCGCGATCAAAAACAGCGGAATTCCGATGAGCATGGAAAGCATCATCACGACCGATGCCGGCACGAGCGTGAGATGCATCGTTCCCTGCAGAAACACGAGCGAGTAGAACTGGGCCGCATACCAGGTGAGAGCCATCGGCGCGGCGACCACCAAGGCCGTGAACACTCGCCGACCGTTCGCGCGCCGCCCGAAGCTCTCGAAAATCGGCGAGTCCGAGAGTCCGCCTTCGGCACGGATCTTCGCAAACAGCGGCGACTCGGCCAGCCGCGCCCGGACATACACCGACAGCGCCAGCAGCACGACGGACACGAGAAAGGGGATTCGCCAGCCCCAGGCGCGGAAATCGCTCTCTCCGAGCAGGCTGCGGCACACGAGTACCACCCCGAGCGAGAGGATGAAACCCATCGTCCCGGTCGTCTGGATCCAGGAAGTGTAATAACCGCGGCGCGACGCCGGGGCGTGTTCGGCGATGTAGAGCGCGGCGCCTCCAAATTCACCGCCGATCGCGAATCCCTGGAGCAAGCGCAGCGTGACGAGCAGTCCCGGCGCCCACCAGCCAATCGCAGCGAACGTCGGCAGCACCCCAACCAATGCCGTCGACAGACCCATCAGCGTAATGGTGACGAGGAAGGTCGCCTTGCGACCGACGCGGTCGCCGAAACGCCCGAACACGAGCGCCCCGAGCGGTCGCACGGCAAAGCCCGCCCCGAAGGTCGCGAGGCTTGCGAGCAGACCCGCCGTCTCGTTGCCGGCCGGAAAGAACAGCCCGCCAAAGAACGCCGCGAGACTGCCGTAGAGGAGGAAGTCGTAATACTCGAACACCGTACCGAGGGAGGCGGCGAGAACGATACGGACCATGCCGCGCGAAGCAGTCAGATCGGAGGCAGCAGCGACCGGTATGGACATGGGGAAGAAGATACCCGATACCGAAACGCCGCGGTTTTCGATCGCCTGAATGGCCCCTAAATTTCGAGTGCGTCGGGATGTTCGCGACGTACTCGCGCGAGCAGAGCGGCGGGAATCCCATCGGGGGTGGCGCTCTTACGGCCGGCAAGACGCCAGGAGATCACTCCCGGCTCGGCGCCCATTTCCATCCAGGGACGGAAGCTTGCCAGCGTCTGGTAGGCCAGCAACGCGCTCGTGAACCCGTCCTGCGGCTGCTCGACTTCCGCGCGGCTCGCGCTGAGCGTCGCGAGCGAGGTCTGAATGTTGGCCGGTGCGCCCGGCGCTCGGCCGGGTGAACGTACGAACAGCTCTTCGGTGGTCCAGACGTCGTCACCCTGGACCTCCGGCGCGGTGATGTAGCCGGTGTATTCCAGGCCGGGCGGCAGCGGCGAGATCAACGGCAGCACACCGCTTGCGGTAAAGCGGGTGCGCTGCGAGCTGTTGTAGTGAGCCGGTTCGACCTTCCTGCCGTTCAGTGGATTGACCCACTCCTTCAAAACCTCGCGAGTTTCGAGGTCCCCGAACCAGCCGGCTTCCCGCAGGCTATAGATCCACGAGCCGTCGGACTGCCGCTCGGTGCGGCTACTGCTCGCGCCTTCTATATACAACAGCGGCACCGTACGCTCGCCACTGCGTTGCCCGTAGAAGGTGCCGGCATACCAGAAGAACACGGGCTTGCCGTCTTCGCGGCCACGGATTCTGATGTGGGTCAGGATTTTATCGGCCAGCACGGAAGCCTGCGCCGAGGGGGCCGCCCGAGCGGCCAGAGGCACGGCCAAAGGTACGGCAACCGGCAGGGCCAGTGCCCCCGCCAGCCCGAGGCAATCGCGACGGTTCATCCGCTCCATCCCCCAAGGCGCTGCGCCGGGGAAAGAGACTATCAGGGTGCGGCGGCGAGCGGGACCTTCGGCGACGTGGCTGGCGCGCCTTGGGCGGCCGGTGCCGCGGCCTCGAGGAGCGCCGAGCAGTTGGCGTTCTTGGAGAGACCCGGATCGACGAAGGCGATCAGGGCGGCGATCGGCGTCGCCGCCGCGAGCGCGCCACTCACGGCGAGCTGCTTGATGAGCGCCACTTTGTCGACGCCGACCGTGGGTTTGCCCAGCGGCCCTGTGATCGTGATCGGCGTACGCAAGCGGAGTAACGACGGGTGCTTAGGCGCACCGCGCAGCTCGATATCCCAGGTCTCGGGTCCGAGGTCGATGCTACCTCGACCGGTGATCTTCACCGGATCGGTGTCGAGTACCAGCTTCTGTACCCCCATCGTTCCGTCCCGGACGTCGAACGCGGCCACGCCGCAACGTATCCCCGTCTCTTCGGAATTCTTCGTCAGCAGCAGACCGAGGCCATGCAACACGTCGATCCCCGAGAGCTCGGCGAGCGACTTACGCATGGCGCCCCCAGGCAGCACGATGGTTACCCGGCCGTCCGCGTTCGCGGCAACCGCGTGCACCGAATCGCCGCTGCCTGCGAGCTGCGCACGGGCCTGGAGCTCACCCTCGAATGGCGGATTCGCCGACCCGGCGCTCGCGAACTCGCGCAGGCGAACATCCTGGACGCGTACATCGGCGCGACTATGCGGAACGTCGGAATGGGCATCGATCACGAGCTCGCCGCGAACCCGTCCCTCGGGCAGAGTGAACACAAATGGCTGGAGACGGAGGACCCCGTCTTCCAGACGCAGCTGGAAATCGAAATGCGCGAGGCGTAGCCGATTCGCTTTGATGTCGTCCGCGCGGTAGTGCACGCGCGCATTGGCACTACGCAGCCTCGCGACGTCGAGTTTCGCGTCCGGAAGCAGGCCCGCGGGTGCGGCCTGGCTACCCGCTATCTTCTCTGGGGCGGGTGCGCCGACCCCGCCACCGTTGCGGGCCGGGCCACCAAAGGCCGGCAGTAGATCCGAGAGGTCGAGGCGTCGAGAATCGAGATTCGCGACCAGCAGCGGAAGCTTTCCTCCTAGATCGACCTCGAGCGATCCGTGCAGGTCCGTGTCGCCCAGACGGCCGTCGAGCGAATCGATGCGGATCTGGGAGCCGTGACGCTGCACATTGCCCGACAAGGAGTAGCGCGCGGTATTCACGAATGGCAGACCAGTCAGATAATAGAGGTCGGCGAGATCGGGGCCGGCCGCCGTGAGATGCGCCTGAAAATCATTGAGGTCGAACGGCCGGGTGATCGAACCCTGCAACGACAGCTGCGTCCCGGCAGCTCGCAGATCGCTTGCGAATCGATACGGCCGGTCCGCAGTCACCCCGAGTAGCGAGTCCCCGTGCACCTCGAGACTGAACGGTTTGCCGTTGATCTGCCCGTCGCCTTTGAGTTCGAAATCGCCACTCGCACGCGCGGCGCTTCGATTCGCGGCGTTGATCTGACCCGCGAAATTGAGCCGGCGCTTTGCGTCGTGGAAGTCGAGATGACCATCGTTCACCACGAGCTGGTGGATCACCGGCAAGTTCGCCGATCGACCGGAGGCGGGCTGCTGAGCGTTGGCGTGCAGATCCCAGTTATCGCGCCCCGCCGCATCCATCCAGAGATTCAAGACCGGCTGATCGAGCTCGATTCGCTCTACGACCAACCGCCCAATAAAAAGTGGCAATAGACGGATCGCGATGGATCCGCGCGGCAGGCTCAGCAACTCTCCGGACGGTGCCGAGGGCGGATCGGATATCGAGAGTCCCGCCAGGCTGAGCGCTGGCGTGAAGCTGAAGAGATGCAGGTGCATCGGTCCGGCGATGCGCACCACTCGACCGGTCGCAGCGCTCGCCCGACGTTCGAGCGGACCGCGCAGCCAATTGGCATCGATCACCGCTGCCAACAACAACAGGATCGCGAGCAATGAGCCGAGCGCTGCCGCGACACGGGCCACAATTCGCCGGGAACGGTTTTTTGGCGCCACGGAATCCATGCGCTCGAGGGCGCAAGGAACGTGCCGGGATTACCGGAGCGAGAACGGCCCGGAGCCTTTGCCGTCGGCTAGAAACTCACTCCATAGCGAAGCATCAGTCGATTCCGATGCGGGTCGGCTTCGAGCGACCAGCCCGGAAGCGCACCCGTGCGCAGCGATGGGGCAGCCAGCCTACCTAGCGGGCGGAGGGTTCCCGGGCCGTGAGACGGGATGACATGCTCGCTGAGCAGTCGAGCGCGCCAATCATCCGGATGGTTCGTCCAGTCGATGGAGCCGAAGGAGCCGCTCACGGTTCGGGTACCGGCCGAAGTACTGGGAGCAGTCCGCAGCGCCGGCTCCTCCGCCGCGACGCATCCCACCAGCCCCGCCATCCCTAACAGGGACCAGCCACCACTTCGCCACGCGCACCGCCAGAGGAAAGCCATCGTCTCCACCCCGCGATCTTCACTGCGACTCCAGACTACGCAGTGTGCACCGATGTGCTGCGGCTTCCGGTAGACAGGTCGCGGTTCCGGACGCGCGATCTGGACATAATGTCGGCTTGACGCTCAAACGTAGAGCAGACACGCCTCCCGTTCGCGCTGCCAGCTTGCCTCGTCGGGGGCTGTCATCGCCTCGAGATCCGCAGGCGTCGAGTGCGGATCATCCACCCACCGTCGCAGCAGATCGCTGCCGTTGATCAGATCGATCGCGAGCCGATCGGTCTCGTACTCGTAGGGGAAATCGCGCCACAGCGGATAGTCAGGCACGAGCTCGCGCAGCGCCTTGAAAGCGAGCGCCATCAGTCGCCAGGGACGGAAGCGCTCGGGCGCATAGGCTTCGTCGTCGACATGAATCTGCAGGCCCGCGCAAAGCTTTCCGGAATGCTTGTGGAAAGTGGGCTCGAACCAGCATTCGCGCACGCGACAACCCTCGAGCCAGGATCCCGCGAGGCGCTGCATGCGGGCGAGGAGTACCCGGGTATCGAGATCCGGCGCACCGAACAATTCCAGCGGCCGAGTGGTTCCGCGGCCCTCAGACAAGGTGGTTCCCTCGAGCATGACGGTGCCGGGGTAGCAGCGTGCCATCGCGAGTGTCGGCGCATTCGGACTCGGGTTGATCCACGCCCGCTCGGCGAGCGGCCAGCCAAATCCCGGACCTCGGAGAGTCTCCCAGCCGCGCATCTCGATCACGCGGTACTCGAGTTCGAGCGACTGCGTGCGGATGAACCAAGTCCCAAGCTCGCCCATCGTGAGGCCATGGTGCATCGGCAGCGAGCCCGCGCCGACGAAGCTCTGCCAGCCTTCGCGCAGGCGCAGACCCTCCACGGGCCGGCCGATGGGATTCGGTCGGTCGAGCACCCACACGGCCTTACCACGGCGCGCCGCCGCCTCCAGCACATAGCGGAGTGTCGTGATGAACGTGTAGATCCGACAACCGAGATCCTGCAGATCCACCAACAGCACGTCGAAGGTGTCGAGCATGGCCTCGGTCGGCCGCCGGACGCTGCCGTAGAGACTGAACACCGGAATTCCATGGACCGGATCGAGAAAGTCGGGAGACTCCATCATGTTGTCCTGCTTGTCGCCGCGCAGGCCATGCTGTGGGCCAAACGCCGCCTGCAGGCGGAGGTCGGGGAGCGCCGCCAGGGCGTCGAGCGAATGTTGCAGACCCGCGGTCACCGACGCCGGGTGCGCAAGCAACGCCACCCGCCGCCCCAGGAGCGCTGCACGCAGTGGCGGTTCGTCGAGAAGCCGATCAATCCCGAATTTCATAGTTCCCCTCGAGGCGGGCGCAAAATCCCTGTCGATCGTGGAAATCGGCACGCTCCGGAGCATGGCGTACAGACCAATAAGTGCGCTGGCCAGACGACGATTCAAGCACCGCGGCAAGCCCGAGTTCGAGGCTCGCCCCGCGCGCCCAGTCGAGCAGGTCCGGAACCGCGCTCAACATGACAGCAGCGACGAGGCGGACGCGGTTCGCCTCACGCCTGACGTCGATGCACGGCGCCTGAGCGACGTCGAGAGCCTGCATCCCCGCGCGATAGGCCGCGAACCGGTAGGCGGCCCAGGCGCCGGACGGCGAGAAATTGAACTCGCAGTACCCGGCGCGCCCGGACTCGGCCAGGAACGCCTCGAAGCAGGTGTGCTGCCAGAGGCCATCCATCCGCTCGGGCTGGCGGCTGGCGGGCCAGCGCAGTTGTTCGATCTCCCCTTCGAGGCTGTACTCGAACTCGAGCACGGCGCCACGCACGGACCCCCTCGCGTTGAGTTCGAGCGGGATCCCGGGGAGAGTCTGTGGATGTGGGAAGAGCAACACGAGAACAGTAGAATCCGGCAAGCCTCGGGAGTGCAAGCATTGAAAGACCGGACCCTCGGGATCGTCGTAGGCGCTGCGGTGCTGATCCTCGCTGCAGCCGGGTTGTATGCCTGGCGCGCGGGACTCTTCGGGTCCACGGCGCACGTCCCCCCCGCCGCGGCCAGCGCCCTACCGCCGGGTCCATCGAGCCCGCCGCCTGAGCACTATGCCGTGCCCACGCCGGATGCCACCGCGCAGCCGCTGCCCCTGCCGGCGCTCGCCGACAGCGATCCGATCGTGCGCCAATCGCTGGCGGAGGTGTTCGGTCAGGACACCGCAGAGCGTTATTTCGTACACCAGAACCTGGTACGACGCATCGTCGCCACGATCGACAACCTGCCCCGCGAGAAACTCAACCTCGAGCAGCGACCGGTCGTGCCGGTCAGCGGCAAGTTCCTCGTGACCGGCCCGGATGACAAGCCGCAGATCGATCCGCGCAACTTCGAACGCTATACGCCGCTGGTGTCGGCCGTAGCCGCACTCGACCTGCACCAGCTCACGACTACCTACTTTCACCTCTACCCCCTGTTCCAGACCGCCTATGAGGCGCTCGGCTACCCCTCCGCCTATTTCAACGACCGCCTGATCGCCGTGATCGATCACCTGCTCGAGACGCCGGAGGTCAACGGACCGATCGAGCTCGTTCAACCGAGCGTGTACTACGAGTTCGCCGATCCGGAACTCGAGGGGCGGTCGGCCGGTCAGAAGCTCCTCATTCGCATGGGACCCGCGAACGCCGAGATCATCAAGCGGAAGCTGCGGGAATTGCGGACAGCCCTGACAGCAGCCCCGGCGCAGGCCGCACCGCAAAAATGAGTTCCAAACCGATCGTCACCCTGCAGGCCCATATCCTTCAGGAGCAGGCTCGTATTCCGGGCGCAACCGGCGCCCTTTCCTGGATTCTCTCGGCGCTGTCCATCTCGACCAAGATCATCGCCGATAAGGTGCGCCGTGCCCGTCTGGAGGCCGTCCTCGGCGCGGCGGGCTCGCAGAATGTTCAAGGCGAAGTGCAGCAGAAGCTCGACGTGATCGCGAACGACGTGCTGCTCAGCGCACTCGGTGGCCGCGAAGGGGTTGCCGTGGTCGCCTCGGAGGAGAACGAGGAGCCGGTGATCCTGCGCGACGACCCGACCGGCGAACGCAGGTACTGCGTCCTGTTCGATCCACTGGATGGATCGTCGAACCTCGACGTCTGTGGGGGAGTCGGCACGATCTTCAGCATTCTCCGCTACGACCGGCGCGCCGGGAGCACGGAAAACTCGCTGCTGCAGCCCGGGATCCGACAGGTCGCGGCGGGCTACGTCCTCTACGGATCGTCCACGGTTTTCGTGCTCTCGGTCGGCCACGGGGTCGATATGTTCGT
>Ga0116226_10005413_pt1 | contig 11396 bp, 2 predicted proteins | sample S1TSphfallax_FD_89692 | JGI IMG/M metagenome (GOLD analysis project Ga0116226, IMG submission 89692) | Host-associated microbial communities from peat moss isolated from Minnesota, USA - S1T2_Fa - Sphagnum fallax MG | ecosystem: Host-associated > Plants > Peat moss > Unclassified | place: USA... | reverse complement strand
GTTCAGGAAGCTGTTCGGCGGCCGCGAGGGCTGCACCGGCTGGATGGGCTGGCTTTCCTGCGGGATGGCATAGCCGCCGTCCGGGGCCTCAGACGGCGGGACATAGTCCTTCAAGGTGGGATTCTGCAATGAGGTTCGGGCCTTCGCGGGCTGCTTCGGCTGGTACGCGGAGGGATAGGGTGGCTGAGACGCACTCTGGTTCCCCGCCTGGTACCGGCTCTGCGCGTCCGGGTTCGACATGTAGGAGGGAACGGCGCTGCTGTATCCCTGCTGGGTAGCCGGTGGTGTCGCGAGCGGACCCAACTCCACCGGGGCCGCTCCATAGGCGTTCGCGTAGGTGGGCAGGTACGGCCGTGCGGGCGGCGGCGGCTCGGGATTATCTGCAACCGGGCCATTGTCCGCTGCAGCACCAGGCCCGAGGAGGCTGGCGAGGTCCTGCGACTGCGTCGCATTCGGCAGCCGATTCGCGGAGGAGGGCATGGGGAGGCTCAGCTCGTTGGCAAGCTCTGCGCCGGGATCGGGCGCTGGCATGGCGGCTAGCGAGGCGCGATAGTACTCGGCGGCGCGGCCGCTGTCGCCGCGCGCCTGCTCAAACTTCGCCGCAAGGCCCAGCATCTGCGCGTCCTTCGGATACTGGTCGAGCCCATAGCGCAGCCACGTCTCGGCGGACTTGGTATCGTTCGCCGCAAGCGCCGCCCCGACGGCCGCCTTATAATCGGCCGCCGAGGCTGAGGTCATGTCCTGCGACTTGAAGATCAGCACCGCCTGCTTTGCCATCCCGGCGCGCGCGTATCCGCTGGCCAGGGCCTTCAGTACGCCGGGATTGTCCGGGAAGGCCCGAGCCGCCGCGTTCAGGATCGCCAGTGCGCGCTTGTTGTTGCCTGCCGCCGCAGCCGCATTCGCCCGACGCGAGGCCCAAAGCGACCAGATGGTCTGCACCGTGCGGCGCTGTTCATCGGTCAGATCCCGCCGACCGCCGAGGATCATCAACTGGCGGTAGAGGCCCGTATCGTTCTGGCCATTGAAGAGCAGATATGCGTTCTGGATGTCGATGTCGGCGGGTGCGGTAGCGTGCTGCGCCGCATAATGCTGCTGAATACGGTTCATGAAGACCATCGACTGCCGCGGCTGGCCCAGGCTGCTGTAGACGTTGCCCATCGTCTGCAGGTAGTCGACATCGTCTTCGAGCGTCCGCCGCACCTCGGCAGGAATCTGCTGGACCTCCGCGAGCGCCTCCTGGTCGCGACCAGAGCTGTGCAGCGTGGAGAGCAGTCCCTTCCAGGCATCCGTCCGCTCCGGATTGCCCGAGAGAATCTGCCTGTATATAGGATAGGCCTGCCGCGCGTTGTTCTGGGCAAGATACAGCCCCGCAAGCTGCGTCTCAACCGTGACCGAGGGCTTCTGGCCCGCCGTGGTCTGCTGCGCGATCGCCTTTTCGAGGATGTTCTGGGCGATATCGAGCCTATTCTGGCCTTGGTAGACGGCGGCGACCGTCTGCTCGAATCCGGGATCGCGCATAGCCAGGTCGTAGCTGGTGGGCGGCATGGACTCCAGCGTCTGGGCCGCCTGCGCGTCCTGCTTCATGGCGTGTTCGACGCGGACCAGCCCCTCCCATGCCTGGGTATTCGAGGTGTCGGTGGCGAGTGCCTGGCGGAAGAGCCCCGCGGCCTGGTCGAGCCGGTTGGCCTGTTGCAGCAGACCGGCGTACTGAAGCAGGGTTTCGACCTTCACGCCGCGCGCGTCGGCAGGAAACGGGAGATCGAGCGCAGCGCGGAGGACCCGCTGTGCATCGGCGTCGCGCCCGGCGGCGGAGTACGCGGAAGCGAGGACGCGAAGAAAATCCGGATCGCGCATCAAGTCGGCGTGGACGGCCGGCGGGATGGCTCTGTCCGTCGCGAGCGCTCCGGCAGTGTTGCCGGAGCTGAACTTTGCCATGAACAATCCGCGCCATGCCGCTGGTACGGCTGGTTTTACTTTGGTGTACTGCTCGAAGACCTGCGCCGCCGCCTCGGGCTGCTGCGCCTTCATCAGTGTCCCGCCGAGCCCTTCGAGCGCCTCGGGACTTCCGGGCCGCATCGCCAGCGCGGCCTGGTACTTCTTCTCCGCGGTGGTCAGGTCGTTCTGGTCGAGCGCGACCTCGCCCTCGCTCATGACGAAGTAGAATCGGGCGGAGGAGAGGGCCGTATCGATCCCCGGATCGAGGGCGCCATCCTGTTTGGCCTGTTCGAGGAAGCTGATGGCACCGCCGAAGTTCGACTGCTGCATCCGCACGTAGCCCATTCCGGCGAGTGCGCGGCCGCTGTTCGGCTCGTCGGCCAGGATTTCCTTGAAGCGCCCTTCGGCCTCTTCGATGTGCCGGGCGTTCAGCGCCTTGTAGGCCGCTTCGAGCTGCACGCTGAGCGTCCGGTTGCGGGCGGCCTCGGCGACCTCCTCGGGTGTATGCGGAACGGGTACCGCCGGACGCTTCGGATGGTTCTTCAACGCCGTCGCAAGCTGGGGGTCGTTATGCTTCAGCAAGTAAGCGCGAATCTCGGCCGCGGACGCAGGGTTTTGCGAGTCCCAGACTAGCGACTGCCGCAGTGCCTCCTGCGCCTGGGAGTCGGAGGGATACCTCTCGAGCAGCCGCCGACCCTCGGCCCGGGTCTTTGGCGTGTAGGTCAGGATTCGTCCCAGGGCGATCTGGTAGCGCGAGTCGTGAGGAAACTTCTCCATCAGACCGCGCAGACCGGAGATAGCGTTGGCACGGCCGTCATCGGTGGCCGACTCGGTCTCGTAGTAGGCCAGCGCCCAGTCCCCTGCGGGAGGCTGGGTGCCGAAGACCTGGCGGTAGATCCTCATCGCCTGCGCGTACTGGCCGGTCTCGGCTAGTGTGCCTGCCTGGGCCAGTTGGGCGCTCTGGCTCTGCTGGGTCATCATGGTCTGGACACGGGCGATGTTGGGGTCGTTGGGATTGATCGCCCGGAGCCGGTCGAGATACACGCCTGCCAGCGCCGAGTTCCCGGCCAACTTTGCTGCGCGGGCGAGACCGGCGAGCGCTTCCACATTCTTCGGATCGGCGAGAAGCACCTGCTGCCAGGTCTGGGCGGCCATATCCATGCGGCCGCGGACCTCCAGATTGTGCGCCTTGTCCAGCAGGGACTGGGTGGCGGATTCCGTCGCTGCCAAAGGTACCTGCCCGCTTCCAGCGTGGCCGGAGAAGGCGCAGATCGCGACGCCGAGCACAACCGAACGCGGCCAGTAGCGAACCGCGAGCGGCCTCCTGATCCGTAACGTTCCGTCAAGGCTAAGCGAGTCCCGGATTGAGCGCGGCCTGTTCATAGCGACAGATTCACAACGGCAGATTCACGACCAAAGGTCTACGGTCCGGGAGACTCAGTGCGCAGCCGCTCCGGCGTTAAAGGCAGAAGTGGTCGCCGGGATACAACTCCGGCGAAGATACTCTCTCGCAGCTTATCTCGTTTTGCTCCGGTTGTGCCGTCTTTTTTACGGTATTAACTGGTTTGCTACTGTCAAATCAGGCATTTACCCGTCGTCCTGCGAGCGACGGTTGAAGCCGGAAGCTCCGTCACGACAGATGCTGCCGTATCGAAAGCCCGAGATGCGGTGATCTTCACTCTTCGCTGTGCTCTGGGCCAGAATGACCGCCTCGTACGAGTACACCAGCCGCGGGTCCGTTCGGATGGCGTATTGGTTACTCCGTACTCAGGAGACGCGTACGCGCGCGCTGCCGGAGGATCGCCCGCAGCAGGAAGGCCATGAGGAAGGCGATGACGAGGGTCGAAATGACCGCCAGCCAGGGGTACTCGGAGACCAGCATCTTCGTCCGCACGTAGGGCGACAGATATCCCACGTGGTAGACATCGTTGCCGATGCGGTAGGACGTGAACCGCTGCCCCTGCAAGACGCTTACGGACTGCGAGATGTCCGACGACTGCGAGGTCTTGAGGAATACCGAGAGGAAGTTCGGGACCACGGACCGGTCGCGGAGGGCGATGATGACCACGGACCTGTTCGATCCGCTGGGCCACTCGATGCCTTCGATCAGCGCGTTGGGCAGGCCACCTGCCGTCTCCAACTGGCCGGACTGGATGTGGTCCGAGCTGCGGACTTTCCACCAGGCGTGCTGGAGCGGGGCGAAGAAGCCCTGAGTGTCCTGGATGTGGAGGCCGTCGTCCTCGATAGTCACCGGCAGGTCAGGGTTCAGGCGGCGGATCGCCGGTTGGTCGTCCACCGTACCGAGGACGATGTAGTCCTTCTTCTCGTCGGCTTTCATGCCGTCGTTGTTGGTCACGGTCACGTTCAGCACCGGGTATCCAGTCTGCGCGCCGAAGTGCCCCATCAGCGTGAGGAACATCTCGATCTCTTCCGGTGCGGGGGTGTCGGGAAGCACAACGGCGGTGTCGGCGAGGTCGGCCTTCCGGGTGAACGGGTAACCAGCGTTGGCGAAGATCTCGAGTTCCGGCAGAACCGCCCAGTGCGGGATGCCCTGGATGTCGAGGTACGAATCCTTCTGGATCGAGCCCTGGAGGTTCATGGGCGCGGTGTCCATGCATTTGCCCGTCTTGGCCATCTGAAAGATAAAGGTCATCTTGAGGGTGTTCGAGAAGGGACGCAGGTTCGCCCGCTGGACGGGGAGCACGGTCTCCTTGCTGGAGGCGGCCCTGTCCTCGTGCGGAAGCGGGGTAGAGCTGACGTATGCGCTGTTCATGAAGACCTGGAGCGTGCTGTTGTTGTCCAGCGGAATTGGGTTGTAACGGTAGCCCAAGTGCAGCGGCAGGTTCTGCTGTGCCCCGAAGTAAAGATCCGGAGGCAGCCGCAGATAGATGCCGAGGGGGACAAAGCCGCCGCCCTGCAGTTCGGATGTGTTGGCGAGGTCGCCGAGATGGGTGATCCTGTCGGTGCTCATCCATCTCGGGGCGTCGTCCGGCTCTCTGGGCGCGGGCATCTTGATACTGGAGATGCGGACCTGGTCGCTTTGCAGCATGTTCATCTGGAGCGTGAGCGCGGACGCCGCCTTCATGAGTTCGTCGCCATTGTCGCCGGAGACGACGAGCAGCTTCGAGTAAGGGTCGACGGGGTTGGTGCGCATGGAGAGCGTGGGACCGGAGCTTCCCGCGACGTTCAACGCAGGCGGCATATCGGCCGGGTTCTCCGCGATCACGATGGCATTGCCCTGGGGAATCGTCCCGAAGTTGACGGGAAAGCGGACGGGATGATCGTTGGTCAACATGCCGAACCACGAGGCGACGATCCCGGCCGCCTGCATGGCCTGCGGCGATGGCTGGCTGAGGAAGACGATCGGCACTGAGGGGTGCAGATTCACAGCGGCGTCGTAGAACGGCAGGGGCAACAGCTTGAGGTCGTTCTGCAGGGGCAGCAGCGCGCCGGCAAGTTCGATGGTGGAGTCCTTGTCCACATCGGCCCAGAGGGTCGAGTTGGAGGGGTCTTCGCACTGTTCCGTATAGTGGCCGACGAACTCGAAGGTCAGCTCGTTGTCGTGCACAAGCATGTCGGCCGGCATAGCGACGGTCGCTTCGAGGAGGGCGGAGTTCTGGTCGTGAGCGATGATGACCGCCTGCTGGTCCTGCTCGCTCGGCGGAGGGGAGGGGTTGACGGCGTTCACCGTGGGCTGGTTGGTGACGGCGAGGGTTGCGAAGAGACTTCCGTTCAGGCTCACCTTGAGATGACTCAGGGCCGGGAGCAGGCCGGGCGAGAAGTGGTACTTGAGGTGCATCGTGGCGGTCTTGACCACCTCGGTCTGCGGCAGCGAGAAGCGCACGGTGGCATAGCCGTCGATGCCGCGCAGCTCGATGGTGTCGATGACGTTTACGTCGGAGAGTTTGAAGATATTGTCGAACTGGCCGGGGGGAACAGAGCGTCCACCGCCGACATCAACGGCCGGAGACAGGCCAGCCGCGGCGGCAGGGTTGCGTCCGGGTTTTGATGCGGCCCTTTGCCTGGTATTCGCATCTGCTGGGAGAGTTGTCAGCGAGGAATGGTAGGAGGGGGATGCCTGGCCGCGGTAGCCCATGCGAACCGGCGCGGCACCTCCGGCTCGCAGGCAGGAGCCGAAGAGAAGGACCATCAAGAACACGGGGGCAATGCTGGTCGCCAGCCGCGGCTTCTCCGGGGCCTTCAGCTTATTGAGCGCCAGAATAGAGATCTGTCTGAATCCCCACAGCGAGAGCGAGAAGATCCGTCCGAGGCTGGTGAGGGGACGATCGACCTCGCGGGTCTCGCCCCATCCCAGCCAGGTATCCGCACGGGAGTAGAGCACCATGGTCAGCGCCTCTTCCTCCTGGAGGGTGAGCGGGTCGAAGCGCGCGCGGACCATCCCTTCGTGCTGGCTGACGACCATCGCGGGGATCGTCGCCTCGCCATCGAGGACCGGGAAGATGAGTTGGATCGGTTCTCCGACAATAACGCCAACGGCCTCGTCGATCTTGATCGCCACGCCTCCGCTGGACATGTCCGCCGTGACCCCGGGTGCGACGGTCCCGTCGCTGAGCATGAGGTCAGCGGGTACGGCCATGCTGACACGGACGGTAGTGCGGCGCTGCTGGCTCTCCCACGCAACGGCGACGCAGACGCCAAGAATGACCATGTTGAAGATGGTCCAGATGGCGTTCATGACGATGGTGCCCGGATGGCTGCCGTCGTACCACCAACTGAACGGCGGCAGCGGTAGGTACTTGAATCGCGGGATGACCATGAGGAGTCCGATGATATTGAAACCCATCATGAGCAGAAACGGCGAAGCGATCCGGGTATCGAAGTAACGCTTGGCAACGACGCCACCCTTGGCGGTCACATCGAAGCTGCCCAGCCTCGGATTGAAGAGCGCAAGCATCGTGGGCAGGAGGATGTATGGCGACAGGATCGTCTCGTATATCTCGTTCCAGAAGGAGTGCCGGTGCTGTCCCTGGATGCGTGAGTTGGTGATGCTCGACAGGATCAGGTGGGGGAAGGCGTAAGCGAGGATCGCCGCCCAATATCCGGGAACGTTGACCTGGCCAAGGATCAGGTAGATCAAGGGGGCGGTGAGGAAGATGAGCCGCGGCAGCGCGTAGAGGAAGTGCGACATCGCGTTGAAGTAGCAGATACGCTGGTAGAGCTTCAGTCCCTTTGCGAAGAGCGGATTGTCGGTGCGCAGGATCTGGATCATGCCGCGGGCCCAGCGGATGCGCTGCTTGACGTGTCCGCCGAGGCTCTCGGTGGCGAGACCGGCAGCCTGGGGGATGTTGATGTAGGCCGTGTTCCAGCCGTTCATCTGCATGCGCAGGGAGGTGTGGGCGTCCTCGGTGACGGTCTCGACGGCGATGCCGCCGATCTCGTCAAGCGCGCTGCGACGCAGGATGGCGCAGGACCCGCAGAAGAAGGTCGCGTTCCAGAAGTCGTTGCCATCCTGGACGATGCCGTAGAAGAGTTCGCCCTCGTTGGGGATAATGCGGAACTGCTGCAGGTTGCGCTCGAACGGATCGGGAGAGTAGAAGTGGTGCGGGGTCTGCAACATGCCCAGCTTCCGATCGCGGATGAACCAGCCGATGGTGACCTGGAGGAAGCTGCGCGTAGGGACGTGGTCGCAGTCGAAGATGGTCACGAAGGGCGCGGAGAGCCGCTTGAGCGCGCGATTGATGTTACCGGCCTTGGCGTGCTTGTTGTCGTCGCGCGTCATGTAACCGATGCCCGCCTCCTCGGCGAACTGGCGGAACTCATCGCGCTTGCCGTCGTCGAGGATGTAGACGCTCAGCTTGTCGGAGGGCCAGTCGATGTTCATCGCGGCGAGCGCGGTGTAGCGGACGACGCTGAGCGGCTCATTGTAAGTAGGGATAAGCAGGTCGACCGCGGGCCAGTCCTCGGGATCGTCCGGCAGGGGCACGGGCGTGCGGCGCAGCGGCCAGAGCGTCTGCATGTAACCCAAGAAGAGGATCACGAAGGCGTAGGCCTCCGCCGCGACCAGCAGACAGATGAAGAAGACGTCCAGCGGGGTCGACTTGGTGCCCGGATCGAGGAAGAAAGCGATCGTGGTGGAGATGCGCCAGTAGCCGTACCGAAAGGTCGAGTAGCAGGAGCAGATCATCAGCGTCAGCGTAACCAGGTAGGAGGTCGAGCTGCGATCCATCCACATGGCGAGGAAGACGGTGAGCAGGCCGAGGATCGTCTGCTGCGGCCAGGTGAGGTCGAGGATCCCGGTAAAGACGAGAAACGAGACGCCGGCGGCAAGGACGCAAAGGCGAAGCAATCCGAAGAGAATGCCTGTGCCCGATTCAAAGTCCTTCCAAAGCCGGGATGCGGTCATCGGTCGCTCCAGCGTTCGCTCCAGCGCAGACTGCGGGGGCCCGCGGCCGCAGGAGCGGAGGCGTCGCGCAGCCAGTTGACGACAGCCAGATAGTCTCGCACCACCCCGGCGCCGGGCTCGTAGTCGAGGATAGTCATGCCCTCGGCAAGGGCCTCACTGACGCCGGCGGCGCGGCGGACCACAAACGGCAGCAGACGGTCACCCAGTTGCTGACTGAGTACCTCGCGGAGATCGAGATGCAGCGGGATCGAGGCGTCGAACTGGTTCAGCAGATAGAGTGGCTGCAGCCGGTTGCCCGCAGCATCCTGCATCCCGCTACAGCGCCTTTCGACCGCCTGTAGACTGATGACCGAGCTCATGTCCGCAGCGAGCGGGACCAGGACCGTTGGCTTGAATTTCGCAAGACGGCTGACCAGCCAAGCGCTGTCGGCGTCGAGATCGATCAGGACGCGATGGACCCGCTGGCTGTTTGCGAGAAGGTCTTCGACCATGGCCTCGCGCGGATCACTCTCATGGCGATTCGGATCGGGATTCGCGTACGAGCTGGAGTCAAGGTCGTAGCTGATAAGGTGAATGGGCGCGTCCACACTACCGACGGGCGGCGAGAACGTACGCACCACTCCCGAGTGAAGCTCGCTGGCACCGAAGTAGAAGGGCAGCAGACCGTGCGAGGTGGTATCTGTAAGCAGGACCTTCTCACCCAGCGACGAAAGAGCGCGACCAAGGGTTGCGACGAGGCTGGTCTTGCCCACTCCGCCGGCGAGCGAGAAGATGACGACGAGCGGCGTACTGCGCCTCTTGTCTCGCGGCAGATGCCGGTCACCGGAGAGTTGGGCCTCGTTGGCTGTCTGGCCGCCGGCTATTGGACTTCGGACGGCCTGGCTATGGTCTTGCATGCTGGGTGCAGAGCCAGACACGCGGCTGGAACGGATGCTATTTTGGTCGGAGTCAGGGGCGAAGAGACCCTTTAAGGCATACCACCTGGAAGCGACCTGCTCGCGGGAGTGTTGCAGGGTGTCGCCGTTGGTGCCGCTGGACGGCGACTTCGACGCACCCGGATGCGAAACACCTGGATTGCCCGGTCGAATCGCGCCGACCGATCGGTCAGGCAGCGACGTCCCGAGCCTGAGGGGGGCCTCATTCGGCGAGCCACTCCGTCCCGAGGCTGGTTGCTGCGGGTAGAGCCAGGCGGGTCCGGAAGACTCCGTTGCAGTCTGACCAGCGTTTTGTACCGGGCTTTGCATCGAGCTGGGGTTCGTCTTCCGGCTCGGGCTGGGGACGGTTGGCTCCCGCAGCGGCGGTGCCTGGCTCTCGGGCGCACGGGCCGCAGGCGCGCGTTCACCCGGGAGTGAACTCTCGAAGGAGATATCCTCAGGGACACGCGAAGTGTTCTGTGGCGTCGCGGGGAGTCGGCTTACGACCTCTGCCATGGGGGCCGCAGGAGAGCCGGAAGCGGCGGGAGCCGCCCGGCGGAACTCCTTATACGGGATGGAGGGAATGACGACTCTTCCCTGCGGCCCGGGCTCAGCCGGCTTCGAATACTCGCGTCGCAGCGTCTGCGCTCCCGCCTCGTCCAGCCGATGCGGGTCGCGCGCGATGGAGAGGTAGCGGTCTTCGTAGACAGGCTTCGGCTGAGGGCGCGGCGGAAGCTCGGCCGGAATCTCTTCGGGCGCGTAGGCCAGCAGGCTTCCGTCCACGATGGGCGAACGCGGTTCCACCCGAGCGGCGCGCTCCGGTTCAAGCCGGGCGGACGCGGTGCGGGCTTCGGCGGCAGCCTGGGCGGGAAGATCGCGAGCGGTGCGGCGCTGCGGGATGTCGCGCGACGAGACCTCCGCTTCTTTCGCACGCTTGGCCTGCTCTGCTCTCTGCTCCCCGGAGACGTTGGGAACGCGGAAGGATGGCAGTTCAGCGCCGGTGCTCTGTTTGATGTACTCGCGCTGCTGCCGGAAGCGGCTGGCGGCGAGCTCAGCGACCGGCGTCCCCGGGCGCTCGAAGTATTCGCCCTCCGGGAGAGGCTGGGGACCGTAGGGATCGGAGATGCGGCCGGGCACAGGAGTCTCCTGCTGGCTGGCCTTCTTCTGGCGGCTGCGGGCCTCGGCCTCGGCGTACTGCGCGGCCTGGCGGAGCGCGGAGGCCTGTGCCTCGGCGATCTCCCGCTCCTCGCGTCGGGCGATGGAGTCAGCGAGCGCCGCGGCCTCGGCGCGGCGGGCAGCTTCGAGACGCTCGGCAGCCGCCTTGCGGGCCTGCTGCGCGGCCTCGCGCAGCGACGACCGCCGCTGGATCTCGACTTCTTCTTCCTTGATAGACGTTTGCGCCGCGGCGGGCATGGCGCGGCTTGCGGCCAGCTTCACAGTCGCGGCATCGGCTTCGGCATGGGCTGCGGCCGCTTCGAACTCGGCCTGCGCGGCCGCCGCCTCGGCTTCGGACTGTGCGCGCAACTCCATCAGGCGAAGCTGCTCCGCCGCCCGGTGGCGCATCTGGGCACGGTACTCGCGGCGGTTGGCTGAGAAGTCACGGTACTTGGCGCCTTCGAGGTTCGCCCAGGAGTACAGGATTGCAACATCCTCCGGCGTCTCGGCGTTGTGCCGGTCTTCTGTCCTGGCCAGGGGCTGTGTCTCCATGTTGCCTCATTCCGTGTTGCGAAGCGCGTCGTTCGTTACCTTGGATTCAATTCGCGAAGAAGCGCTGCCAGGATCATCGCCGGGAGCGTTGAAGGAACTCAATTGAACCGATTTTGCGGCAGTCTCCCATGGCTGCACAGTTTTCAATGCATTTGAGTCAGGTTAATGCCCCAGAAACTGCAAGTCAATGTACGTGACGTGGTACTAAGGTGTCACGAAGATGTGTAGTAACCATGCCACTGCATATCGCACGCCGTCGAACGTCTTGGGCGAGGCATGGGGAATTGGCGGAAAACCCGTACCGTAGAGCGACATGCGGCCGCCACGCGCCACGTTACCTCCGTCTTCTGAGGGAAGCCGATCCCTGACCCCTTGTGCTACGGTTAAGCATGGTTTGAGAGCGTAGCTCAGTTGGTAGAGCATCGCCCTTTTAAGGCGTTGGTCCTGGGTTCGAGCCCCAGCGCTCTCACCATTCC
>Ga0116226_10005412_pt1 | contig 11397 bp, 3 predicted proteins | sample S1TSphfallax_FD_89692 | JGI IMG/M metagenome (GOLD analysis project Ga0116226, IMG submission 89692) | Host-associated microbial communities from peat moss isolated from Minnesota, USA - S1T2_Fa - Sphagnum fallax MG | ecosystem: Host-associated > Plants > Peat moss > Unclassified | place: USA... | reverse complement strand
TAATTCAAAATAAATGGTGCCACTCGTCCAAGAAATTTATTAAAACGACCAATATCAATTTGTACATCATCGACAGGTTTTTCACCGAAATCTACTTGAATCTAATTGAAATAAAAACTTATGAAAACTGAAAATGAATATTTCTTACTTCACGTTCTTTACGTTTAAGACTTTGACAAGCAACTTCAACAAGTTCTACTTCAAATTTAGTTTGTACACTTGCATTGACTGAATGACTATAATGAAATTAAATAAATCAAATAAAATTTATTTAGGAAATACAAACACTGGATCTTTTTGAACGATTTCTTTACAAGAAATAACTGGTAATGTTTCATCATTAAATACAACTGGTTTTCGATTTGTTTCCGAATCTGTTTCATCTCGATTTGACTTACTCATTTTAGTAAAAGAAGAAGAAGAAAAAAAAGAAAAGAATGTAATGCATACCACCATGATTTTTATTGTTACTTTGACAACAGATGATATTTTTGATTAGTGACATCTATTTCTGTTAAAATTTTATACAGTGATCACTAACGACTTTTTGAATAACTTTTCAGAGAAGTTTCTTCATGTTTTTTTACAGAAAAATACATTATCTGTCGAACTTGTACATCGAATTCTTAATAATGTCGATACAGAAACTCTATTTCTTTCACTTTATCTTATCTGCAAACGTCTCTATGCTATTATCAACATATACAATCGATGTCAATTAGATTTTCGTTCTTTTTCAAAAGTAGATTTCCAAGTCCAGTTTGTCATATCATTCACTTTGAAAATGTTATACCAATTATACTCTCTGATAAAAAATCTTCCGTGATTTCATTTAGAACTCTCAAAATAATTCAATACGATAGTTAGTCTTAGATCGATGTACACTGAAGCAAGTAATCTTTGTTCTTCGTTATTTACCTCAATTCCACACATTAGTATTGAACGATGTCAATGCAATTTTTGACGAAAATGTAGGCATTACTCCTTCAAAGTTCACGTGATTGCTTAAATCATTAACAATTCAACAGAAACACATGTCGATGAATATACTTGAAACGATTTTTTTCATCTCAAAATAACCGGTTGGATACGTCTAGTAGATCGTTTGTATGATGGTTTTCAATGGAAAAAATGAGTCTAAATGATTGGCCACAAGAGTCAATTTACTCAAACAAACATAATTCGGACTTAATTTTTAAAAACAAACTCTTGAAATTGAAGACAGTACATTCAGTGTTCAATTTAGTTAGAATTTATATACCGTTTTTTTGCATAAAATACTTCGCTATTCATCGAAATTCGAGACTCTTAGTAAGACTTATCTTCCCACTCGAATTCTTTAAATTCAATCATATACACTAAAATCATCGCAATGTTAAAAATGACAGTGTATGGCAGTAGATCCTCATTTTTGTTTTCGACATTTTTACTTTCCACCAAAGTTGAGTTTACCCACTCTAAACATCATTAACCCTTTGGTGCCGGGGCCCGCATATATGCGTGTTGCACTTTTTGAACATATCACTGTTTCAGAGGTGCAGAATCTGCCGTGATTTCGAAAAATTTCCCCCAGTGACGGCTCTTATCCCCCAACCATTTCCCCGAAACGTCCTTAGAAATGAAAATTTTTCCCCAAACGCGCGCTTGCGCACACGGGTAGATTCTGCACCTCTGCACTGTTCTTATAATTTCATTTATACTCCATCTAAAACACTCCTCCTCGTCTCTCCTAGCTCACCAACATTATTGCATTACCATTCTGTAGCGTTATATGTGTTGTACAAATGTAAAATGACAGGAATACCTATATAGAATATAAAGGCAGACGATAGAAATAGATTCTATGTTTGTAACGATGGGCTTTGTGTGATAGGTTATTTTGAAGATTATCATACTCTCAAGCATTTTTTAAATGCTTCTATACAAAAATAAAATTTGTTCTAAATGTTTTTTGAAAGAAAAAAAATTCCATTTTTTTTCAAAAAAAAAACCCCGGCACCAAAGGGTTAATAATGAATAAGATTTTTGACTGACGAAGTTAATAATAGTTAACGAAACGTTGCACAAATCGAATAGGATTTATTCGGTAGCAATTTTGTTTATTATTCATTATTATATTTTTTAGTTCTGACTCAATTTTTAATCTTTAATGATATAACAAATTAATCTGAATATCGATTTCTATTGTTTTCTAGGTGAAAAATTGTACTTAGAAAGTAGAAAGAAGTTAAATCACGATGAGAGCAAATTTATCTTATTTGAATTAGATTTTTTTATAGATCTCATGGACATTATTTATATCTTTATGGTTATTATTATTCCTATTCTCTAGATTAATCGATAATTTCTATACAAAATAGTCGATCAATGAATGGTAAAAATAGATTTATTCTTAATATATATGGTAATCAAACAAAAGAGAATCTCTATTCGTTCGTTTTGTTTTTTATTAATATCCATGATATATATTTTGACATTAATGTTTAGTGTACATGACGTGCCTCGTTTACGGTAGTTGTCGTCATCTTTACAATGACGACAGTTGAATGTACTTCCATCAACATAGCAAAATCGATTGTTTTTGTATTCCATCTCATATCGCTTATTGCGCCTTCTGGTATGTATCTATATATACAACGAAAAAAATAGTACTGTCACTTTTGTTGTCGTATTGATATAGTATATTGGTCGATTATCATGTTGGTGTGTATGAACGTTTTATTTCTATTTGAAAAAAAAATTCTTTGATGACTTGTGTAAACAGTTTAGAAAATAAATGAAAACAGTAAATGAGTTCTTTTAAGAAAGTAATGTAACATAGATGTTAATGAAGATTAATTATCTTTTATCGACTGTATTATAATAGAAAAATTTTTATTTAATAATGATTAATTTCTCTTGTTTTTTTTTATCTATTCTAAGACATTAGGTTTTAGACGAACTTTCAGGATATGGATGTATGTCCATTAATCTTATTGATAAGACAGTTATGTGCATGTGTATTTTCTTTGCAGTTTTTTATTATTATTAAAACAAATAAGTAATCTATTATTATAAAAACATTAGAGATAAAAAAAAAATCAATTTTCCGATGATTTAAACGATAATTGTTTAATTATTATTGATATTTGAATAGGAACTCGTGAGAATAAATGTATTGAAACTAGTTCAATGTTCCCATTATTTCATAAACTCATTTATCGCGTATTTTCCTTTTTTACGCATCGAATGTGATCTCATTTCCTGTTGCATGCATCACCCATGTTTCCTCTTGGTAAATAGATTGTCCTTTATCTGTTTAGCATAATTATGAAATGAGAAGAGAATTTAATACCTTTTTTTTTCTCTCCAAAGAATGAATAGAAATGTTGAGTCGTTTTCCCGCTACCATTTGTAAATAGATATTATAGATTATATTATATATCAATAAATAAATAAATGATTTTTTTTCCAAGATTTATTATTAGTTTTATGTGTTCGATCTATTTTCTGGTTTTTATCTGGATGGGAGTAGATTCCAATCAATGAGTATGTATACGTCATTTATTTGTCATTCTTTCTCCACTGATTTGATGTTTCTGACAAAATAGAATTGACGGGGGTTTTCACATTAGTATAGATGTTTTTAAAGTGTGTCTTCTATCTTATATGAATCTTCGATCTATGATTGATTTCTCATATCCATATGATACTAGTGGCTTCAGGGTTTTTTGTTTGTTTATTATATAATTGTGATGCTGATAATCCGTATGTTATGTAAAATTAGATTTTGATGAATCTATTTCATACAAAGAGAAATGAAGTTCGATCCGATGTAATTTGAAATGATCATGTTTAATTGCTAATCGACTAAACAATTTGACTGATCACATTAATTAATAAATAATTGAATTGTAATGGTTTATTTCTTTTTTTAATAGTTTTCTCTTGGGTATATCTATAGATACAACTGTGTGTCAGAATTTTCTTTGGTTGAAATAGCAGCAAATGATAGTGATCATTTGTATTGCTCGATGATATTCTCTTTCTTCTTTCTTATTGTCAACGTGTACCATCTAGATCTAGTAGATAACAAGGATAAGAAAAACAAGCGAATAAATTGTTTGCGCATGTGCTAGTTTCTGGCAAAAAAGATTAAACGATATATTTCTTTTAATGTTTATTATTACCATCGTCTAGAGATTCATAAAATCTGTCTATCAAAGCTGAAAAAAGTCAAGTAAGTTAAAGAAATTGAATAAAACAAATTAATATAGTGATAGAAATGTTTTCAGTTGTAATTTATGTTATGCATTTAATGTCAAAAGTAAAGAGAATGATATTTATGGTTATGAGAACGTGTCTTCATTAATAGTCATGACTATTTAACATAAAAAGAGATTATTTATTTGACTTTTATTCCATTGATATCTCAGATTAAATATTCGATTCATTTTATTATTGGTATAAGAAGTATAAATAGTAGAAATAATCTATGTAAATATTTGTTTTTTCTTTCAATAAAGACTCGATACCATACAAGGTATTTACTATTTTGAGAAAGTGAAGTAAAAAAATGACATTTTCCTTTTTTTTTTTTATAAGAATTGATTAGGTTCATACAGTTTATCTTGTATTTCTAGTAAGTATTCAACTAAAAATCTGATCATTTTTTCTGTAAAGAAATCGAATCTGACAAATTTTTTTTTTGTTAAAGTATCCTTGCCGATAATTGATCATTGTTGACAAATGAACAAGTTTTAGATAAATACTTCTTTTATTTTAATTTAATATAATCTTGATTATCTTATCGAGAAACAAAAAATAATTGTTACTAGAAAATAGAATTATACATTCATTTCTGTCTTTTTTTCTCCCTCAGAAACAAAACTAAAGTGAATAATCTTCGATGGAAATATGCTTGAGGATTATTCGATTAGAAAAAAAGATGAAGTAAATGAAATATTCTTGACAAACTTCTAAGAATCATTGTTTATGTAAAAATCAGTAATTAAAAAGAATGTTCTATATTATATTGATTAGATTTGATGGGAAAGAAAATGAGAACATGTACATTCCCTGGTTTTTTTCTTATCGTACAAGTTTTGTTTAATAATACTTATTTTTCATCGTTTATTTGTTTTCATTCTGATCATAATGGATACATCTGTCGTATAATATTATAATCAATTTGAATAGTCCATACGCCTCAAACAAAATTGGATACTATTAGTATCTTATGTTATTTTGTGTTTAAGATGGTAAATACGAGGGCGAGAAAAGAAAATACGTAAAAAAAAAAGAAAAGTATTGCTTGGAGGAATGTATTTTAATATTTAATTTTTGGCGGAAACAAAAATCATCGACGTAGATGAATTTATTCAGTATATACAATTTTTCTCTTTTTTTTTCTATTTAATTTCGTGTATTATTGAAAAATACTCTGTTGCGTGCATGTCTGGGTCATAATCACCATCGAGTAAGTTCGTCAAAGCTAATCCATTTTTCCCTTCCGTTTCGTTTTTTTTTTTCTTTTATATAAAAATATTAATTAAATTCGGCTGTGCATTTGATGGTGATGATTAAAAAAAACAAATATAATTATAAAAAAAAAAGTCGAATAGAATGTGATGTAACGAGTAAGGATCAAATTTCAATAATGATAAAATTTTTTAATTAAAGAAAAAAAAGAAGAGAATATGAAAATAATACTGCATATCTTTTGGTAATGTTATATGAAACGTAGGCGGATTTAAGAGAGAAAGTGTCAAATTTCAGACATGGATAGGTAATTCTTGATGAGAAAATATTTATTAGATAGAAATATGTAACAACATCTGACAGAAAAAATAAATGAACTGAAATTGAAGTATGAATTCTATGGCATATCGTCTTTTATTTGAATATGTTCTTGATGAAAAAAATTTTTTTTTCTTTTTTCATGATTCATAGGAATTACTCTGATTTATCAAAACGATTCGTAAGTACATATAAATGTCGTAATTGACATCATAAATATAAGAAATGAAAGGCCATGTGTTCGATTTTGATCTTTTACTAAAAGAGAATCAAAGGAAAAATAAACAATTTATTCTAGCTTTATTACGTATATAGTTTCTCATTATACTTTGATTGATGATGATCGATCATCAGTCGTTGAATGATATATGACTATGTGAATGATGTCAAAATTATTCATTCACTATTCGAGTAGTCACATCACGTTTTTGTTTTTTTACTACTCACAAAAATACTGCAAATATACCATACATTAGTGTTTCAATGAATTTTATATATGATTTCTATTGGAGATAAGTGAATATCATTGTATTTTAATCAATAGGTTAATCAAATATTGATCGAGTAAGTCAAAAGTTTATTCTATGTATATCTCAAATGAGATTCTGTTCAGATGTTTATGATATGAGTATTATTGAAGACTAAAAGGAGTGAGAAGTATTCTTCTTTTAATTAGGCTAGAATAAATATCAAGAGATCTTTGATTGTTGATTTAGCATATTATTGTGATATAGAAGACATGTCAATGATGAGATTAATATATCATTTATACGGTTTTCTATTTGTTGTTTTTTGGATTTATTCTACGTCAGATGACAGGTGCGCAGCCAGAATTTTTTTTTAGGGAGATCGCCATAGAAAAAGGGTATTTTTTGACTTGCGATAACTAATCATTCTGCACCTCCATCACAGGTATTTAAAGCTTCTCGGGAAGCATTGATCCTTCTAATCCTCCTCTGGCTACGTTACTGTTAGATAATGAAATAAAAAATAGAGCAAAATAGTTTGACATCCGTAAATGGATGAAAAGATTTATTCTCTTTCTCGGTTAGAATGTCTCTTTTTTTTTCATTTATTAATGCGGAAATTACTGTGGTAAACATTCCGGATATTTAGTTGCGTCAAATAATTTATTAAATGATGGTCTAAAAATTATCAATGAACGACGAAAATGTTTATTTAAACAAAAAAATTTGTAAAAGTTCTCATTTCAGATAATAACCCGTCCATATATTAGTGATATATACTAATATAATTGACCCATGTCAAAATCAATAAGTGAAAATATTTTATCTAATAATTCATATTGTCCTGCTATATTTGAATATCTTTGTTGGCCACAAACTTCTGCTAATCATTCAGTGAATATTTCATGTGTTGTATTACGTCATCCCGGTGTTGATTCATCGAGTTAGTATTAAGAATTTCTCCAGATTTCTATAAAAAATTTGTTTGTAGAATTTTTTAGTCGATTTTGTCTTCCATCAGGAAATTGGTCAAATTTTAATTTTGCCTCATGTTTTTATCCGGATATATTGGCTTTATTGAACAAATCGTATAGTCGAAGGGCATTGGAAGAACGAGAAGTTTGTCAATTTATTTTCATTTATTTTCTTACTTGTTTTTTTTTTCTAAAAAAGGTTTTTGAAAAAATTATTCGAGTTCTTCGTTATGTAGAATTAGCTGGATTATCTATTTCATTAACAAGTATTCTTATTTCACTTTTTATATTTTTTTCTTTCAAGTAAGTTTAAAAAAAGAAAAAGAAATGAAATATTAATTTATTAATTTATATAAATAGATCATTGTACTGCAGTCGAACAAAAATTCATATAAATCTTTTATTAGCTATTCTTATTCAAATTATTGCTCGATTAATAACATACGGGTTTGTTTGTTTTTTTTTTCATCCGAAAATAATGAATTTTTTTCTTTAGAATTCAAATGGAACAATTAAAACATATACCGAAAAATGAATGTAATATTAATGGGAGTATTTATCCCTTGCCAAAACGAAGTGTATTTGATGGTATTTGTCCATTATTTATAATATTTTTACAATTTGGTATAACAGCGATGTTTATGTGGGTACTTTGTGAAGGAATTCATCTTAATACGGTTTTAACCGTTAGTGTTTTTAAAAAACATTTTAAAACATATTATTTTCATATACTTGGTTGGGGTAAATTTTAGATTTTCATTTTAATTTATTTTTGTTTATTTTATTTCTTGAATAGTTGTTCCATTTTGTTTAACATTGAGTTGGAGTATTGTTATGTTTATTAAAGAACGTGATCGAAGGTAAATTTAAGTTATTAGAAAAGAAAATTTAAAAAAAAGAATCGATTTTATATAGATGTTTTACTAATTATAATCATTTGAAATATTATTGGATTATTGATGGACCTCGATATGCAGTAATTATTGTAAGTTTTATTTAAAAATTTTATTTTAAATTAATTTTTTGTTTTTTTGAAAGTTAAATATTATTTTTTTATTGAATATTATTCGAGTTCTATTGGTTAAAATAAAAGAAGGTTCAGAAAAACAAATACGTGAAGAGTAAGTCAAATAATTTGATTATGTTTTCAAAATATTTATTTTATATAGAAATATTGTTTTATATTCTAATCGTTTCTTATCACGTGTGAGATCTTTTAGATTTCGGTAAACGAAGCTCAGATAATAAAATAATATTTGCTTTTGTTTTCTCATTAATATTCAGACTTGAAATCCTAATTTTCTTGTTATTATTTGTTTTAGCAAACAACATAGTTCAATGAATGCGAAATTTGTCAGGTGAATCTTTTTTTTATCATTTATTTTATTTATCAAGAGTTTTATTTCTAGGAAAGCTGTTAAAGCGACTATTTTTTTATTACCTTTATTAGGTTTTACACATATATTGGAAACATTTACTTCAGCAGGTATTTATGAATATTAAGAAATACAGAATAATTTCCTCTTTTTTTTTTATAGATGATCAGCCAATCACCATCTTTGCTATATACTGCACGGTGAATGTTGTCCTAATCACACTTCAAGGATTTTTTTGCTCATTACTTTATTGTTTTCTTAATGTTGAAGTAAAATTTGATTTGATTTGAATATATTGATATAATTAATTTGATTTCTTAAGGTTCGTGAAACATTATCTCGACGTTTGCACACAACACAAATTTGGTATCGATGGAAACAATATATAGGAAAAAAAGATCAATTTCGAAATGGAACAATTAATAAAGAAAATCGAACACGCTCAGATTTATACACAGCAACTTCAAATTCACCTGTAAATATATTTAAAAAAAATCATTTGTATTTATTTATTTATTTCTTATAGAAAAAAGCTTCGATTGAATTAGAAGAACGTCGATTAACATCGAATGTTGATGAAATAAATTAATCAATTGAATAAAATCATTTATTTTTGTAAATAAATCTTCTGGTGAACAATTATTTTTTTTTTTTGTCGATTAAATATTTTCTTTTATTTTTTCTTCATTATTTCAATGAATGAAAAAAATAAATATGTACAAATTCTAATTTATTGTTTTTTCATTGTACGTCCAAAAAATTTTTGTAAAACATAATTACTTAAATGATGATTAGGATTACAATCATAAGTAAGAATTGCATTAATACGAGGTAATTTTGATAAATTTATTTCAGTTACACGATGAGGATATATTCGACCATTAAAAAGAACAAGACCACCTGCTTGAAAATCATTTCGACTAATTATTTTTTCATTTTTTGTTGTTTTATATTGAAAAATTCCTTCATTAGAATTTGATGCTTCTTGTAAAAGAAGATTAACAAAAAAATGTGAATGATCTGTATGCCAACTAAGTTTATTTGATTGTCGATAGATATTTACATATAATGCACCTAATTCATCACAGCTTGGATAAAGATTTGGATAGATTTCAATAATATCTTTTAGAAAATCGATTAAAGGATTCCATGAATATATTTTTCGAAGAAGAGATTCATTTGGAATTTGATCAAATGCAATTATTGTTTTACTACTTGATTCACTTTCATTAACATTTATTTCATTCGATGATGTATTATAAAGATTGTCTGTGTGTTGAACATAGGATTGAAATAAACTTTCAGATGAATTTATTAATATAGAATTTATTTCATTAAGAATAATTGAAAGTGTTTGTTTTCTTAAAAAATTAGGAAGATATAAACAACCAGTTGAGGCAAATTCTTGACGACTATTTAATACTAATTGATTATATACAAGTGATTTACGATCATTTAATGGATAAATTTCATGATTAATTAATTGATGATTTCGACGAAATAGAAATTTTATTGTTAAACATAACGAAGAATTTTTGAATAACATTCCTATTTGTTGAGGGTCATATAAACGATAAGAATGAATGTCTTTGATGATAAGATGAATTTCTATAGAAGAAAAGAAAAAAATATTTGTTTGAGATTTACTAACGACAAAGATATTTCAAATCCAATGTCGATAGCGAAATCTCAACTTTTATTCTACCACAAATTCTCAGCTTTGAAGAATATTTTTATTTGGATTCAAAGCATTATAGAAATTTGTGCTATGTTTTTCAACAAGTCAATCATTTGTGCAAATACACAATAATCGAATATTTAATAACGAATGAAGAATCTGTTCCTATAGTAAGATTCGAACCCGGAATAAACGTGTCTCTAACAGATACACTAAAGGGAATTATTGCTATTCTTCAAATCAATTACTTTTTTTTATAAAAAAATTTCTCTGCTTGAATGAATCGTTACAAGCCACGTGTTTATCCTTTCCTATGACATTTAATCGTCCGTGTATGTTTCCTTGTTTTTTTTTCTAACGATAAAATTGTTCGTTTCATTCTCTTATATATTTACTAAGTTATGTCAAAGAAAAGTTTTGTTTATTTCTTCTTTTCATATATGTCGATGTTTATCGTGATTTAGTAACGGTAAATATTCGTCCATTGTTAAAATCGAAGAATACAGTAGAAATAGAAAATGTTTTTTTTTGATGATTTACCCAATGAACTTTTTTTAATAATATTTTCTTATTTAAAAAAATTTCAATTAATTAAATCATTTTTTCAATTAAATAAACGAATAAATAATCTTCTATTAAAATATATTTCTCATATTAATTTATCATCAATATTAACAAAAAATGAAATAAATGAATATTTAAATATAAATTCTTATATTTATTCATTAACAATTGATAATTATCAAATAGGAAATAATTTTCTTGAAAAAACAAAATTTATTCAATTAGAAAATTTATATCGAATTAAATTTATTGATAATGGAATTGATTTACAAAAAACTTTCTTAGAAAGATTTAAACCAGATATATTAAATATAGTTATTACATCATTAAATCAAGAAAATAAACATTATCAATTCTTATCAACATCTTTAAAACGATTGGAAATTGAATTACAAACAGGAGAATATGCTAAAAAGTATTTTAGATTTATTTTTATTTTTATTTTTATTTTTAAATTTAATTTTAGTTGTTTATTAAATCAATTTAATTTGTTATCAACATCGATTCTTGTTGATATTCGTATAACATTTTCAAAATTATCAGAATATTTTCAATTATTT
>Ga0116226_10005410_pt1 | contig 11397 bp, 8 predicted proteins | sample S1TSphfallax_FD_89692 | JGI IMG/M metagenome (GOLD analysis project Ga0116226, IMG submission 89692) | Host-associated microbial communities from peat moss isolated from Minnesota, USA - S1T2_Fa - Sphagnum fallax MG | ecosystem: Host-associated > Plants > Peat moss > Unclassified | place: USA... | reverse complement strand
ATTCACACTAGACGACTGGAGCGCAATCCGTCGGGAAGCCCTGGCCAAGATCAAGGAGCGGAAGCAACCGCGTTAATGCCGACCGTCACCAAGCGAGAGGTCGCTCGGCGCGATTTGGTCGAGCATTTCGTCTATCTGGCCGAAAGCGCAGGGCTGGCTGTAGCTGAACAGATCCTGAGTAACGCTGAAGCAAGCTTCGGTGACCTGGCGCACCAGCCAGAAATGGGCGCGCCGCTGACTCTCAATCATCCTGACTTGGCTCGTCTCCGCAAATGGCGGGTCAAGAAATTCGAAAATCACTTGATATTCTATGAGCCCCGCCTTGGCGGCGTCTCGATCGTCCGTGTATTGCACGCAGCGAGCGATTGGTGGGCCCTGTTGGGGATTGGAGATTAACCGGGCCAGATAATCATCGAATGGTTGCGCCGCTTGACGTCCTTGTCAGGCGAAGCCGGATCTGTGCGAGGCCGGGACGGCCCTATCCGTGAGGGCCGCAAAGCCGCGTCTGTATTTTCCAGAACTTCAGGATCGCTATTCAGCCAACCGGCTCACGACCCTCAGATCTCGATCTGATCGCCCAGTTCGACGACGCGGGCCGCCGGCAGCGAGAAGAATTCCATCGCCGAGGTCGAACTGCGCGACATCCAGGCGAACAGGCTTTCGCGCAGCGGGCCCATGCCAGGCTGATCGGCGGCGATGATGGTCTCGCGGCTGAGGAAATAGGAGATCTTCATAGGCTCGTAGAAGAAGCCGAGTTCCTGCTGGGTCAGATTGGCCAGGGTACGCGGAATGTCGGTCTCGTCCATGAAGCCGAAACACAGCACCAGCCGGAAAATGCCGTCGCACACATAGGCGCTGTTGACGCGCCGTTCGCGCGGCACGTGGGGGATGTCCTCGACCACCAGGGTCATCAGCACGGTGATTTCGTGCAGCACCTGATTATGCTTGAGATTGTGCATCAGCGCGGGCGGAACGACGTCGCGCCGGCTGCTGGTCAGGAAGATGGCGGTGCCTTTCGGGCGTGAGATATTCTTGCTGACCACCACCGAATTCAGCAAGGTTTCGAGCGGCAGCGCCCCATCTTCGCGGCGGGCCTGGACCAGTTCGCGGCCGCGTTTCCAGGTCATCAACAAAGAGAAGACCAAGAGGCCCATCGCCAGCGGGAACCAGCCGCCATGGACGATCTTGGTGGCGTTGGCGATGAAGAAGGCCATGTCGACGACGAAGAAGAGGCCCAGCAAGCCGAAGCCGATCTTGCTCTTCCAGTGCCAGATATAGAGCGCCACCATGGTCACCATCACGGTGGTGATGCCCATGGTGCCGGTCACGGCGATTCCATAGGCGGCGGCCAGATTGGTCGAGGATTTGAAGCCGAGTACCAGGGTCACCACCAGCACGGCCAGCAACCCGTTGAGGAAGGGGATATAGATCTGCCCCTTTTCCTTGGCCGAGGTATGCAGCGTGCGCAAGCGCGGCAGATAGCCCAATTGCGTGGCCTGGGCGGTGATCGAGAACGCTCCAGATATCACCGCTTGGGAGGCGATCACGGTGGCCAGGCCGGCGAGTATGACCAGGGGCATCAACGCCCAATGGGGGGCCATCAGATAGAATGGATTCTCGAGCGCCGAGGGATCGCTCAGCAGCAGCGCGCCCTGGCCGAGATAGTTCAGGAACAAAGCCGGCATCACCAGCAGATACCAGGCCAGACCGATCGGCGCGCGGCCGAAATGGCCCATATCGGCATAGAGCGCTTCGCCGCCGGTGACGGCCAGGACCACGGCGGCCAGCGACAGAAAGCCCAGGGTGCCGTGATGATAGAGGAACATCGCGCCGTAATGCGGGCTCAGCGCGGCGAACACCAGCGGCGCCTTGACGATGTTGCGCACGCCGAGGATCGCCAAGATGACGAACCAGGCGATCATCACCGGCCCGAACACGACACCGACCAGCGCGGTGCCTTTGCGCTGGATGGCGAACAGGACCAGCAGAATGGCGATGGTGATGGGCAGAACATAGTCGGTGAAAGCGGGCGTGGCGACGCTCAGCCCCTCGATCGCCGACAGCACCGACACCGCCGGCGTGATAGTGCTGTCGCCATAAAACAGGGCTGCCGCGGCGATGCCCAGCATCGCCACCAGCGAGGGCAGCCAGGCGGGGCCGTTCTTTACCTGATGCAGCAGGGCCAGCAAGGCCAGGCTGCCGCCTTCGCCGTGATTGTTGGCCCGCATGGTGACGATGATATATTTGATCGAAACGATGATCGTCAGCGCCCACACGATCAGCGACAGGATGCCGAGAATATTGTCCCGGTCGACGGCCAGAGGATGCTCGCCCGCAAAACATTCATGCAGGGTATAGAGCGGACTGGTGCCGATATCGCCATAAACGACTCCCAGCGCGCCGAGGACGAGCCCTCCGAAAGAGGATTTATGGCTGTGCCGGGTTTCGGTCATGATGGCTTACAAACCACCGGGCATCATGACCGTTGCGGTCGCTTGCGCGGCGATGCCCTCCTGGCGTCCGGTGAAGCCGAGGCCCTCGGTGGTGGTGGCCTTGACGCTGACGCGGCTTTCCGAGATCTCCAGCAATTCGGCGACACGGGCCACCATGGCGGCCCGGTGCGGGCCGACCTTGGGGCGTTCGCAGATGATGGTGATGTCGACATGCTGGATGCGCCCGCCGGCAGCGGCGACCAGCTCGGCGACGTAGGCCAGGAAAATCGCCGAATCGGCGCCCTTCCAGCGCGGGTCGGTCGGCGGAAAATGGCGGCCGATATCGCCGGCCGCGATGCAGCCCAGCAGGGCGTCGGTCAGCGCGTGCAGGCCGACATCGGCGTCCGAATGGCCCTCCAGCCCGTGGCTGTGCGGCACTTTGATGTTGCACAAAGTGATGAACTCGCCTTCCTCGAAGCGATGGACATCATAGCCCGAAGCGACTCGCACTTCGCCCGGCCGATCGAAGCGGGCGGCGGCGCGGGCCAGATCCTGGCGGGTGGTGATCTTGACATTGTCCTCGGCGCCTTCGACCAGTGCCACCGGTATCCCATTGGCCTCCAGCACCGCGGCATCGTCGGTCAGCTCGCGGCCCGCGGCCTGACGGTGCGCCTCGAGAATATCGGCATAGTGGAAACCCTGCGGCGTCTGGGCGCGGAACAGGCCATCGCGCGGCTCGGTGCCGATGATCATGCCGTCCTTGCCGCGTTTTAGGGTGTCGTGCACCGGCATGGCCGGGATGGCACCCTTGGCGGTCTTCAGCGATTTCAGCACGCGGTGGATCAGGCCCGCATCGACGAAGGGGCGGGCGCCGTCATGGATCAGCACCAGATCGGGCGGATTGTCGGCCAGCGCTTCGAGGCCGAGCCGCACCGAGTCCTGGCGGGTATTGCCGCCCGGGATCGGCGGGTTGAGGCGCAGGCCGGCGCTGGCCGCTTCGTAGCGGGCGCGGTCGTCGGGATGGATCACGGCGCGCACCTCGGCGATGTCGGGATGGGCGGCCAGCAATCCCAGGCTATGACGCAGCAGCGGGCGGCCATCCAACTCCATCCATTGCTTGGGCAGGTCGCCCCCGAAACGGTTGCCCCGCCCCGCGGCCACCACCAACGCCACCACACGCGCCATTACGATTTCCTTTTTCTATTTAAGTCACTCCTATAGGCGGAGCGCGCTTCCTTGCCAAGGGGTTGCGCGCGACCTTATAGTCCGTCGCATGATTTCCGCCGCCTTGCTCAGCTGCATCGCCACCTTTTTCATGTTGCCCGCGGCACTCTCGCCCTGGTTCGGCGAGGCTCGGCCGGGCTGGCCTTTCTGGCGCAACCTGGTAATCGCGCTGCTCTGGGCGCTCTTCATGACCTGGGATCTGATGTGGGGCAAATGGTCGGCCGCGCTGACCGCGGATCTGTGGGTCACCATCTGCGCCACCTTGAGCCTGTTTGGCCTGACCGCCTTATTCAATCGCCAGGCCTGGCGCCTCGGCGTGCTGATGATGCCCTTTCTGATCTTCCTCGCCACGCTGGCCTGCTTCTCGTCATCCGAGGGGCCGGTGGCGGTGTCAGGCTATGCGCCATCGGCCTGGATCGACCTGCACATCCTGGTTTCGGTCACCACCCTCGGCCTCTTGACCGTTGCGGCCTCGGCGGCGTTGGCCAGCTTCCTCCAGGCCCGGGCGCTGAAGAACAAGACGCCCAATCGCCTGTCCCGACAGCTTCCCTCGGTGACCGACAGCGAGAAACTCTATGAGGGGCTGTTGATCCTGTCCGAAGCCGTGCTGACCATCGGCGTCGCCTCGGGCATGGCGACCGAATTCGCCGAGACGGGCCAGTTGCTGGTCTTCAACCACAAGACCCTGTTCTCGCTGCTTGCCTTCGTCCTGATCGGCACCTTGATCGCCGGACGCCGCTGGGGCGGGGTGCGGGGCCAAATGGCGGTCCGGCTGCTGCTGGTGGCCTATTTTTTCGTGCTGCTCGGCTATTTTGGCGTGAAATTCGTCAGGCAAGTGCTTTTGTCGTAGGCAGCAGCGTTTTACCCGCCTAAAATTTCAACAATTTTTGCAATTGCCCTCGCAAGGCTGCATACTTATTATGCAGCGCTTTTGAAAAACCGGCTTACCCAAATGACCTTGAAAATCGGACCGATAACCCTCGACAACCCTGTGATCCTGGCGCCCATGTCGGGCGTCACGGATATGCCGTTCCGCCGTCTGGCCAAGCGCTGCGGCGCCGGTCTCGTCGTGTCCGAGATGATCGCCAGCCAAGCCATGATCCGCGCCAATCGCCAGACCATGAAGATGGCGACCTCCTGTGCCGAGGAATTCCCGATGTCGGTGCAGCTGGCCGGCTGCGAACCCGAGGTGATGGCGGAAGCGGCCAAGCTCAACCAGGATCGTGGTGCGGCCATCATCGACATCAATATGGGCTGTCCGGTCAAGAAGGTGGTCAATGGCGATGCCGGTTCGGCGCTGATGCGCAATGAGAAACTGGCCGGCGACATCATCGCGGCGGTGGTCAAGGCGGTCGATCTGCCGGTCACGCTGAAGATGCGCACCGGCTGGGACATGGATCGCCGCAACGCGCCGACCCTGGCGCGCATCGCCCAGGATGCCGGCGTGCAGATGGTCACCGTGCATGGCCGCACCCGCAACCAGCTTTATAACGGCCATGCCGACTGGGCCTTCATCCGCCAGGTCAAGGAAGCGGTGTCGATTCCGGTGATCGGCAATGGCGATATCAATACGCTTGAGGACGCCACCGAGATGCTGCGCCTGTCGGGCGCCGACGGCGCCATGGTCGGGCGCGGCTCCTATGGCCGCCCGTGGTTCCCGGGTCAGGTCGCCCATTATCTCGCGACCGGCGAGCGCCTGCCCGATCCGCCGTTGCATGAGCAATTCGCCATCCTGATCGAACATTTCGACAGCATGATCGAGCATTATGGCGAGGAAACCGGCTGCCGCCTGGGCCGCAAGCATGTCGCCTGGTACACCAAGGGCCTGCCGGCTTCGGCCGAGTTCCGCAACGAGGTCAACAAATCCCTGTCCGCCAAAGCGGTCAAGGAGATGATCCACGCCTTCTATGATCCGCTGCTCGAATTGCACGCTGCATGACGCGAAAATTGGCGTATGTCGGAAAAACGGCCAGCATCCCGGCGCTCGATCCGTCCAGCATCCTCAATGCATTGGTCTCCCCGATCGTCGTGCTCGACGAGGAAGGCTTTATCGTTCAGGTAAACGGTTCCGCGGAGGATTTCTTCGAGATTTCCATGTCCCATCTGGTGGGGGTGGACCTCAAGGATCTGTTGCCGGGCGACAGCCCGCTCTTTTCCGTCATCGAGCATGCCCGCCAGATCGACGCACCGCTGGTCGAATATGGCATGGTGCTCGACAATCCGCGCATCGGCCACCGCATCATGGACATCCAGGTCTCGCCGCTGGCCGAGCGGCGCGGCTGGGTCGTGGTGGTGCTGCATGAGCAATCGATCGCGGTCAAGATGGGCCATCAGCTGTCGCACCGCAATTCGGCCCGCTCGGTCAGCGCCATGGCCGCCATCATGGCCCATGAGGTCAAGAATCCGCTGTCGGGAATTCGCGGTGCAGCCCAGCTGCTGGAGCAATATTGCGCGCCCGACGACCGCGTTCTGGCCCAGCTGATCCGCGACGAAGCGGACCGCATTTGCGCCCTGGTCGACCGCATGGAGATCTTCTCCGAGCAGCTGCCGCTCGAACCCGGCGCGGTCAATATCCATTCCGTGCTCGAGCATGTGCGCCGCATCGCCACCGCCGGCTTCGGCAGCCATGTGCGCTTCGTCGAGAATTACGACCCGTCGCTGCCCCAGGTGCTGGGCAATCGCGACCAGCTGATCCAGGTGTTCCTCAATCTGGTCAAGAACGCCGCCGAGGCGGTGCCGGCCGAGGGTGGCGAGATCGTGCTGGGCACCGCCTTTCAGCATGGCGTGCGCCTGGCCGTGCCGGGCAGCGAGTCGCGCGTGCACCTGCCCTTGATGATCAGCGTGCAGGACAATGGCGCCGGCATCCCCAAGGATATGCATGAACATATGTTCGATCCCTTCGTCACCACCAAGAGCACCGGCACCGGGCTTGGCCTGGCGCTGGTCGCCAAGATCGTCGGTGACCATGGCGGCGTGATCGAATTCGATAGCCAGCCGCGCCGTACCATCTTCCGGGTGATGCTGCCGATGGTCCCCCAGGAACAGATGAGAGAGGATGAGGCGGAATGACCGGCTCCACGATTCTGGTCGCCGACGATGATCGCGGCATCCGCACTGTCTTGACCCAGGCCTTGGGGCGCGCCGGCTACGACGTACGCACCACCGGCAACGCCGCTACCTTGTGGCGCTGGGTGTCGGACGGCGAGGGCGATCTGGTCATCACCGACGTGGTGATGCCCGACGAGAACGGCCTCGATCTGCTGCCGCGCATCAAGAAGATCCGCCCCGATCTGCGCATCGTCGTGATGAGCGCGCAGAGCACGCTGCTGACCGCGGTCAAGGCGGCCCAGCGCGGCGCCTTCGAATATCTGCCCAAGCCCTTCGACATCCGACAGCTGGTCAATCTGGTGCAGCGCGCTCTCGCCACGCCGCGCGTCGCCAGCGCCGAGTCGACCATCGAGGATGGCGAGGAGAAGCTGCCGCTGATTGGCCGCTCGGCGGCCATGCAGGAGATCTACCGCACGCTGGCCCGTCTGATGTCGACGGATCTGACGGTGATGATCACCGGCGAATCCGGCACCGGTAAGGAGCTGGTGGCGCGCGCTCTGCACGATTACGGCAAGCGCCGCAATGGGCCTTTCGTCGCCATCAATATGGCGGCGATCCCGCGCGAGCTGATCGAATCCGAGTTGTTCGGTCATGAGAAGGGCGCCTTCACCGGCGCCACCCAGCGCTCGGCCGGCCGCTTCGAGCAGGCCGAGGGCGGCACCCTGTTCCTCGACGAGATCGGCGATATGCCGCCCGAGGCGCAGACCCGCCTGCTGCGGGTGCTGCAGGAAGGCGAATATACCACCGTCGGCGGCCGCACCGCGATCAAGGGCAATGTCCGCATCGTCGCGGCCACCCATCGCGACCTCACTCAGGCGATCCGCCAGGGGCTCTTCCGCGAGGATCTCTATTACCGCCTGAACGTCGTGCCGATCCGGCTGCCCCCGTTGCGCGAGCGCGCCGAGGATATCCCCGAGCTGGTGCGCCATTTCCTGGCCCAGACCGCAACGCAAGGATTGCCGCTGAAGGTGATCGACAGCACGGCGATGGAGCGGCTCAAGCGCCATCGTTGGCCCGGCAATGTGCGCGAACTGGAGAATCTGGTCCGCCGTCTGGCCGCGCTCTATTCGCAGGAAGTGATCGGCATCGAAGTGGTCGAGAGCGAGCTTTCGGGCGGCGCGCCGGCAGTCGAAAGCGGCGACCCGGTCGAAGGCGAGGGGCTGTCGGCCACCGTCGAGCGCCATTTGCGGGAGTATTTCGCCGCCCATGTCGACGGGTTGCCGGCCGCAGGCGTCTATGACCGTGTGCTGCGCGAGGTCGAGCGGCCTTTGCTGAGTCTGGCCCTGGAAGTGTCGCGCGGCAACCAGATCAAAGCGGCGGCGCTGCTCGGGCTGAACCGCAACACCTTGCGTAAGAAGATTCGTGAGCTGGATATCGAGGTCGTGCGCGGCCAGCCGATGCTGGGACCGTCAGCGGGGCATAGGCTGAAGTGACGCAAGGCGCCGCTCCAAGCATAGTATTTTCCCAGCGCGCGTTGGGGGCTGCGTTTTGGTGTAGCCGCGCTTGCGCGGCGTTAAGCACCAAAACACAGACGCCAAGGCGCCCTGAATAAGAACGTCGCTCTATGAATGCTCTTGTGACCCGATTGCACCGTTGGAGCCGTGAGACCGATCTGACCCGTCGGCTCGAACTGGCGCTCACCATCGCGGTCTTCGTCTCCGGCATCGCCACCTTCGCCGCGCTGACCCGCACCGGGCCGCTGGACCGGCCCAATCCGCGCACCGTCTTCTCGCTGATGGTGCTCGACCTGCTGCTGATCCTGCCGCTGATGGCGCTGATCGGGCGGCGCATCGCCACGGTCTGGGCCGAGCGGCGCGCCGGCGTGGCCGGGGCCAAGCTGCATGTGCGGCTGGTGATGATGTTCGCCATCGTCGCCATCCTGCCGACCATTCTGGTGGCGCTGCTGTCGGGCATCCTGATCAATATCGGCGTCGAGCAATGGTTCTCCAGCCGCGTCGCCACCGTGCTCGATGAGAGTCTGGCCGTCGCCAACGCCTATTTCGAGGAACATCAGCAGATCATCCGCGGCGACGCGGTGGCGATGGCCAACGATATCGACCGCGAAGGCTTCGTGCTGATGAGCAATCCAACCTGGCTCAACCAGATGGTTGCCAGCCAGGCGGCGGTGCGCGGTCTGACCGAGGCCATCGTGTTCGACAGTTCGAACCGGATTCTCGCCCGCACCGGTCTGGCTTTCTCGATGGAGATGTCGCTCGACCGGCTGCCGCAATCGGCGGTCAGCCAGGCCCGCGCCGGCGAAGTCGCGGTATTGACCAATCCAGGCGACCAGCGCATGAGGGCGCTGATTCATCTCGATGGGACGTCGCCCGACGCCTTTCTCTATATCGGCCGCTTCATCGATACCAAAGTGCTCGACCATATGACGCGCACCAACCGCGCTGTCGAGGAATATCAAAGACTTGAAGGAACACGCTCAGGTCTTGAAATAGCTTTTTCGGCCCTGTTCGCGGTGATGGCGCTGCTGCTGCTGCTGGGCGCGATGTGGGTTGGTCTGACTCTCGCGACACGTCTGGCCACACCGATCATCCGGTTGATCGACGCCGCCGAGCGGGTGCGCGGCGGCGATCTGACCGCGCGTGTGGATGAACCGGACAGCACCGACGAGCTGTCGTCCCTGTCGCGCGCCTTCAACCGCATGACCAGCCAGCTCGCCGCACAGCGTACCGACCTGATGGACGTCAACCGCCAGCTCGACGAGCGCCGGCGCTTCACCGAGACCGTATTGGCAGGCGTGTCGGCCGGGGTGATCGGCCTGGATCGGGATGGTATCGTCGATCTGCCCAACCGCACCGCCATCGATTATCTGGCGGTCGATCCGGTCCAGATGATCGGCAATCCCTTCACCGACATCGTGCCCGAGGCGGCGGCCTTGCTGCGCGCCGCCGAGGATCGGCCGGAAAAGCCGGTGCAGGACGAGGTGACTCTGTTCCGCCATGGCCGCGCCCGGGTGCTGCTGGTGCGCGTGGTGGCCGAGCGGGTGGGGCCGGAAGTGACCGGCTATGTGGTGACGCTCGACGATATCACAGCGCTGCTGGCCGCCCAGCGCCAGGCGGCCTGGGCCGATGTGGCGCGCCGCATCGCCCATGAAATCAAGAATCCGCTGACGCCGATCCAGCTGTCGGCCGAGCGGCTCAAGCGGCGCTATCTCAAGCAGGTCCAGGACGACAAGGAGACCTTCATCGCCTGCACCGACACCATCATCCGCCAGGTCGGCGATATCGGCCGCATGGTGGATGAATTCTCCGCTTTCGCCCGCATGCCGCAGCCGGTGATGAAACGCGAGGATTTAAAGTCTATGGTGGTCCAGTCGGTGTTCCTGGCCAAGAACGGCTATCCGGCGGTGAATTTCGTCACCGACATGCCGGACGAGCCGGCCCGCCAGCCCTGCGACGCCCGTCAGATCGGCCAGGCACTGACCAATTTGCTGAAAAACGCGGTCGAGGCTACTCTACCCTCCGAGGAGGACGCAGAGCCTTCGCCAAACAAGGGACAGGTAGCGGTGAAGCTGTTCGAGAGCCAGGGAAGCTGGACCATCACGGTCGAGGATAATGGTCGCGGTTTGCCTGAGCAGATGCGCGACCGGCTGACCGAGCCCTATGTCACGACGCGCGTCAAGGGCACCGGATTGGGCCTTGCCATCGTCAAGAAAATCATGGAAGACCATGGCGGTGAATTGGTGCTGGAAGACCGCGAAGGCGGCGGCGCCAAGGTCAGTCTGGTCTTTCGGCCAGTGGAATTCGACGATGTGGTGAGCACGATAAACGATGGCGCATGACATCCTGATCGTCGATGACGAGGTCGATATTCGACTCCTCGTCAGCGGTATCCTGGCCGATGAAGGCTATGCAACCCGTGAGGCCGGCAATGCCGACCAGGCGTTGGAGGCGGTGCGCGCGCGCCGGCCCAGCCTGGTGCTGCTCGATATCTGGCTGCAGGGCAGCCGGCTCGATGGCCTGGGCATCCTGGCCGAGATCAAGCGGCACCATTTCGACGTGCCTGTGGTGATGATGAGCGGCCACGGCACGGTGGAAACCGCCGTCGCTGCCATCAAACAGGGCGCCTATGAATTCATCGAGAAGCCGTTCCAGGCCGATCGTCTGTTGCTGGCGGTCGAGCGCGCCATCGAATCGGCCCGTCTGCGCCGCCAGATCGAGGAATTGCGCCGCCGCGCCGGCGGCGAAGAGGAACTGCTCGGGATCTCGCCGGCCATCAATCATATCCGCCAGGCCATCGAGCGCGTCGCCCCCACCGGGTCCCGCGTGCTGATCACCGGTCCGGCCGGCGTCGGCAAGGAAGTGGTGGCGCGCCATCTGCACCTGGCCAGCAAGCGGGCGGAGGGGCCCTTCGTGGTGGTCAATTGCGCGGCGATGCAGCCCAGCTCGATGGAGTCCGAGCTGTTCGGCGTCGAGCGGACCGCCGATGGCGTGACCAAGATCGGCACCTTCGAGCAGGCCCATGGCGGCACTCTGGTGCTCGACGAAGTCGCCGACATGCCGATGGAGACCCAGGGCAAGATCGTCCGCGTGCTGCAGGAGCAGACCTTCGAGCGCGTCGGCGGTTCCAAGCGGGTCGAGGTCGATGTCCGCGTGATGGCCACCACCAATCGCGATCT
>Ga0116226_10005409_pt1 | contig 11401 bp, 9 predicted proteins | sample S1TSphfallax_FD_89692 | JGI IMG/M metagenome (GOLD analysis project Ga0116226, IMG submission 89692) | Host-associated microbial communities from peat moss isolated from Minnesota, USA - S1T2_Fa - Sphagnum fallax MG | ecosystem: Host-associated > Plants > Peat moss > Unclassified | place: USA... | reverse complement strand
CTTGTTGTTGCCAGTGCTGGGGCAGCTATCGAAATTTCATTCAGAATCAGGACGGGTATTTTCCAGGTTCTATTCCAAAACCTCAGCAGCAAATGTCAGCAACTAAAACGAACCTTCTTCAGCTGAAAGGTCCTATGACAAGAAAGAACCGCCCAATTTAAGAACTGGTTGAATTGATATCCACCCAAGCTTGAACTTCAGTTAAGATTTTTTAACCCCTTCTTTCAGTCCTCAGGGTTAGGGTCTAGGTTAGGGTTTTAGAATAACCCTAAGATTTAACCCAGCAGAAAGAAAGAACCACCCCATTGAAAATTGGCTTACCTGATATCACCCAAGCTTAAACGCCAATTAAACCAATGGTTTCAATTCTCAGGGTTAAGGTTTTGGTTATGTAGGGTTTGGGTTTTAAATTAAAGTTAGGGTTTAAGGCAGCTACAAATAGGGGCAAGGCACCTGGCTTGTTGAAGGCAACATTATAATTGAATCAAAAAGATAATTAATTAAGTGTGCCATTATTAAAGTACTATTATTCAATTATGTTATGACTATAATATAATTATTTATAACTTAATAAAAATACATATTCATCAATTACTTATATTTTCAATCATATGTGTTTCATTTTGAGTGATTTAAAATGTTATGCGAACATTATGTTGAGCTTTAAAAAACATTTTTGAAATGTAAATGAAAAATAATAATGAAATAATTACAAGAAGATAAATAAACATTCCAACTTACAAAACATTTTTTTCTCTCTCTTTTTGGACCCCTCCTACTTTCAAACCTCATAACTTTTTTATTTCTTATTCATTTTACACGATTTAAAGTGTTATAAGAGCACCACTTGAAGTTTTAGAACTCATCTTTGAACTCTAATGGCAATAGAACAACATATAAAATGTTTTTTAGGTGTTTGAGAATTGGCCTTTGTAACATTTAGTGGTTTGTTTTTTTTAGTTTTGACCCCTCTACTTTTGGGAGCCATAACTTTCTCAATTCTATTCAATTTCTGACAATTTTTAGGACCTCGTAAACACCAATAAAAAGGGTTCAAGTTTTCTTTGGACACTAAAAAGAATGGAGGCTTCCCCTTGGATCTGGCTTGCCCTAAGCACTAAAGTATTATAGTTGCAACTCAATTGCAACTTAATTTGCAACTAAAGAACAACTAAAAAATTTAACCCATACGCTTTGTTTTATAATCCCATATTACAATATATATAAAGAAGGCTTGTTTATTCATATTTTCACATTAAAATACAAATGTCATTTTCAAATGAACTCAAAAGAGTTCAACCTAATAGGAAAACATAAAATGAAAAAATAAAATTTCATGGCCTTTTTTTTTGTTTTTACCTACCTATGACCCTAAGTAGGTAGGTATGTAGGTCCTAAGTAAATATGTAAGTATGTAGGTTTTAAAAACTACCAACTTACTTACCTATGGTTATGCACAACCTACTTAGCTACTATAATAGATTTTTTAAAAATTTATTTCAAAATATAATAATGCCATGTGACAATTTTTTATTATGCCACGTGTCATAATTTTGTACCATCGTGAACAATCATTATGAACGATGGAAATCAATATTTCAAAAAAAAATTATCTCAATTTTTTTTCATAATGCCACATGTTAGATTTTAATAGATGGATGACAATCAATGATGTAAACATGACATCATGGGTGCAGTTATTATGGAATTGCATAATAGTTGAAATTGAGTTATTTTGATAAAGTTACAATTGAGTTGCAATGAGTTGTACCGTATATATGATGAGTTGCAATTTTACAACTCATGCAACTTGTCTATTAACATTCATGGCATATAAATATAGTGAGTTGCAAATGTCCTCTACAACTCAAAAATTGAATTGCAAGGCTAGTTGCAAAACACCCATTTTTATCATAGAGATCTATAGTTTTTTCAACAATCTATAACTTTTCATCCCTAGAACTAGAAGAGTCTCACAACCTTCAAGGCCTAATTTAATCCAATCAAAATTGTAACATTAATATCCTCCCACATTTCACCATTGCACCTCCTATCAACCCCCTCCTCCATGCCATCTCTATTGCCACCTCTTTTCTCTTTTTCTTACACTCAATCTTTCTCTTCCTAATCATTACAAAAGTGTTGATCGACAACATGACTAAAACAATGTGCAACCATGCATTTGAACTCCAAAACCACAATTCTTTGTTAGGTTTACAATGTAAACATAGCATACTTGTTTGTAAAAATGGGATTGTTAAAAAATGAAAATCTTGGAAGTTACACATCTCTTGAATTAAATTTTCTTACCTTATGACCTACCTTCATTTGTGACCTATCAACTCTCACTTTTTCAACCCAAATAACACAGCTAAAAAGATGAAAATTTTGAATTTGGATCATCAGAATTTGAATGATCATGATTTTTTGGACTCATGGTCTAATAGACTTATTACTGAGGCCCATTTAGACCATGATTAATTACAAGTCCCACTTCAAATAAGTAAGCATGAAATGGGCCTAATAGCAAGTTCATTAGACCACAAAACATTATCCATAGTGCATTTAATGTCTATTTTTCATCTATTTACATTTTCTTAATCTATTGGTTTTTCAACCTTGTGTAATGTGAAGTTGAACCTTGAAATTATTTTTTCTCTAGTCATAAATTTTTTATTTTTGATGGTCACAAACTTTCAAGCATTAATGTAGAAAGGGCCTCAATGTTAGTTTAGTTTGGAAGGAACCCTTCACACATAAAATTATATAGGGTTAAGTGTTGGTACCTAACAATGTTGCAAGTTGTCATTGAATCATATATCGCAAAATGTGGTGATGATGTAAATAATACCCAAATTTCCACATGCATTCACATAGAAGATGATATGATAGATGCCACCAAATCATCAATAACACTAACATCATCATCTTCTAACTTTTTCTTTCCATTGGCTCATCCTTTCTATCCATTCATAGTGAAAGGAATCACTCAATTTTATCATTTCATCTCATAATCTATTGTGAAGTTTCTATCTATTCAAAAACTTTTTATTTTAAAGTTCCCTTGTTTTTTACTTGAAGCTTTACTTCGATATTTTCTTCTTTTTATGTCATGATTCTTCTTTTGTGCACATTGTGTGATGTGACTCCTTTGGTTGCATGTTGTTTGCTATGATTCCCTTTGCACTTTGACTTCTTGAAAATATTTGATTTCATCCATGGGTTGTGATTTTTTAGAGTCAATTCATTTTTTCTTGTCATAAAAACTTTAACACATTACAAGTTATTTTGTTTCGTCCACATTGACATTTTCATAGTGTCATGGCTTTTCTATCTTATTTTGTCACTACATTAAAGTTGCAAGATTTTTTACTTATTATTGATTTGTGTTGTTTTTGCATATTTAAAGCTTGGTGGTGCCACACAATTTCATATTGATTTTGAAGCAACTTTTTGTTTTCAATTTGTTTTATATTTTTTGATATGTCTTTGTTTGTTTTGTCTAGGTTAAATGTTAGGGCATGATATGGGAAATGGTTGAGAATGAGGATAAGGTATACCAAGATTCAAACACATTCCCAGAAATGTGAGGGGAAAATGTGGGAAAGTGTGAGGTCCAAAAAGGTTCCAACACTCCTAAACAAATTCTCACTAATATGGAGTTGGATGTTTTGCGATGTCCCAAATCGTTGGATCGAGGTTTGATGAACCAAACCATGTTTAAATTGGGACTTTTTGATACTATTGCAAAGGTTTTGAAAAGGATTACAATATAATGAAGCATGTTCCCAAAACAAGGATTGTAAACACAAGTTATGTGGTTCAATGAAATTTTGGAATCAAACTATCAAAATGATTCTTGAACATTTAATTAACATGTAACAAGATCAAACTAGAATTTTAATTGAAAATCTTTATACATCATTGGAAAATCCTTTTCAAAGACTATAATTTTCCATTAAGAACTATTAATTTGGAGGTGAAAGGAAAAAATTATGAACCCCCAAAGTTTGAAAGTTTTGGAATTTTTTCTTAGGAATATTGAAAAAACTTGATATGGTCATGAATTCAACTTAAAAGTTCATCCAAATCTCATCCTAAAACTTTCACACTTTCCTTTTTGATTGGGAGCTTAGGAACGTGCCATGGATTTCCACTTTATTACAAATCAAAATCATAATACATTGGGGGCTCAATTTGAAAAGCACATCATGGTGACCTTTTTATGTAGTCACATTGTAGTGTTTTTCCTAGGTGATTGTTTTTGAGTCTAAACCATGTCAAGATGAAACAATTCATAACGTTTTTGCATATTATGATAGAACATAACCAAGCAATAAAATTGAAAAAACTATTTTTTTCCTACATACATCATGGTAGATTGGAATATATTTATATGAAAAATACCCTTGCAATTATGTACTGACAAATGAAAATATATTCCAAAATAATTGAAATGATTTTTAACCTTTATGAAATTTGTAATATATATTGCATATGTGATTATACGTACCATAATTCTAAACCATGTGAAAATTTTAATAATTCTCATTACACGAATGGGGTTTTTTCATGGCATTGACCATAAGTATGTGATAAATTGAAATTTTAACAAGTAATCATTTTGAAATAAATAATGACAAACATTATGAATTGGGCTAATGCATAAATCCATTTCAAACACTTATTTGAATGAATAATCAAACCAAATACTTAGTGAATCCTATAATAAATATACCATAAATATACCTAGGGTTTTTTTAATTTAAATGATTTTTTATTTAAAAATTTATTTCAAATAATATTATATAGGGGTGAAAACATGGTAAATTAAACCAAAAAATATGTTTGCCTAAAATCCCATTTTAAAATATAATATTTTCTTACAAAAACACAAGAAAGTAGATTGGAAAACTTTATATGTTTCATTTTGAAAATATATATGCCTCCATTGGGTTTATGGTAAGTTGAATATAAAATTTGAAAATTTTTAGTATAATAAAAGTAGGCAACAAGTATGTTTGAAATTGATTTGCAATTTTTTTTTAAAACCTATTTTTACCTTACACAATGGATATATTTTGATTCAAATGTGAAAAAGATGAAAAGCCACAAGTACAGTTTAGGACCCCATTAATTCAAAAATAATAATAATGTAATATGTCATTTGTTTACAACCCACTTAAAGCCTATAAAGTAAATTGTGAACTTTAATTGCTTGAACTTCAATGAATATATTTAAACATACTTTCAAGATGTAGTTTTAATTTATTTTAAAATTTTACAAAATTGAAAAAAAAATCATATTATTATTGAACTAATTAATTTTTCAAGTTCAATATATCAAAGCCTACTTGATGTTTCATGTTCATTTGATGCAAGGAACATGAGTAGTCTAATTTACCATGTTTGGACCCATAGCATCAACTTTGTGAATATCCTAATGCTAAGGCCCAAACACCAAAATTAAAACCCAAAATTAATGCATCATATTTTGAAAGGTATCTACTATAATATTATATCCATAAAGGCTTGAAAGGGGCCAAGAAGTATGTCACTATATTGTGCTTTCGCCCACCATTGGAAAAGTCTTCAATCATAAATGTCAATAATGGGGTCACATTTTTCTATGTGGAGTTGTGAATTGAAATTTAGCTAAAAGAATGGTGAATAGTCAAATTGGAAACTTGACTCAAACCAACTACTAAAACCCAAGAAATAATGGTCAAACGACATTTGAAATGAACATGTGATAAGTCATTGGAAAGGTTTCTTCAAAGGATTTCACAAATCTTAAATGCGTCATCACTATTTGTGTTTCTTTTGTTTGCATTGTTTGTTATTTGTTAATGTGTTTCCAAGTCATTCAATTGCATTGAAATTTGTCATGGATGATCAAATTAAAATGTTACATGCAACTTGCATCATGGTATTAATTGAAATGACCAAAAAATGTTTTGGTCAATTTACTCCTATTACAAACTTCATCAATTTGGATAGAAATCCATAGTGAATATTGAAAACCATGTATGTTATTCTTCTTGTTTTTTGAATATAATTTGTATAGTGCTTTGAATGTTTTGTCATTGGTTTTGGGTCATTGGGTGAAGCCCAAGAACACTACCTAGTTCTCCAAAATAGAAACTAAATTTGATGAAAATAAGAAGGTAGAAAATTTCCATATGAATAAGAACATTATATTTACTATTGCAAAACAACTTCAACCTATCATATATAACCCAAATATAGAAAAAAATCATTTAAAATTTAGGTGTGTTGTGCAAGTTAGCACATGGTGCAAACATGCAATGACTTGTTTGCAATGAGAAAGTTGATAATTTTGTTCATTCTATCAGAATTCATACATGTTGTTAATGACGTATACAAGAATGTGATTATGTGTAGACCATGCGGGGGAGGGGAAACATTGATTTAAACATTGTTATGAAAGAGTCCCATGAAAATCATTCTTTGTGTATTTTATGAAACATATGAAACAAAGGGGTATTTTTTGGTATGTTATGAAATAAACTAATATTAAAAGATTTTTTTATTAAATTAAAAATATTCAAAATATATGTTAGGTGTATTTTCACGTTAAAATTCTAAACACCTTATTTACATTTAAGAAAATTGTAAAAATTACTTTCTTTCAATAGGTTGGACCTTTTTTTTTTGCACGTTATTTGAAAAAAATGAAAGAAACTTCCCTTGGGGCATAATTGATTAAAAAATAGTGTGGGGTACTTCATGTTCAAGGTGTTATATATTGATGGAATCCATGTCAATATTGTTAAACCTCAAGGTGAATTCATAAAAAACTATTACTTAAACCACAAAAACATAATGTAGGTATAATGTAGTTGCACAAATTGTAATAGAATATTGTAATAAAATTTTTATTCATGATAGTACCCTTCAACCTATTAATTGAATAACCGATTGAGACAAACAAATCTTGTAACTTGTTCATTAACAAACTAGTTGAAAAGAATATTAATGACATGTTGGTAAAAGGAACCAATTGAAAAGGAACCTAGAACCTTTATTACTATGCAATCCAATGATGTGTTAGTTAATCTAATCACAAGTGTCATTTTAGTAAAGCCCTTTTGCAGTAAAAGCTACATCACTTTCCAAGAGTTGCCAACCTTAACGTTGTGGCTACAATATAAAGGACCAATGCAAATATTTCTACATCTTTTAATTTTTTTGTATTTTGTGTTTTTTTAATGAAGGGATGAATGTGTAAGATTAGTTGAAAGAAAAAGCTCGTGAACATGAGAAAAAAGTATAGAGACAACAAGAGGAAAGAGAACAAAGAGACAAAAAAACTTCAACAAAAAATAGAAAAGTGCTTAAAAACCATTGGGGCTATATACATAAAACTATTTGTTTCACAACCACCTCCTACATTTGAAGAACTTAGTGAGAATTATAAGGAAGGGTAAACAATTGACGATGAAATTTTAAAAGCATTATGCCAAGTAGCTCTTGGAAAAAGACTTGAGGAAATGTTGCACAATCTTCAATGGGTTATTTCGCCTATTCCAACAACCTACATTGTCAAAGCAATTCTAGAAAAAAAAAAGATGGGCCCAATAATTAATCAAATAATTGAGACTAAAAAACCTACAAATTTTACATCACAATTGATTCAGGTAGGCTTATTCGAAGTATTTGAACAAGTTCCATCGTTTGCACCCATTCCAATTCATACCAAAACATGTTTAAAACACATGATGTGGCGCAAGGGGAAGGAAGTGATGGAGGATACTTGTTCTTTTACTAGAGTTTCTTGGAAACAAGCACTAATTGAGGGAAAGGAAATATAAAAGATGTTGCAATGGATTTGAATGGGGTTTAAAAAATGAAAATGGGTAGTTAAAGCCAATTTTGTAGGCCTATTTGCTATACATTGGATTGTGCCACGAGGGGACCTATTGGAGGAGTTTTTACATACCTAGGAGTCCACAAAGGATGGAAGAACCTAAGCCAAGGTATATGGTGAAAAAATCATAATTGATCAGGCATTAATATCAAAACAATTTTTTGTCAAGTGCTAAAAGGATTGTTGATGCAACCAATGCACTAGTCAAAGAAACATAAATTGTTCTCAAGAACATTACAAGATTAAATGCTTTTGTGGAAAAGGAGCAATGGAATGTAATATGCATGAAGGAGGAGCTTCATGCCAAATTTGCAACTATCATGTAGATTATTTATTAGTCGGAGAGGTTGGTTGATTTTAGTAACTGAATAGCCATAACTTTCAATTTGGTGAACTAAGGTAAGAACATTAACTAATATTTTATCATGTTGACATATTTGTCCATTGAATTAACATGGGGGATAAAGCATTAGAAGAAAATAATGATTGGACAAGTAACACCTAATAGGAAAACAACCACATGTTATTCAAGACCGGTCATTGAGGTTTGCTTACGACATTGGTTTCCAATTTCTAATGAAGAATCACCTATTGATTATCTAATAACATAACTTGTTCATAAGAAGCATAAGAAAAAACAAGTTGTTGATGAACAACCACAATCCCTTAAAGTAATCACATGGGAATCGTTCATCAATGAATAGACAGGTGCATTCTACCAATGTTTCTTTGCAACCCATGCATCAATCCCACTAGTTGAAAATGCACACATAACGACCAACACCACGGGACCAGTTGAGTCCAGAACTAACCATTTCACCACCAAAAAAAAAAACTCATACTTGTTAGCGAATGTTGATTGTTGAATATGAAAAAAAAAGATGAACAAATGGAGATTGAACAAATCGCACAACATGATGATGATTCTATGTAAATAAAAAGTGATGAAGTGATGGAGGAAAGAGGTGAATTTGATTCCAAACAGGTAATAAATAAACCACCTTCACTTGTCAATGTGCCTTCTATTACACCACAACCAATTAACAACCCATTACCAGTTAAGGTTGAACATGTTCAACAAGTTAGGAATGCACTAGGTTATGTTTTTCTTGAAACCTCTACAACCTATGCTCAGCATGAAAGTCTTAAAAATATTAACCTTTTATTTGAGCAAACATCTTTACTTAAACACAAACCTAGCCATAGATTATAAACAATCTAATTGATATGCTAATTATGTATATTTTTATTAAAGGTGTACTTGAAAAAACAAACAACCAATTGCATACCTGTTGTTTAGAAACTAGTTAGTGTTTAATAAGCTTTTCAAAACTGGGACAAGGAATTAATTGCTATAAAAGCACATGTCACCAAGCTTCAAATTGCAACATATATTTGGTTGCCAAATCTGTTAATGTTGACAAAGTAATAAAAAGGTTAAGATCTTGCGATAAGAGTACAATGAACTTAACTAAGTTCATTTCAAGGGACGTAATGACTTCAAGACCTTGCAAAGTGAATACGATCGGTTGATGAGGGATTACGGGAAGATGGACGTTGTTAATGTGTAGCAAGAAATAACTTTTACTACTTTGGAACAAGCCTGGAACCAGCAACATGGGTAATTGACAACTATTTCGTGGAGTTAGAGAATTACATTCATGAATTACGAATTCAAATTCAATAACTGAAAGACACGGTGGAAGCAATGTGAATATCTCCTAGTAAGACTTTTCAGACCTTGCATGTGGACAACTGGTTGAGAGAGTTTGAGGAATTAATGTTGGATAATGCCTTGTTGAAAATACAAAACTAAACATTAGTGGATAGGAATCCAAAGTGGAAGGAGTGGTGCTAAATTATGCAAAAAATTAAAGAGGAGCAAATTAAAAAAAACTTGGAAATTGCCCATGTTGATGAATAAGCATGCATGTTTGAATTGGTTGCCTATAAAGTAAATTTTTTAGAGTATACGTATGACTGATTAAATTCAAAATTGATGGAGACTGAGGGAGGTGTTGGAGTATCCCAAATTCCTACATTTATGGAACTAGTACCAACAACTATTGGTATTCAAAGTGAATTGGTTGTTATTACTACTAAGGTGCCAACACAAATGTGAAGAGGATTTTATTATGTTGATTTATTTTATACTTTGCCATTGTTACGAATTGTACCTATTGATGCACTTGCCATAGTTGCAAACATCGAAATAAGAACTTTGCAGACACATGTTACTTTTAAGACTGTACCATTGGTAATACCTCATATTAAAGTACATGCAAGAATTATTATGCTAGAAACTACTCCACATGCATCAAAAGTTTTTACAACTCTAATAGGAGTTTTGGTGGACACACATGTTGTTGAAAAATCAAAACTAGAACTTGGTCCTTTGGTTAAATCTATTGTTGAATCGCTTGTAGGACCTATCACTAAGTTAATTGCAGCAATAAGCAAGAAGATTTTGATTTTGTGGACGAAATTTGGCTTTCAAGAAGAGGTAATGTTAACCCAAATTTTCATTTATTGTAAATAATAAATGATTGTTATCAATATGTAATTGGTGAAAGATTATCATTTTGAGAAATCGATTAAATTGTTATTAGACAATGGGTAACTAGTTTATTAAGTTAACCGGTAACAAGCTTATTAGAGTAACTGGTTTGATAAGTTAATTGATAATGGGTTTATTGGGGTAACAAAGTTTATTGAGAGAATAGGTTTGTTGATCAACCTATGGCCAATAACCATTTCTATTTAATTTTGAATTACTTGATTGATATACCAACTAGTGACTATTTAAATGAAAACAACATTATGTTTTGGTATAAATAGAAGGATTTGAAGAAGATTAAAAAGTTTTCTTTTTCTAATTTGGTTTTTGGATCAATTTCGAATTTTCTTTGTAATTTGTGCATTTGTAAATAAACATCGTCATGTTTTTTTTTCTTCTTGTTCTCAAATCTGAATTAGAACACACCTATTGATGTTTGTATGCAAGATATATTTTCCAAAGTAGAAAATAGTTTTGTTTATAGATGTTTGTATGCAAGATAAATTTTCCAAAGTAGAAAATAGTTTTGTTTATATTGAGGGAATCGAAAACACCTTTAACACCAAGTCTAACATTGTGACATATTGTCAAGTGACATTAGCCATGTGGTCCAAACACAAGTCCTAAAAAGTTTGGTGATTATGTGTTGTTTGATAAGTTTTGTATTGCATTCCAACATTAGATGTGGACATTTCTACTTTTGATGGTAGGTTAAAATCTTGATAAGTGGTTAAAGTAAGTTTGTTCAAGTCAAATATGTTGATTGTCAACATTTGTTTTACCTAAACATATCTTTGCTAGAACACATTGCACAACATGTTTTGGATGAAAATTATTAAAAGCTTGCTCACCAAGCTCAATAAAATGGCTTTGGCTCAATATTTTTGCTCAATATGTTGAAGTTGGTAGAAACCATTACATGGTGTAACACTTGGTTTTGATTGACTAGATAT
>Ga0116226_10005408_pt1 | contig 11402 bp, 7 predicted proteins | sample S1TSphfallax_FD_89692 | JGI IMG/M metagenome (GOLD analysis project Ga0116226, IMG submission 89692) | Host-associated microbial communities from peat moss isolated from Minnesota, USA - S1T2_Fa - Sphagnum fallax MG | ecosystem: Host-associated > Plants > Peat moss > Unclassified | place: USA... | reverse complement strand
GGTGAACTGGCCCCGGTGCAGGAGGGCGTTGGCTTGGGTCAGGAGAGATTCAGAGGACAAGGGCAAGGAAAGGAAGCAGTTCTTTTTTGAAAAAAAGAACCAAAAAACTTTTATCTGTTGGCGTACGCGGAAATGGGCCGCGCACGCCCATGAGCAAAAGTTTTTTGGTTCTTTTTTTCAAAAAAGAACTGCTTCCTTTCCTTGCCCTTGTCCTCTGAATCTCTCCTGACCCAAGCCAACGCCCTCCTGCACCGGGGCCAGTTCACCGAGGCGCTAGCCCTGCTCCGCAAGGCCCGGCGGACCTATCCCGCCCACGCCGGAATCGCCCTGGCGCTCGCCGACAGCCTGCACGCATCCGGCCAACTCCAGGAAGCCGTGCGCGCCTACGCGTCCGCCCTCCGGCTGAACGAAAATTCAGCGGATGGCTGGTATGCCGCCGGCTGCGCGCACCTCGCGCTGAAATCCCACGGCGCCGCCGCCGCCGCCCTGCGCCGCGCCAAAACACTTGCGCCCAGTTCCGGCAAGGTTTATTACAATCTTGCAAAAAGCCTGTTCGAACTCGGCCAGGTTGAACAGGCGGTGTCGCATTTCGATCTTGCGGCGCAGCTCGATCCGACCCTGCAGCGCATGGCATGGGCCAGCATCGCCTGCATCATTCCGGGCAGCGCCGACGCCGGCCACGCAGCGGTTCTTGCGGCACGCCGCCGCTGGGCCGAGACGGAGGCAGCGCCGCCTTCGTTGCCGACAAGCGGCACCGCCGGCGCCAGGCTTCGCGTGGGCTATGTCTCCGCCTTCTTCGGCGACCGCAACTGGATGAAGCCGGTATTCGCGGTCATCAACCGGCACGATCGGTCCCGTTTTGAGATCCACATGTTTTCCGACGGCGCACCACCGGCAGCCGGCAGCGGCTACCACGAGCACGACAACGATGTGATCTACGATGTGCGCGGCGTCGATAACCACCGCGCCGCCGACATCATCCGCGCCGCCGGCATCGATGTGCTGGTGGATCTGAACGGCTACAGTTTCCAGAGCCGTCTGCCGATGCTGATGTCCCGCCCGGCCCCCCAGGTGGTTGCGTGGTTCAACATGTTCGCCACCACTGGCATCGCCGCGTTCGATTGGCTGGTCGGCGACGCGACCGTCATCGGCGCCGCCGAGGAGGCGTTTTATTGCGAACGCATCCATCGCGTTGCCGGCACCTATCTCGCCTTCGAAGTGCTGTATCCGGTGCCGGACATCGCCCCGCCGCCATGCACCCTGAACGACTGCCGCGTAACATTCGGCTGCCTCGGTTCGCACTACAAACTGACCGACGCGGTGTTGTCCGCCTGGGCCGCCATCCTGCACGCGGCACCCGCCGCCCGGCTGTTCATCAAGAACGGCACATTGCAGGACAGCAGCGTTCGCGAGCACCTGCTGGCCCGCCTGCAAAATCTCGGCATCGTCGCCACCCGGATTACATTGCAGGGCCGCAGTGAACATTTCGAGTTCCTCGCCGCCTACCGCCATGTCGATATCGCGCTCGACACGTTTCCCTACAACGGCGGCACCACAACCACCGAAGCACTGTGGCAAGGCGTGCCGGTGCTGACATTCGACGGCGATCGCTGGGCTTCCCGAACGAGCAAGTCACTTCTGCTCGCGGCGCGGCTCGAAGATTGGGTGATGCCGGATGCGGCCGCCTATGTGCGCCGCGCCGCCGAACTTGCCAACGGTGCTGCCACGCCCTCCATGCTTGCCTGCCTGCGCGCGGGGATGCGGGATACGCTAAGCGCTTCAGCGGCCTGTGATGCTTCGGTTCTATGCCTTGATTTGGAACGATTTTATAGCCAAATCACTGGCGGGGAGAAAAACCGGCAGGAAGCAGTTCTTTCTTGAAAAAAAGGCAAAAAACTTTTGTCTCCTGGTTGCTTCCTGGGTCATGCGGCTTTCAGGAGCGATATGGATCGAAAGGCGAAGGCGAGGCGGCGGGTATCGTCACTGTCGAAATGATCGCTCGGGCGCACCGCATCGGGGTGATGCAGGCGCAACGTTGCCACCGACAAACTGCCGAATGCACTTGATTCCAACACGAATTCACATTCGTCCGGACCATCCTCGCCGACATTGAGCCCGCCAATGCGCGAATCATTGAGGTAAATCTCCAGCGTTTGCTGAGGCACGGTGGGCGTGGTGCATGGACCAAACCAAAGCCGCAAGATAAACGGGCCCGAACCGCTCGGCCGCGGAAAATACACCAGGCTATCGTCGGCTTCGGTCCAGGTGAACTCTTCCTCCGCGGGGGACCAGCCAGTGCCCAGGTAGGGCTCGGCATTACCCGAAATCGCGAACGACAGGTCGAGAATTGTTGTTCCCGCGCCGTCCGGCTCCGGTTCGGGCAAGGCGGCCACGCTCTCGTCTTCGGCTGAGCCGGCCCACGCAATTTCCGCCTCATCTCCTGGCCTCGGCTTGACCAGTACGCCCCCGAATACCGAATGCGGCTCGTTCCCGTGCCGCAACCGATAGGCCGCGCGACAGATTTGCAACCAGGTCACGCGGCGATAATCCGTAATGTCGTCGTCGGTTGCAAGATTTTCGATGTAGCCGCAAAGCAGCCCGGGCCGTCTCCATTCGACATGTCCGGCGCGGGCCGTATCCGGCGTCTCCACAACCCACAGCAAGGTGTTCGGGCCATACAGGCAAAGCTCATCATGCAACCGCTCGATGTCGGCCGCGGGCGGGGCCGACTTTTGCGAGAACACGAATATCTTCGTCGCCTCGGCAAGATCCTCCCTCAGCTTTTCGGCCAGAAACCGGAACCGCTTCGCCTCCCGGATGCGCAACAAAGCGGCGTCTATTTCACCCTCTCCCACGTACGTGTGATGGTAAAAGCCATAGCGCAGATCGCGCGCCATGTATTCCTGACGCAAATCAGTCACCAGGTCGATATTGCTGAAATCACCGACGTCCGCAAATTGGTGATGCAGCACATTGCTCAGTATGTCGGCGCTGGTCGCCGCCCAGCGGAATAGTCCTATCGGCTCGGCTTCAAAGTCCCGCTGAACCAGGCCAAATTCGCAATTGCAGCCGAGATTTTCAAAGCAAAGCAGCAGATCGCGGTCCGGCAAATCCGCCGGCGGCAAGAGGGCCCCAGGCGCATGATCGAAAATGGCAATCGAGGACATCGCCAATGCCAGCCGGCGGTTGTCTCCGCCCGCGGGCGCTCCGCCGGGCCGACGGGCCGCCGGTAGCAGAAAATTTATCGCAAGCCACGCGCCGGGGCCGCCTGCCGATGGCGGCACCACGAATTCGAACGTTGCGGGACGATCCAGAACCGCTTTGCCAACGTAAATCCCATTCGCCAGCACATAGACAGGTTGCGCCGACAGCCCCACGCGCCGCTCCACATTCAACGCGTCCACGGTCACCACAAACCGGCACGCGGAAATGGCGTCGGGAAGCTTTACCCGAAGCGCACTCTCATCCCCGTTCGTCCAGGTGAAGTCCGCCTCCGCGTAGGACCAGCCGTGCGTCAGATACCTTTGGCTATTTCCACCGGCGGTGAAGTCTATCGCAATGATCGGATCAGAATCCTCTGAGTTCGAAGCCAAATCGATCGCGGGCGCCGATAAGGCCGGCGCAATTTCCATTTCGATCCGGCCGGCATCGAAGCCCGGCTCACGGTCGATCTCCGGCTCGCTCGCCGCCACCGCCTCCCGTTCGGGCGGCGGTTCCTCCGCGGGCGATTGTGTCGGGCGCGGTGCTGCCTCATCGTCGGGTACGCCGCCCTTCCGAATTCCTCTCAGGAAGCTGAACACGGGCACCACCTTGAACAAATTACCATGGTTGCGTTATCAAACGACGCGTCGCCGGGCAACCGGCCTGCAAATGCGCACAGCCGCCCCCTCAAGCGCCGACGGGCTCCACATAACTCAGGATCAGGTCAGCCGAGGGCCCGATCCCGCTTCTGTCGGGTGCAATATGCAAACCGTTGGCGCGGCAAACGCCCGCTGCGACTTCAAGCAGCAGATCCATTGCGTCACCCGACAAGGGGCGCGCGGCGGAAAAATACAACAGCCTCTCGGCCCAATCAACCTCGGCGCGAACCAGATCTTCTGCCAGGAAAACGTCCTCCACGGCGGGGAGCTTGATGCCAAGGCACTCATTCAGGCGGCACAGATCAAGATGCCCGCTCAGGCAAATGTCAATGACATCGCGTGCATCGCCAACCACATGGCGCAGCGCGGCCGCGATCCGCGCACCCAAATATCGGGCCGCCTCATCGCTGTTGATTAATTCAATCAGGCGGCCAAAAAGATCGCCGGCGCTTTGCATGCGAACCGCCTGGCAAGCGGCCCAAACATCCAGCGGACGGCCCAGGAATGCGACATACGCACGCCCAAGCGCCTCCAGGTAATTTGATAATGACAGAACCTGGACAAGTTCAGCCAGCGCGCCGCGCGCCTGCAACAAATCCGTCCAGTGGATAAGCTCTCTGTTCTCCGCTGCAATGTCGCTCACGGCCTGGACCAGCGCATGCATCCGCGCCGGCTCAATCTGGCTCTTTGCGTCCCTGCCAATCTCGCGCCAAAAGCGCGCATCGGCGCCTATATGTAAAGCGGCCACTTGCCTGAAAGCGTCAATATCGGAATCATCGGCCGGCAATTCACGGATCAGCCGCATGCAATACTGCCAGCAGGCGGCAACGTCGATGCCCGTATCGCGGACGGGCTGCGCGTTTCCCCACCACGTGAATATTTCACGCGCGCAATCAACCCAGCGCCATTGATAATAGCCTTGTTCCGGACGGCCGGCCGCAAGCAGCCGTTCGACCTGCGTAACCAAGGCGGCCAAATCGACTTTGTCCAGAACAGCCGCGTATTCCCCGCGAACGAGGGCGGCGGAGGGCACCGCCGCGTTGGTTACCACAGGCACACCGAGCGCCGCGAATTCAATCACCGGCAGGCCGAATCCCTCATTGCTGGAAACGTAAATGCCGACATCGGCCGCCTGCATCATGGCCGTCACATCGGCGTCGGTCAGGTCGCGATGATGTTTGATCCGCCCGCTCGCGAGCACGCCTTCAAGGTGGGCGCGCGTCTCGGCATCGACCCAGCCCCATTTGCCGATCAGAATGCAATCCACATCAGGATGATAGGCCGCAATACGAAACAAGGCGTCGACGACCATGCGCGGGTATTTGCGCGGCTCTATGGTGCCGAGCACGACGACGCTGCGCCGCGTGCCGGAACGAAGCGGCGGCGCGGCTGCAGCGAGATCGCCGCCAAAATGAACCACGCGCATATCGGTAACCGGCCGGTTCAGGCGGTATGCCAGCCTGGCCGCAAGCTGCTCGCTGGCCACGAAAAAGCCGCCGGCGGCGCAATAGGCCTCGAACAGAAGCACATAATCCGACGCATACCGCCAGTTGAGTTGCGGAAACACTTCCGGCGACTCGAACAGCAACAGATCATGAACAAAGTGGAATATCTTGCCGCGGTGTGCCGGCGGACATGACGTATACAGCCGTGAACGCACCGGATTGCTGAAGGCTTCAAGGTTGATGATGCGCTCCGCCAACGCAAAAAACCGCTCCGCCGGCAGGATCGCCATGGGCTGCGCCGCCAGCATACGGATGAGCAGCTCCTCCTGCGACGCGTGGTGGCTGCGGCCGTGCGCCTCGGCGACCAGGGTCCGCTGTGCGGGCTGTGACTGCCGGAAATAACGGATGGCGAATTCGAATATGGCTGGATCGAGAATTGCCACGCGGGTTTCATCAAACACCCGGAACGGCATGATGCGGTCGCGCGGCAGATGCTCGATCACCTTGATCAGCACGCGCTGCACCCCGGTCCGCAACGGTTCTGCGGCGAACTGCGACACATCGAGAAACGTGAGGCTGAATAAAGCGGACTGGGATGGCCCGGTCATGACGCCTGCCCGCTTGCCAGCGCGTCGAACAGCCCGTTCACGTAATCCTTCATGTCGTGCAAGCGGGGGCGCGGGGACAGAACAGGCTCGCCATCGAGCAGCGCGCGGACCGCATCGGCGATGTGCATGGGCGAGAATTCATTTGGTATCACCGTGCAATAGTTCTCGAGCCCGGTGCCGGCCGCGAGATCCTCGCTCGCCACCACCGGCACGCCGCAGGCCACCGCGTCGCACAGCGGGCCGGAGACCTGGCCGAACAGGGCGTAGCGCAATTGCACGATGACGTCCGCCGAACCCATATATTCGAGATAGGCCTCGCGCGACATGTAGCTCATCAGAACCACATGCTCCTCGATGCCGAGGCGGTGGGCATTGTTCTCAAGCTCGCTGCGGAACGGCTCGTCGCTCTTGCCGACGAACGACAGCATCGCGTCGTAGCCGATCAGACGAAGCATCTTGAGTGCGAATACGAGCTCGCAACAACCTTTCGTGGGCTCGGTCTCGCCCAGCATCACAATGTGTATCGTATCGCCTTCCGCGCGGCGCCGCCCGCGCCGCATCTGCATCACGAGATCGATCTCCTGCCGCGTCATCTGCAGCGCGAACGGCAGGTAGAACACCGGCCTGAAACCATAAGCCTGCGCGATATGGGCGGCGAGGATCTTGCTGTGCACAATGATGGCGCGGGACCGCGCAATCAGCGGATCAAGAAACGAGTACGGCAGAAGCCGCCGCTCGCGCTGCCAATGCACGACAGTATCGACATCGATGCGCCGGCGCGCGAACCGCCGATTCCACAGCGCGGCCAGCCAGTGCGGCCCCTCGCGATTGAGCAGGAATTCGAACAGCCGGCTGTCATGCATGATGCACGCGCCGGGAATATTCTGCATGGCAATGAAGCACTGGCTGTGATGGATATTGTTGTTGCCCATCACATAGACAATGTCGCTTTCCGCCTGGCCGAGCAGCCAGTCATAAAACGCTTCCGGCTCGAGCGCGTCGGCATCGACGTAATTGATTTGGCGCTTCTGGGCGCGGCATTCCTGCATCACCAGCCGGCTATAGACGGCAATACCGGTTGGCTTGTTGAAGGACGGGCCAACCATTACCAGCGGACGATGCGGCGGCCCGGCGCGGCGCGCCTCGGCGCCGAGATCGGCCATGGCATCGCGCAATTGCACCGCCTCGCCTTCGTGGTCGAAACGACGATATGAGGCCGCGAGCGATGCAGGTGCCGCGGCGCGGGCAATGACATGCTCGGCCGCCCGCAGCAATGCCTTCACATCATGCGGCGCGAACAGCAAGCGCGGATCGGCAATCTGCTCGGCATGGGCTGGAATGTCTGACGCAATGACCGGGCAACCGAGCGCGATCGCCTCGGCCACCGGCAACGAAAATCCTTCATCCTCCGAGCCGACCAGCACGAAGCGGGCGCGCTCATATACGGCGCGCAATTCCGCATCGCTCACGCGAGGCAGAAAAGCCGGTTCCGCCATATAGTAAGGCTGATTGTAAGCGGACATCAGCCGCCGCCGGCTGGCCTCGCCAAAACCGCCGCCCACCACAAGGCGCAACCCGATTGCGTGCAACTGGCCCGCGGCCCGCAGGGCCACTTCGACATTCTTGCGCGGATCGTCGGCGGCCGCGACAAAAATGTAGGGCGCCGCCGGATCGGGGCCTGGCGCTGCGTCCGCACCCGCCGCGGCAAAGCGGGACCGGCAATGCAGTGTCACGACCGCGCCGGCGAATTCCGGCAGATAGGTGCGTATCTCGCTGGCTGTATAAGCCGAGTTGGCAATCAAAAGATCGTATTTCGCCAGGCTCTGCACCAGGTAGCGATAGGCGGCCAGGGCTGCGTCGTTGGCGCAGAATTCGGGTTGGCGAAACGGAATGAAATCGTGAACCACGGCCGCGGTGCGCATGCCGGCCCGCCGCGCGTTGATCAACCCCGACGTGTCGTGCGTCAGCGGCGATGGGTTGAGGTAGATGTCACCGCCGCGTGCCGGGTTTGCATGCGTCAACATATCGAACCGCGCGTCGAACAAGGCGGCCGCGTCCGTGCCGGGCGGCGGCAACATCGGGTCCACCACCCCGAGCAGCCTGGCATGGGCGATGCCACGCAAGACGGACACGACAAACATCGTATGCTGGCCAATGCCTTTACCCGCGTAATTCTCATCCTGCAGCGCCCGCATATCGATCGCGATGCGCAATTCTTTCTGGCACGCATCAGAATCGATGTAGCTGGCCGCATCGCCGATGGCAGGAATCGCGGCATGCGGTCCCGCGCCATTTTCGGCGTGCCAGCGAACCAGGGCAGGGACCTGGTTCACGCAGCCGCTCTCAAGCCTTGCGGCGCTCCCGCGCCCCGCACGCCGCGATCGTCCAAGGCTCCTTGTTTCCCATGCAGCACCCCAACGTCGCTCGACGGCGCGGCGGGCGCGGCCATTTGTCCCTCGGCACTCATAATACGCTCCCTTAACCAACCCACGTTTATTGCCCCACACTTACTGCAAGGACGACCACTAATGCATTACCAAAGCCGCCGGTGCGTCGCCTCGGCCAAACGCAGCAACGCTGCCTGCGCGGCGGCGCCGTCCGCCACCGGTGCCCCGAACGCCACCCGAAGCACCCGATCATCCTGAGCCAGATCGATGCCGTCGATATCGACCCCGAGCAGCCGCCAGGTGCCGCTTGCCCCCTGGGCATGCGCCAGCCTGTTTAAAGCCTCCTCGTGGGCCTCATTGCAATGCACAATCAATGGTCCGGCGGCCGCGGCGACCGCAGCGACCGCCGACTCCGCCGGCAACAAGGCGGCCCCGGCCAGCCGCGTGGCCTGCGCGAACCCAGCGATGTAAAGGGCTTCCTCCGGCATCAACCGCCAAAGCGAAAAGTCGGTAAAATCAGCATATAAGCGCGCGTGGGGATGCCTTCCGAGCCAGAATTCCTTCGCTTTGCGGTCGACCAGCACCTGTGCCTGTCCCATCACCGTGACGCGCGGCGCGGTTTGCCAGTTGGCGTTTTCCGGCTGGCCTACCACGATCATGGCGCAGCGCGGCGCGGCCATCAGATGGCGGCTATGCTCGGCCAGGGATGACAGCAGCATCAGCACACCGCCATCCGGCGCCACCGCCGGCGTTACCAGCGAAGCAAAGGGCTGCGGCGTGCCATCTTGCGTCCTGGTGGTCGCCAGAGTCGCCCATCTGGCCGCCCGCAGCAGGCAGCGCGCGGCGAATGGCTGGTCAGACTGGGCTTCCTGGTCCATGTGCATACTCCTCCGGGCATGGTGGGGAACGCCGGACGAAGGAAGGAAGGACTTCTTTTTTAAAAAAAAGAAGCAAGAAACTTTTACTCATGGCGGCGGGCATACGTTCAAAGGGGCAAATTTCGTGCTAACCTTAATGGATAAAAGTTTTTTGGTTCTTTTTTTCAAAAAAGAACTGCTTCGATGAAACACACCATCGCGTTGGTCGATGACGACCGGAACATTTTAACCAGCGTGAGCATGACCCTGGAGCAGGAGGGCTATGCGGTCCGCACCTTCACCGACGGTGAAAGCGCCTTGCAGGCGCTGAACGCCAAGCCGGTGGACCTGGCCGTGCTGGACATCAAGATGCCCCGCATGGACGGCATGGAACTGCTGCAGCGCCTGCGCCAGCGCACGCAAATGCCGGTGATCTTCCTCACCAGCAAGGACGAGGAGGTGGACGAGCTGATGGGTCTGCGGCTGGGTGCCGACGATTATATCACCAAGCCGTTCTCCCAGCGCCTGCTGATCGAGCGCATCCGCGCCCTGCTCCGCCGTAACGATGCCTCGCGCGCCGAAGCCGAGGGCAAGCCTGCCGGCGGCGTGATGGTGCGCGGCGACCTGGTGCTGGACGAAACCAAGCACCAATGCACCTGGAAAGGCGAGCCGATTGCGCTCACCGTCACCGAATTCCTGCTGGTAAAGACGCTCGCCGCACGCGTCGGCATGGTGAAGAGCCGCGACCAGCTGATCGATGCGGCCTACGGCGAGAATATTTACGTCGATGACCGAACGATCGACAGCCACATCAAGCGGGTGCGCAAGAAGTTTCGCCAGATCGACGGCAGCTTCAATCAGTTCGAAACGCTGTACGGCATTGGCTACCGATTCAAGGAAGCGTGAAGGCAGGGTGGGTTGCCGTTTAATCCGAACTCCTAGCTGCGCGTCAGCGAAGGAAAAAGAGTTTTGAACCACAGATGAACACAGATGAACACATATAAGGAAATGATCTCCGTCTTATCTGTGTTCATCTGTATTCTGGTTCCAATCTTCCCTCGTCGCCACATGTCAAAGTGCCGTTGCGCGGTAGCCGGGTGAAACACAGTATGATACCGGGATGAGGCTGAATTCATGGCGATTGGAATGTTGGGGAGACTATTCAAATCCACGTCCTCGCCAAATTTACCAGCCCGATACGTCATCATTGCGCAGCGCGCCGGCGGAGCCGACTTTTAGTACTAGGCCAACCGGTTCATGAGACGTGCCATGATATCCATGCGTTCGTGGAAGATCGCCGGAATAACCGGCAGCGCGATGGGGCGGTGCAAGCAGAAAAATATAATGTCGTCCGCGCCGGGCCATGCGCAGTTCTGGGTGAAGCGAACTCAAATCCTTGAACGCTCACTCACTTTTAGCAAGGGCTACAGCAGCTTTTTCAAGTTGACGAACGTAGGTTCGGCATTGCGCCTCGTCCGATTTCTCGTTGGTGTGGTGGATGATTTCTTTCAGATCTGCGGCAGCACTTTTCGCCAGGACATAATGTCCTTTCAAACGCGCTCGCCGGGGTTCAAAACCGCTTCGGCGATTACGGTGAAACTGCGCGCGTCCACGTCACCGGCATCGGCTTCGGCGATACGCTGTTTAAGGAGCGTCTGTAGCTCAATGAGGGCCCGTTCCTCGTCCGGGCCAGGAGAGAGAAAGCTTCTCAATGGCGTATTCCTTCATCGTCTTACCCTGCAAGGCCGCGAGAGCCTTCAGGCGCTGATGCTGCTGGTCTGTGACGTCGATGGTCAATCGGCTCACTTCGCTTTCTCCGCAGTCTGAAGCTAACATTGCCACAAATGTGGGAATGTCCAAACACACAATTGCGCTTTCCCAAACCGAACGCTTTTGTGCGTCTTCCTTTTTTTTCAATGGGTTAGACGGTCCTCAGGATAAAAGGATCGCACCGCAGCGTCGGTGAAGCCGGGTTGTACAAGGGCTACGGTGCTACAGCCCCCCAGTTGGCGTTTTGCACCTATTCAAACGGGGCACTATGAAGCGAAGAAAGAGGTTGGAACCACAGGTGAACTCGGGTCTCAATTCCGGCTAGGGGTAGCGCAACTGGATGTTGGGTTTGTTTGATGTGACCGGCCAGGGCTGGCTACAGCTCGAAGAGCTGACACTGGCTTTCGTGCTCTCCGCTTTAGTCGGGCTGGAACGAGAGGTTCGCCAAAAAAGCGCTGGGTTGAGAACGTACACG
>Ga0116226_10005407_pt1 | contig 11403 bp, 13 predicted proteins | sample S1TSphfallax_FD_89692 | JGI IMG/M metagenome (GOLD analysis project Ga0116226, IMG submission 89692) | Host-associated microbial communities from peat moss isolated from Minnesota, USA - S1T2_Fa - Sphagnum fallax MG | ecosystem: Host-associated > Plants > Peat moss > Unclassified | place: USA... | reverse complement strand
GTTTTGGTAGTATGTTGGGATGTAGAAGATGGTGATGACAACTTTGCATAAAAAGCAATTTGAGGCAACACCTTGCATTTTACGATGTTGGAAATGATGAGACTAAGGTTGCTCAAAATGCAAGTGAATGAGATACTAAGTGATTTGGATCCTAATAGTATGGATTATTTCATTCCATTGGGCTGCAATGTCTCTGGTTCCATTCCATTAATTGCACACTTTCAGTTCACATCACGTATTACTGCGCTATACTTGTGTTTCTATATGGGAGTTACTTAGAAGTTGGTGACGATATTAGTTTATGAGAAGGAACTTGCAAAAGTTGTGTTCCTCAATTTAAGAGTAAGCTGACTCAATTCAGTGTTGGTCTTGGTGTTGGTGTTTTGAAAGTTCTATCGGGAAATTGAAGGTCTCATGGGGATTTTAATAAAGATCTTGGGTGTGAGAATCTTGGCCAAGGAATTAGGGTTTCAAGAGCAATATTATAGATGAAAGTCATGGCGGTGCTCAATTGGTTGAATTCATGGAATTCAATGTTGGTAGTAAGACATCCATCCATATTGGATGTGGTTTTTTCCCAGGAATTCCACGTGTAGGTTTTTTCAGAAAGTATGTAAGATATGATGATCAATTCCATGAAGTAGAAGAAGATCCAGGGATGAGCAAGGAATGGTCCAAAAATGGTTAAACATTTTAGAGCACACAACTCCTTTCTTCTAGGAACTCATAGGTAAGTAAAAGGCATTGTCTAGAGAAGACTACTGGGTTCTGTTGACACTCAGCTTGATGAAATCACTAGTGTGCTGAGATACTTGGGCTGAACCAGCAGCTGACCATGATCATCAATTTTGTGTGAAAACATTTTTTTGCCCATGCATCTCCAATTGTCTTTTGTCTATTAGATGCCATGAGAAGACTGAAACCCATGATACAATGAAGCAAAACATGCGAGGAAGTTGGGGAAGAAAACTAACTTACCACCATGTCTCTGGTACCTGACTTAGCTGGCATTGAGGAGGACCAATGAAGACAATGTGTAATCCTATCCTCCAGTGCATGGCGCCTAAAGAAAATGCCTAAACATTGCGAGGACAATTCAGGAAAGCTCACAATAGAATCTGATTTTTATTGAAGAAAGGGAGAAGTTTTAGAGCTGGATATCTGGACAACACAAGAAATTAGCCCTTGAATCCTTTTTGCTCACATATGTTTTACACTAGACTTTTCTACTAAGGAAGTCTACAACCAAACTTCGGTATTTTAATGTATGTTGTAGAATATGGCCCAGCATGATTTATTTATCTGTTTAGGATGATCATAGAAGTCCCCTGCTTGATCCATCATCCATGTTGCAATAGTGGAGGGAGACTTTAACCTTTGAACCCAATTGATTCAAAACAGGCAGTTGTTGGTTACAGCTTTAGGGTTTAGGAACTGGTTTTTGCAAACCATTTCATGGTTGCAAGGTTTAAGTTTTTGTGTGCTGCTTTTGTTGCTGCACTGTTTTGAAGAATCTTAAAACACAAGGTTTGGTATTTGCCTTGTGCTGTAGAGATGGCAGCTGATCCCCAGTGATTTCACTGTGAGCTCTTGCACTTTCTCTTGAAACCCAATCAACAGAGAGAAAACTTATAGATTGTTACATAGAGAGAGAGAGAGAGAGAGAGAGAGAGAGAGAGAGCGCGCGCGCGCGCGCGGGGATGTGTGAGTGAGATGGGTGAGATTCATACAGAGTTCGATGTGATCAGAGAACATTTGAATGGTGTTCTGCGAAACAGAATGATGAGAATTTCTACATGAGCTTTTTCTAGCAGGGTATGGAGTGTTGATACTGGCTGCTCAACTTCAATATTGCTGTTCAGTTTTGCTAGCATTTGTGACAAGACTAACGGTTGCTTGGTCATGACCAGCTTGGTCATTGTGGGTTCCTTAGCATCATCTTGTAGGCCTGGGCGGTGAGAGGATGTAGCAAAGTACTAGGGTTCATGTTTGGATACAATCTTAGTCTTAGATACTGAAGGATATTTTTCCCCTTGCTACTTTCTCTCTTGAGGCTGGAGCTGTAGTCATGATCAGAATCTTGAATGCCATGCCTAATTGATTGCTTGTGAGATTCCCAAACAATTTCTAAATTTTTGTGTCCTGTGTGGCCAATGCAGGAGCTTGCCATGAGTCTCCATGAAGTACATCAGCCACTGAATTAGAGGAAGATTATCAAAGTTGCAGCCTAATGATATGCTCACTGGAACCATGGCTGTGATTTTGATCAACTGAGAAATCAAACCACTTTGCTGCTGAGGTAAGAAAAAGCTGCAGACATCAATCAGCCTGCTGGAAACTTTAACCCTAATATCTATTGCTCACACAATTGCCTCTTCAGAGCTTCAACATTATTATCTATGTGTGCTGCATCTGACTTCAACTGGACCTTTTTTTTCAGAAGATGCAGGAAGCCTTTTATGGATCGAAGGTTTATGCTGATCAAGCAAGCTCTTGATTCCCATTTCTTCCACAATGAATTTCAAGTGGAAAACTAGTCTATAACAGAGTAAATGAAGGTAGTCTTTTGATTCACAGCTGCCATCAAGCTGAAAGGAAGATGAAAACAAACGAATCTGTCGCCGTTGAACTTCTACCTCACTTGGATTATAGCTCAATTGTGCATGCTTTGAGGAAGCCATAGGATTTATAGTTCACTGCTCTATTGGAACTAGTTGATCTAGGGCTATTGCAAGAGCAGTGTAGTTCAGTGCATGTAGAAGTGCATTTTGTGCAAGGATAGATTCAGATGGGTCCTTGATATCCACCATGGCTTCCAGACAGTCAAAGACTTTTGTGTTTGCTGTTGCCAGGGACAGCTCCTCTGAAAAGACAGCTATCAATTGTATCATTTCAATGAGTCTCTGCTCATGGAATCATGGTGGCAGTTGAGGTTGGAGAGCTGGAGTACAAATAGGCCCATACTGCATAACAAGGAATGAGCATCTTCATGCAAGTCCAAAAACCCTAAATTCTTGCTCTTCTTTTTCATACAGGCAAACTAGAGATGAGTGTAGGCTAGACTTTTTCAGTAGAGAAATTGATATTCTACTTGGGCAGAAAGAAGTATGGGGTATCATGTGCTCTGGTCTGTAAAATGGAGGTAATCTAGAACAGCTCATGGTACTACACATAATCATCACCTGGGACATGAATTTGTATAAATGAGTTCTTTGTTTTGTCACAGCATGCTAATGCATTGGTATGCTAATTGGTGGTGGAGAAGCACTTTGTTTGAACGGCCTTAAGTGCTTACTTGGTCATTGGCACCGACTTTTCTCATTGGAACTCTGGGTTCCAGGTGTTGTACTGTGGGCAAGATGCCATAAATTTCAAGGTTTTGTAGGGCCATGCAATTTTTGACCTCAGGGCGCACAAAGCAAGACTTTTTGTCAGGCTCAGGTACAGCTTCCCATCTTCTTCTCAAGCTTTTTCTCCAATAGGTTACATCCCAGCATAGGAGTTTTTGAAATCGTGAAGATGTGTTGTCAAAGATTTGAATATTGAGTAATCTGAGATCAATCGTGAGCAAGATGAGTTTGATGTCTGGCAAACATTTCAAAATGTGGACTGGCATCATGGGCACACAATGATTCTCTCTGTGGACATGGGTGTCTTCAGGATATACGGATTTGAGACTCCAAATCAAGATGTTGCCAAACATGGTAACACAGTTTTCTCTTTCTATTGACCTTGTCAAATTCTATGGATTGGAAGCAAATTTGTTGTGTGTGGCAGATCAGGGCTACTGGTCATATCTAAGGTGCATGATGACAAACAAGTTGCTAGGTGCAATTGTGATTTTAATAAGTGCTCACTTGATCATTGGGCATTACAAAATTTTGAGATTTTATAGCTGTGCCTAATTTTTTCTGGGCATCACTGACATCAGCACCGAGTCCCAAAATGGTATTGCTGTTGGCTGAGTGTATTTATTGAGGAAAGCCTTTTGATAAGTTAAGAGTTTTCTTTGTTTTTAATACCGTACAACCAGAGAGACTCAGACTTATACTGCATGTGCCTAACAACTCATTCCTCCTACTTGCAAAATCAAGTCAAGCATCAGACTAGCTGGCAGAGGACTATTGCAGATCTGCAGAAGTCAGTAAGAGGCTTCATGAATATCATCAACCTGATCCCTGCAATCAGTACGTGGCCACAACTATGAGAATCTGAGCATGATCGTCCTCTACAATGTATGTTTGTTTCTCAGGCTTGTCTGTCTGTCTACTTGATTTTACTCTTTAACTTCACCAGGAACTTAATCACCACCGCAATAAAAGCTCCTGCCCCAGGGACATTTAACAACTTGGAGAATTGTCACTGCTTGGATAATTTGTGTCTCTGACACCTTGATCTGCAACCACAACCTGATTTTTGCATCACTGTTTATGAACTGAATAAACAGCTAGATGTTGTCTCAGATGCAGGAGGCAGATCTTCTGGCTAGTTCATCATCCAAACACAAATCATTAGTTCTTGGAATTTGTTGCCTGCTGCTGGATTAGCCATTCCACAGCTCCTGCAGTATTCTGGTGTACAGACATGAAATCTGTGTTGCTCATGAACTCAGTGGCAAAGACTCCCTACACATGATGATGAAGACATATAGATCTTTGTGCATATCTTTGATGTGTAATTTGCTGCTTGGACCTACTAGGAGATGATCTTCAAGCTTTGTTGAGGATAAACTGGGTCTTGACAGCAAACAATGCCCAAGTACGAGTGTCAAAATATTACTTCCGTTAAAGAGGGACATTCAGATATAACATGACATTAATGTGGCAACAAATTTGCAATTGTATGTCATTTGTTGTATACAAATCATACTGGAATGTGATGGAGAAATCATCAGTTTGATGTTTGATGATCCAAGACTGAAGTCCTTCAAACTTTGATTAATCTCTGCATTGTTACAACTGGTACTATATTGTCTCATCATGAGAAGAAAATCAATGTCATCTCATCAGAATAGTGTTTAGAGGATTTGATATCATCATAGTACAAATCCAAAATTCTTCAATCTTTTCTGCTGCCCAATCCATGATATCACCAGTTCCAAACATGACACAAATCAGATACAATATCAAGTACACAAGATCATTGCAGTGATCTTCACATGTTCTGCAATGAGTTGCTGCTGCAGAATTGATTGAGTGCAGCAGCCTTCAACAAGCTGCTGGTGCTCATGAGATCAAAAGACCATAGATCTAGAGTGGTATAGGGAATTGCAGGTGAACAAAATCTCGAAGACTATTATGACCTGGCAGGCATATTCCAGAGAGCTCCAAGGTTTACTTGAGGGAGCTAGCTAGGACTGCTACATGAATTGTGGGCTTTTCCAGCCCGGACTTCAATTGTAATCCTGTTGTTCACATGCTGAAATTGTCAAATGTAGCTAAGTATTCACACACAAATACAACTTTGTCAGCTGCAAAAATTTGAGAGAGACTCGAAAAAGAAGGAGTTCCAGAATCATGTCATGGGTGTTCAAGGATCCAGCCCAGAATCATGTCATGCGTGTTCTTTCAAGGATCTAGCCCAGAATCATGTCATGTCTTTCAAGGATCCAGCCCGGAATCATGTCATGGATGTTCAGTGATCCGGCCGCATGAGACTTATTGCTAGAGAGATTCAGGTGCATCCTAGAGGTTTTTACATACCAGGAGGCGCTGGAGGTGGTCCTTGGCCTGATCCAGGGCGGACAATATCCTCCAGAAGCCCTTGATCTGTGGCTCCCCGACTAATTTCCTGACTACTTTTCTGCAAACTTTCCTCACTAATCTGCTGACCGCCTGCACCACCTGATGAAGAAGACCTAAGAATGTTCAACCGTGCTGCAGCTTGCTGTTGCTGCTGCTGACGATCGGCCTCTAGTAGCTGCTGTCTTCTATCTTGTTGGCTTCTTTGCATATTGAGTGTCACGGATCGAACAAAGTCTAGCTGCTGCTGCTGCTGCTGCTGCTGTTGCTGCTGCTGTTGCTGCTGATGGTGATGAGAACCAGCAGCAGCAGCAGCTTGAAGACTAATCAATGTGTTAGAAGAAGAACTCGGGTTCCTATCACCCCTAGTGCTGATTGTTTCTTGGCCTGGAGATCCTGCTCTTGCTCTAGAAAGAAGTGATGAGCCGCTTTCTCCCTGCAGCTGTTGACCACCACTTGGCCCTGGATTCGTTATCATCTGCCGCTGGGTCTGCTGCTGAATGAGAGCAGTAAATGGGCCAGCTTGAGCTGATGAACCAGATGCTGATCCTGAGCCACCAGCTTGCTGCAACTGCCGCTGACGACCAAACTGGAGCATGGCAGCTGAAGAAGAAGAATCCGGGGCTGATCTGATGCCAGCAGCAGCTTGACCTTGACCTTGCGGCATCTGTCTAGGAATGAGCTGGGGCAAACCTGAAGATGATGATCTAGAAAGAAAATCCTGGTGAGAGCCTGCTGTGAATTGCATCGGCTCCTGTTTAACAACAAAAGATTCTTGTAGTCCCAACAATGATCGGTGAGCTCTGAGAAGCCCCTCTTGTAAGCTGATGCTGCTGGTACTGGCCCCTGCAAGACTCGGAGCTGCAGACTGATCTACTAATTGTTGGCCAGGCGCCGCAGCACCTAACCCTACTAGACTTGAAGTACCAGGTCCTCTGGCAGCAACCGAGTGTTGTAAACTTGCAAAGTTGGATGGAGCTGGAAAGTTCAAGCCGGCGAGTCCCGGCGCCATGTGGCTTGAACCTGGAAAACCTCCAGGACCTTGGAAGCCACCGTGGGGTGGAGCGAAGAGCCCACCACCTAGTCCCAGTACTGGCCGCTCGCCGAAGAATCCATGAGACGGGGAGGATCTATGGAAGCCCGGCGTCTGATGAGTGTGCGTGCCTTCGTAGGTGGTGATGACTAAGCCTGAATCTTCACATGAGCGCTCCACTCTCTTCCTCACAGGACAATTGGGCGTTGTGCATCGATAGTAGTTTCTGCGCATGCGTAATACATCACAGAGAACATCATACAAATTGATCAATCCAAAATCTTGAGCTGCTAAAAAGTAGTTCATGATCTCATCAACAGCAATGGGATGATCAGTACGACCTCCTTGATCTAGAATTGTTTTCAAATTCATCAGCCTGCAAATAGATGCATGGATTGATCTTGGTACCTGGGATGGGGGCTGTTTTTGACGGCTTTCTGACCATACTTGCGCCACTTGAAGCCGTCGTCCATGATATCCACATCCGTTCTGGTCTTGATGGCGTACCGGGGCTCTCGCACCCTCTTGGCTCCGCCTTTCTTCCGTGGCCTGTTCCTGGACACAACGCGCGCACTACCCAACAAATTAACATCAGCTAGCTGTACATCCCTTTTCCTTCAACCCAAAAAATAAAATCCCATGTTCTTCCAAGCTGATCTCCCTAGTAAATTTATTACATGATCTCTTCAGAATGAATGGAAACATCATGCATAATACAATTATCATCATGCAGGAATCTGTTGCAACAGCTTCCGGCAGATTCTTCATGGTGAGCAAGAGGATTCGATTGAACAATTATATAGCCTTGAATCAGACATGTACTCCAACAAGAACTCTAGATCATGGACTAGTTCCCACAGCAATATATATCACCTTTTGTGTCCATGGATCATGCTCTGATTCCTACAATACGATGATCTATCGCACAATTCATGAGCAGGATCGAGACAGCTGGTGATTTGCACTAGACCAGCTCAAGAATTCTTCAAGAGCTCTCATCAGCTTGATCATCCCATGATCTCACTAGACATCCAATTAAGAACTCAAGCTGCAGCGCTCCATTCTGATGATTGCTGCACGTCTATGCTACTTTTGTTTCCATGAATTTGCTGCAGGACTTTCATGAAACCGCGTCCTGGACCCAATTGGCAACGGTGCACCATCTCTACATGATTCTTAGAAACCAGCTAAAACCTTATGTCTTTGGCGTAACTTCCAGGTGTACGTAAATCTATCCGCATGATCGAGCAGCTGGCGCGAGCTATCGTGATTTCACACCATGCATGCAAAGACTTTGACATGTACAGAAGAAGAAGAAGAAGAAGAAGAAGATACGGCACAGCCTGCAGGATGGCTTGCCCAGCTGCTACTGCAATATCCAAGATATGATCTTCCTGGGTCATGGATTGTCGGAGCTTACAGAGAATGCTGCTGAAGTCTCTTAGACTCGGATCCAGACTTTGTAGACTGTTCTTCCCCACCAGCTTCCTCCAACGAACGCTCCGGCGTCTTCCTCTTGGCACTACTTGCGCCCTCTTCGGCCACCGGGCTCGCTGCCGTTTGGTGTCGGCCACGGCTGCTACTCCGCCTTTCGGCGTCGTCGTCTCCCTCACTCGATGAACCCAGGGACAACGATGAGGTCGGCGTCTCAGGATTCATCGTCGTCGACCTCCCTCTAGCTGCAACACCAGCAGCTGCTGGCGGCTCGACTGCATCAGAAGGACCTCTGGGCCCGGCGCGAGGAGCTGCTGCTGGGATTGGAGTCTGCTGCATCGAGCTTATGGACTCTAAGCTAGCGGGATGCCACATTCTTCCTTGCTGTGGGCCGGCGCCATACAAAGATTCGGAGCTGGTGGGCTGCACGGCCGTAGAGCTTCGACTTCGACGGCCTGCTGCAGCCTGTGCAGCGGCATCGAGGCCGGCCGACGAGCTCGACATTCTGAAGTTCCCCAATTGCGCATCGAAGCTCTCATGTGGTCGACCGGCTACAAACTCGACGTCTTCGGGGCGATCGGAAAACCTAGAACTGTAACTGCTTGGACCAGCTCCTGGAATCTGGGAACCACCGACCACCACACCTGCGCCTTGTTGCTCGAGTCCCTCGTCCTGTATGAACCAAGCTGGAAACTCGGACATGAACTGTAGGTCTCGATGGAAACTCGAGGAGCTGCCCGGGGTATCAACGACGTCGCGGTAGAGCTGTTCTGATTCTTGTTTGCCAGCCTCTTGCTTTGTCTGCAACGATCTCGGCACTCCGGTAGCAGGATGCCTGGAAGCTGAAGATGAAATAAAGGGCCAAGGGCTCAATGCGGAACCAGCAGAACCGCCGCCACTGCCCCCTAGCTGATCAGGAGGTGCTGCTTGGATATTAGAGCTACTCCCCGGCGGCATTCGCGTAACGTAAGAACTGGATCCAGTTGCTGCAGAAGCGTCATGCGTAGATGCAGCAGGAGATGGCACAGCACTAATTTCTTCCTGTTCACTCTTCAGACTGCGAAGAATCTGGTCCAGGTAGTTCTCCTGCAGGCTGTGCATACCTGAGTCTTCTCCTTCCTCGTTCGGCGGCTGACCCGCCATGGCCGCCTCTCCACAGAACTTTTATCAAGACGGAGATCTACTGCAACGCTCCCAGGAATGATCTAGAATCTGCAGTAGGAGGCCGAGGCGTTCCGACCCAATTGCCATTTTTGTGAGACAATCTCCGCCGGCTGCACGCGGCCCGGCTAGGTTAGAAACTCGCAGTATACACACCTGACGCCGACGAGCTTGGGTGACTTGCGCAACAAGATTAATCTTGTGACGCGTGCCAAACAGTGCACAATTGCTTTGCAGCTCTTGATCGATGAGCGGAGACTCTTCGAAACTTCTTGATGAAGCTTGCGATCTATTTGCAGCCTCTAGCTAGCTACACCACGTCTGCTGTCAGTCAGTCACCAACAAGTTCAGGATGATCATCGAGGAGCTCGAATCTTCTTCTCCTCCTTTCAGTTGAGCACTGCAGCTAAGGCCATGATCCAGCGCAGCTCAATTCCAAAGACTTAAATGTTGTGGGACTTTCTCCAAATCCTTGAATTGCAAAGTCTTAAGAAAGCAATTACAGCAGCAGAGGAGGAGAGATGAGATGGGAAAAAGATGTGAAAGACAAAACATGGAGCTGCCGCGAGCGGGGATGATCAACGATGCCCAGCCCTATATGAGAATATTGACACAATATCAAGCTGGTTTCAAACACCAGATCTGTCCAAAAGTGCACAAGCCCTAGAGCCAATATCTAGCACCCACTCGACTTCGACAAACCAGGAATTCTCCTGCAATGCTCCCACAAAGCTGAGAGATTTGGAAGCAAAGCTCCATGTGAGCTGATGAAAGTGTGCGACAAACTTTGGAAACTGTTTCTCGGTGCAGCTCCTCGCCGGTGTTATAAGACAAGGTGGCTCAGCTTCAACCTGATTCAGATCAAATCTATTGCAAGCGGCAAACTCTAGAAGTCACAGTGCGCGAGCTTTTTCAAGCTCGAGCTAGCTATAGTGCAGGCCATTTTGGTCATCAAAAGTTTCCAGCAACAGAGCCTTCCAAGTTTCAATGCATTTAGGTCTTTGGAAGTTCTGTGTCTAGACGTCTAGCGGCTGTGTGGGTGGTGTTGAAAACCCACACTCGAAACGTCATGAGTTGAATGCATTTTTCTACAGGGCCCGCTCCTCTAGAACATGAGAATCAGCTTGAGTGCCTGCAAAGTGCATGCGCCAAGCTGTAACCAAAAATAAATCTAGTACGAACATCTCTCGAATCATCACCTTTCAAAGCATGTGAAGGTCTTGACCAAAGAATTGATCAATCTATGCGAGCGGACTTTAAACCTCCTGATCCTGAATATGGTCCTAGTCAAGCTGCTGCTACAGGCAGCAGCGATGGAGATCTAGATCTGTACAGCTAGCTAGCTGTTTGTTATTACTACCACCCAGAGACAATATGAGCATTTAAGAAATATCCAAGAAACCCAATTCTTAATGGCAAATAACTAGTAGAAGTCTAGAAGCCAACGGCTTGGAGTTGTACAGCCAGCTGCTGGCAGCACACAATCGCCGTTGGACACACTCTGTTGTGCAAGCACTAGAAGATCAAAAAGGGTAGAGGGGGAGGCCCGAGCTGGGACACAAGTAAGTCGACTATCTGTGAGCTGACTTCTGGCACGCACACGCTGATCAGAAAGGTCCACCGTGATATCATGATGATCAGCTTGGTCCACCATCTGAAAAGTCCAGCAAAGGTTTGACAATCAAAAGACCGGCGCCCTGCCTGGCTTCCTGCGTGCCTGTGTGCCTGCCTGCCTGCCTGCCAGTGTTTGTTTCAAATCACAGCAGCTCAAGCCAACGGGCCACAGAAGAAGAAGAAGATTCACAGAAGAGAGAGAGCGCTAGCTAACTCTCGTAGAGAGTACAAAACTAGCGGCACTGCAGCAGGATCGGATCATCAGCTTCTCAGAACCTGAAGAACAAGATTCGAAGAAAACCCAGGAGCAAAAAAATGAAAAATAAATTTAAAAACGCAACCAATTTCCTAGAAATTCAAACAAACTTGTATGAAAACAATCCCTGGACCTAAATTTGCTAATTTTCCTCATGAACAGTG
>Ga0116226_10005406_pt1 | contig 11403 bp, 8 predicted proteins | sample S1TSphfallax_FD_89692 | JGI IMG/M metagenome (GOLD analysis project Ga0116226, IMG submission 89692) | Host-associated microbial communities from peat moss isolated from Minnesota, USA - S1T2_Fa - Sphagnum fallax MG | ecosystem: Host-associated > Plants > Peat moss > Unclassified | place: USA... | reverse complement strand
GCTACAAGCTAATTTTTATCAAAGTAATTTTTAAAAACTGTTCTTCTATATTTTTGGCTACCTACTTGAACCATGGTATAGATATTAAATTTTGGTTGAGTTTTGACTATTGAGAATCTCATCAAGTACCTGATTTTAGCACTTTTGATTTTGCAATTTCTCATTTTGGCTATACACAGCCAGCCAAAAAAAAGGCTAGTAGTACTACTACTACCCTCCAACCTAGGGTAGAACGGTCGATGAGCGAACACTTAATAGCTCAGGCCAGGCCAGATCCAAGGGGAGGGCTCTGTTGATTCTGGTGTCCAAACAAAACTTGAACCCTCCTATTGGTGCATTCGGTGCACTAAAAATCGTCAAAAACAGATTAGAACTAAGAAAGCCACAGCCCCTCAAAGCAGAGGCTATCAAAAACTCAAAAAAACAAATCATCGAACACTATATAAGTCTGTAATTCAAAATTTTATTACTCAAAAAATTTGGGCTCCATATTGCTCCACACCATCGGTGACAATGGATTGACATGACAAGGTTGAAATATTAATACATTTTCATTTGTTTCCTAAATCTTATTAAAACGAAATTCCATGATCATATAGATTTTTCATGAGATCACCTTCTTTACCATTATATTTATTCTTGGAAAACTTCCTTGTCAAAGTGAAGCCAAATAAACCTAATTTAAAAATCAATTTAATAATAAGAGTACATCTCATTTTATTTCTTAAATGATTGTTAAATTTTAATTTTAAAGAATAATTTTCTATTGAGAAACCTTTACCTTCTTGAATATTATTCTTTTCTTTTCCTTGCATAAGCTTAGAAAAGTTTCTTTCCAAAGTAAAGCAAAATATAACTTTTCACATTTAAAAAAAGATCTCAACTGAAAACATAATTATTCATTTAACTATTTCATTACATTCCATAAATTTTAGAAGGATTAGAAAAAATATATTTCTAAAAATGATTATTAAATGATAAACCCCTACCTTTTAAACCATTATTGTTACTTTTTTTCACATATATTTAGAAATTTTTCCTTTTGAAGTGAAGCTAAATAAAACTTTTCACATTTGAAAAAAATGATCATGAATAAAAATTAAAATGATGATTAAAAGTTTAGAATGATTTATAAAAGTGAAATTTACAGATTAATTTAACTTCATTTTCTTCTTTTTTTGAATTTTTGTCAATTGTAAACATTTTGAAAGTTTCATTTGTGAGATTATTATTTTGGTGTATTTCATTTACTTCAAATTCATGTTCCCATGCTGATAAACTATATCAACATCTTGGAATTTCATAGATTTTGGTTACCTCACAATCCTATTGATGACAAAAACCTACCAACTCAAAAACTAGTTTGATAAACTATCACAAGCTCATTACTATCAAATGTTTTTGTAATCATGGCATTGAGATCTCACTTAAGTGTATAGGAAGTTTGCACATCTCCACAACTAGAGAACAAATGCACATGCACAAACAAGAACAAATGTGCAAGCAAGGAAACTCAATGGAGGAAATCGTCAAGTAGCAACACATGGAAAAATGCATGTAATAGCAAACTCACAAGGAGGAATTTTTTAAATGGGCACAAATTTCCAAGCAAAAGCACAAACAAGGGCAAATTCATGAAATGGAACAAGTTCGCACATAGGCAAGTTGATATGTAGTTGAAGTTGAAATGGTGGCAAAATAGGGCATAATGGTGAAAGTGGAAAAATTACAATTTCACACCAACAACATGCATCACAAACTTACTAAGCTTCATAGGTTCATACAAATTCCATGCAAAATCTGATTTTCATAAGTTTGGACAAAAATTGTATGAATTCCATGTTATGGTTAATATGAACAATATGTGTCCCGATTCAATATTTTAAACATTCAAACAAATGAAACATTACTTTTGAATGACATACATGGATGTTCATGTTCAATACACAAAAATCACATAGTTTTATGCAAAATTACATCATGATAATTTCACAAATTTAGTTATAATGTATATCATATGTACTTCACATCAAAATATCATAAGTAAAAAAGACACATCATTTGTATAAAATAAAAAATTCGTGCCATTTTTACACTTTGAAGCCCACTAATTTTGCACAAACATATTGTTTTACGATTTTCACACCTAGTCTATTGATATTTCGTGATATTGGAAGTTTGTGATGTGGTAATCATGGAGCTTAATAAGATTTTGATGTTCATTTTCTACAAAAAAAATGGAACAAATTGCTAAAAAGGAACTCATTGATATGTGTGTGCATATGCTAACATTGGTGCAAGGCTAGGAAAACATTGTTGACAATTTGCAAAAAAAGATCAATAGTAAACTTCCAAGAAATGGAACAATGTGTAAAAATAAGCCGAACATTCTCAACTTTGATTACAAGAAAATTACAAATGATCATAAATGGACTAGAATCCATATTTATTTTTGGGATCTCATATTGTATGAAAAAAAAAAGGTTGCATTTACCTCATCAATTCCACAAGGAGTATTATGAATCCATTGAAGATTTTTAGGGGGAAAAGGTTATTAGTGCTCCTATGCATTTCACGGACGTGAATGTTGAAAATGATGCATCCTATAAACAAACCTACACAAACAAACTCAAAATGGAAATAAAAATCTTCAATTGTAAGACAATGTATAGGGAACATGAATGCCAAGTTTTGTGAACTTGTCTAAAACTTCAAAACCTTTTCCAAGCTTTAACCATGAACCTATTGTCCATCTTAATTTTGTTGATAACAATTGTTCAACACTTGCACCTAAAAACATAGGAGTCAAAAGGACACGTAATAATATGTTTTCTTGTATCCTTGAATCTACCAATAAGACCAATAAGGGTATCTTGGAAGTAAAAATTATAATCACCTTGATTGTAACATACAAATAAAAGGTTATAAGCAAAACAAAAGAAAGAAAGCTCCATATTGCAATTTCAGACACCCCATATCTCACCCCATACCTTTGGAATATTCACAAATTGGTCATAATTGTCATAAAAAAGGACTCCTTGTGAAATATCTGATGATGTGACAAACAAAACAACATAAATAATTAGAGTATAAATTATAGACTTATCCAAAAAGTCTGGCTTGTCTAACTTTGCATGTCGTTTCTGATCAATCTTCCAAATGTTAGAATAGGAGTTGTTTTATAAGTATCATGTTCATTGATTCTAATCAATCCTCCATGTGCTAGAATACTAATTGTTGCACAAAATATATTGTTCAGCCATGTTAGCATCAACTCAACCATTTTTGATCTCAAGGAAACCCACCATAACTCACCACACATAAACCATATCACCTATTTTGGAAAACATTGACTATCAAAAGCTTATTTGATCCCAGCATCATCAACTGCCTAGGACTTCCTCCTCCCATGCATTCGAAGGCATGTATTTTGAAATTGCCCATCACAACACTCTAGTTCACCCAATGCTAGTGTTTCCTCACTTCAAACAAACATTGTTTCGCATATGTGCACTTCAATTGCAAATTGAGAACTTGACTCCAAGATTTGTACACCTTTCCTCACTATACATCCACATTTCCCTTTACTTACTACTGCACAAATATTGAAATGAACCCCATCACTCTAACAAAAAAATCAAAGTCCCTTCAGCACCATCAACCTTTCCTAGTAGAGCATAAACTCTCCAAACCCCAAGCACTCCGCTGCAAAACCTTAACAAATTAATATTTTCCTTTTCATGTCCATGTAGATGGTTAAGGGGAAAAAAAAAGTTAGTTTTTAGGTATGTTTCATTTAGTTGTATGCAATTATTGTGGCAATTTCAAATATCAAAGCTTTGGGCAATTCAATAATAATTTAATAATTCGATGCATAACTATAATTGAAATTTGGAGATTAACATCAATCACTTACAATATTCAAAATATAATTTAAAAAATACATATAATTTTTCCTTTCTTCTTATATTAAAATTAAAACATATTGCAAATGATCATATTTATGAATTTAATTGTTCATACAAGTTATTCAACATGATTTCAAAATTACATTTAATGCGTTATTGGAATAGTTTAAATTGAAATGAAAATGTAGTTTACTATTCAAACCTTTTCATCAATAACATCTAAATATGCTATAAAATGCCCAATACCATAAAGGTTATTGTTCAATTTTGGAACACAATCTTATATATTAATTTAGTAAGTCTGTCTGTCTGTCCGTCTATCGAGGTCCTGAAACCTATATCACTTTTAATAAAATTGTCCCCCCGAACTCGAGGGCCCAAAAATTATTCAGGACCTCGAGTTCTTATTTCTTACTTTTACTTTTACGTCTGTTTGCGCGCAGCAACTGTCGGAGGTCCTTACTTCTTACTTTTACTTTTACATTCGTTTCCGCGCAGCAATTGCCAGAGGTCCTTACTTCTTACTTTTACTTTTACGTCCGTTTTCGCGCAACAACTGCCGTCATCGATGGGGAGGTATTTTTAGGATTTGGAGGGTGGGTGAGGAGATTTGGGTGCGCTTTTTTTGGGCTAAGGGTTTAGGAGGATCATGATTTTTATTTTTTTCGTGAAGGGGGGGAGGGGGTGGGGGTGGGGTTCTAAGGGTCTTAATAGGTGGAAGTGAACCGGAGTGGGAAATGCGAAGGACTGGGTGGGGGGGATCGACGGGGTGCATTATGCACCGGGTTCACACTAGTGTAAAAATATTTGAACAAATTTAAGATGTTTCATTTAGTCTGATGCAATTGTTATGGCAATTTTAAACATCAAAACTTAGGCTTTAAAATTTGTGCAATATATATTAAGACGATTCGTCAATTGCATTGTCCAATTTTGGTAATGCCTTCACGTATGTGTTTTACCGAGTAGAAAGAGTGATTTCACATTTTATTAAAAGAAATCATGTGATACTTAGTCCATACCCATAAATTATCATAGGGAAAAAATGATGCCAAACTTTACAAAAAATGGAATGTTCATTGGAGCAAAACTTTCCATTTTTGAAAAGCCAAGCACTACAAGGCACTTTCTAGACACACTAGAGAAATCAATCAAGAGCTTTATGTAGATAGAACTACACATGCCACTATTTTACTTACCCATACCCTAGTCTCTCTTCTCCATGTTATGACTTATGAGCTCCAATATTTTTAAATGACTTTCAAATCAAACAAACAACCATTTTTGTTTTCACTTATCATGTGAGAACAAAACATTTTAACATCCCCTTGGACTAGTTTTTTTAAAGCAAGTTTTTGCATCCTAGCAAAAGATTTTTTTTTTTGGCAAATGGCATATTAATGACATATAGGCCATCAGATATGCTTAAAGTCACCAAGATATGACAATTTGGTAGGAGTCATGAACCAACCCCCCACACACAATATTGTAATTTGAGGTTAGTCGTTTCAACTTCCAACATCCATTGGATGCAAAAAAGTTGTCCTTGTACTATTCCCTTTAGCAACCCATCCCCCTCCAAGCTCCCCACCATTACTTGCATTTGGAAGAATCAATAGTTGCTTGTAAAAGCTCACATTTTTTTTAGTGTAGCTCAACTTATAGTTTCCTATTTACATTTTGTAAGAGTCGAACAACATGGTGGAGGTGCATTAATGGTCAACATGAAGAAATGAGTAACATTGCAAGGTCCAAACTCAAAATTTAAGTTATTTGATTTGATTTTGTTGTTAGTATATTCTTCTTGCATTTATAGTTCTAAAATCCATTTTTTCAATTTGATGTTTAATTTTGTGTTATTGGAAGTTTGGGAAGCATAAATGCAAAGTGGCAAACAAATATGATCAATGTATGTCTTCATTTGTGTTCTAAATTTCAAGACCATTTGATGTTTTTGGAAAGCTTCGAGCAAGCTTTTCAATATATGTTTGTGATTTAAAAGGACTTGCAACTTAACACTTTCATATTGATTTAATGTTTAAAATAATCTTATTGTGAAGTTATCTTCTACTAGTTTTTCTAATTTCATGTTTTAGAGTTGAAGTTTTTTTTACTAATCTTTTTGATTTTGTGTTTTTATGGTGCATTCGTTATTTCTTCTAATGACACTTGTTTTGGTTTTGTGTTTTTTTAGTGCAATTATTTTATCTTATTTTGGTCTTTTTGATTTGTATTATTTTGTTCATTCATTTTATTCCATTTTTTTCAAATAATAATAATTGATTAAAAATGTGTTGAAACATTATTACAAATGTGTGTTTTTATGTTAGTTTTTATGATTGAAATTTCAATCAAAATGGATATGAACAAAATTGACCTCAATCACATTGGACCATTCATTTATGCTAAGAATTGACTTTCTTTTTACAAGTCACTAAAATGATTGTCTAATATGGCTAAGGATTAAAGCTATTAGTTAACATGACATTATTAATTAAATTTTAAAATGAATAATAATAATTATTATTATTATTTTAATACATAATAATAAATATTCTATTTCTTGTTCTAAATTAAATTATGGATGAATCCAAAATCACATTAAACCTTTGATTCCATTCTCAAAAAAAGAGTTTTATTTAGGTTTGGTGAACCTAAAATGGGTCATCACAATGACAAATATGGGCACAATATGTCCAAAATGAGATTTGAACCTTCACCTCTTCATCCACAACCAAAAAGTTTTTACCATTTGATCACCACTTCACATGGTCATATAAATCACTATCACAAAATACATAAACACATGTTTTTGAATAACACACATTAAAACCTTATTATGTAGTTAGGTAATTTCATAATCAATTTTTTTTACACATGTACATTTTTAATATAATCATCCAATTTAATTTTTTTTTAGTTCAATAATAAGATTGAAATTTTTAATTTTTAAAAATTCAAAATATAAAATTTATTACTTAATTTTAAAGTATAATTGATTAAATATAATTTATTTAAGTTATCATTTGAATTCTATAATTTTAAAATTTCCAAAGTGTAAGACATTAAATTTATATCTATATTTTTTTTGGGAAAATTTTAAAGTATAATAATTTTATTATTATTTATTTTAAATATCTTAGAATGAAAATTAATTTCAAATTTCAAATTATATAATTAATTTTCACATATATCTTTGATGTTGTAAAAGAAGTTAAATTATTAAAAATTTAATTAGTTCAAGTTTCACATGCACATTAATTATTATTATTTTAATAAATTAAATTTTAGAAAATCATTTTGATCTTTCATTTTCTCAATATCATTTTGTTATACTTCGAAATTTTTTTCCTATTTTTTATTTGAGTAATTAAGAAAATGAAAATATGATAATTTATTTTCAATGCTTTTGGTAATTCTATTCAAAAATAAAAATTATATTTATTTTATTATTTTCATTAAAAATAATATTACAATTATAATCAACTTTATTTAGATGACTGATTTTAAGCACATTAATCACATTAGTTAAGTCGAACAATTCCACACGGGTGTCACATACACAACATGTTCAACTTAATGTTTAATTTGATTAGATAAGTAAAAAACTTTTGTTAAAACATACATACTTAGTTTTGATTTTAATTAAATCACATATAATTAATCATTTCAAACAAATGGACTTTATATTCATTTTAGTCATGATGCTACTAGTGAAAAAACCATGTTTTTGTAATAATGAAAGTGTGTTTTACAACTTTCAAATTGAAGTTCAAACAAGTTCAAGTCCTTTTCTTCTAGTTTATGTTATTTGTTTTCAAAGTTCATAAAGTGCATTATCTTCTTTAATGATTATTTCCGCACTTTTGAATCATTTTCACACTTTCCAAGTTCACCATGTGGTTCAGGTTGAAGCTCAAGGTTTTTTTTTCAAATCTATGTTCCTTGTGTTCAATGCTTGCTAAATGGCTTTTATCATTCAAAATTCACCATGCAATTTAGGTCAAAGTTCAAGTTTCATTTGTTTTAAATTTTGTGTTCTTTGCTTTCAAAGTTCATTGAATGTCTTTTTCTTGTTCATCAAATGAATGTTTTGTGCACTTAAAATTGCATTGAGTTCTTCTAGTGTAAGTTTGGCTACACATTTTATATTTCAAAGCCTTAAAATAATAATTCCATGCTTATTATTGTTGTGTTGTGTGGCTATGACACCATTCAAAGTTTTTTAAAACTTTAAGTTTCGAACAAAAAAGACATGCCAATTGTTTTAAAACACACCCACATTCAAACCCCTTTCTATAAATATTACAATAAAATTTGGACATGGTGAACCAAAATAAAATAAAATAAAAATCTAAATGGGAATTAAACATGGTTTACCAAGATCATTGGGCTACAAGGTTTTCATGGTTTGGGGTAATTTGTGAAAAGGATGGAAAAATGAAAATGGTCAAATGCAAGATTTCGTCACAATTTTATTAGGTTTCATAGCTTTGTATAAATTTTGTGCAATTGTCATAAGTTTGTATAAAAAATCACACGAATTCCATGTTATGGTTAATATGAACAATAATTCTACATATTCAATATCTTAAATATTCAAATGGACGATAGATTTTTTTTTAATGACATACATGAATGTTAATATTTAATACACAAAAATTGCAAAAAATTATGCAAAATTACATCATGATAATTGAATAAATTTAGTTAAAATGTAAATCATCATACTTCATATGAAAACATCATAAGTAGAAAAGACACATTATTTATATAAAAATTATGTATATTTCATGCCATTTTTACATTTTGAAGTCCACGGATTTTGCATGGACATATTTATGATTTTTGCATAGATTTTATTGAAATTTCATGATATTGGAAGTTTGTGATGTTACATTCACATTGAAAGGAGGGAGAAACTTCTAGTGTCAAAATTAAATTCCCTCAACATTTTAGTTTGAAGAATATTGAAAGTTAAATCTATATTTGTTGTTGGAACATGGACAATTTTATGTTTATATTATTAATTTCATGTGAGAAATGAAAAGTCATGTGTGCATCTAGGGGATGGGACAATGTTGTTTTTTAGGTTGTAAATGGCGACAAGGCAAAAAAAATTTTAAAAAATACTTACAATTTGTTTCAACTAGGCCAACCCTAGACTAATTTTGAAGTTTTTAGAAACCTTATCTAGTTTTAAAAAATTGAAAACTGCACTCACAAACATTGGTCAAATACAACAAGTTGGTCCATGTCTGAGGTAATCCGCAAGATTGTTTTGTGAGCCATACGAGTTGGTATTTAAAAAAACCAATTTATTTTGGTGAGTTGCAATGAAATGATGAACCTAGACAACCAATATTGGTTATCCATTCATGTTTATGTGGTTGAACAATGGCAAATGGTTCTAATTTTGCTTAACTTGTAGTAGATTAATGATAGAGCAATCTTTGATAATTTGACCTAGTTGATTATCACACAAAGCTTGGTTGATTTTGGAAAAATGAATGAGATAAATGTGGCAAATAAGTTTGTTTGTTTTGGAATAGATGAAAAATATTTTTTAAAAAACCATTATGACACTCCGAACTATTATGTTTCACTTGTGATATTTCAGATATACAAAAATATAATTTTAAGGAATGTGCATTCACTTGGGTGGCTTCTTTGATTGTGTTTTTACTCAAAGGTGCATGCTTACATTGGCTATGTAAATATGTTTCAACTGATTGTTATATTGTGCATATGGCAAGCTAGTCAAATGATAACTTCATCTTATGAATAGTCCTTCCTTGAGCTTCCTACTATGCAAAACACGTACCAAAAGGTACATATATCTTACACTAATAGTTTGAGTACAATATTAAACAATATATTGTTTTGGTGGGATTCTCTACATACATTTTGTGTCAATATTGTATTTGTTGTCAAGTATAGATATTAGAAAGAGTTGATTAGCTTTGGAAAAAAAGATTGGATTTTGGAGAGAATTGTGCATCCATAAGTGTGCAAATATTGCATCATGTTTCATAGGATTTGTTTAAGAATGTGACATAAAGTTATGCTTCCATAGAGTTTTAAGGAAATGTAAGTCTTTAAGTGGGGACAATTGCTTATGAGGTTCTTTGCGTGAACTTGATTACAATGAACCATGGAGCGAAACTCAAGAACTTGAGGAGTGCTTAGATAAGGTACACATAGTGACCATGAATGATTTGTTACAATGCACATTCAACATTTTGATGGACTAGGTACGTAAGACATATGTTGGCTTAAGTTAATTCTTGTAAGTAATTGGAATTGGATCTTATGGTTCATAATTGTCTTCATTACCGGAAGCATTTTCCAGATATTTAAACATATCAATTCTTAATAGTTGATGTAGATGATAGATTTTAGATGTTGAAATAGTCTCGTGTTGGGAAAATCTATTGCACACTCCAAAGTCGAGTTAATTGAAGCTTGCAAGATAATTAAAGATGTGTTAATTTTTTATTATTGTACATTTGAGTGTTACATGTGAATTTGTTTTTTGAGAAGGTCTAATAGACTAAAGACAGGTGCACAAACTGGTATATATGGTGGCAACAATGAATGGTTACATGTATTTTGCTAATTACTTTTCCAAACTCTTCTCTGGAATTCGGTGACCACTTTGCCCAGTTTTGAACCCATTGCTCTAACTAATAGGTTTGTGTTAAAAACAATTTTTGATTGTGGGAGTGTGCTATTTATTATGCAGTGAACTTCATTCACACAAAAGATTGGAAAAAAAAAAAACACTTCACAACAGACCAAATCAAGAAAGGAAAAAAGAGTCACTTGTGGCAAGAATGAGGTTGTGCCAAGCAAAGGGCAAACACATTTTTGTTGGAACGAGGGTAGAAATTGGGATCATGATTTGGATTTCCTTTTTGTGTTTTGGATGCATGATTTTAGTAGGTCTAGTTTCATATTGCCATATGCTTGTGAGATGGTTGTTTTGTATGTAGCAACAACAATGAGGTTTTTGGAATTGGGCATCATCACTCCACATAAGATTGCAGGTGGTGGTGAGGCCTGAATGGAAAGAGCTGGTAGGAAAGGAAAGCTTGTAGAAAGGCTCCAATACAAAAGTCATGGTATTAGATTGCAATGCACTCAGGAGGTGGTGCATTGCTTTCACTGTTTTGCAAGTGTGTTCTTTTGTGTCTTGCAGAATTGGCATGATTAGTATGGAAGTCCTGTTGTTGGGTTATTAGCACATTATGGGTACATGTATGAATTTTAGCTTCAATTGTGTTGTGCAAATGTCCTATACAAAACCTTCTTGAATGATTTGATTATATTGTTTCCTTGACATCTCACCACAAGCACATGGGGTAGCCATCCATCCTTTACTTGAGAGCCAATATATTTTTTTTCAACAAAATGCTGCCTTGCAACCTCTGCTCTTGTAAATGGAGAAAATCACATAGTTTAAAGTTTAAACACTCTTGGACCAAATTCCTTC